>ERZ773008.669-NODE-669-length-25201-cov-17.847729_pt1 | contig 25201 bp, 20 predicted proteins | sample MGYA00580664_ERZ773008 | MGnify/ENA primary metagenome ERZ773008 (study PRJEB29015, sample SAMEA2738016) | human oral metagenome | biome: human oral; feature: human-associated habitat; material: dental | place: China | collected 2048 ... | reverse complement strand
CGTAGGAGTCCTCGTCGGCGATGATGAGCGTGCGCTCGAACTGGCCCATGTTCTCGGTATTGATGCGGAAGTAGGCCTGCAGCGGGATCTCGACGTGGACGCCCTTGGGAACGTAGATGAAGGACCCTCCGGACCACACGGCCGTGTTGAGGGCGGCGAACTTGTTGTCACCCGCTGGAACCACGGTCCCGAAGTACTCCTGGACGAGCTCGGGGTACTCGCGCACAGCGGTGTCGGTGTCGACGAAGATGACCCCCTGCTCCTCCAGGTCACCACGGATCTGGTGGTAGACCACCTCCGACTCGTACTGAGCCGCGACTCCCGCCACCAGGCGCTCGCGCTCGGCCTCGGGGATGCCGATGCGGTCGTAGGTGTTCTTGATGTCCTCGGGCAGGTCGTCCCAGGAGTTGGCCGGTCGGTCCGTGGAGCGCACGTAGTACTTGACGGCGTCCATGTCGAGCTGCGAAAGGTCCACCCCCCAGGTGGGCATGGGCTTGCGCTCAAAGGTCGAGTAGGCCTTGAGGCGCTTGGCGAGCATCCACTCGGGCTCGCCCTTGATGGCGGAGATCTCGCGAACCACCTGCTCATCGAGGCCTCGTTTGGCCTTCTCGCCGGCTTCGTCGGAGTCGTGCCAGCCGAAGTCGTAGCTCGCTGAGATCGAGTCGATGATCTCGTCGTCGGTGCTACGCACATTCTCGGTTGTTGGCAGTGTCATCGGGTTCCTTCCATTCGCTTGGTCTCAAGGCCTCGCGTCTTAGCCGCCGCCCGAACTGCGCGCTTGCGCAGCGCGGGCATGGCGATCGGAATGTGGGTGGTACAGACGTGCTCGCCTCCGGCCAGGGTGGCCAGACGCTGGACCGGGACGCCCACGAGCCGGGAGATGGCCTGGGTCTCGGCGTCGCACAGCTCGTGGAACTCCCCGGCCACGTCGCGCACCGGGCAGTTGCCCTGGCACAGCTGGACGGCGAAGGACCCGTCCCCGACGTCGCGCACCGAGGCCGCGTAGCCGTCGAGAGTCAGGGCGTCCGCCAGGGCGCGGGCCCTCTCCGAGGGATCCTTGCCGGCCGCCTCGACGACGGTGGCGTAGCGGCGCTCGAGGTCACGGCCCCTGGCCGCGGCGAAGGAGTCGACCGCCTTGTCACCGGCCACCTGGGACAGGTAGTGCAGGGCACGGTTGGCCAGGTCGGAGTAGCCCTCCGCGAAGGAGGTGCGGGCCTTGGGCGTCAGGACGTAGTGCCGGGCCGGGCGACCGCGGCCGCGCTTGCCCGTCTGGGCCGGCGTGTGCACCTCGATCTGCTCAGCGTCCTCAAGGGCGGTGATGTGCCTGCGCACGGCGGCCGGCGTCAGGCTCAGGACCTTGGCGAGCTGCGCCGCCGACACCGGTCCCTTCTCAGCGATGAGGTCGAGAACGCGTGCCCGGGTAGAGTCGTCGTCGCTCTGCGTCATGACGGTTCTCCTCCCCTAGTCGCTTCCGACGCCTCACGGCCTGCCCCGTTGCGGCCGGTTCGGCCATGCCCTGGACCGGCCCCAGGCACTGACCTGCGAGGCGTCGCTGGTCGTTGTGCCACGAGTTTAACCAAGATCTTGCTTGCCGAATTCAACACTGGCAAGTTCACGACGGAGCGTCGCAGGGTGGGATTGAACACGTCACCTAATCAAAGGTAAACCTTACCTAGGAATACCTAACTAGTCGTTGGTCGGGACGCCCGGCCTCGCGCACCGTGAACTGCACCGTCACCCGACACAGCACGGTGAGCTAGTGACGAGCCCGGTCCTGGACCGGCACCTCGATCACTCGCCGTCCAGGCAACCGACGACGCAGCCTCCTAGTGCCCGCCTCTTGGGAGAAGCTCGACATCAGCCCATGGCAGAAGGTCCGGAACCGCACCGACGAACTCACCGTTGACGATGTCGTCGAAGCCCGTGAAGACCCACGCCCCGTCGCGCAGCTGAAGCAGCTGACCGGCGTAGAGGTGCTCTGGGCGCACGTACCTGGCGCCATCGATATCCCAGGGCCCCAGCGCCCCCTCCCCCTCGGCGACCCACACCCCGCCCGGACCAGGTTCAGCCTTCATGTCGTCACCGCAGGAGAAGACGAGGAGATGACGGTCGTCAACGCTCCGGCTCTGGGAAACCTCCAGCTGACCGAAGACCGACGGGCTGGTCAGCGGCGGCCCGATCTGCCAGTGGTCCAGGTCATCGGAGACGGCATGACCGATGACGCCGGCACCATAGTGCTCAGCCCCCTTCGCCCTGGCGGTGATGAGCATGTGCCAGCGCCCGTCATGCCTGAAGACAAAGGGATCCCTCCAGTGCTCGGCGCCAGAGACGTCGGTTTCCCTCCTCTCGTACCACCTGGAGTCCGCCTCCAGAGGAACATCGCACGTGCGTTCAAACGTCACTCCGTCAGTGGAGTCAGCCCAGCCGATGCGCTGAACCAGCCCGTCCTCTGCTCGAGAGATACCGGTGTAGAAGACACGCATAGCACCGTCGGGCTTGACGATGGTGGAGCCGGTCCAGATGGCCTTGTCGTCGAACGCCGGCCCGTCGGAATGCACTAGGGCATCGGGCAAAAGTTGCCACGTACGTGCATCGCTGGAAACGGCGTGCCCCATGGAAGCACGGAAGTGCCGCCGCTCCGGGTCGTGTAACGCACGCGACGCCCGCAGGAAGAAGAGGTGATAACGATCGCCGTCGTCACAGATCCAGTGGTCCCACAGCCAGTGGTCATTCAGTGCAAGTGCCATGTGATCGGTCTCCTCAGGGGTCAGACGGTTCTAAGGGAGAGGTCGGAGAACACCGCGCTCCCGTTATCGGAGTAGAGGGCCAAGCCATGATCGCCGGCGGCGGGATAGACCTGGTTGGACAGAACGGTGTGGCCCGCATTGACGAAGACCTCGACACTGTTGCGATCAACGACCACAGTGAGGTGCACATGACGGGCGGCGGGGTCGATAGGCGCCTCGGACTGCGTATACGGAGCGAAGGGCGCCGATATGCTCTCGCTCGGACCTCGGTCGACATAGACGCGGCCATTAAAGACGCCGACGTTGGTGTGCCGAGTTCCGTCTGAGCTGCGCAGGACTTCTATGCCTACGTTAGTTGCATTTGTCCAGGCAATGTCAGTGGTTAGAACGTAGGCCTCAGTCGTGACGTCGAGTACCCGGCGGCCGTTGACATTGACGTCGCCCAGGGACTTCTGCGAGAGGAGACTGGTCGCGAGCACAGGTTCGGGAGCGCTCAGCAGGCTGTACCAGCCGCCGGGCTGCCGACAGAGTCGGATTTCACGAACGACGGAGTACTGACAGTTGTACCCATCGGTGTCGAGAGTGGGAACGTGTCTGGCGGCGTACTTCCAGTTGTTCATCCAGGCGACAGCATGCCTCACGTTCTGGGGTGAGTCGGCACTTGGCCAAGTAACAGCCGCATACCAGTCATACCCATGATCGAGCCACTGCGGTCTGAGGTTGTCTGTCACGAACCGAGTTCCATCCCAGTTCCCTATCCAGTACGCGTAGGTGCCGAGCGATCCAGCTCCCCATCCGTCCATTGAGGCGCCGAGGACCCAGTGGCTGGTTCCGTCATCGGCAATGATGTGGAATAGGTCAGGGCACTCCATGCCTCCGAGATCGGTAGCCCCAGGTGTGAGGTAGTCGAAGTTGGAGGTCCACCGCCAGTGGTGTAGGTCAGTGGAGACGTAGAATGAGAGATACTTACGCCGACCGATGACGCACACCCATTGGCTGCGCACCTCGTCTCGGACAACCTTCGGGTCACGGAACCACCTGGCATTATCGATCTCCTTATCCGTAGATGCATTATCAGCATTCGGGTTCGGAATGACTGGTTCGGAGAGCATCGAAAAGCTGCGCCCGCCATCCGTTGACCAGTGGAGATACTGGGCCTGGCGAGTAAGGTCGCCGTGGGGCACGTGCGTCACGAGAGCGACGACCGCCCCGGCCCCAAGACCGGCAGTGTTGTCAGTGTCGACGACGGCCGAACCGCTCCACGCAGGAGTGTCACCTACAAGCGGGATCATATCGCCTACGTCGGAGAAAGAGACTTCGTCGGTCGAGGTCGCAAGTCTCCACCCTCCTGGTCCTGCAGTCTGGGCGGCCTGGAGGCGTGGGAGCTGGAGTTGACCACCAAGGTAGTACGGGCGTTGGGGGTCGCAGGCCCACCCGGTTGTAGGGGTGAGATGAAGAAGCGCGCGACGGCTGACAGCTGCGCTTGCAAACGTTGATGTTGCCATGCCACAGGCTGTTCCAGCGGCTGTGGCGACGACCACTCCGGCCGCCGTCCTCAATATGGTCCTTCGGCTAAAGCCGGGGTCTTCAGTGGTCACAGGTCTCTCCTTTGAGATCAAGGCTGAGATATTCAGACAGGCATGAACTGAGCAGCGGAACCGCTACCGGACACGAGGGCAGTGGGCAGTGCACGCTTACGTAGCAGGGCCGAGATTGGAACACGCCCCATGATCCGCTCGTTAAGCACCCCACCCTCAGCCTTTGACGGCGGTACCTGCCAACGACGCTACGAACGAGCGCTGGAACAGAACGAAAATGACAAGAACAGGCAGAGTGATGAGTGTGCCGTAAGCCATGATCTGCCCCCATACCGGGTTGAGTTGGAAGAAGTACTGCATACCGACACTCGCGGGCCGCATAGACTCCTCCTGGATGACCATGAGCGGCCACAGGTAGGAGTTCCACGCCGGCAGCATCGTGATGATGGCGACTGTGGCGAAGGTCGGACCAGACAGTGGCACGATGATTCGTGAATAGATCACCCACCAGGACGCGCCATCAACGCGGGCCGCCTCGTCGATCTCCTTGGGGATATCACCAAAGTGCTGGGCGAACAGGAAGATGGAGAGTGCATTGGCAACGAAGGGCAGAATCTGCACCTGATAAGTGTTGAGCATTCCCTGTTTGACAAGAAAACCGTCAACGACCCACTGCAGCGATGGCAACTTGGCGACCCAGTATACGAGCGGCACAGCGATGGTCTCGAAAGGAACCATGAGGGTGGCTAGGACAAGCGAGAGCACAATGTTCTTGCCCCTCCAGCGCATACGCGATATCGCAAATCCGATCATGGAGTTGACAATGAGGCCGAGTAATACTATCGCAACGGTCACGATGAGCGAGTTTGTGATAAACCGTACAGCCGGGACCCGCTCGAATACGCCGGAGTAGTTATCCAGTGATAGGTGACCGGTCGGAAGGAACGCCTTAAGGGAGCCGAGATCAGCGAAGATCTGGTGGTCTTCTTTGAAGGATGAGAAGACCATGAACAGCAGCGGGAACACAGCGACGCACGAGGCGACGACAAGGCCGACGTACGTCAGCACCCTGGACCTTTTCCTGGTGGCGGCGCGGCCACGGCGACGCGGGCTCCTTTCGGGAGCCTCGAGGGCATCGACGGCTGTAGTCTCAGGTACTGCATCGGTCCTAGTTGTCTCAGTGAGCATGTCAGTCCTTCTCCCTGGTGAGCCAGCGCTGGATGAGACTGATGAGCAGGACGGCAATGAAGAATATGAGTGAGATGGAGCTGCCGTACCCCATGTCCTGCTCACGGTATCCCCTGCGCACCGCGTGGTAGACGATTGTCGAGGTGGCATCTTGGGGACCTCCGGATGTCATAACGTCGACCTGGACGAACAGGCCCAGCGCAGCAATCGTGATGGTGACGAGGATGAAGACCATCGTCGAATGCAGCCCCGGCCATGTTATGTAGCGGAAGCGCTGCCAACCGTTGACGCCGTCGAGGTCAGCGGCCTCGTAGAGAACCGGGTCAATCATTTGCAGGCCGGAGAGCCAGATGATCATATGGAAACCGACCGCTTGCCAGATAGACAGCACGATAATGGCAGGCATCGCGGTGCCAGGGTGGTTGAGCCAGGCAATGGTGGACCACCCGCCGCCAGTGACGGTGTTGAGCATCGAGTTGAACAGGCCATTGTCCTGATAGAAGAAGCTCCACAGGATGGAGACCACAACCATGGAGGTCACCACGGGCATGAAGATCATTGTCCGGAAAGCAGTGACTCCCTTGACCTTTTGGTTGACAAGAATCGCCAGCGCTAGGGCAAGGATGGACTGGAAGGGCACGACAACGAGCGCGAACAAGACAGTATTCGCCAGAGACCGGATGAAGGTCGGGTCGTCGGTGAACGCCCGTACGAAGTTCTCCATCCCGATGAACTGCGGAGGGTTGGGGGAGATGAGACGCGTATTCGTGAAGGACAGGATGAAGGTAAGCAGGATCGGAATGCCCATGAAAAGCAGGAGGAGCAGGAGGGCCGGCGAGCTCATGAGCCACGCCGTCCTAGCCTCTCTGCGCAATGCGGCGGTCCTGCCGCGGCGCCTCATGGTACTGGGGGCTGCCATATCGGTTCCCTTCCCGGCGGCGCACTCTTACACGCACGCCGGATCGGTGCTGGTGGTGTAGGAAAGTGGCGCGGCTGTTGACCGGCCGCACGATCAGGTACTCAGTAGCGCACTTGGCCTACTTGGCCTTGTAGCCATCGTTCGACTTGATATCCGCGTTGATGTCCTTGACGGCCTGGTCAAGGGTCGCCTTGACATCGGATCCGGAAACGATGTCCCGAGCGGCCTTGTCGAAAGTCGATGAGATGACCTTGTATCCGGGTGTCGCAGGACGCAGGAGGGCGTACTTTTTACCGATCTCGTAAACAGGTTCCAGCGGCTTGCCCTCGCCGTAGTACTTCGTCTTCGGGGTGGCTGACTCGATTGACGGGAAGTTGCCGATTGCGTCGGAGTACTGAACGAGGTACTTGTCCTGCATGAGGAACTCAATGAACTTGTTCGCAGCGTCGGCGTTCTTCGAGGAGGAGGACACACCCCACTGCCAGGAGCCGCCGCCTACGTGAGCACCCGCGCCGAAGTCGACAGGGGGGAGGATGAGGACCTCATCCTCGCCGAAGGTCTCCTGGGCCTTGAGGACCTTCCATCCGCCGGCATAGACGAGCGGCACCTTGCCTTGAAGGAAGTCCTGGCCGTCCTTGGCCGGGGTCTGAGAGGCGTAGTTGGAGGTGAACAGCGAGCGGAACCAGGTACCCCACTCGACGGCCTTGTCCCCGTTGAGGAAGCCCTCTGCGGTCTCATAGCTCTTGCGGTCGATGAGGTCGCCACCGAAGGACTGGAGCATGGGAGCGTAGGCGTAAGGCCACCACTCGGCGGTGTCCCACACCGACATGTCAATGGCGTAGCTGAAGCCGTCGAGTTTTGAGAGCTTGTCGAGGGCACCCATGAACTCGTCCTTCGTCCACGGCTTGTTGACCGTGGGGATGGTGACACCGGCTTTGTCGAAGGCCGACTTACGTCCAAGGAAGCACAGCGAGGTGTCGTAGGGGCCGACGGAGTAGAGCTTGTTGTTCCAGACCCCTTTAGCGGAGTCGATGATCTTTCCCTGGAGATCCTGCGAGATTGTCAGTGGCGAGAGGTATCCGGCCCAGGCCCAGTTGGACATGATCGGGCCGTCAAGGTCGAGGATGTCGGGCAGGTTGCCGGAGACTGCGGCTGAGGCAATGGCATCGTTGTAGGACTCCTGCGGGAAGGACTTCACCGTGACCGGGGTGTTGGGGTTCGCGGCGTTGAAGTCCTTGACCGCGCTGTTGACGACGTCGAGCTCCTCCTTATTGCCTCCATTGTGGGTCCAGAGAGTCAGGCCGCCCGCCCCCTTTCCGGACTGAGAGGAGCATGCGGCAAGCGTGGTCAAGGCGGCGGCGCTGGCGCCGAGAAACATACGGCGGGTGGTCATCATGATGGCACTCCTTTGTGTATCAGCGTGAGTGGTGGGGATCTGACTCCACCCATCGGGCGGAGAGCTGGTGGGGCCGACCTCGTGTGCGGCGCCCGAGCTACGGCAGCGAGGTGGTGGGAGGCGCCGTGGAGGCTCGCTCGATGAGAGGGCAGGAGAAACGAGTGACGTCCGGGAGCTCGGCTGTACGGCCCGCTGCGAGCTCGCGAGTGAGCCACTCGGCCATCTCCCAGTGCGGCAGGCGCATCGTGGTGAGCCTGGGATCGAGGTTCGTAGAGATGAGCGCAAGGTCGTCGAAGCCGATAACAGAGAGGTCGTTGGGAATGGAGATCCCCAGGCGTACCGCCTGCCGGAAGACGCCGGCTGCCAGGGCGTCGTTGTAGCAGAAGACGGCGGTCGGACGATCAGGCCGGTCGAGGAGACGGCGGGCAGTGGCGTCGACGCTGTCGGGGTCGAGTCCCCCGGTGACGAGGAGCGACTCGTCCACCGCCAGCCCGGCCTCTCGAAGGCTGTGGCGGTAGGAGTCGGAACGCTCACGCACAGCGATGCTCTCGGCGTCGTCGTGCCCAAGGTAGCCGATACGGCGGTGGCCGAGGTCGACGAGGTGGGCAACGGCATCGCTGGCGCCTTGACGCTCATCGGGAACGACGCCAGGAACCCCAGGGCGGTCAGCAACGCCGTTGAGCACGACGACATCCTTGATCTGCTCAGGAACCGGAACAACGCGGTGATACATCGAGGCAATGACCACCTGGCCGACGCGCCGGGCGACCATTTCGCGGACTGCCTCCTTGGCGGCGACGCCGTCGTGTCCTGCGTCGGTGAGAAGGACGGACCACCCGAGGCTCTGGCTGGCGGACAGAACAGCGTCGATCATGGAGACGGCGTAGGGCGTGGACAGGACACGCTCGCCGATGACCCCGATCGTCCGGGTTCGACCGTTGCGCATACCACCGGCAATGGCGTCACGGACGTAGCCGAGCTCGTCAGCGGCCATACGGACCCGCTCAGCTTTGCGCTCGCTCACGCGTCCCTCGAACTTGCCGGAGAGCACGAGGGAGGCCGCAGCCTTGGAGACACCAGCCGCGGCAGCGACATCGGCGAGAGTCGTCATCGTCTCCGCTCCCCTCTTCTGGTCGGGAGGCCCGGCATCGGTACCGGACACAGAGAGATCATGACTCAGAACACGCTCATGAGTCAACCGGTTAACCATATTGAGCCAAGTCGATTAATCGATTGATGTTCAAGGTGTTCTTCACCTGAGTCAGGCGGCCCTCGCTCGCCATGGCGGGCAGACTCGCCGAATCCTGGCCACTATCTTGCCCAGGAACGCCGGTCCGAAAGTGCTCCCACTGGTGACAGACAAGTACTTTGACTCGTCCTACAGGCTCTCCGGGCTGCGCAGCCAGGGGGCGTCAGCGGGACGCAGCCCCGCCCAGCCGCGGGTGCGCGCCTGGGCCGTGGCCAGGACTCCGAGCACCGTGGAGGGGTTGTGCAGGCGGCCGCCCATGACGGCGTCGAGGGCCTCGTCCAGGCGGACCCAGGTGGGCACGAACTCGGCCTCCTCGTCCTCGCGGACGGTGCGCCGGTCCTCGGCCAGCAGGCTCAGGTCCTGGGCGAGGAAGATCCGGGCCCCCTCGGTGGTGAAGCCGGGAGAGGCGTAGAACTCGGCCAGCGTGTTCCAAGTGGCCGCGACGTAGTCCGTCTCCTCAGCGAGCTCGCGGGCGGCGGCGACGGCGGGGGCCTCCCCCGGCACGTCGAGCAGGCCGGCGGGAATCTCCCACAGACTGGCGCGTACGGGATGACGGTACTGGCGGACCATGAGGATCTCCGCGGCGCCGTCGGGCTGAGAGGAGTCCTCACCCTCGCGCAGGGCGATGACGGCGACGGCGTCGTGGTGGACGACGACCTGACGGGCCACCGGATCCTGGCCGGGGGCGAGGCGCACGTGGTCGGCGTCGACGGCGAAGATCGGACCGCTCCAGACCCGCTCACTGGAGACCAGCTCCCGTCCCGACTCGCGTACGTCGACGAGCCTGCTCGTGTCACTCACGACGTCGCCATTCTTGGCGGCCCTGCTGTCCGTCCTATCCACGTCTAGCTCCTTCACTCGCTGTCCGCGTCGTCGCTGCGCGCATCGGCGTCCTTGATGGTATCGCCGTTATCGTTGTTGGCACCGGTGAAGCGCTCGGCCGGCTCATCACCTGGGACAACATGTTCCCCACTCCGGTGAGAGGCGTAGACCTCCCGACGACGATCCAGTCCTGCGCGCACAAGCGCGGTGAACAGCGGGTGGGCCCGGGTGGGGCGGGACCGGAACTCGGGATGGGCCTGGGTGGCGACGTAATAGGGGTGCAGGCCGCGGTCGAGCTCAACGAACTCAGTGAGGCGGCCGTCCGGGGAGGTACCGCTGACACGTAACCCCACCGAGGCCAGGCGCTCCCGGTAGCCGTTGTTGACCTCGAAGCGGTGGCGGTGGCGCTCACTGACCTCATTGGTTCCATAGGCCTCGGCGACGATCGAACCTTCCGTCAGAACCGCTGGGTAGGAGCCCAGGCGCATGGTGCCTCCGAGGTTCCCATCACCGTGGACGATCTGACGCTGGGAGTCCATGGTGGCTACGACCGGATCAGGAGTGTCAGGCTCCATCTCAGTGGACGAGGCCGCGCTCAGGCCCAGGAGATTGCGAGCGGCCTCGATGACCATGCACTGCAGTCCCAGGCACAACCCGAGGGTCGGGACGCGGTGCTCCCGGGCCCAGCGCAGAGCACCAACCTTGCCCTCGATCCCACGCACGCCGAAACCTCCTGGTACGACGATCGCGTCGACGCCGGCAAGGGCCCGCTGGGCTCCCTCAGGCGTCTCGCAGATGTCGGAGGCCACCCAGCGGATATCGACGCGGGCGTGGTTGGCGAAGCCACCGTGACGGATCGCCTCGGAGACGGACAGGTACGCGTCGTGCAGGTCGACGTACTTGCCTACAAGCGCCACCTCGAGGCGGTGTCTGGGAGCGTGGACGCGTTCGAGCAGGCTGTTCCACTCGGTCCAGTCGACATCGCGGAAGGTCAGGCCCAGTCGCTGGACGAGATAGGCGTCCAGGCCCTCGCGGTGGAGGATCGGAGGGACCTCGTAGATGCTGGCGGCATCCTTGCACTCGACGACGGCGTCGCGGTCGACGTCGCACATGAGTGCCACTTTGCCCTTGATGCCCTCGGGAAGGGGCCGGTCGGTGCGCAGGACGAGGGCATCGGGCTGGATCCCGATGTTGCGCAGTGAGGCCACCGAGTGCTGGGTGGGTTTGGTTTTGAGCTCTCCAGCGGCGGGCAGGAAGGGGATGAGGGATACGTGGACGAAGGCGACGTTGTCGCGCCCTAGATCGGCGCGCACCTGTCTGGCGGCCTCGAGGAAGGGCTGGGACTCGATGTCGCCGACGGTGCCACCGATCTCGGTGATGATGACATCGGGGAGGTTGCCGTCGTCATCGGGCTCGGCCTGAGCGCGCATGACTCGCTTGATCTCGTCGGTGATGTGCGGGATGACCTGGACAGTGTCGCCGAGGTACTCCCCTCGCCGCTCCTTTGCAATGACGGTGGAGTAGACCTGTCCGGTGGTGGCGTTGGCCTTGCCGGAGAGGCTCACGTCGAGGAATCGCTCGTAGTGCCCGATGTCGAGGTCCGTCTCAGAGCCGTCGTCAGTGACGAAGACCTCGCCGTGCTGGAAGGGGTTCATTGTGCCGGGATCGACGTTGATGTAGGGGTCCAGCTTCTGCATGACAACGCTGATGCCGCGGGCCCGTAGGAGCCGCCCGAGGCTAGAGGCGGTCAATCCCTTGCCGAGGGAGGAGACGACGCCGCCAGTGACGAAGATGTGACACGGTACGGGGACCTGGGTGGGCTGAAGACGTGAGACTGCGTTGATCACGGAGTTTCAACGTAGCAGGCCCGACGAAACCTGCCCGACGCACTAGCGTCCTGCCTATGTCATCTGCGCTCAGTCCTGAGCCAGAACCGCCTGGCGCAGCTGGGCCGCGAGATCCTCGGGTCCGGGAAGGAGTCCTGCGGCCTCTCGCGCGCTGAGGCGGGCTCGGGAACCGGCCTCGGGATCGGTCAGGAGCGTAGCAAGCGCCCCGGCGATGGCCTGGGCCTCGGGGACGACGAGGACGGCCCCTCCTCTAGCGGTCACGGCGGTGCCGCCGACGTCGGTGGCCACGATCGCAGCTCCGGCGCGCAGGGCCTCCTGGATGGTCAGGGGCTGCCCCTCCCACAGACTGGTCTGGACGACGGCGTCGGCAGCCTCCATGAGGGAGGGCACGTCGGTCCGCCGCCCCAGGAGGGTCACTGGAAGATGCTCAGCGGCGATGCGCTCAGCGGCCTCCTCACGGCAGGGCCCGTCTCCGGCGAGGGCCCAGGTGAAGGCCGGCAGGCGTCCGGCCTCGGACTCAAGGGAGAGGGCCACAGCGACGTCGAGGAGCAGCGACAGGCCCTTCTGGGGCGCCAGGCGGGCGACGGTCAGGATGCGGGCACCCTCCTGGGGCCAGACATCCTCCGGCGCCGTGGAGCCCGAGGAAGTCGGCTCGGAGGACGGATGCGGGACCGGAGCGGGGATGACGGCTAGCTCGACGCGCGCGGCACCGAGACCCCGCGCCCGCTCGGCCAGGTCGGGACTGACTGCCAGGACGAGATCGGCGCGCGAGGCGACGAGCCGTTCGAGCCTCTCCCCTACCAGGGTGGTCAGGCGGCCTCCGACGGTGAGGTTGTGGAGGGTGACGACCAGCCGGGTGCGACCGCGCCTGCGTCGGCCCAGGGCGAGGGCGGCCAGGGCGCCGGCGCGTAGGCCGTGAGCGTGGACGGTGTGGGCCCGACGCCCCAGACGACGCAGCCTGGCCACGACGCGAGAGTCGCCGAGACTCGGACGGGCCCCGATCTCGAGCGCCTCGGCGCGGGCAGGGGCGACGTCCAGCCCGTCCAGGACAGCGGCGGGGGCCTCGACGATGACGTCATGCCCGTCAGCGGCCAGTATCCGAGCGCAGTCGGCCAGGTGCGTGCGAACCCCTCCGGCGGCCGATCCGCTGACCTGGAGGATCCGCAGGCGCCCAGCGGACTGCTGCGGGGCGTCGGAGTCACTCGATCCGGCGCTGGTGCTCATGCCTTCTCCTTCTTCTTGTCCGCGATGCCGTCCATGGTCGTGGGTGTCGCCCGGGCCCCGCGCACCGTCCGCAGGAGGCTGCGGTCGGCCAGGTGGATCGCTGCCAGGACGACGCCGGCGGCGGCGACCGCTCCCGCCACCGCAGTCAGAACTGCCAGGCTCAGGGAGGCCACGTGAGTGGTTGCCACCCGGATCGCCAGACCGGCAGCGAGGGCCACCGGGAACCCGGTGACGAGAGCCGTGAGGATCGGACGCAGGACCCGGACTCCCATGATGCGGGCCAGGGCCGTGAGCAGGCCGACCCCTGCAACCGTCATTCCCACGGTGGTACCCACTCCGAGTGCAACGAGGGTGGCTCCCCCGTCGCCGCCCGATGGCGCCATGAGGCGCACGCAGGCAGCGGAGGCCAGCGCGACCGTCAGCCATCCCGCCACCGTGGCGTGGGCGGCGGGCCGGGAGCGGTCGGCGGCGAAGAGAACCCGGGTGATCTGGAAGATAAGGGCGTAGCCGATCAGCCCCGGGGCCAGGACCGCCAGGGCCTGCCCCATCCCGTCGACCTGCTTGAAGGAGAAGAAGCGCTCGGCGGCGTCGCTGGCGGCCAGGAGCATGGCGCTCCCAGCGACGGCGACGGCGGTGACCAGGGCCGTCGAGGTGGCGACCAGCCCGGTGACGGCGCTGTCCGCGCCGGCGGTGCCGGACTCGGCCCGCTGGTGAGCGGCGGCCTCGAAGGCCGCTGTGAGGCGGGGGTAGAGGACGGTGGCCACCGGTACCGCCAGCACCGCGTAGGGAAGGACGTAAACGGCCTGCGTGTACTGGTAGACGGCCGCCGTACCGGTCTGTCCTCCCCAGCGGGCCAGGGCCAGGACCACCAGGACGCTCAGCTGCTGAGCCAGGATCGTCCATACTCCGGCCCCGCCCAGGCGCAGCGCCCGCCGGGCCTGCGAGCCGCCCAGCCTCAGAGTGGGGCGCAGTCCCAGTCCCAGCCGGTGGACCGGCCACAGCAGGGGCAGGCTGAGCGCCGCTACTCCGAGGGTGGTGCCCCAGCCGAGGACCTGCAGGGCGGGGCCGGAGGCCGCGTCGTCGCCGTCGGCCAGCGCCCCGTAGAGGCCGTAGGTCGCCATGACAACAAGGCTGGAGAGCATCGGGGTCAGCGCAGGCCAGGTGAAGCGGTTGTGGGCCTGAAGGACACCGGTGAGGACCACCGCCACCCCGTACATGGGCACCTGGAGGGCGAACATGCGCAGGAAGGAGGCGACGAGCTCGTGCTGGAGCGCGGAGTCGACCCCCTGGGATGTGGGGAAGAGGGCGGCGATGGGTGCGGCGAAGATGATGAGGACCAGAGACAGCGGAGTCAGCACGGCCAGGACCAGACCGAGCAGCCCGGAGGCCGTGGCGGTGACCTCCTCACGCCTGCTCGCGGCGATCGGGGCGGCCAGGAGCGGGACCACGGTGGCGGCCAGAACCCCGCCGACCACGACCTCGTAGAGGGTGTTGGGGAGCTGGTTGGCGGTGGTGTAGGCGCCCGCCACCGTGCCGGTGCCGACGGTGGCGGCCTGAACGAGCCAGCGCAGGAAGCCCAGTGCGCGGGAGACCAGGGTCAGGCCGGCGACCGAGCCGGCCACTGAGAGCAGGCCGCCGCGGCGTTGCTGAGCCGTCATCAGGGGCGGCGCCCCAGCCCGTCAAGCGCCGCCAGAGCCGGGGTGTCGGCGATGACTCGGGAGAAAGAGACCTTCTCGCTGGCCAGGATGAGGCCGATGCCGCTCAGGGCGGCTCCGGCACGCACCGCCCGGCTGGGGTGGTAGGCCAGGGCGGTGCCCAGCAGGGCGCCAACGGCGTTGGCCCCGGTATCGCCCAGCATCGTGTTCTCCAGGAGGTCCTCGGGCAAAGCGATGAGGCTGACCCCCAGCGTGCCCGCGGCCAGCAGCCGGGTGGGCTCGCCGTCGCGCCCGGGAGTGGCCAGCAGGGGCGCGCTCACGATGGAGGCAGTCTTGAGCGCCCGGCCGGGACGCAGGTCGAGAAGGTTGAGAAGATTCGCCCAGGAGGCGATGACGACGGCGCTCGAGGCGGCGTCGACGGCACTCGCTGCCAGTGCTCGCCCGCCTGCGGCAGCGCTGCGGTCACGGGCCAGCAGGACCCCACCGACGAGAGCTCCCGAGCCGATGACGGCGATCTTGAGAGCCCCGGTGGTGACGCGCCCGTGAGCGAGCGCGGTCAGGTGCCCCTTGAGCCCCTTGGTGGGGGCGTCGCCGTCGTGGGCTCCGGCGTCAAGGTCGTCGACCAGGCCGGCGCACCCTCCGGCGGCCGTCGCGAGGGTGGCGGCGAGTCGCACCCGTGAGCCGCGGCGCGGCGCTGAGGAGCGTGATGCGGATGCGCCGCGCAGGAGCCGGCCTGTGTCAATCGCGGCCATGACGGACCCGGCGGCGACGCCCACGCCCCCACGCAGGCTCACGGTGCGGCCGTGGAAGTTGGTCCGGTCCAGGCTCGGGGCGATGGGTGCCAGGGAGGTCGACCAGGACAGGGTGACGCCCGCCGCCCTGATCCCCACCTGCGCCAGGCGTCGGGCGCAGGTGCCTACTCGCGTGATCGTGCCAGCCATGGTCTCAGCCTAAGGCAGGGCGCGAGTGAATCGTGGCGATGGCGGCCCAATGGCGTCGGCCTGCCTGATCCGCAGGAGATGCCGAGTCGGCCGGAGCCGACGGGGCTACTTGGACACTGGTGGCATGACGGCGTCCGCCCCTTTGTCAAAGCCGTAGTGGCCGACGGTCCCGGCCTGGGTGGAGGCCAGGGCGAGGGGGGCGGAGACCGAGGCGGCGACCTGGCCGACGGAGTCCACGGTGGTCACCTTCGCACTCTCGGAGCGAATGACGGTGACCACGTTGTCGTCGCCGTCAGCGGACCCGACAACGACCGTGGTGGCCCGAGAGGCTGTACCGGTCAGGGCCTTGGCCCAGGCCTTGGGGTCCTGCCCTGAAGAGGGCCCCACCGTGGCACCCTTGGCGGAGGCGGCCTGGGGCCGCGGTCCGACGACGACGATCATCTCCGCGGGAGCGGTGAGCGCGGAGTCCACGGTGACGAAGGGAGTACCGGAGGTGTCCACGGTCAGCAGGTCCATGAGGGCTCGGGAGGCCTCGTCATTGCCGGTCAGGGCCTTGGCCAGCCCCTCCCCCAGGATGCCGTTGGCGTCCTTGGAACCGGCTCCGCCCAGGTTGCCCTGGATCTGACCGGAGAAGGTGGAGCGGTAGTTCTCCCGGGACACGTCCACCCAGGTGGTGGTCAGGCTGACTCGGCCGGTGACGGTGGCACCGGCCGTCTTGAGCTGGGTGGCGACGGCGTCTGCGTCCTCGGCCTTGGCCTCGGGCAGGAGCACCAGGGCGACCTTCTTGGAGGCCAGGGTCCCGGGAAGGAGGCTGCTGGCGGCCTGGGTGATGTAGGAGTCGCGCTCGTTGACCGCTGCCTCGGTCTGCTCGAGCTTGGTCTGGGTGGCGTTACGGTCCTCGCGCAGGGCGGTGACCTGGTCGTTGAGCGCGGTTCCCAGTGAGTTCTGCAGAGGACCGGCGCCCAGCACGACGCCGAGGGCGAGGGCCAGGAAGACGGAGATGAGCGATACCAGGTGATAGCGGAAGTCGATCATGGTTGAGACCTTGGAGATGACCGTGAGAGGCGCTGCCTCTCAGATGGGCGGGGGTCGTTAGACAGTGGGTGAGTTCGGGGCCAGGCCCACCAGTGAGCGGAAGAAGTTGACGACGTCGTCCCACACGGCGCCGGACAGTCCTAGGAAGGTCTGACCGGCCGGGGTGGCCATGAGGGCGATGGCCAGGGCGAAGGTGCCGGACAGCGCCAGGAGCAGCAGCCACCATCCTGAGATGCGGGTGCGGTAGAGCTGGGAGACGCCTTTGGCGTCGATGAGGCGGCCACCGACCTTGAGCCGGGTCAGGAAGGTTGAGGACATGCCGGCGCGTCCCTTGTCGAGGAACTCGAGCAGGGTGGCATGCGTGCCCAGGGCCACGATGATCTCGGCGCCGGCCTCATCGGCCATGAGCATGGCGATGTCCTCACTGGTTCCGGTGGCGGCGAAGACATGGTGCTCGACCCCGAGCTCCTCGACATGGGCCAGGCCCGGAGCCCGCCCGTCGCGGTAGGCGTGGACGACGACCTCAGCACCGCAGGTGAGCGCCTTGTCTGACACGGAGTCCATGTCGCCCACGATCATGGTCGGTTTGAAACCTGCCTCCAGGACGGCGTCGGCTCCTCCGTCGACACCGATGATGACGGGCTTGTACTCGCGGATGTAGGGCTTGAGGGCCTGGAGATCCTCCTTGTAGGAGTAGCCGCGTACGACGACCAGGACGTGCCTGCCACCCATCTGCGTGGACAGCGTGGGCATGCCGACGCCGTTGAGAAGCAGGTCCCACTCGCCGCGCATGTACTCCATGGTGTTGGCAGCAAAGGCCTCCAGCTGGACAGCCAGTCCCTTCTTGGCCGCCTCCATGGCGTCGGCGACGGTCTGCTTGGTCTGGACCGAGCCCTCAGCGATGACCTGTTCCTTACCCGCGATGCGAACAGTGCCGCCCTCGACGGCGACGCGCTGGCCGTCATGCAGGCGCATGACGTCGGGGCCCAGGTCATCAATGAGCGGGATGCCGGCGTCGACGAGAATCTCCGGGCCGAGGTTCGGGTAGCGCCCGGAGATCGATGGCGAGGCGTTGAGGACTGCGGAGGGGCCGCACTCGACCAGTGCCTCGGCGGCCACCCGGTCGATGTCGGTGTGATCAATGATGGCGATCTCGCCGGGCTGGAGGCGTTTGGTGAGCTTCTTGGTGCGTGCATCGACGCGTACGACACCGCTGGGCAGCTCGGAGACGGACGCAGATCTTCTGCGGAAGGGATTCCTCACGGATCGGATTGTCCCACGACTGCTTCCTGGAGAAGCTCAGCGGCGTGCCGGACCGCGGCCTGGGAGTCTTCGTGTCCCGACAGCATTCTGGCCAGTTCGCGCTGTCTCTCCTGGCCTTCGACGACGACGACCTGGGTGCGGGTGCGCCCCGGCTCAGACTTTCTCACATTCGTCCGGGGATCGTTCACGGACTCCCAGAGCGTGGGGTCGGGTGAGGAGGTCGGGGGCTCCGCCCCACCCACCGGTCCGGCCGCCGGGGCTGCCACCGGGTCGGGCACCGTCTCCTTGCGCACCACGAGATGGGTATCGGCCCACGCCGCCACCTGGGCCAGGTGCGTCACCACGATGACCTGGTGGTGACGCGCTAGACGCGCCAGACGCCGGCCGATCTCCCTGGCGGCGCGGCCTCCCACACCCGCGTCGATCTCGTCGAAGACGAGGGTGCGGGTGTGGGTCGAGGGGCGCGCGGAGGAGGCGGCATCGGCGAGCACCACCTCCAGGGCCAGCATGATGCGGGACAGCTCACCTCCTGATGCTCCCTTGCCCAGAGGCAGGGCCGGGGCACCGGGATGGGAGACGAGCTCGAGGGCGACACGCTCAAGGCCGGTAGGCCGGGCCTCGTCGAGGGGCTCCAGCGCGACGACGAGCCGCGCCCCTTTCATCTCCAGGCCCTCCAGCTCCGTGGTGACGGCCTGCTCGAGACGCTCGCCGAGCTGCCGGCGGGCCCGGCTCAGCTCGTCACCGACATCTGCCAGCTCCTCATCGGCGGCGGCCAGACGCTCGGCCAGGACGGTGGCGGTGTCCTGGGGACCGTCGAGCTCGGCCAACCGCGCGGCGGCACGCTCACCCCAGGCCAGGAGGGCGTCGATGTCGTCGATCTGCTCCTGGAGGCCGCCGATCTCCCGGCAGGCACGAGCGAGCTCTCCGCGCCGGTCCTGGACCTGGGCGAGACGGGCCGGGTCGGCGCTGAGTGAGGACAGGTACCCGCCCAGCTCGGCGGCGATATCTGCCGCGTCAATGCCCAGGCGCTGGGTGCGCGTTGCGAGCTCGGCCAGGGCGGGGTCGCGTTCGGACTCGGTGGACAGGCTGCGGTGCGCGTAGGCGATGAGCGAGACGACGTCGGGAGCCTGTTCGGTGGCGGACTCCTCGCCACTGAGTGCGGTGCGGGCCCCGGTGGCGGCTGAGCGCAGATCCTCGGCGTGGTCAAGCCGCTCGGCCTCCGCCGTCAGGTCCCGGTCCTCGCCGCTGCGGGGGTCGACCTCCTCCAGAGCCTCGAGCCAGGTGCGCAGCTGAGCTACTTCGACACTCCGGGCCTGGGCCGAGGCCTGCCACTCCTGGAGCTCCTGGGCGGCCTGTCGGCGTGCCTGGTACACCTGGGAGTAACGGCGGCACAGGGCGGCGTGGTCGGGGCCTCCCAGGGAGTCCAGGGCGGCGCGCTGGGCCGCGGCCGAGCGCAGCCGCAGCTGGTCGGCCTGCCCGTGGACGGAGACCAGCCGGCCGCCCACCTCACTGAGCACCGAGGCCGGAACGGATCGCCCTCCCAGATAGGCGCGGGAACGGCCGGTGGACGGAACCGTGCGAGAGGCCAGGAGAAGGTCGTCATCGAGGTCGGCCCCGGCCTCAACAGCCCGCGAGGCGGCGCGCGAGTCGGGGTCGACGAGGAAGGCCCCCTCAACCAGGCTGCGTTCGGCACCTGTGCGCACAATGGTGGTCTCGGCACGCTGGCCCAGCAGCAGCCCGAGTGACGTGAGCACCATCGTCTTGCCGGCACCGGTCTCACCGGTCAGCGCGGTCAGGCCACGGCTGAGCGGGAGATCAGCCTCCTCGATGACACCGAGGTCCTCGATGTGCAGGGACTCGATCATGACGTTCCTCCCGAGGAGTCCCGCCGGGTCTCGACGTCGGCGCTCTCATCGGCAGTGCGGACCATCGGTTGGTGAAGCGCCTCATCCTCGGCCGAGTAGGCCTCATCGGCGCTGCTGGAGGCTCGCCACCCCTCCACGGGCAGGTCGAACTTGCGCACCAGGCGGCTGGCGAAAGGGGCCTCGTTGAAACGGGCCAGGCGTACCGGGCGCTCCGCCCGGCTGACTCGGATCCGGGCGCCGACGGGGACGTCCAGGCTGCGCCTGCCGTCGCACCAGATCTCGGCGCCTCCGAAGCCCGCTCGTTGGACCACGACCTCCATGCAGGAGTCGGGCCCCAGGACCAGGGGGCGGGTGAACAGGGCGTGCGCGGCCACCGGCACCAGGAGGAGTGCCTCGACCTCCGGCCAGATGACGGGGCCACCGCAGGAGAAGGCGTAGGCGGTCGAGCCGGTGGGCGTGGACATGATGAGGCCGTCGCAGCCGAAGGAGGAGACGGCCTGGCCGTCGACGCCGATGGCGACCTCGATCATTCGGGCGCGGTCGCGCTTCTCCAGGGCCGCCTCGTTGAGGGCCCACTCACGGGTGACCGTACCGTCCGGGGAGATGACCTCCACGTTCATGGTGGTGCGGGTCTCGACGGTGTAGCGACCCGCAACGAGGTCGGCGACGACCTGCTCGATGCCGTCGGGGTCGGCCTCGGCCAGGAAACCGACGTGCCCGGTGTTGATACCCACCAGGGGGATGTCTCGCTCACGGGCGACCTCGAAGGCACGCAGGATCGTGCCGTCACCGCCGAGGACGAGGACGAGGTCGACATGGTCGGCACACTCCGGACCAACGGGTTCGACGCCGTGGGAGCGCAGAGCTGCCGAGGCCCGGGCCACGGCGGTGGCCGTGGGGGCACTGGGTCTGGGGACGGGGACCGGTTTGTCGTTGAGGTCACGCTGCAGCAGCATGACGCGCGAAATCCTCTGGTGGTGCGAAATCGTCGACTCAGCCGCACCGGTGGGGCATGAGGGGCTCAGCTTGCTCATGGTCGGGTCCTCGTTCTGCTTCGTCGGAAACCTGCTGCGGCGGGGCCGGAGGCGACGGCGTCCTCGACCTGGGCACGCAGGTCGTCGCCGCGCAGGTCATCGGGGCCCCCGGCGCGGGAGGCATGCATGTTCAGGAAGTACTCGACGTTACCGGCGGGGCCCGGCAACGGGGAGGCGGTCACGGCGTCGATTCCCACTCCCAGACCATGGGCACGCTCAGCCACGGCCAGGACCGTCTCCACGTGGAGCTGCGGGTCGCGCACCACTCCCCCGTGGCCGATCCGCTCCTTACCCACCTCGAACTGGGGCTTGACCATGAGCAGGAGGTCGGCGTCGTCGGCTGCGGCCCGCAGCAGCGGCTCGAGGACGAGGGTCAGAGAGATGAAGGAGAGGTCGCCGACCACGAGCTCGGGGGCGGGAGCGACGGCGGCGGGGTCCAGCGTGCGGATGTTGGTTCGGTCCAGGGCGGTGACGCGAGGGTCGCAGCGCAGGGACCAGGCCAGCTGGCCGTAGCCGACGTCAACGGACACGACGTGCTCGGCGCCGCGGCGCAGAAGAACATCGGTGAAGCCTCCGGTCGAGGCACCGGCGTCCAGACAGCGGCGGCCCTCGACGCGAGGCGCCAGTCCGCGTTGCCCCAAGGCATCCAAGGCTCCGGCGAGCTTGTGGGCGCCGCGCGAGACATAGTCATCTCCGGAGGGGACCAGGATCTCGATGGCCTGGGCCGGATTGACCTGACGGGCCGGCTTGGTGACCACCTCGCCGTCAAGGGTGACGTGGCCGTCGGAGATGAGGGTGGCGGCGTGCGTGCGAGAGCGGGCCAACCCGCGGCGCACGAGCTCGGAATCGATGCGGATGAGTCGGGCCATGTCAGCCTTCCGCTGCGTGCAGGACGGAGACGAGCTCCTCGTGGATGGCGGCCAGCGCACCGGCGCGCTCCTCCAGAGGAATCGTCCCGATCTGAGCGAGCTCGTCGGAGTGGTCGGTCAGGCCATGGGCAGCAGTGAGGGCGGCGTCGGCTCGCGGAGGCGCGGGCACCGGTGCCTTGGGCCCTGCCGTACGGGCGGAGCCGGGAGCGGGCGCCGTCTCCTGTGGGATACAGGTCTGCGGCTCGTTGCGGCTCATTTCTGACTCACCTCGACATCGTTCGTATGCGTGCTGCTGCTACGCCTCTTTTCCTCCTGAGGAGTATTACCAATCCGGCGGGTATCTCAGGGCTCGATGACCTCGATCTCGGGAAGCTCCAGCGCCGCGGCCTCACCCCGAGCGACCTGGGCGTCGGCCCAGGCCCATGCGGCCACGGCCAGAGCCCGGTAGGAGTCCAGGTCGATGCGCACGGGCCCACCGTCCTGAGAGGTCACGGTCACCACACCGTCCAGCTCGAGTCCGGAATCGACGACGCGGGCGCACCGGCCGCCGACCTGCCACCACTCCTGGCCCTCGCGCACGACTCGCACGGGTGCGGGATGGGGCTCGGTCAGACCGCGTAGATCGGTGTGAAGGAAGCTGGGGCGCTCGGTGGCCGGAGCGGTGATGACCTCGCGCGCGCCCGAGACACCGGTAAGCACGTGGAGCCCGGGAATCCCGGCGGCTCGAGCCCCGACGTGGTCGGTGTTGAGACGGTCACCGATGGCCAACGGCTTGGTGCCCCCGGCCCGCTTAAGAGCACGGGTGTAGATGCCCGGGAAGGGCTTGCCCCCGGCCAAAGGCTCTTGACCGGAGGCGTTGACGATGGCGGCCACGAGGCTGCCGTTGCCCAGCGCGAAGCCCCGCTCGGTCGGCAGGGTCGCATCGAGGTTGGTGGCCACGTGGAGTGCGCCGGCGTTAATGGCGTAGACGCCCTCGGACAGCAGGGCCCAGTCGACCGCCGGGTCCCATCCCTGGACAACGGCCACCGGCTCGTCCTGAGCGCTGCTGGTCACCTGGAAGCCCTCGTCAAGGAGGGCCTGCCGGACGCCCTCTCCCCCGACCACGAGGACCATGGAACCGGGATCGACGTGCTCGGTGAGCATGGCGGCCGCGTCCATGGCAGCACTGAAGACCTCGGACGGCGCGGCGACGATGTCATTGGCCGCCAGCTTGTCGACAACCGTCTGAGGCGCCCTCGAGGCGTTATTGGTGACGAAGGACAGGTGCATTCCGGTCTTGCGGGCTGCGTTGACGTTGTCGGCCGCGTAGGGCACCCGGGCCTCGCCGGCGAAGCAGACGCCGTCGAGGTCCAGCAGCGCGACGTCGTATGCGGCGCACAGAGGCTCGTCGCTGCCGAGGAGCGTGGCGGTGGTGCACGTGGGAGTCGGCTCGGGCGAGGTCATCGGGGCTCCTCAGGGGCGTCGTCGGCGGACGTGGTCATGGTGGTTGTCTCATCAGTGGCGTCACTGGGGGAGGCCGAAGCCTCACCCGCTTCCTCAAGCAGCTCGGCCATCTCGGCCTCAACGCGCTCAGCGAAGGACTGCGACCACTCGGCGTCATCGTCTTGGTCGGCAGCGTCGAGGTCTGCAGCCATATCCGTGCTGGCCTCAGCAGGTTCTCCGGGGGCCTCGGTGTCATCCGCCGGAGCGTCCGCCACGGCATCGGCCTGTTCACCGGTTGTCATCGGGGAGTCCTGATCCGGCGTCTCGGCGTCGTAGTCCTCCTCGATGTCGAAGACCTCGACCTCGTCCTCCACAGTCGGTTCCGGACCGATGCGGTCCCGGATGGCAGCGGCCTCACGGAGGCGTCCGAGCTCCTCAAGCCGGTCGGCTCGCACCGAGTGCAGGCGTCTGAGGGTATCGCTGTCGGAGGGACGCGCCCTGATGGCGTCCTCGATGATGATGAGGCCGAGGTCGGTCTGCCCCATCTCGTGGCGCAGGCTGGAGACGACCATGGCCAGCTCGGCTCGTTCGATCTCGTCGAGCCGACGTGGGTCGGCCGCCTTCGCGGCCTGAAGCGCCTTGTCGACGTTCCCCAGGGCGCGTTCGCAGTCGACCTCAATAGCTCGGTGCAGATCGATGCCGGACAGTCGCCTGGCGGCTCGGATCTCTCGAAGCGCCTCGTTGTAGTGTCCTGCGAGGTACGCGGCGATACCGGCGGTCTCCCGCACGACGGCGACGCGACCCGCATGGGATGTGGCGTAGCGCGCGTGCTCGTAGGCCGTCTGAGGGTCGTTCTCCAGCAGCCGCTGAACCATCACAAGATGACGGGCGACGTTCTCGGCGTTGGCTCGCCCCAAGGCACGCAGCTCGTTCCTGGCGCCCCGCTCGAGGTCTGCGGGTTCGACCTCGTCCAGCACAGGAGGCTCGGGAACGCGCTGACGCTGTGGCGGGCGACCGCGATGATCATCGCGCCTGTCTCGGCCGTTCCCCCTCCCGGAACGGTCGTTGTATCGACTTGCCTTCCTGCCACCTCGGTCAGGGTGCTTCTCACCGAAGCCCCCATCTCGACGTCGTTCACCCCGCCGGTCGTCCCACTGCTGACCGTCCTGGTGAGAGGCGCGCTCGTCATGGTTCGGACGCCGAGAACGCCCCGGAGCGTCAGAGGACTCTCCGTGTCGGTCGTGGCGCCGGCTCCGAGACGAGTGGTCGCCTTCAAAACGCTTGCGGCTCCCGAAGCCGTGACGATCACCGTCTCGACGACGCCTACCTGAGTCGCCGTGATCCGCGTGGTGCCGACGATCCTGATACGCCATGGTCCTTCTTTCGCTCCGGAACTGCCATCAGTTCCCTCGCTGTCATTGATTGCCTGGGAGGAGCCTACCCGGACCTCAGGCCATGGGCGTAGCGAGACCCGGTAACACGGGTGTGGCGCGCGGCGCTCGGTTCCGCGCTCTGCGGATCTCGTATCTCGAGAGGGCGTATGTCCCTGACATTGAGCGAATAGCAAAAACGAAAGTATCGGGGCAGCCTTCACGTCATTTGTGAAGGCCGACCCGATACCTGAGGTGTGTGCTCGGTGGTGTCCTACTCTCCCGCACCCTGGCGGGTGCAGTACCATCGGCGCTGTCAGGCTTAGCTTCCGGGTTCGGGATGGGGCCGGGCGTTTCCCTGTCGCTGTGACCACCGAGACGACTATTGGCAGTGCTGTGTGGTGCCGTCTTGTGTGTTGTTGATTCGGTTGTGTGTGGCCGCCCCCCTACCACCGTCACCTACGCCTCGTGGGCGTGGGTGGGTGTGGTTGGGGGGTGGGTTGGGTGTGGACCGTATAGTGGACGCCTCGCGGTTAACTGCTGTCTCCCCCACCCCGCCCCTGTTTTGCGGTGGGTGTGTGTGGGGGGGTGTTGTTTGTGTCGGCCGATTAGTACCAGTCAGCTCGAGGCCGTTACCGGTCTTCCACTTCTGGCCTATCAACCCAGTAGTCTGCTGGGGGCCTACCAGGACACCGAGGTGTCCTGCGGAGACCTTATCTTGAAGATGGTTTCCCGCTTAGATGCTTTCAGCGGTTACCCGTCCCGAACGTAGCCAACCAGCCGTGCCCCGGGCGGGACAACTGGCACACCAGAGGTT
>ERZ773008.665-NODE-665-length-25354-cov-11.242025_pt1 | contig 25354 bp, 15 predicted proteins | sample MGYA00580664_ERZ773008 | MGnify/ENA primary metagenome ERZ773008 (study PRJEB29015, sample SAMEA2738016) | human oral metagenome | biome: human oral; feature: human-associated habitat; material: dental | place: China | collected 2048 ... | reverse complement strand
CCACAGCATTATTCGTTTCCTCTTGCGGGAAAGACGACGACAACGGCGGAGGTAGTGGGGCTTCTCTCCCTGGCACCCTTTATGTGGATTTTGCTACCGATGGTATCCAATCCTACAACTTTTCCAACGGCAAACTCAGCAAGGTTACCAAAACAATGAATGGACCTGGTATTACAGGTTGCGATATTACCTATGGTAGCAAGGAAATAGCATTGGCAATCAGTACTGACCGCTCGTTTGGCACTCAAGATACCCAAACTTTCTTGTTGCGCCCTTTGGATGGTAACTATGTATGGTTCGCCTATGATAAACTGCCAAAAACAGGCAACATTTTCTCGTTTAGTTTTACTTATGACCCTCAGGAGTTTTACAAGGAATGTATCATTCGCCTTTCTCCCAACAAGAAATTTATTGCAGTTGATTCTTATTATTGGGATGAGCGCGGGGTACTCTTGCTCAATACTGAAACAGGCAAGCTCATTGCCGATTTTACCAAAGGACTTACTCGAGATGATTTGAGGGCGCAAAGTACCCCCGTATGGACACAGAACAACGAAATGTATAGTGCTATCAAGGGAGTACTCTATCGTTGGAAAGAAGAATACGGCAACAAGGTAGAAAAAGTGTTGAATATAAACAACGGCAAGGGAGCCAACTATGTAACAGTAAACCCACAAGGTACACGCGTGGCTTTTCGTTATGAAGGGCACCTCTGGGTACAGAATATAGACGGCAGCGACCTCCACCAAGTAACCTCCTCCAAACTTACAGGCTCCAGCAAAGCAGATGGCGAATATCATCCTGTATTCTCCCCCGACGGCAAATATATTGCTTTTGTAGGAGCACCCACCGTAGGGCGTGCTTGGACAGACTATGACCCATTACAACCCAGCCAAGGAGGTGTTGTGGTAACAAGTGGTGGCTATGGCTATGTGTTTGTAATTCGTGATGACGGCAAACTCTATGACCTTGAAAACGACAAAAGTGGCTTCATTGTGCTCCGCCAAGGAGGAGGCATACATGGAGTACCCTCTTACTTCAGCGGGATGATGTGGAGATAATGGTCAATGATTAATGATTGATTCTATAAAAAACTGATTCTCTCGGCTCTTGTAGCTATAGCATTATTCGTTTCCTCTTGTTCCAAAAAGGGAGATGGTGGCGGAGGTGGTAAATATTATGATGTTACTGACCCTCAAAACAAAAAAAGAACTATTGCTTGCTGTGAAGAAGGTGCTACTTTTGATTAGGTAAACTACAACGTATCTAACAGACAAAAAACACCTATCCCGTTTTAGATTTAGCGAAGATAAACAAACGTTTTTCTTTGGTAATGATAATACTACTTTAGTCTTCCAAAAATAAATCTAAAAATTTCTTGTAACATTCAGGAAAATATTGTATTTTTGTGCGCAAAATTCTTAAATGATAAAAAAAATGGATAAAAAAACTACAGCTCTCGTGTCATATATCACTCTTATTGGGTGGTTGATTGCGTTTTTTACAGGAAAAGATGACGCTGATGACTTTGTGAAATTTCATTTTCGCCAGTCTTTAGGGTTACACATTACCTCTTTTGTGTTCTGTATTGTACTGGGAATCATTATTTCCATTGTTCCTGCCTTAAGTTTCTTAGGACTTATTGGTCTTGTATTCTTTGTACTTATGGTCTTGGGAGCTATCAATGCCAACAAAGGAGAGAAAACCCCTCTTCCTATCATTGGACAATATTTCCTAGAAAAATAAAATCACAGTTCTCAGCGATCTGTAAAACAACAAACAGGTAATAGTGATTAGTAATTGATCTCTATTACCTGTTTGCTATTTATGTGGACACTCGCTGGCTTTACTCTCATACTCACTCACGCGACTTTATCTATTACCTAACATAAAGATACCCCTTCTTCATATAAGACACTCCCTGTTGGTAATAGTGTATCACGTAAAAATACGTACCTGTAGGAAGGCGTTGTCCACTACCTACCACTCCACGGACATTAGCATAGCCCCTAAAGACATCGCTTCCTTGTTGGTAGTGAGTACTTTCATATACTTTCAATCCCATTTCATTAAAAATAACTACTTCTATAGGAGTGTTATCATCTGTATTCTCTATCTTAAAATAGTTTTGACTTCCACTCTCTGTAGAAATCCCATTATATACAGCTATTCCTTTATTTAACTCTGGCATGGGAGCAGGTACTGGCTTAGGCTCTGGGATAGGAGCTGGCTTAGGCTCTGGGGTAGGAACCGGCTTGGGCTCTGGGGTAGGAGCTGGCTTGGGCTCTGGGGTAGGAGCTGGCTTAGGCTCTGGAGTAGGAGCTGGTGTATCCTTTTTAGGCTTTATAGTAATAACCTGTGTATGAGTGGCTTTATTACCATTGCTATCACTCACAACCCATTGGTAAGTAATGTGATCAGAAGTTTCTTCCTTAGTAGGAGTGGCCGTAAGAATACTCTCACAATTGTCTTGCGCTGCAAGGGGTGCGCCTTCTGGTATAGGATCTCCCTGTAGGATCTCCTTAGGTTGTGGCAATTGTCCTAGCCATACAGGAGCTTTGTCATCTTTTACTGTAATAAGCTGTAAGTGAGTCACCTCCCCACAATTGTCTTTAGCTTTGTAGGTTCGCTCTATCTCATAGTCATTAGGAGCATGTTGTACTTTTATCCTATCCTGATATGTCACTTGGGGAGTACTACAGCCTCCTGAAGTCAAAGGGAGTTGCATTGAGGGTACTTTTCCACTACAATCCACAGTAATGGACTGAGGTAGTGTATGTGCTACAAAAGAGAGCGGTTGTGGGTTGTTTCTCTTTTGTGGGTCAATGGTAATAATCTGTTCATAGCGATTTTCATTATGGGCATTATCCTCTGCAAACCATATATTACGTTCTCCTATCTTTTTACCTTGTTTGTCATAGATAGGCTCAGAACTTGAGGAAACATCTACTCGAGAATCACAATTATCCGTAGCTGTAAGGGTAGGTTTGAAAGGTATTTCACTCTCATCCTTTACGGTTAGGTTTGGCGGATAGGATGAAAATTCGGGACGCTGAGTGTCTCTCAAGAAAATTTGTTGAACATGGCGGATAGCGGGGGCATCAGCCGCATAGGCCGTCCATACTCTGGTGAGCTTGTAAGCATTCTTATCGCCTTCGGTCATTTCTTCCTCGTATTCTATCTCAACCGAATCGCTTCCTTCTGCCTGCAACGTGGCTTTAGGAGGAATCTCTCCTCGACATTGTACATGTATATCTTGGGGAAGATCTCCTACAAAATGTAGGGTCTTGGTAGGAGCTTCTTTCTCAAAATAGATATATTGAACAAAAGTAGCTTTGTTTTTACATTTATCGGTAACTACCCAACGGCGCAGTATATAGTCGGGATGTGTTTCTTCTGAAAAAGAAACCTCTGCATTTTTATTCCTACATTCACCATGATCAGATTGGGCAGTAATCTCGGCTCTTTGAGGAATTTCCGTTCTTTTTACAGTAATAACTGGCTTGGGCAAATTATAGAAGATGATACTCGAACTCAACATATCCAACGTATAGGGTTTATCTGGATAGACCGCATAAGCTATATGATCCAGTACTTCTATCTTGAAGGCGCCCTCCACATAACCAGCATAGCCCTTCCATCCTTTTGCTTGAGGGAAAATCACGGTTGCCTGGCCATTATTGGGGACTCCTTCTGCTAAGACATAGTCATAGGTCTTTCCCTCGTTGTCCGAGAAAAGAATACGTACCTTGCTATCTGGAGCAAATAGCCTCTTATCTACATTCCAGTGTAGGGTAACATTCTCTCCTCGCTTATATCTACCTGATCTACTTTCTCCTATAATACTTGTAATTCTAAAAGGCGTTCCATCTTTTATTTGTACTTTGGTCTGATAAACATCATAGAGAGGGGTATGGGGCTTGCCTGCTTTATAAGCTCCTACAGAGCCGTCGCATACCCCTAACCAAAAAGTAAAGTCCCCTGTCTCATATTCCCCAGTGAATTTGTAAGGAACCTCTTTCCATTCATTTGTACTTTTATCCTTAGTATACGGACGATAGAAAGCAATTTTATTATCTGTAGTAGGACGGTTAGAGGGAAAACGCGCCTTGCCAAACACCTTAAAATCAGCCTGATGTGCCATATAGAGTAAGGGGTCTCCATCAGGATCACTCGCTTCTATGGTAAATTGGAAATAGGTATTAGGGGGCAAGGTATAGCTTTTTTTGAGTTTGCTACGGTCTATCATTGGAGCCTTGTTATCGGAGGGTTCCCCATAAGGGATATTTGGCTGAGCAAGCCCTACGAGCTGGGTACGTGCCTTATCGGTATAATAAGCATCATGCAAATTGGTACGATTATGAATGGTATAGATAGAAGGCAAGGAAAAATAAGTACCATAAGGGTCATTGATATAACTCATGATAGAGTTGCCTCTATCAGGTTCAGTAAAAGAAGAAGCTGTCGCACCGCCTATGGTAAAGGTATGAGCAGAACCCAATAGGTGCCCAAGCTCATGCAGAATAATATAGAACTCCTCATTGGCCACACAGCCTCCCTTGAGCTTACCTGTAATCTCTCCCAGATGCGCCAATCCACGATTGTCCTTATATACAGAAAAGACAATACCTGCATCGTAATTCTCCTCTCCTATAAGTTTATTAAACGCATCTGTAGCCGTATTTACAACGGTACGCACCAATGGCTTATCGGGATAGACCTCTTTTCCCTTAGTATCTCGGATGAGGCGTGGATCATCTACTAACTCAAATTGGTAACCCAATTCCCTTCCACATACCTCATTGAGCTTGGTTTGTACATCCGTCATAAAGGCCTTGGCCAGTTCCATACGTCCCCGACAGTGCCCTTTGTAAAAGCTATAATCTATCAGCATGGCCAAACGGAAAGTCCTCAGTACATGCACATTATACAGCACTCGCTTATCCTCGGAGGGAAGAGAGGTCTCTGCAAGAATTGTTCCTCGGCTAAGAACTTGTGAAGAGGGGTGTATATCACAATCCCCTTCTTGGCAAGTAGCACAGGAAGTAGCTCCTTGGGAGGGACTAACCCTAAGCAGTCCCTTCTCATCTGTGAGAAAATAGGTATGCCCTTCATGCCATATTTCTCCCGAAAAGCTATTGGAAGACAAAGAGATACTTCCTGAAAACACTCCCTCATGGTAGGCTACAAAGCTGCGAAAACCTTCTTGAGAAAGCGAATTTTGTCGAGGACGCCACTCCAAATCAAGACGTCCCTCATTAGTAGGGACTGCCCAATGAACAGGCACTTCTGATGAAAAGTGCGCCAAGACATCTGCTGTTTTCTCTTGAGCATAGAGCATGGAGGTACTAAACCATGCAAATACCACAGAAAACAAATAATATATTTTTTTCATTTTTAATAAAATAATAATCAACGATTACTTCCTATCTACCAAATAGTAAAAATTATCTAAGATACAAATATCCTTTCTTTGTATAAGGTACTCCCTGATAATAATAGTGTAAGATATAAAAATAAGTCCCTGAAGGCAGGCGTTGCCCCTTGCCTACTACGCCACTCATATTGGCATAACCGTGGAAAAGAGCTCCTTTTTCTTGATAATGAGAACTCTCATATACTTTTATCCCCATTTCATTGAAGATAAGTACTTCTATGGGAGCATCAGGATCTGTATTTTCTACTTTAAAATAGTTTTGAGAATCTTCTACAGAGGAAACTCCATTATACACAACTACTTCTTTTTGCTTTAGCTCTGGTATGGGAGTAGGCACTGGTTTTGGAGCGGGTTCCGGAGTGGGAGCTGGCTTAGGTTCTGGAGTAGGAGTTGGCTTAGGCTCCGGAGTAGGAGCTGGCTTAGGCTCTGGAGTAGGAGCTGGCTTAGGCTCTGGAGTAGGTATTTCTTTTTTACGATTGATAGTAATTACTTGGGTATGAGCAATTCTACCCCCGCAATCATCAGTAGCTATCCACTGATAGATGCGCTTTACTAGTTTACCCTCTTTCTTTTCTTCTGTTACAGAAGGAGTTACTATAGGATTATTACAAGAACTTACCGCACTAAGATGTGCCTGTTCTACGATAGGTTGTCCCTCTTCTATTGTCATATCCTGAGGAAGAACTCCTACAAAAGCCAAGGGAAGAGAAGAATCCTTCTCTATGGTAAAACCGCCTCCTTGTTGAGGATTTTCAGCAGTCACAGCGAAAGCAATTCCTTCCATCACTTCTATCTTAATCACCCCTGCCCCCACCTTGAGGTTTGTGTTCCCATAGTTTTTCTTTCCTATAGATAGGTTGGGCAAGACAAGCTCATAACTCCCCGTATTGTCCACGCCTTCAGCTAAGGTATAGGGAAAGGTTTGCCCATGATCCTCAGAGAGGCGAATGCGCACCTTGGTATCCCTAAATAGCTCAGAATCCACCGCCCATGTAAGGGCGATCCTCTGCCCGCCTCTATAGGTCTTTCCAGCTGTAGAAGTAGTGATTTTGAAGGGAATCCCATCACACACTTCCACTTGGGTTTCTGCCAAATCATACTGTACAATATGATCCACAGTAGGAGTCTCCAAGGCATCACTCACTCCAAGCCAAAAAGTAAAAACCCCTGTTGTCTGCCCACTGATCCAGCTATTGGACACCTCTGCTCCTGTTTGTTTGCTATACTCTCTCTTGAAGGCTATCAAAGGGCTGTGGCTACGCTGAGGAATGATGTACTGTGTGATAGAAGGATCTTCGCCCAAGCGGACATCACGCTGCTGTGCCATATAAGTAAGAGATGGACTATCGGGATCTGTGGCAGAAATAGCAAACTGAAAATAGGTATCTTTGGGCAAAAGGTATTGCTTTTTTATTTTTGTCTTATCTATATGAGGAGGCTGAGTACCCAAAGGAATTCCTCCTACAGGAACCGCTGCTACCAGATGCTCACGAATCAGTTGGATACTGGAGAGGGAAAAGAAGTCTCTAGGACTACCTGTACTCATGACCGATTGCCCATTGTCATATTCGGTTTTCTCACTAGCATAGTCAAACTTTTTCCCACTAAAAGTATGCCTTCCCCCAAAAAGGTGACCTATCTCATGAGCAATAACTTCTTTGGTAGGAAAAGCAACTGCTGCCCCTTTATATTGGTCTTGATATACGCCTCGGATATGGGCAAGCCCTCGTATCCCCTTGGAACTAGTATAAGAGATACAGATTCCTACATCATAGCTATCGCTCCCTATCCGATTATTGATAGTTTCAGTAGAAAGACCTATGACATAGCTTGCATTGTGTGCACGGGTGAAGACTTCCTCTGCAGGGACTTTGATAATCAATCGCTCATCCCTAAGTACCTCAAAGCGTACCCCTATATCACGCATATATAATTCATTAAGAAAATCCTCTGTTTTTTGCCAAAAAGCCTTTACTTTCTCGGTATTCTGAACAAAAGTAGTGCTCTTATAAGCATTGTGGGTGACGTAAATAGCCAAGCGATACACCCTAAGAGTTTGCGTATTGGAGATGGTCGGTTGAGCAATTACCTTTGCTAACCCTAAGAATAACAAAAAGATATACAAAAGAGAACTTCTCATGAGAATTATTTCTTAACAAAAGACAAAGATAGTAAAAAATATTCTAAAAATAGTACTGATTTCTCAAAAAATTTCACCCTCTCAACATTCGTTTTAAAAACAGAAAAATGGGGACAAAAAGAATCAATACATTGCCCACAAGCTATATCTGTCATTTTGTCAGCCTTACAAGTATGGTATTATCTTTGCTAAAGAATAGGCAAAAATTGAATACAAATGAAAGGACAAATAAACGTTTCTGTGGAAAATATCTTTCCACTCATTAAAAAATTCTTATATAGTGATCATGAGATTTTTCTTCGTGAACTAATCTCCAATGCGACAGATGCCACTCTTAAGCTCAAGCACCTTTGCCAGATTGGGGAAGCTAAAGTACCTTATGGCAATCCAATTATCGAAGTCAAGGTCGATAAGGAAGGTAAGAAAATCCATATCTTAGACCAAGGTATCGGAATGACTGAGGAAGAAGTGGAGAAATACATCAACCAAATCGCCTTCTCTGGAGCTGAAGAGTTCCTAAACAAATATAAGGATTCCGCCAAAGACACCGGTATCATCGGGCACTTTGGTCTGGGCTTCTATTCGGCTTTCATGGTAGCCGATAAGGTGGAAATCTTGACCCGTTCTTACCAAGAAGGAGCACAAGCAGTACGCTGGGAGTGTGACGGCTCCCCTGCCTATAGTATAGAACCTATCGAAAAAGAAGGACATGGAACTGAAATTATCCTTCACATTGCTGAAGACTCCACTGAGTTCTTAGAAGAAAGTAAGATCCGTGAACTCTTAGTGAAATATAACAAGTTCATGCCTATCCCTATCAAATTAGGCATGCGCAAGGAGGCACTCCCTCGTCCTGAAAATGCTCCCGAAGATTACAAAACAGAGTATAAGGAGGTAGATAATATCATTAATAACCCTACCCCTGCTTGGACAAAACAACCTTCTGACCTTACCGACGAAGACTACAAGGCTTTCTATCATGAGCTATACCCCTCGCAGTATGAAGATCCTATGTTCAGTATTCACCTGAATGTGGATTATCCTTTCCATCTGACAGGGATACTCTATTTCCCTAAACTAAGCAACGACATGCAATTGCAGAAAGATAGAATCCAACTCTACCAAAATCAAGTCTTTGTAACTGACAATGTAGAGGGTATCGTTCCTGAGTTCCTTACTCTTTTGCGTGGGGTAATCGACTCTCCAGATATTCCCTTGAATGTCTCTCGTTCGTACCTACAAGCCGATGGTAATGTAAAAAAGATTTCTAGCTATGTAACTCGTAAGGTAGCTGACAAGCTACAATCCCTTTTCAAAGAAAACCGCGAGGATTTCGAGAAAAAATGGAATGATATCAAAATCGTAATAGAATATGGGATGCTCTCCGAAGAAAAGTTCTTCGAGAAAGCTCAGAAATTTGCTCTATACCCTACTGTAAATGACAAATACTATACCTTTGAAGAGCTTTTAGAAAAGATAAAACCCTTACAAACCAATAAGGACGAGCAAACTATCATCCTCTATGCCAACAACAAGGAAGCCCAACACAGCTACATCGCTGAAGCAGAAGCTAAAGGTTATGAGGTACTCCTCTTGGACTCCCCACTGGTATCTCACTTGATTCAGAAATTGGAAACTACTCAAGAGAAAATATCTTTCGCCCGTGTAGATGCTGATTCTATAGAGAACCTTATCAAGAAAGAAGATACTCAAATCTCCAAACTTTCTGAGGAGGAAACTGAAAAGCTCAAGGACTTTGTAACCACTGCCATAGAGAATACTGCCTATACAGTACAGCCTGAGGCCTTGGATAGCGAAGCAACCCCTTTCCGTATCACTCAGCCGGAGTTCATCCGCCGTATGAAAGAAATGCAAGCTGTAGGGGGAGGCATGGGCTTTGGTGGCTTCCCTGAGATGTACAACTTGGTCGTAAATACCAATAGTCCCTTAGCCAGTCAAATCCTCTCCACATCGGATGAGGCTGCTCGCAAGGCACTGATTAGTCAATCCTTCGACCTAGCTCGTCTCTCCCAAGGATTACTCAAAGGAGAAGCCCTAACTGAGTTTGTCAAGCGCAGTTTTAGTTTGTTGAAATAAAATAGTAGAAATGAGGCTGTCCGAAAAGGGTAGCCTCTTATTTATTTTATCATTCTTCGTATTTAAAATATCCATGTTAGGACACTTATTTCACATAGAGAAATCCTTTTCTCACTTCCTTTTGTCCCCTATGTGAACAAGTAAGTATATAGAAATAAGTACCTTGAGGCAATCTTTGTCCCTTCCCTACTACTCCACTTACGTTCGCATAGCCTCGGAACACCTCTCCATTTTCTTGATAATGATTACTTTCATATACTTTTAACCCCATTTCATTAAAAATCATTACCTCCATAGATGTAGGTATATCATACCCCTCTACCTTGAAATAGTTCTGTGAATTGTCCTGAGTAGAAACAGCGTTATATATGGCAATCTCCCTCGTTTCTTCTATAGAATCAGGTATTGGTTCTGGCTTAGGATCAGGAACAGGCGTTGGCTCTGGTTTAGGAACTGGCTTAGGGTCTGGTGCAGGTTTTGGGTCTAGGTCTGGCGTTGGCTCTGGTTTGGGAACTGGCTTTGGCTTGGGAGCTGGTACAGGTTCTTCTTTTTTGGGAAGAATAGTAATTGTCTGAGTATGTGTCACCTGATTCCCACAATCGTCCTGAGCAACCCACTGATAGACTATTTTTTGTTCACTCTTCTGTTGTATAGGCATCACCTGAAAGGTTCCTTTGCAATCATCCTGAGCTGTAAGGACTTCCCCCTGAGGAATAACAGCACCTTGTTCTATTGTTTTGTCCTGTGGCAGTCCTCCGACAAAAACAGGAGGAAGAGCATCTTTCTTAGTGATATATTGTTCAAAGGTGAGCCTATTCTGACACTGATCTACAAAGGTATAAGTACGCTTTAGGGTATATAACTCTGGGCAATACTTTTGTATCATCTGCTCAGAAAGAGAAAAAGTTATCTTATCACAACCTCCTTGAGTCTCTATAGAAGCTGGTGGCGGAAGAGCTTCTTTGCAGCTTAGGGTCACGTATTGTGGAGGAAGCGTTGTTGCAACAAAAGTCAAGGGTTCCTTATTAGGAGTAGGCTCTTGAGGAGTAGAGGTAGGAAACCCTATCTTGTTCTCCCCTATTCGTATGAGCTGAATATGCTCTATTGTATGTCCGCAACTATCCTTAGCGGTAAAAATACGTTCTATAGCCACATCAGGAGCATAGGACACCTCATTGCGGCGATCTTGATAGGTTACTTGAGGGGTAGAACACCCTCCCATCGCAGTGGGCAATTCCGCAGGAGGTATAGTTGCCTCTTCCTTTACTGAAATATCCTGAGGAAGAGAAGTAGGAACAAACTGTAATGGCTCTGGTGCCTGTCGGTCTTTCTCTATCATAAAGCCACCCTGCTTATAGGGAGAACGTGTGGTAAGTGCATAGGCCAAGCCATCAATAACCTCAACCTTGATAATCCCCTTTCCCTTGAGCTTGCCAAAATGGCCACGAGTAGTACCTATGGCTACATTGGGAAGGGTTACCTCACAATGTCCGTTGTTAGGAGCTTTTTCTACCAGTACATACTTATAGCTCTTTCCTGAATCGTCAGAAAGAAGAATACGCACCTTGCTCTCTGGAGAAAAAATCTGTTCATCTACCTGCCAATGAAGCGTAAGACGTTCACCTGCACGATAGGTTCTATTGTGTGTATAAGAACCATTATCAAAATTTTGTATCTCAAATGGTTTCCCCTTCTTGATTTTTACTTTTGTTTCTACTACATCATACTTAGGGACATGATAAGGATTCGCAGGATTGTGATCGGCAACTCCTATCCAAAAAGTAAAAGTTCCTGGACGATAGGAAATAGTCCCCTTGGCAGGAGCAAAAGTATTATGTTCAGCTTCTACCCATTCCTCTTGGAAACGGATATGAGGCGTAGCAGTTCCCTTATAAGTAAGGAACTGTGCATTGGAGCGTGATGAATGAAAACGTCTGTCAGCAGGATGCGCCATATAGGTTAGTGCGTCCCCCTCTGGATCTCTACCCGTAAGATAAAACTGAAAATAAGTATTCTCAGGGATTACATATTCTCTCTTAAGGCGCGCCTGCTCCAGTATAGGTGGTTTATTCTCGCTTTTGACACCATAGACCAAATTGTTTCCTGTATCCTTTACACGTTTTCCCGCTTCTTGAGTACGTGCCTGATCGGTATAATAAGCCATAGAATTGCCCAAAAAAGCGCGGATAATCTGTACACTGATTAAGGAAAAGAAATCACGAGCATACTCATGTCCATAACTCATAATAGACTGCCCTCTATCTGTTTCTGTTTTTTCTGAATATTCTCCTCCATTAGAGAAAGTATGATCCGCACCGAACATATGACCAATCTCATGCGCTATAGTCGAAGGCCCCTTGGGGCGTGCTGCTCCATTGGCTTTCTGATGTGTCTGGTAGGCAGCATATACTGCAGCTAAGCCATTGTAATTTTGTCTGAAATCGGTAATAATTACTGCCAAATCATAGTCCTTGCTATCATAATGCTTATTGAGGGTGATGGTACCCATATCTACCACCTCATTTCCACTAATAAGGGATGGAAAAAGAGCACTTTGGGGAGTCGTAAAAATAAGCCTATCATCATCTATCACCTCGAAATGCACTCCTATATCATTGCCATAGAGTTCGTTAAGAAAAGTTTCTGTAGCATACCAGAAAGCCCTAATTTTGTTCTTATCCTTATTGAAAGGAGTTTTCATGATATAGTAACTATAATCCACCGGCAAGGCAAGGCGATAGAGTCGCCATACTCCATCGGTATGAATAAGGCTCTTAGGATAGAGAGAGTTGTAGATGGTAGGTTGTGTGATAGGAGGGTCATTCTCGTCCTTATCTGTTTGAGGAAACATATTACGAAAGCCTATTCCTTGAGGTATAGTCTTTTTGGGGGCTTCTTTTCCCTGTGAGGGGGTTGTTCCACAGCGGGCGTTTTTCTGTAGAATGACTTCCAATTTTCCTTTAGGAGAAGTCATAAGCTGATAAGATTTCCCTTTGTAGAGAATTTCTCCATAAAGCAATCCCTCAGCCAAAGAGAGTGTCCCTACAAAAGTTTCTTGGTGATAGCCTACAAAAGTACGATACCCTTTGGCATTGAAGGTTCCTTTTCGCTCTTGCCAGTGAATCAGTAAGGGTTCTTTCACAGCGGGGAGCTGAGGAGACCACTGAGGAGCTGTTTGTTCAAATAGAGCATATATCGTCTGCACATCTTCTTGTGCTTGAACCACTTGTACAATCATCCACAAAAAGAGACAACGAAAAAAAGTTTTCATTGGATAACAAGATTACAGTAAGGCAAAAATACGATTTCTTTCTTACTTTTTAAGATTTTTCTTGTTAATATAAATGTTAATTTTTAGACAATAAAAGAATGAGTGATTAATACCAAATCGTGCAATAAACAAAATCACATGAATAATTATGGGAGTAATAACACCCAAACAAGAGTTGAGGAAAAGACAAACTTTTAGTTTCTTATAAAAACTACAAGTGAGTATTAGACTCTCTCAACGAAGAAGAGGCAACAACAAAGCATATAAAATATTGATCATTAAGCATTGATCATTGTTTATATACCAAAGGTATCGAAAGAGTGCTTTCGTTTCCTACTTTATCAGCTACAGTGAGTTCAAAAAGGTAGTCTTCGTCTTCGGTGAAATATTTATCAGAAAGGGTAAAGAAGAGCAGCCCTTCTTTATGTTCGTACTCCATAAGTACCCATTGTCCATTGATGGTGGCACGATACTTGCCTATCCCACTGAAATTATCTTTGACACTGACCTTGAGCTTGTCAAGCTTGCTTATATTGTTCTTTACCTTGGAGAAGTTCAGCGGCTTTACCACAGGGGGTATCTTATCGGTGGTAAGAACAAAGTTGCCCAAGGTCTTCACTCTGGCGGTGAGTATCTTATCCTTGCGATAAGAGCCCTGATAATACTTACCCTTACCCCTTACTGAGGCGATACATACATAAGGAAGTTCTGCCTCGGAATACTTATCCCCATTGAAAACCACAGTATATTGTTTCTTTAGAGGTTGGATAGGTGCTTTTACCGATAGGGTATCTCCTTTTTGCTGTACCTCTATATAAGTATCATGGAAGAAAGTATTTTCAGGGAAGAATACTGAAGCTCGATCGGTTTTGTACATATTATCACGATTGGCTACCAAGAGGGTTCCTTTGCTAAGGGTTTCTTCAGCCTTAGGGGATAGCACTTCTTTTTTTCCTTCTATAGGAATGGTAATAGTGGATTTGTTGTGTGCAAAATCTTCTACCTCGACAGTAATGATATAGAAAAGACCGTCCTGAATCTCTATAATACCGTTATTTTCAGCTAAGGTATAGTTGGATAGCTTATTGTAAGGTTCCTTGTAGAGAAGTTGTACTCGAGCCCCTGTCTTGACAAAAAGAGGAAAGTCTATCAGGGTATTGATATAGGGATCCTCCCCTGAGACAAGTTCGTCGAAAGTATATGAGAGCTTAGGCGTTCCATTGACCGAGAGAGTTACCTTATACACCCCGAAGGTATTATAAGTGTCGGTCATCTTATCTATTGCCTTGATACCTATCCCAATTTTCCCTTGAGCGGTAATCTTAGCTGTGTGGTAGTCATTCTTCTCTTTAGCCAAGTATAGTGCCTTCTTTTCTTGCCTGCCCTCTATGGCAGCTGCATCGTCCAAAGGATACGCCACTACTTGATTTATGATAGGAGAGAGATCATCTGGACAAGGATAGCCAAAGAGCAAGGGATTATAGGCATTTTTGGTCTGTGTATCGCGAATTTCATAGTGTAAGTGAGGGGCAGCACTTCCGCCTGTATTGCCACTTACAGCGATCCAATCTCCTTTTTTCACAGGGAAATCAGTTGGTGTAAAGTCCCATTCCATTTCATATTTTTCGGCTTTGTACTGTTGCTCCTTAACAAACTTCTCTATCTCAGGAGCAAATTTTTGTAGGTGGGCATACACTGTAGTATAGCCATTAGGGTGATCTATATACATCACCTTGCCATAGCTATAGGTACTAACCTTAATACAAGAGATATAGCCATCGGCAGTGGCGTATACATTCAGCCCCTGCTTCCCATCTGTTTTGATATCCATCCCCCCATGAAAGTGATTGGGACGTAGCTCACAGAAATTCCCCGCATAAGAGAGGGGAATATCCAAAGGGGAAGCAAAATAATCTGTAGGGTGTTCTCTATGGGTAGTCTGAGCCCAAAGAAAAGTTGCTGAAAAATATAATAAAAGGAAAGAGATTTTTTTTATCATCTTATATAAAATAAACAAGCGGCAAAATTACAGGTTTTTCTCTTACAAATCAAGAAGTTTTCATGATTCTTTATCTTCTTCGTTTTACCTTGACAAGAATAGATAACAAAAAAGCACCTATATTAATAAAATCACTGATAAAAAGAGTATAAAGCCATAGCATTCCTCCGTAGAAATCGCCTTTGAAAAGTATATAGAACAGATACTGATAAAGGATATGGAGCGCAAAACCCATAGCCAAAGACATAGGGATAAAATAAGACATTGCTTTTTTGGAAAAGAAATATATCCCTATAAGGAAAGGGATTGAAAGCAATAAGACCTTCATATAGAGAGAAATATTGTCTGTTAAGACCTGATAACTCATCACTCAAATTTTCTGCAAAGGTACTAAATATTTCTCAGAACAAGAAAATCACTATCAAAAAAATCTATAGTAATAAGCCTTTTTATTTCATTTTTTGTAGTACTTTTGCTCCAATAAAAATAGACCTATATGAAACTTAGTTGGGGCACAGGGATTCTCCTGGCCATCTTAGCCTTTGTAGGCTTTATCATGTATTTCTTTGTCATTACTTTAGTGGACAAGCAGTATGATCATGAATTGGTTACTGAGAACTATTATGCTCAGGAATTAGACTTTCAGAAGGACATTGATGCTCAGAAACAGACCCTTGATGCACACATGCAAGTGGAACTCTCCTACACCAAGGGTGCCAAAGAGGGGATTCGCTTTGACTTTCCTTCGGAGGTTGTAGGCAAGTCGGTGGTAGGAGTTATCTCTTTCTATCGCCCTTCGGATAGCAAAAAAGACTTTACCTTGCCTATCACCTCCTTGGATAACTGCTCTCTAAAAGTCCCTGCCGACTTGCTCACTGAAGGGCGCTGGAATATCCGCGTGGAATATAGTTTTGAAGGAAAGAATTACCTAACCCTATTTGACAAAGTTAATTATTAGATGCTCGTCCTCGCTTTCACTTTAGGACTATTTGGGAGTCTTCATTGTGTAGGTATGTGTGGTCCTATTGCCTTGCTGATTCCTCTACAAAGACAGCGCAAGGGCTTTCGCTACCTCCAGTTAGGTGCTTATTTCATAGGTAAAACCCTTACCTATGCCCTTATGGGCTTGCTCTTTGGTCTTGTAGGAGAAGGAGTTTTTATCGCTGAGTACCAGCAGGAATTTTCTATTTTTGCAGGTTTTCTGATGATTCTTATGGGACTTTTCTCCCTATTGCACCTCCGTGTAAAAGGTCTTGGCAACCCACTGCTCAAGGGATTTTCTCTACTGAAAAATGCCTTAGGAAAGCAACTTTCAAAAAAAACCGTCACAAGCTCGCTCTCTATTGGTTTTCTCAATGGGTTTCTACCCTGTGGACTTGTCTATACTGCCCTATTTGGAGCGCTGGCTATGGGCAATTGGTGGGGAAGTATGACCTATATGACCGTATTTGGAGTGGGCACCATTCCCCTGATGCTCTTACTCATCCTCTTAGGTGATTTCTTGCCCCTTGCTCTTAGAAGAAGGCTCAACCAATGGCTACCCTTAGTGGTCATTTTGGTAGGGATATTGTTCATTTTACGCGGCTTAGGTCTAGGAATTCCATACCTCTCCCCAGCAGATACTCATCTGATACTCCACCCAAAGGCAGATTGCTAATGCTTATTATTTATGAAAAACTTTTGCTTATTACTTCTGCTTTTGTTTACCTCCTGTGGTATCTTTCATAAGAAGATAAGTCCGCCAGAGACCTCTCTATACTCTTCACAGACACCTGTGGTGGAGAATCTTCACGATTCCTTGTATTCCTTTGGGGACAACTATCTTATCCGCAACAAGCAAGGGATATGGGAACTGTACCTCTCTGGCAACCCACTACAATTGGGACTCAACTCTGGCGCTCTGACCCAAAGGCTTTACCACCGTCAGGACAGTCTTCTTTTTACCAAGCTCAAAGACTTTGTCCCCTCCGAGCGGAAACAGCGCTTTCTGTACAAATTTCTCAAATGGTTCAATCGGGATATCGATAAGAATATCCTCCCCATCTATAGAGCAGAACTCTACGGACAATCACGCTATGCCGATAGCCTCTTTGACTATATAGCTCCTAAGTATGAGCGCAGCCTATACCTACACTCAGCCCATGACATAGGACATGCCTTACAGGATCTAATGCTGGTAGGGTGCTCCTCCTTAGCCGCATGGGGCAGGCATACCGATGGGGGGAAGCTCCTTATAGGGCGCAACTTTGACTTCTACCTCTCGGACGATTTCGCCACCGAGAAAATCGTTCGCTTCGTTCGTCCCTCTCAGGGGTATCCCTTTATGTCTTATGCTTGGGGGGGGATGATTGGGGTCATGTCGGGCATGAACACTGAAGGGCTTACTGTAACGATTAATGCAGGTAAGTCCAATATTCCTCTGAAAGCACGCACCCCCATCTCTCTCTTGTGTAGAGAAATATTACAATTTGCCACCACCATTGGAGAAGCTATCACGATTGCAAAAAAAAGAAAAGTATTTGTCTCCGAGGCAATTATGGTAGCAAGTGCCAAAGAACGCAAGGCTATCCTGATAGAAGTCTCCCCAAAGAAGTTTGGGGTATATGAGGTAGATAATGGTCTGCTGCTGTGTGCCAATCACTTTCAAAGCCCTACTTATGCCAAAGACAAAAAAAACCTCAAGCAAATAGCTCAAACACATACTGCCTATCGTTATGCAAAAATGCAGGAATTAGTAGCCGAAAATGAGCAACTTACTCCTGAAAAAATAGCCAATATTCTTCGTAATACCGAAGGATTACAGGGAAAATCTTTAGGCTATGGTAACGAAAAAGCCCTTAACCAACTTCTGGCACATCATAGTGTTATCTTCTCCCCAGAGGAACATATCGCTTGGGTCTCTACAGCTCCCTATCAGTTAGGGGAGTTTGTTGCCTATGATCTGAAAGAAATTTTCAAAGGAGAAACATATGCTCCTCATACAGTATATCCACAGACTAATGAGAATATTCCTGCTGATCCCTTTCTTTATACACAAGCCTATAAGGACTATGAAGCCTACAGACAACTCGAACAGCGACTCAGCCAGCAATTGAGAGAGAAAACTACTATACAGATAAGTGATTACCTCCCTCTAACCTCTCTTAATCCCGATTATTGGAAAGGCTATTATCTACTGGGAGAGGCTTATTGGGCAAATGGACAATATGAAGAAGCCAAAGAACAATATAAAATAGCGCTGACGAAGGAGATTCCTTATGCTGTAGAAAAGGAACGTATAGAAAAGAGACTTAAAGATTGAACCTTGGGGCTCATTCTTCCTCCGATGACAAATCAAAAGGAAGAGTATAGAAAAACTCATCAAGGAAAATTTCCCCAAAGTCCGCTGTATCAAGCTGTATTTCTTGTTTCTCTCCATTGACCAAGGTAATTATCCCTATTTTGTGAAGCAGTATAGCATCGGGCTGGGCATAGAAAGTAACATAGCTTTTGACTTGTTTTTGAGTATCCCCATCTGAATAACCGCCTTGCCCTTCTGTGGTGAAGTATTTCCCTTTGACTACAATTTCATAAGAATTACCTCCATAGAGACTACTCTTTAGGTGAAGTCCTTCATTGACAAGCACCTTGTACTGATCCTTTTCTTGGCTTAACAGTACAATAATAGGCTGTTGCGGCATTCTGGAATTGGTAGGAGAAAAAACAAAAATATGATCTTCATATCCATCCCCATTGAGGTCTGCTGACTTCTCCTTATCCTTTGTATAGAACCCAGCCGACTCTATACGAGTAACAAAAGCCGTAACATCGGTGATATGTACCTGATCCTTGTTGGGCTTAATCAGTTGCTCTTCCAATCCCTGTGATGCTTTAAGGTATTCATAAATATTCCATGGATTATTGGTTATGGAGATAGGTTCTTCCCTTGTCCAATGCCCATCCTTGAGCTTATAGAAAATAATCTTGGCGAATCCCTTCATCCTATATCCACTGACGGAATCTGGTTCCAAATATTTCTTATCGACAATGGCAAGCAATACATTAAAGTTCTGAGCTATCTGTTGGGGAGACATCTCCTTGATAGGATTGAAGACTACATCCACCCATTCCTGTTTGTCTCCATAATACATAGCAGATCTAACTACCTTGACATCGAACTGTTCATTCTTTGGATAGAGAAAGATATCCACCTGCCCGAAAGGGTTTTCCTCCTCTGGACAAGCCTCATTAGCAAAGTAATAACCATTTTTTTCGATATCCTTCAGCTCACTCAGGTCAAAACGTGCACAGCCGATGAGCTTGTACAGTGCCACCTCTACCTTAGGTGTGAGAGGTTCATCATTGATGGTAGGGGTATGCTTAGGACACCCCCACAAAAGAAGTGCTAAAAAAACTAAAAGGATTCTATACATAATAGATTAGGGTTAATTTGTAAGAGGCAATAAATTATGTCTCTACTTCACTCAAAAATATTCTATCTGTCGCTCGATAATCGTCTTTGGTTTGCCATCTTGATACTCAAAACGCTCTACCCAATTGCCATTTTTATCATATTTGTAATGAAAGGTATTCTTCTGAGCAAAATTGCTCTTGAGCAACGAAAGAATACGATCGTAATCTCCATGACCATTGTAGCGATATTTCCCTTTGTTGAATATATTCTCTCCTTTGTCCACTATATGTTGTTCCTGCTCCAAGAGTCGCCCTTTACTATCATAGGAAGAGTGAATTTTCATAGAAAAATCCTCTCTTAGGAAATTGCTCTCCTTGGCCAATCCCTTGTCATTATAGACAAACAAAGCAGAATACTCCAAGTCTCCATTCTGATCATAGGTCTCTTCCTTGGTCACATTGCCTTGTGCATCACAATTGAAGAGTGTAAGCCCGACCTTTTCCTTTTTCGGGTTAAGGTGTAGCTTGTACTTCTTGACTCCCTGGGCATTGTACACATACTCATAGCGAAGTGTCTCGGCATTCTTATCATCAAAATAGATTTCCAAGATAATATTTCCTTGCGAATCAAAAGTTTTTTCCAGATTCATCTCCGCTATAAGTGCCCCCTTCTGCGCCATTGACCCATTTTCTATGACATGATATCCCTTAATACGAAGTGTTTTTATAGCTTTTTGGAGCCTTTCCCTACTCCAATCTGTCCTATGTTGTCCATAGGAGAGAGAAAAGACCCCCCAGAGGCAACAGATATATAACAACCTACATATTTTCATCATTCAAGAATAAATTACTCCCTTATTTTACGCTGCTGAGCAGCTCTGATACGCTTAAGTCTAAGCATCACCTCGTCTTGATGAAGGGCTTTCTTAGCTACTTTTCCTACTGTAAGTCCCTGTACTAAGATAGAGAACAATACCACTATATAAGTAATCTGCAAAAGTGTTTCCTTCATCCCTGCATGATCCTGAGGAATAGAAAGCACCAAGGCGATAGAGACGCCCCCACGTACTCCCCCCCATACCATAGTAATGAGGGAACCTGGTGAATAGGAGCTGACCTTGCGCAAAATCGTTTGTGCAGGTATATAAATAGCCAGTGCGCGCCCCAAGAGACATACGATAATAGTGATAGCGCCTAGAAGAAACTGCTTATCCAAATTGTCAATCAATAGCATCTCAAAACCTATAAAAAGGAAGAGGATAGCATTCATAATCTCATCCACAATCGCCCAGAACTTACTAAGATAATCCCTATTTTCCTCACTACTGGCTTTCTTTCCTACATTACCTACAAAAAGTCCTGCAATAACCATTGCCAAAGGAGAGGACACATGAGAGGCCTTAGCAATAAGGAATCCTCCCATAACCACCGCAAGGGTCACTAGCACACTCACATGGTAATCATCTGCTTTTTTCATCATCTCAGAAGCAAGAAAGCCTAAAATCACTCCTAGGAAAATTCCTCCTCCTGCCTCCAAAAGAAAAAGCTTAGTAATGGCATTGAACGAAGGCTCAAAAGTTGCATCAGTAGCCAGCTTGAGTACCACAGCGAACATCACCACAGCTACCCCATCATTGAAAAGAGATTCTCCTGTGATCTTCGTCTCAATACGCTTGGGCACATTAGCCTGCTTGAGTACGCCCAAAACCACAATAGGATCCGTAGGCGAAATAAGAGTACCAAAGAGCAAGCAATATACATAAGGGATATCCATTCCTACCCAATGAGCAATATAGTACAACAGACCTGAAATAATAAATGCTGAGAGCACTACACTCACAGTAGCATAGGTAAAAATAGGCAATTTATACTCCTTCAAATCGGAGACATTGATATGTAATGCAGCTGCAAAAAGCAGGAAATTAAGCATCGCACTCATCAAGATTTCTGTAAAGTCGAACCCCTGCAAGAGAGACTCCAACTTATGAGAGAGACCTGCAAAAATGACCTCCCCAAAGAGACGTATTCCCACCGATACCATCATGGCGACAACCATAATCCCTATAGTCATTGGGAGCTTTATGTACCTTACATTCACATAAGAAAACAAAGCTGCCAATACAATAATTACAGAAAATGCGTAGTATAATTCCATATTGTTTTTAATTTGGGCAAAAATACAAAAATAATGATAAATAACAAACGACTAAAGAGAATTTTATTCGTTAATAATACTCTATCTCACATCTATATAATTCTATAGGAACCTCATTTATAACAAGTCTTTCTATAGGATTATGATGCGAATCTTCCTGATAGTAATACTGCCTATTATAGATTTCTCCTTCTTGACTGACATAAACCTCTCCTACAAGGTATTGACATTCATCATAACATTCGCTCCAAGAAAGCCTCCCATCTATAAAACCAGTTTTGCTTAGAAGATTCCCCTTTGAATTATATACATAAGAAGTATGTCCTTCTCTAGCTCCTTGTGCTATTATGCTATCACTGCTAAGATATTTATCTCTTATCTCAATAAGTTCTCCTTTGTTATTATATTTGTAATATCTTATAGCATTATTATATATAAGTGTTCCTTCTTCATATTGCGTTGAATTTAATTCATAGACATATTCTTCAATAATTTTACCTAAATCATCATACTTACATGTATTCTTTTTTATTTCGCCTTCATATCCATTAGTTACATATATTTTTTTATAACTTATTTGTCTATTTTCATTATCATAATTATATATTTCTTTATAGAAACAGTTATTTTTATTAGTAAATGAAATTTTTTCTATAATATTATCATACTTGTTATAAGTATATATAACTTTTTCTCCTTTGAGTAAATCCGAAGAGCATTCTTCTTCCTTTATTAATCTATTTTTATTATCGTAAATATAATTCGTATAATATATATACTTATATTGATTATTATATGTTTGAGGAAAATCCCCTTCTTTAAAGATTTTTTGCATTAATTTTCCTTTGTCATTATACAAATATTCACTCTCAGATATATAATACAAAGAATCTGTTTGCCTTTTCACTTGCTGATATTCCTTTACTATATTTCCTTTAGAATCAAAGAGGTATTCCATCTCAAAGTAAGGCATCTCATTCCATTGGGAAAAAATAGAATCCTTTTGAGATAGCTTTTGGAAGATAGGGGTATAACTACGCTCCTTATAACGCTTTACTTGTCCTTTGAGTGAGGGCTTATTAGGAATTTTTGTTATGACCTCTTCTTTGTATTGTGATAGAGTTGTTTTTTGAGAAGTACACCCTATACAACAAAGATAGATGAGTATGAAAATAGTTTTTCTCATATTTCTATTCTTTTGCGCAAAGGTACCAAATTATTTGTTATTTGTTACTTATCTTTGTCATTTTTTTCGTATTTTTGCCCCTTAGGAAAAATATAAAAAATGCTTAAAAAACTTACTCAAATCCTTATTTCTACACGCCTAATGGCGGTGCTTTTCTTAGTCTATGGAGCGGCTCTTGCTATGGGTACTTTTGTAGAAACATGGTACAATACTGACACCGCAAAAATCTGGATCTACAATGCTTGGTGGTTCGAACTCATCATGGTACTTTTTGTAGTGAATTTCATAGGAAACATTGGTAGGTATCGCCTACTTAAGCGTGAGAACTGGGCTGTCTTTGTCCTACATGCTTCTTGGATTTTCATTATCGTAGGCGCTGGAGTTACTCGATACATCAGCGATGAGGGCAAGCTCGCCCTACGTGAAGGCGAGGAGGCTGACTTCTACACCTCAGAGCTGACCTATATTACTGCTCAGGTCGATGGCACCTATGAGGGACAACCCTTGCGTAAAGCCAAACAAACAGAGGTACTCTTTTCAGAGTTCACCTCGAACAACTACAGTTGGGCTTCGGACTTCAAGGGTAAGGATTTCCATATAGAACTCACCCGATTCATAGCCAATGCTGAAGAATCCTTTGTAGAGGATCCCTCCGGGGAAGAATACCTCAAGATTGTAGAAAGCTCTGGAGGGGAAGGACACGAACATTATCTCAAAGCAGGTAGTCTCGAGAACTTCCATGGGCTACCTATTTCCCTGAACAAACCTACCGAAGGGGCTATCAACCTACAGATTACTCCAGAAGGAAGCTATATCAGTAGCCCTTATTTGGGCAGCTATATGACTATGACAGACCAAAAGGTTTTCACTGTGGCTAAGGATAGTATGCAACCCCTCCAATATCGCTGCCTATACAATATAGGAGGCATGCGCTTTGTATTACCAGAACCTCTTAAGAAAGGAAAAATGGTTATGGCTTCTATTGCGGCAAACAAACGAACTGCAGCAGACCAAAGTGCCCTTCTGATGAAGATCAGCTCTGGTGGAGAAACCAAGGAGGTAGAGGTACTCGGCAGGCGTGATGTGATCAACCCTCCTACTTCGGTAGAGGTAGGTGGACTTACCTTCCACCTGAACTATGGATCGGTACGTACTCCCCTACCCTTCAAGGTGAAATTGGATGACTTTATTGCAGACAAATACCCTGGTACTGATCGTAGCTACTCTTCTTTCAAGAGCAAAGTGACCGTAACCTCTCCCGAGGAGTCTTTCAAATACGATATCTACATGAATAATATCCTTAACTATAAGGGCTATCGCTTCTTCCAAGCCAATTTCTTTCCAGATGAGCAGGGAACCATCCTCTCTGTAAATCATGATTTTTGGGGCACTTTACTTACTTATATTGGTTATACCCTACTCTATATTGGCCTTATTGCCAGCATGTTCTTTGGAAAGACACGCTTTGTACAACTGAGCCAAAAACTCAAAAAACTCTCCCTCAAGCGCAAAGGAACCCTCACCCTCTTGGCCGTGTTCTTCTGGGTCGGAGGATATGCACAACATAACTCTTTTGAACTGACGCCCAAACAGATAGACTCCCTTATCAAGGTTACTACCGTGAAAAAGGAACATGCTGACCGCTTCGCTCACTTAGTGATACAGGACGAAGATGGTCGTATGAAACCTATCAATACCTTTGCCTCCGAACTACTGAGAAAAGTGAGCAAAGCAGATACTTTCCGCGGACTGGATGCCAATCAGGTATTCCTATCCATGCTTCTGAATCGTCAACTATGGTACAATGTAGATTTTTTCTATATCAAAAAAGATAATGACAGTCTACATAAGATTTTAGGTGTAGAAAAAGGTCTCAAGCGTGTACGTGCTTTGGACTTCTTAGACCAAGAATATAACAACAAACTTAACCCCTACTTGGTAGAGGCTTATTCCACTTCCAACCCTAACCAATTCCAAAAAGAATTCAAAGAAGTGGACATGAAGATGCACCTTTTAGAACGTGCCCTTTCGGGAAGTATGTTGCGTATCTTCCCGCTGAAGGATAGTCCTAACAACAAGTGGATTTCCCCATTGGATATCTACGAGAATCCTCGCTATACCCAAGACACATTGGAAGCTGGGTTTATCAAACATGCCTTCCGCTGGTACCTCTCTTCGGTAAAAGAAGCCACTGAAACAGGGGATTACACAGAGGCCGACAAGATTTTGAGTTTGCTCAAGGAAAACCAACGTGCCGTAGGTAAGGCTGTGATCCCTTCTGAGAGGCAAATCGATGCCGAGATTCTGTACAACAAATATGATGTTTTCAAGAGCCTCTTTAGCTGGTACTTATACGTGGGAACGATCATGTTTGTTGTGCTTATCGCACGTATCTTTAAGGAGCACAAGGCACTGCGTATCACCACCCAAGTATGTACAGGACTACTCTTTTTCCTCTTTGCCCTACATACCGCAGGGCTTGCTTTCCGCTGGTATATCTCAGGCCATGCCCCATGGAGTGATGCTTATGAGAGTATGATCTATGTGGCATGGGCAACTATGGGCATTGGATTGTGTTTCGCCCGTCGCTCACCACTGAGCCTCGCCTCCACTGCCTTTGTAACCTCCATGATCCTGATGATTGCCCACTGGAACTGGCTTGACCCTTCCATAGGCA
>ERZ773008.664-NODE-664-length-25405-cov-4.539803_pt1 | contig 25405 bp, 20 predicted proteins | sample MGYA00580664_ERZ773008 | MGnify/ENA primary metagenome ERZ773008 (study PRJEB29015, sample SAMEA2738016) | human oral metagenome | biome: human oral; feature: human-associated habitat; material: dental | place: China | collected 2048 ... | reverse complement strand
CTTGCTACCTTCCGGTCCTGGGGGAGTTTTCCAAGATAACGCCACGTAAGAGGCACGTACCAGTCTACCTGATTTTGTGGTGCTTGTGAATTTGGGTGTGTGGGGTGGGGCTGGTGTGGAGGAGTTGAGGTTTTCGTTGTGGGTAGTGTATTCTATTATCCGTTCGCCTTTTTGTAAGGTGTTCAGCTGGAGGATTCGCCTAGCGGCCTATGGCGCACGCCTGGAACGCGTGTTGGGTTAACAGCCCTCGGGGGTTCAAATCCCCCATCCTCCGCCACCGATCCCCGGTCTTAGATTCTAAGACCGGGGATTTTTTATGCCCCTTGGTACTATTTCTTCAGAACCCCACGGTTCCACGCGCCGCCGGGGCGCCCCAGACCTGCAGAAAGCACCACCATGATCTTCAAAAAAGTAGGCGACAGCCGCCCCTACCCCCAGCACGGCATGACCCACGCCGACTGGGGAGGAATCCCGCCGCAGCAGGTACGCCTCGACACCCTCATTACCACCCAAAAAACCCTCAACCTCGAGACCCTACTCGCCGAAGACTCCACCTTCTACGGCGACCTCTTCCCGCACGTCGTCAAATGGGGTGGCGAACTCTACCTCGAAGACGGCGTACACCGCGCACTGCGTAACGCCCTGCATCGCCGCGCCGTCATGTACGCGCGCGTACTGGACCTGGACTCCATCTCCCCGGCGCTGCTGCCCGGCGCATAAAAACCTACTCGCGTAAAAACCTACCCGAATACAGAAAATGCCGCGGACCGATGCAAAGAAGCATCAGGTCCGCGGCATTATATGTAGCTATTCAGTCCGCTCAACCCTTAGGAAGCGACCTTCAGGTTCGCCTCCTGCACGGGCGACTGCTCCGGTAGAGACTCCTCGGAGTCCAGACGAACAGGGTTGCCTGCGGCGTCAAAACGTGCGCCCAGGCCCATCTGAATAAAACGGATAGTATTCAGAATCTGACGTTCGCGAGTCTCCTCATCCGGTGCGTCCTCCGCACGACCCGCACTTGAGGAGAGGGAACCGTGCACGAGCATCGCCAATTCGCGAATGTCGTTCTTCGGAATGTAGTTCTCAGCAATGGCGGCAGAAAGAATATGCGCCAACACCATCTGCAGCTCGTGCACGTGCTTGCCGAGCTTCGCGTAGGACTCGGGGGAAAGCATGGAGCGCATCGCCGGGCCCGGAGGTAGGTGGCGGCGCGCCAAATCGTTGATCTGTAGGCGAATGTAGACCGCGAGCTGGTCAATCGGGTTCTCGATGCCCTCCAGGCCGACGCGCAGTTCGTTGAGGAAGCGTTCGGTCTCGTCCAGGGCGTAGGCGACCAACAGTTCGCCCATGTCGGCGAAGTAGTTGTAGACCGCGGTGCGGCCGATGCCGGCGTTCTTGGCGACGTCGGTCATGGTCAGGCCGGGCAGGCCGCGGGTGTAGAGGATTTCGCCGAAGGAGTTGAGAATGGCACGCTTGGTGTTCTCGCGCTGGGCGGCGTTGGTTGCTGCAGAAATACGGGGCATAGTGACACTCTACCCCAGATTGTCAGCAAATGACGAATTTATCGAATGTGTCACCAAGAAATTTGCCCAATTCATGCGAATTTTCACGTTTGTGACGAAATAACCGGCCCTACAGGAACCCCAAACGAGTCGCCGCCGCCAAATCAGCACCCACCAACGACGCAATCGGATACCCCGTATGACCGCGCCCCGGAGTCACCTGCAACAAAGTCCGTGCCCCCAAACCCTCGTAGAAAGCGCTACCCTCCTGCACCGCAATACGCGCCGACCAGCTACCCTCCGCGCTGGTCGCCATACGCCGACGACCCGACGGCGAACGCCCATCCAACACACCCACATGCCAACTCATCAACAGATGCTCATGCGAGGACGGATTCAACGCCGCCCGTTCACGTACCCGTTCCGGCACACCGTCGGCACCGCCGCCACCGATGAAGGTCGCGCCGCCTCCGCGAATCCACGCAATATCGTGTGACAGCAGCTCGTAGCTGAGGAACTCCGCGCCCCCCGAATAGCCTGCACACCAGACGCGGCTCATATCCACCCCGTACGCCAGGGCAATCTCCTCAATCAGGGCACGAACCATCCTGCCGTTTGAGCGGGCACGAACCCACCAGTTATACGTCAGCGGAGGCGCATAGGAGCCGGCATCCGTCAGGCGAGGCTCCCGCAGGCTACCCGGCGACAGCACCGGCACCGACAGCATATTGAACTCAGCTGCCACCTGCGCCAACTCGGCACGCAGGGGAGAAGTACGGCGCAACAGGCGACTGCCGGCACGCGAAAGATGATCACCATCAAAATAGAACAGCACACCGGGCGCAGACTCAGACTCCGACAGAAGATGCAGATTATCGACCCGATAGTAGATATTGCGACCCCGATGCGTAAACGACCGGTAACCGAGCAGCTCAGAGGACGCCAAAAGCATCGGCTCCAGCAGGGAAAGACCGGTACGCACAACCTGCGCTGTATAGGTAAACAGCGGATGCAGACGCGGAATATGCGCGCTCAGCCGCCGCTGGTTACGGTACCGCCGCCTCCGCGCTCGCTGTAGAGAGCCACGAACCGAGCGGCGCACCGAGCGCTGCACCGAGGCGCGTAAAGCACGCCCCGCCTCCAGCGGGAACTCCACCTGCCCGGTATGGTGAGCGCCGGTACGGTAAACTCCGCTGCGGTGAACTCTGCGGCTCAGACTCTTCATACCTCCATTGTAGGTGCGGGGGTTCTGCAAGCGCCGGGGCCTGTCCACACTCTTGAACGGAGCCCATAAACCTGCCGCCGGTACGGCGTATAGGTACTATTAGATAGGCTCGGGTGGCAGACGAGCCGGTGAGCCCTGCCCTGCATTGCAGGCTCACCACCACGCGTGAGGGCTCGTACCCTACGTGAAGAAACACATCGCATGAAGAAAGACTTGGGGAAAGTAATGGCTAAACCCGTTAGCGAATCTAAAGCTCAGACGAGCACCGTCAAGGTGCCCTGGGCCGGTCGCCGCGGCTACTTTGATCTGCTGCTGGGCGCATCCTGCGTCATCCTGATCATTTCGAATATTGGTGCAACCAAGGGTGTGGAGTTCGGTCCGCTACCCTTCGAGTTGCCCCTGATTGGCTCGACCATTGTCACCGACGGTGGTTTCTTCCTCTTCCCGCTCGCCTACGTGATTGGCGACCTTCTTTCTGAGGTGTACGGCTTCAAGCGTGCCCGCCGCGCCATTGTGGCGTCCTTCGGCTCGGCTGCTTTTGCGGCCCTGTGCTTCCTGCTGATTGTGCACCTGCCCGCTGCGAGCTTCTACACCGGCCAGGAGGCATTCGCGCAGGTTCTCGGCCCGGTCTGGCAGATTTTTGTGGGCTCCCTGCTCGGTTACCTCTTCGGTCAGACCCTGAACGCCTGGGTCATGGTCGCGATGAAGAAGGCAAGCAAGGGCCGTTTCCTGTGGCTGCGCATGATTGTCTCCACCCTGGTCGGTGAGCTGCTCGATACCCTGATCTTCTGCTCCATTGCGGCACCGGTGCTCGGCATCGACACCGTGGAAGCATTCATCAACTACGTACTGATCGGCTATATCTACAAGTGCCTGGTCGAGGTGCTCCTCATGCCGATCAGCTACCCGATTATTGGTTGGTTCAAGCGTCACGAACTCGAGTACGTGGCGTAAGCTAACCTCCTTACAGCTGATGTGCACAGCCGCCCGGCCTAACGCCTGGGCGGCGTTGCCATTTCAGCTTTGTTCAATACACAGCATGTCTAAGAAAGAGATACGTTATGTCTAAACTGCAGGGGAACACCCCCGAGCAGTCGAAGAACGACTCGTTGAATCGTTCCCTCTCCCACGGCCAGTTGACCATGATTGCAATGGGCTTGGCGCTGGGTACGGGCCTGTTCCTGGGCTCCTCCTCCGCCATTAAAATTGCGGGCCCCGGCGCAATCATCTCTTACGCTATTGGTGCGATGATTGCGGCAACCATTGCTGCGTGCGCGGGCGAAATGTCCGTGCGTCACCCCGTCCAGGGCGGTTTCGGCACCATCGCGAGCCGATACCTGAACCCCTTTAGCGGCTACCTGACTCGCTGGGCGTATTGGGCATGCACCGTGCCGCTGGCTGGCGCTGAGCTGGTGGCGGTTGGTCACTACATGGCGTACTGGTTCCCGGACGTTCCCCTGGCTGTGTTCGTCGCTCTCTTCGGCGCAATTATTCTGGTGCTGAACCTGGTGAGCGTGAAGTCCTTCGGCGCCCTGGAGTTCCTGCTCTCTTCGATTAAGGTTTCTGCCGTCATCGTGTTCATGGTGATTGGTGTACTGCTGGTGTTCGTGGGCCTGCCCGGTCACGCCGCGGCGGGTACCACAAACCTCGTGAACGACGGCGGCTTCCTGCCCAACGGCCCGGCATCCATCTGGATTTCGATGGCTGTTGTCATGTTCTCCTTCGGTGGCGTGGAAATGATTTCCCTCTCCGCAGCGGAGGCGAAAGACCCGGCACGCTCGGTGGCAACCAGCGTGAAGGCAATGATCTGGCGCCTGTCCACCTTCTACGTGGTGTCCATGGCAATTATTCTGTGCCTGGTGCCCTGGCAGACCGCCGCACAGAACTCGGAGCTGACTGAGTCGCCGTTCGTGCTCGTCTTCTCTGAACTGGGTATCCCCTTCGCGGCGGACATCATGAACTTCGTGGTGCTCGTTGCTGCGCTCTCCGGCGCTAACGCCTCCCTGTACGCGGCAACCCGCCTGCTGCACGCCCTGGGCTCTGACCGCATGGCTCCCGCAGTGGCTGCCCGCACCTCCTCGCGCGGCGTGCCGGTCGTGGCTCTGCTCATCTCCTTCACCGGTGTTGTCGTGGCGACCGTGATGGCTGTTGCCAAGATCGGCGACATCTTTGCCCTGCTCATGGCGCTGGTGACCCTGTGCATCCTGATTGTGTGGGTCATGATTCTGCTGACCTACCAGGCGTACAAGAAGGACCAGAAGAACGCCTCCTCCTTCACCGTGCTGGGTGGCCGCGTCACCGCAGGCCTGGCCCTGGCGGGTGTTCTGGCGACCCTGGCGGCAATGTTCATGCTGCCCGGCTCGGGTGTGCAGGAATCCATTATGGTCGGCATCGTCTTCTTCGTGCTGATTTCTATTGGCTACGCCATCTCCTCGAAGGTTCAGGGCGGCTATGAGCGCCCCGACCTGGACGCTATGCACGCCGACGAGGACACCAGCGCAGCACTAAATAGTGTGAAAGCCTCGCGAGGCTAAAACATAAAAGGCACCGGATGGGGGAGCACCCCCGTTCGGTGCCTTTCGCTTTTGTGCCCTAGACGGCGCCGTTCTGAGCGATGTGAGTGTGCCCGTAGAATAGTTAACTATTCGTACCCGTCCAACGAGGCTAGAAGCCGCAGAAGCCGGGTGCGAGCACACATTGCACATCCACGCCCCTAAGGCGTACTGACGGAAGGCACCTTCGTGTCCCACAACGACGATACCCGCAGCCAGGCTGCAGCGGGGACCGCCGGATCGCGCACCCTGAAGCGTTCTCTGTCCCACGGACAGATGACCATGATCGTGATGGGTTCCGCGCTCGGTACGGGCCTCTTCTTGGGTTCGGGCACCGCTATTGCGATGGCTGGTCCCGCGGTCATTCTCACCTACGCTATTGGTTCTGCGCTCGCTTCGGTGATTGGCGCGGCAACCGGTGAAATGGCGGTTCGCTACCCTGTCCGCGGCGGTTTCGGTACTATTGCTACCCGCTACCTGGGCCCCTTCGCGGGCTTTTTGACTCGCATCGCCTACTGGACGGCGACTGTTCTGATTGCCGGTGTTGAGCTGGTGTCGGTGGCGACCTACCTGAATTATTGGTGGCCGCAGCTGCCCCTGTGGGTCGGTATTGCCGCGTTTGGTGTGGCGCTGATTGTGCTGAACCTGACCAGCGTGAAGTCTTTCGGCATGCTGGAGTTCTTCCTGTCTTCGATTAAGGTCATTTCGATTGTTGCCTTCCTGCTGGTGGGCCTGTGCCTGATCTTTTTCGGTCTGCCCGGCCACGCTGCGGTGGGTACCGCAAACCTCTTTAACGACGGCGGTTTCATGCCCAACGGCCCGCAGTCTGTGTGGCTGTCGTTGGCTGTTGTGATGTTCTCCTTCGGCGGTATTGAGATGATCTCGATCTCCGCTGCGGAGGCGAAGGACCCCTCCCGTTCGGTGCGTTCCTCGGCGAAGGCGATGATGATTCGCCTGGCGACCTTCTACGTGCTGGCCGTTCTGATCGTTGTGGCTGTTATTCCGTGGCGTTCGGCCTCTGGCCTGGGCGATGCGGTGGACGCTTCCCCGTTCGTTCTGGTCTTTGAGCAGCTGGGTGTGCACGGCGTGGCACACTTCGTGAACTTTGTGGTGCTGATTGCGGCGCTGTCGAGTGCGAACGCGAACCTGTACGCGGGTGCGCGTCTGCTGCACTCCCTGGCGGCTGACGGCATGGCGCCTCGCCAGCTGGCTCAGGTGAACCGCGCTGGCGTTCCGGCTCGTGCGGTATGGCTGTCGACCAGCGGCATGGTAATCGCTATTCTGCTGGCGCTGTACAGCCCGAAGGAAGCGTTCCTCTCCATGATTTTCGTGATTATGGTGTGCGCGTTGACCGTGTGGGTTCTGATTCTGTTCGCCTACATCGTGTACAAGCGTGTTGAGCCGGCAACGGGCGGTTTCCGCCTGTGGGGTGGCCAGTTCACTGCGGCTCTCGGCGTTCTGCTGCTCTTCGCGGTGTGGGTTGCGCTCTTCATGGTGCGCGGTTCTATGGTTCCGGCGATTGTGGGCGTGGGCTACTTTGTGGTGCTGAGCCTGCTGTACTTTGCTCGTATTCGCCACACTCACGTGATTGATGAGCAGACCTTCGTGGAGGCTCAGCAGGCAACTGCCGAGTACGACGCTATGAAGTACGACGCTGATCATGCCTTGGAGACCGCGGCAAAGCTGGGCCGTTAAGGTTCTGTAGCTCCTCGGAGGGCCGTGTTGGGGTCTGCAGAGACTCCAAGAAGGTAATAAACGAAAAATACGGAAAATTTCTGGAATTCCCCGTAATAAAACCGTAAAAATACCGTTGGTCCTCAGGGCGGGTCTATCATAGACAGTGAACCGTATGATCTTGTATGCGTTCAAATGTCTGTGTGTTGGATGAGGCTCGAAAGCATCGTAGCTTTCGAGCCTCATCGCTTTAATTTCTGAACATATTTTTAGAGCATTAATCCTAGATAATGTGTTCATTTGTTTTATGTTGCGAACCTGTGTGAATGGCCGACTCGTGGTGCGGGGCGAGTAGAGTTAAAACCATGCAAAACCACGAAAAGAACCGCGAAAACACCCCCGAACAGACCACCGTCTCTGAGGCCGGTACCACCGAACTGCTGGTGCACGTGCCCGCCCGCTGGGGTGATATGGACGCCTACGGGCACGTCAACAACGTTGCTATCCTCTCGGTCATGGAAGAAGCCCGTGTAGCGCTCTTCGGCCCACCGCCGTCCTCCGGGCAGAAGCCGACCGTGGCACCGCAGCCTCCGATTCCGCTGTTCGACCTGGTTGCCGAGGGCGTGCAGGCGCTCATTGCCGAGCACGGCATCCGCTACCTGGCTCAGCTGCCCTACACCGGCGAGCCCGTGCCGGTGCGCTTGAGCGTGGAGAAGGTCAGCGCCGCATCCGTGCGTATTGGCTACTCGATTCTCTCCCCGGTGGACCATCGTGAATGCGTGCGTGCCTTTACCGTGCTGGCGTTCTGGGACTCGGTTGCGGGGCGACTGACTCGACTGACCCCCGAGCAGCGTGATCTGCTGAGCTCCTACCTGCCGCAGAAGTAGGGGTAGATACCGGCGCTCCGCTGTAATAAACCGGTCTTGAACGGGGTCAAGCGTATGCTTTAAATACCTTCTGCAAAGGGTGCAAAAGGTTCATTCCCGGGAGAGATAACGATGTCGTTTCACCACACTCAGGCAGACCCCGCCGATTGGGGTCGCCGCACGATGCGCGCCACCGGATGCGCCGCCGCCCTGCTCCTCGCCCTGACCGGCTGCTTTGGCGGTTCTCAGAGCGAAAACTCTTCGTCGAGCCCCAGCCCCTCCAACACGGCTAACCACTCGCAATACCCGCTCCCTTCCTCCACCGCGTCCCCGTCACCGACGAAGAAGACCGAGCCGACCGTCACCGAGACCCAGGTGTCAGCCCCCGCAGAGAGCGCCGAGGCGAAGGCATCTGAATCCTCCGCACCCGCTGAAGCGAAGGCAACCTCTGCCGCGAACCCTACCGCCGCTGAGACTCCCCGCGCGCCCGAAAAGGTGGAGGTTGAACGCGCCTCCGCCGGCGAGCGCTGCGGACACATCGGACGCAAGGGCTACCTGAAGACCGGTGCGGAAATCATGGTGCTGCGCGGTACCGTGGACTGCGCCCACGCCCTGGACGTGCTGACCGAGTACATCACCACCCCGCGTGCCGACGACAACCTGACCGAGCACCAGGTTGCGAAGGTTCAGGACGCCACCTGCTACTGGAACCCGCAGTACGCGATGGCTGAGAACCGTCGCGAGGATCGCGGCGCCCCCGAGTGCACTATCGGTGAGGATGTCGCCTTTGTGGCTCGTCTGGAAAACCCGGACGCTCCCCCGATTCCCTTCCTCATGGAGCCCTCCTACTACGATTCCGGTGCCGGCTACTACCGTTTCAAGAGCGACGATGAGCGCACCCTCTGCGAGCTGAACCCCGCGGACGGAACCCTGGTGTGCGAGCGCCGCACCGGCGAGCAGACCGGTGACGGTAACGGTGCGGTCGGTCGTACTTTTGCCGGTCCGGTGGAGGTGACTCGCATGAACTTCCTGACCGGCGCCAGCGAGGTGAATACCGTGAATGAGTCCTCGGCTCTGCACGCGGAAACCAACACCGCAAACACGAAGATGATGCACACCTGGGATGTGGTGACTGTGCCCGCTGCTGACGGTAATCAGCTGACCTGCTTCGGCGAGATTGAGACTGGCTCGATTAGCTGCCATGACGGAAACGGGCACACTATTCTGGTGCGTGGCAGGCACGAAGGCTAAGCGCTCTAGAGGAGGGGTCACCCTGCAGGGTCCTAAGATGCCGTATAGCTAGCTCACAGGTAGCGTCTTTAGAATACTGTTGAGGAACCCGAACCAATGACGCAGAAAGGTCACCATGCATCCGGCACAGAAGCACTCTACCCAGACTTCTACCCAGGCTCGTTCTACGCTCCGCACCGCTCAGCGCTACAGCCCCGTAGCATTGGGTGCGACGCTCCTGCTGGCGCTGTCAGCATGCTCCGGAGGCGCCACTACCGCCGCCTCCCCGAGCGCCACCGCAACCCCCAGCCCGAGCGCTACGAGCGCGAAGGCAAGCGCCAGCCCCACCCGCACCGTAACGGTCACTGAAAGCACCCCGACTGCCGGTACTGTTCACACCTCCACCGCGGCTGCTACCGTGAGCCCCGGAACCATCACGACCGCAAGCCCCACGGCGACCGTGCAGGCGAGCGCGGCGGCGAGCTCCTCCGCATCGGCTAAGGCGAATACTTCGGCGAGCGCAGCGGCGAAGGCGTCGAGCACCGCGAGCCTGTCCAGCTCGGATGTTCAGTCTGCGGGCGGTAGCTGCGGCAGCATGGACGCTACCGGCTACCTGAAACACAACGCTACGGTTCAGGTGGCTTCCGGTGCGGTGGATTGCCTGTTTGCGCGTGAGCTGATCCGCCAGTTTGTGGTGCAGAACCCCGCCGAGGTGACCGATAAGGCGAATGGTGAGCGTACCGTCATGTCGGCGCGCTGCTACTGGAAGCCGGGTGACGGCGCGGATCGTGCGACCCCCGAGTGCGTGTCCCTGGATGGTGGTAGCACCGTCATTACCGTGAAGCTGACCAACTAGTTCACGGCTCACACTCCACAGGCACAGGTCTTAAACACAAGCGGCCGCGTTGACGAATGATTCGTCAACGCGGCGCTTGCGTATTTCAAAGCTATCTCAAGCAGCTGGCGCGGCGGCGAGTGCTGCGCGGCGGGTTTTAGAGCTCTCCGCGTGCACGGGCGGCGAGCACGTCATCCAGGCGGGCGAAGGTCGAACGCCAGGTGGTGCGCACCTCCTCGTGGACCGAGGCGGGCATGGGACCAATCTCAATGACGATGCGGGTACCGGATCCCACGCCGTCGGCGGTAATCACGGTTTCGGGGAAGAAACGGTGACGCTGGTACACCAGCACGCTACCGGGGTTGCCCAGGTGGTCGGGCAGCTGCTCGGCGTATTCGAGCTCCTTGAACGGCTCAATGCTCAAAAAGCGGCTCTGCAGAATGCAGGACACCGAGGGGTCAACCTCGTTAATCATGGACAGGCGCTGCAGGCCGCCGACTACTGGCTCCACGACAACGTCGGTGGGGCGCACGTGCCAGCCGGCGGGGCCGTACCAGCGGACCAGCAGTTCGGGGTCCAGGTAGGCGCCGAAGACGTCCTCGACCGGGGCTGCGATCTCGTGGTCGAAGACGAGAAGCTCCTCATCGGGAACATGAGTGATGCTCATAGGGTTCTCCTTAAACGGGTTGAAGAGCGGGTTTAGGGCTTCTTACCGGAGTAGTAGTTGCCGAGGAACTCGTCACGGTACTCAAAGTAGGTGCCGTCCTTGATGGCCTCGCGGGCGTCGTCCACCATGCGCACGATGAAACGCTCATTGTGGATGGAGGCGAGGGTCGCCGCCAGACGCTCGTCCGCCTTGAACAGGTGACGCAGGTAGGCGCGGGTGTAGTGGGTGCAGGTGTAGCAGTCGCAGCCCTCGTAGATGGGCGAGAAGTCCGCCTTGAAGCGCGCGTTGGTGATGTTGTAGCGGCCGGTGGGGGAGTAGACGGCGGCGTTGCGTGCCACGCGGGTGGGGGAGACGCAATCGAAGGTGTCTACACCGTTTTCGATGCCGACGAAGATGTCGTCGGGTTCGGAGATGCCGAGCAGGTGGCGGGGCTTGGATTCGGGCAGCTCTTCGGCGCACCAGCGCACGATGGTGCCGAGGTTTTCCTTCTCAAGCGCACCGCCGATACCGAAGCCGTCGAAGGGCATGGAACCGAGGTCCTGGCATGCCTTGCGGCGCAGGTCCTCGTACTGTGCACCCTGAATGACGCCGAACAGCGCCTGGTAGGGCTTGCCCACGCGCTCAGCGGTCAGGCGCTGGTGCTCAGCGATGCAGCGCAGCGCCCACAGGCGGGTGCGTTCGAGCGCCTCCTCCTGGTAGCCGCGGGAGTTGTAGAGGGTGGTCAGCTCGTCGAAGGCGAACATGACGTCGGCACCAATCTGGTGCTGAACCTGCATGGACACCTCGGGGGTGAAGCGGTGGATCGAGCCGTCAATATGTGACTTGAAGTTCACGCCGTCGTCGTCAATGTGGGCGAGGCGTTCCTTGCCCTTTGCCACGTCGTCGTCACCGAGGGGGCGGCCGTCGGCGCCCTTAGCGTCCGCGACGGTACCCATGTCGATTACCTTCTTGAAGCCGGAGCCCAGGCTCATGACCTGGAAGCCGCCGGAGTCGGTGAAGGTCGGGCCGTCCCAGTTCATGAAGGCGCCCAGGCCGCCTGCCGCGTCGAGGATTTCAGGGCCGGGCTGCAGGTACAGGTGGTAGGCGTTGGAGAGCAGAGCCTGAGCGCCGAGCTCCTTCATGGATTCGGGCAGGACCGCCTTGACGGTTGCCTTGGTGCCCACGGGGGTGAAGGCGGGGGTCTGGATTTGTCCGTGCGGGGTGGTGATGACACCGGTGCGTCCGCGGAACTGTCCGCCGTTGGCTTCTACACGTTCAGCGCTGGGGGAGGCGGTGTCCGCCAGGCGGCTGGTGATGGTGAAGCCAAAGTCCTCGGTGGGGAAAGAGTTATCTAGAACGCTCATTCTTCTCTCGATTGTTTGCTTTCCGTCTGAATGTCTACACCCTAGCCTACCGGAAAACCCCGCCTCTCTTGCCGGAGGCGGGGTTTGCGCGGGTACTATTAGGCGTGGCTCGGGCTACCTAGCCTTAGCCAGTGAAGTTAGCCGGTGAAGCTAGCCAGCGCAGTTAGCCAGCGCAGTTAGCCGGCGAAGTCGCCGAGCATATCCACGGTCGGCACGAAGAAGAGGGTGCCGGTCACCGCGGTGCTGAAATCCAGCAGACGGTCGTAGTTGGCGCCATCCACTCCCATGAACATGTTCATGAGCATCTTCCGAACGGTCGAGAAGGTGCTGGCGTAGCAGATGAAGTAGGTGCCCAGCTCGTTGTTACCCACGGTGCCGAAGGGCATGTTGTCGCGAATAACCTTGAAGTCGTCACCGATATTGGCAAGAGCGGAGTGCGAGTTGGCGGGCTTCTCGTCCTCGCTCATCTCGATGTCGTCGTGCTTGGAGCGGCCAATAACCTTCTCCTGCTCGGAGACGGGCAGGGCGTTCCACGCGGTCATGTCGTGGATGTACTTCTGCACGAACTGGTAGCTGCCGCCCTTGTACGCGGGGTCATCGTCGCCGATGAGGCCGAAGTATTCGCGTGCCGCGGGGGTCTGCGGGTTCTCGGTGCCGTCCACAAAACCGATGATGGAGCGGCCGTCCCAGTAGCGGAAGCCGTGCACCTCCTCCAGCACCTCAGCAATATCGCGCAGAGCCGCAGTAATAGCGGACGCCATATCGTAGGCGACGGACGGCTGGGTCGCGCGGATGTGGAAGTGCAGATCGCCGGGAGTGGACACCGCGGTGTGTTTGGGGCCCTTAATCTCCTCAAACTCCACGAGCTCCTGCGGCAGAGGCTTGGGCAGATCCAGGGTAAGCCACGCGCTGTGGCTGATACCCAGCACAATATTGGCATTCTCGGGGGAGTAGCGGTTCGCGGCGGTGTGGTTGAGGTTAATGACGAGCCCGCAGAGGTTCTGGAACCCCTCAATGAGCGCATCCTGAGAGATGCCTTCCTTGAACTTCCACACCATGAAAATGGTGTTAGTGTTCGGGCTGGCAGTGACCTGTTGTGATTCTGAAGCAAGCATAAAATCCACCGTACGCCCGTGTGCACGCCCCCGCAATGAACCCAGTCCTAACCTTCTGCACTGGCCCTAACCTTCTGCGTTGAACGGAGAAGATGAGGGCTGGGGTAAAGATGAGTAGGGTTTAGAAACCGTGCTCTAGAAGCCGTGGGAGGCGAGGTCACGCGCATGCGCCAGGCGTGCCGCCGTCTCGAAAATAGTCCACGCCTGCACCTGAGTGGACAGCTCCACCGGCGCACCGGGCTTCACAACCTTGCTCATCGGCTCGGTGAACCGCGGGGAGAACTGCACGAGCGCCTTACCGCGAATCTCATTCGGGTCAATGCCGTACTCGTTCATCGGCAGGTCGGGGTCGAACTCGCGGCGGCCCTCCCACAGGGCGCGCGCGGTCGAGTACACCAGGGTCGAGGCGAGCGCTCGCGCCTCGTCACTGAGCAGCGGCGAGGACGCCGCCATGCCCAGGTAGCGCACGAGAATGCCGGTGAACAGGCCGCCATCGCCGTTGCCGTGCGAGATGAGGATGCGGCGGCGCGCACCGGAGAGGAACTCCACCTCTTCGGTCATGTGCTTGACGATGCCGACGATGAGGCGCTCGGCGCGTTCTGCGGGGTCCACCTCGCAGGGCACACCGGATGCAGCCAAACTCAGCAGGGCGCCCAGGGCGGTTCCCTGGTTGTAGGTGAATTCGCCGCGTTCGTATTCGTACTCGTCGCCGCGCACGTTCACGCCGTCAATATAGAGCGAACGTTCTGCATCCCAGAGGGTTTCGTTCATCCAGTCCATGAGCGCGGCGGCAGTTTTCGGGTCGCCCGCACGCACATACGCCAGAGCGGTCGGTGCGGTTGCCGCAGCATTCACAAAATCACGCTTGGACTTGCGCCAACTCATACCACCCACCGGGGAAATACCCTTTGCCAGCTGCTCGAAGAGAGCCGCGCCAGCATCCTGAGCGGCAACATCATTAGCGCCGGTCAGCTCAATGCAGAAGGAGTTCATGCGGCCCACCGCGAGGGTCAGCCACGCCATATCGTCAAAATAATCGTTCGCGAAGCGGCCGTAATTACGCACGTTAATGCCGCGCAACAGCGCGCGGGCGCGGTGCAGCTCTTCCTGGGCGGCAGTAATATCGCCCTCGCGCAGGTGACGCTGACCGGCATCAATCATGCAGTCCAGCAGGTGCGCCTGCCACCAGTAGTGCCAAATGCTCAGACGCTGGCTCAGCGGGCGCGGATCCGGCACCTGTACCGAACCGATGAGGGCGCCGGGCACACCGAGGATGCGATGCACAAAGGTATCGGTGACGCTGACGGCTGCGGCAGCGGCGTGCGAGGAGGTGCGCTGGGCGTACTCGCTAATCGACTCCAGAGACTGCTCGTTGTGGGAAGACGGCTGGGAATTCATGGACCCTCTGTAGTTGCGGTGAAGTATTACGTCTGAAATTATCCCATTTTTGCCCTCTGAGCGCCCGGATGCTGTGGGCGGGCTCTCGGGTGTGATTCCTTTTCGAGAACCCGCCGAGAAGATGCACCGCAGGGAACGGGGTGAACGCCACTCAAAAACGGGTTAGGCGGCGGCAACCAGCGAACGCCCGCTGTACAGGTCCACCCCCTCGCCGGTGATGGGGTGCTCAAAGTGCAGGCTGTACGCCAGCAGCTGCAGCGGGTACTCCGGGCGGTCTGGGGCGTCGGGTAGCACCTGCGGGTAGAGAACATCGCCCAGAATGGGGGAGCCCAAAAGGTTCAGGTGCGCCCGCAGCTGGTGGGTCTTGCCGGTGTGAGGCGCCAAATCATAGAGCGCCCATTCTCGTTTTTCGTTGAGGTTTGGCTCGGCACGCCAGCCCTGAACCGCCTGCGCACTCGGAGTGAAAGTTCGCAGAATCTTCACGGTCGTCAGCGTATTCGGCTCCACACCCTGCGCCGCGCACTCTTGCTCAGACAGCTGCTGAACCTGCAGCTGATCACGAATCTTCTGAATATGCGAACGCACCTGCAGACCCTCCGCACTCAACGCCTGCTCGGTGGCGGCAGGGTCGGCGGGAACCGGCGCCACGGCGCGGTAGGTCTTCGACACCTGACGGTGCTGAAACATCATCTGGAAAGGGCGGCGCGCCTCCACGGTCTTAGCAAAGAGCAGCACGCCGGCGGTCGGGCGATCCAGGCGGTGAATCGGAATCAGCCGCGGGTTCTGCTCACGCACCCGCAGCTTGGTCAGTGCGGTCTGCGCAATATAGGAGCCGCGCGGTGTGGTCGGCAGAAAATGCGGCTTATCAATCGCCAGCACGTGCTCATCCTCGTAGAGCACCGGCATATCGGAGGGTAGCTGCGGCTCATCGGCAAGCTCACGGAAGTACCAGATGCGCTCACCCGGCATGTACGGGCTATCGCTGGTCAGAATCGTGCCGTCGTCCAGGCGCACCTCGCCGGTGTCGAAGCGGGCGTGAATAATCTGCGGGTCGTTCGGGTAGAAGCGCGCAATCAGGTAATCCGCAATGGTTGCCGGGGCGGTGTTGTTCGGGGTGAGCTCGGCGGGGAGCTCCTCCACAAGCGGCAGGATCAGCTGAATCGGGTCAATACCGTTCTTCTGAGCCAGCGGAGGGGTCAGCAGGCGGCGATGCGTGCGGCGTGCCGGCTTCGCCTGATAGGCGGCGCCGGACTGTACTCCCTGCTGCGTATCGGGTTGAGGGCTGGGCTCTGAGCTGGGCTGAGAGCTGGGCTGTGAGCTGGAATGCGGGCGTGTGGTGTTCTGTGCGGGCATGGCTCTACTCTACCGCCTGAACCCTATCACCTGAGCGGAGCTGGGACTGAGGTAAGCTGAGCTGGACTGCCTACCGATGAGGCAGCTAGACACATTGCTGTGGGGTTGGGTTTCGGGCTGCGGAATGCAGTTTTGTCTGACACTCATGAATGTTTGTGTGAATGCGTGGAACAAAAAACGAAAACTTCACAAATTTTTGAAATTATTGGACATTTAATTTAAAAAAACTGCATTAATTTTACAAAAAACAGCGTTTATGTGCGGTATTTTCGAAAGTTCTGTCAAATCAGAAACTAATAACCCTCAATTTAGCCCCTGTGGTTTTTCTAAGTATAAAAGATGTGAAGCAAATAAATACCTGCTAACCTGGGCATCCTACGTCATAAACGCCTTAATAAAGGCTGAAAGTAGCCTTAAAGCGGTACGATTAAGACACAGAAGTTCGATATTTCGAACGAAGGGGTCGAAATGGGACAGAAACAGCGCAAGGGCGCAGAGAGTAAAGGAACACCCCCAATTACGGCGGTGCAATCAGACAATTCCAAAGCACCGGAAAATGCGATAGGAGAGGTTATGGAACATTCACAAAAGAATGCGGAGCCTCGCACCGGTGCCCTGCGCATGGAACCGCACGAACGCGAAGAGCAAATTCTGAAAATTGCTGCAGAACATTTCGCTCGACGCGGCGTACTCGGCGCCTCCATGAGCGCTATCGCCCGCGATGCAGGCATTACCCGCGCCCTGCTCTACCACTACTTCCCCGGCAAGGACTCCCTGGCGGCAGCCGTCACCCGACGCGAAGCCAACGCAGTCCTCGAAGCGCTCGGCGAGCACCACGAAAACCCCGAGGAAGCACTCCGCAGGGCGTTGCGCACCTACTTCCTCGTCGTAGCCGGTGTCCCCACCCCCGGTGGGGAGGACTTCCCGAACAACCCCACCGACTACCTCGAATGGATGCTTGAACGCACCGGCATGCCGATTAATGACCGTACCCGCGTCATCCTCGGAGGCTGGTTGCAGCTCGTCGACTACTTCGCCCTGCACGTCGTGCAGCTCAACCCCCGCGATCAGCGCACCGTTCGCTCCCGCGGGCTCGGGCTCGAAGAAGCTATCGACCTGTGCCTGGGTGCCGTGGACACCCTCACCGGCGGCTACTAACCGCCCCAACAGGTCAACGTAGGACTTCCCGCTCCGATGTTTGGTTATGTGCTCCACGGCAAAGGCGACGTGGACATCCGGGCGGTTATTCCTCCGTCGCGCCGCTTGCGACGTGGCGGACTCCGGGAATACCACCCGGTTCGTGAGTAGGGAAACATAATGCCCCGTACCCCCTTCCGTGAGGGTGCGGGGCATTATGATGCTCAGGTTGAGGTTGAGGAAATGATTTAACCTGAGGCTAAGCTTGATGATCTGCTTGCGTTAAATGGAGCGGCGCAGCGACAGGCCACGAACCGTCGCGTAGAAACCCTGTGCCTGCAGTGCGGCACGCAGCGCCTCCACCGGATGCTCCACAGCCTCGCCGGTGGAGGGATTCAGCGTGTGGGTGCCCAGCGTATGGGTGCTCAAGAGCTCCACATCGTTGACCTTCTCCACCGAAATCTTCTCCGCACCACCGGCGGACACCAGGCGCGCCAGGGCGGGGGCCGCCGCCTCCAGAAGTACCGGGTCAGTGGTGAAAGCCAGCAGGGTCTTCGCGCCACGCTCCACGTACAGCACAGGTGCGCCGTCCACCAGCACCACGCAGGCGCCCGCCTTGCGTGCCGGGCGGTGCTTGACCACTCCCACACCCTCGCCCGCAAAGGACGGAATCGCGGGCCAGCTCAGCGCCGCACCGTACGGGTTCGCCGGGTCGGTCGCCGCCAACAGGGTCACCGTGAACGTGCCGTACACCTGTTCCGTATCGGTACGTTGCGGGTTGTAGGCGCTCGCACCAAAACTCTGTGTCGCACCAAAACCCTGTGGACCTGCGGGAATGCTGAGGTTATCGGCGGTGGAACGCAGCAGGTCCACGGTCGCGGGAGCAGCGAACTGCGCCGCACCCAAACCCTCAATAAAGTAGCCGCGACGCACCAGCGCCCGATCCTCAGCCGCCGAATAAATTCGGTACAGCTGCGAGAACCCGCCGGCAGAATCCTCCACCTGCAGGCACCCGCGAGTCAGCACGCCGTAGCGGTCCAGTAGCAGGTCGGCGCGTGCGAGCGCCGCAACGGTCGCCTCCACCGGCTCCTGAAGCAGCGTGTCCACGCGCGAGAAGCGGCCGCTATCCTGCGGGGCAACAGCGGGAGCGGTGGCATGGAGCCCGCCGCGGAGAGAACTACCGCGCAGGGAACGTAAGCCCCGCCCGGCGACAGGCGCAGAGTAGCCGCTGGAACCATAGCTGTCAGCACTGTAGTTGTCAGCACTGTAACCGCCCGCCATGCCGTTACCCATGGAGGCGCGCGCCGCCGCAATACGGCCCGCCCCGCGGCGACCCACCCGCGACAGACGCGCAGGGGCAGCCGGGGTTGGATGCGCACTGCGGACACCCGCAAGCATCGCCCGAACCGGCGCGAAACTATCGTTCGTCACCGCACCAGCCCACACCAGGCGCCACAGCGCCGCCGAATCCTCCGTAGTATCCGGGAAAGTCACCACCTGACCGGAAGGCGCCGCCGCGCTCATCAGCTGCGCCACCCGCTCACGCAGCGCCGGCACGAACAGGCCGCCGTGAGCCAGCGCCTCATAGATGGCGTGCTCGAGAGTGCCCGGAGTCTGCAGCGCCTCCCAGAGCTCCGGGTTCTCCGAACGCACCAGCTGCTCCGGGTATGCCTCGCCCAGAGTCAGCAAAGAACTCTCGCTCAAATGCAGGCGAATCCAGCCGTCAGACTTCTGCGCGCTACCGCCACCGAGCTGGCCGGCACCGGTGAAGAACACCCTGCCGCTCGCCATGAGCTCGTCCAGCATGTGCGGCTGGTAGCCGGGCACGCGCGCCGGAAGAATCAGCGTCTCCAGTGCGGAAGCCGGTACGCGCACACCCGCCAGCTGGTCGATGGCGGTGAGCAGATCCTCCGTGGAGGAGGCGGAGTCCTGACCCGCATGAGTGGTGCCGTTTTCTGTGCCGTTCTCAGCCATCGGGTTGGGTGCCGCCGGGTTGGGTGCCGCTGTGCCAAGGGGCGCCACCCTCTCGCCCACCACCGTGGCGGCGCGGCGGGAGGATATGAACGCACCGTAGGCGCTCGCCTCCGGCAGGGTCTGGGCAACCCGCACGGATAAAGAACGAACGTTCTGCCATGAAGGCAGGAAAACACCGTAGACCTGCGCCGATACCGGCTCAATCTCCTCACGCAACGCCGCCAGGGAACGGGCGCGAATCGTGCGCAAAACCTGCGCATCCACCCACTCAACACCGACCGCCCCGGAGGCGCGCAGCACCTCGGGCAGGAACTCGCCAGAGCTCAGTCGGCGCTGCTGCTGAAGACGCTGCAACACCGGAATCAGCACGCCCACACCCACCGGGGTCAGGCGCGAAAAATGCTCCGCCGCCTGCTGCGCAGTAAAGGGAATATGGGTGCGCGCATAGCGAGAAACCAAATCCTCTAAAGGCTCCGCGACCGGCTCCAAAAGGGCAGTAGGAAGCGCCGCGGCGGGCATAATGCCCAGCCCATCGCGTAGGCGCGCGGCATCCTCAACCGCCGCATAGTACAGCTGCGGCTCGACGGAACCATCGGTAGCTCCCATGAACGAGAACGCGCGGCGCGAGCGCACCAGCTCCTCCGCCAGGGCGCAAGCCTCAGCCGTGCTGGCGTGCGCGCCGTAGTCCTCGCCGTACTCTTCGTCGTAGTTTTCAGAGTCCTCGGCGCCGCTAAAATCTCCCGCGCCGAAATCTTGAGAACCGTGGGCCGCAGATTCAGCCCGTAAACGCAGGCTCAACTCCCGCGCGCTCAACGGACCCAGCTGGCGCAACAAATCCGCCACGCCCTCCACACCGTAGGCACGATAACGCTCACCCGTGCGCTGCAGACGCTGCTGAGTCTGCACCAGAACCGCCGGATCCAGCAGGTCGCGCAGACCGCTCGACCCCAGCAACTCAGCCAGTAGCGCCGGGTCCAGCGACAGTGCGGCGGCGCGGCGTTCGGCGGCGGGCGCATCGCCGTCGTAGAGGTGCTCGGCAACGTACTCAAAGAGCAGAGTGCGCGCAAAAGGCGAAGGGTCGTTCGTCTCAACCTCAAGCATGGACACCGCCCGAGACTGCAGCGAACGGTGCACCTGAACCAGCGCCGGAACATCGTACACATCCTGCAGACACTCGCGCGCCGTCTCCAAAAGCACCGGAAAATCAGGGTACTTACGCGCCACATCCAGCAGCTGCGCCGCACGCTGACGCTGCTGCCACAGCGGGGTGCGCTTGCCCGGATCACGGCGCGGCAACAGCAGGGCACGCGCCGCATTCTCACGGAACCGAGACGCAAAAAGCGCCGAATCGCCCACGCGTTCGGTGACAATCGCCTCCAGCTCGTCCGGGTCGAAAAGGAACAGGTCAGCGCCGGGCGGCACATCCTCCATGGCGGGCAGGCGCAGAATCAGGCCGTCATCGCTCGCCATGACGGAGGCATCCACCCCGTACCGCTCCTCAATGCGGGCGCGCACCGCCAGCGCCCAGGGTGCGTGCACCCCGTAGCCGAGCGGCGAGTGCAGAACCACGCGCCAATCGCCCAGTTCGTCCCGGTGCCGCTCCACAATCATGCGGGTATCGGAGGGAACCGCCCCGGTGGATTCGCGCTGCTCACGCAGGTAGGCGAGCAGGTTATCGACCGCCCAGGTGTCCAGCCCGAGCTGTTCAAGCTGCTGGCGGGCGGCGGCGTTATCGGTAGCATCCAGGCTGGAGAGGGCACGCGTGAACGCACCCGTCTGCACGCCCAGGGCGTAGGGGCGGCCCATGCGGTCGCCGTGCCAGAAAGGCAGGCGCGCGGGCTGACCGGGCGCGGGGGAGACCCGCACCGCGTCGTGCGTAATTTCTTCAATACGCCAACTGCTCGCGCCGAGAGTAATGACCTCACCGGCGCGGGATTCGTACACCATTTCCTCGTCGAGCTCCCCCACGCGCTTGGGCCCGCGCTCCTCATCGCCGCTGACCAGGTAGACGGGGAAGAGCCCGCGGTCGGGAATCGTGCCGCCGCTGGTGACGGCGAGGCGCTGCGCGCCGGGGCGGCCCTCAATACTGCCGGAGGGAGCCTCCTCGGTGGGGGTGCGATCCCAGATGATGCGCGGGCGCAGTTCGGCGAACTCGTCGGAGGGGTAGCGTCCGGCGAGCATTTCGAGCACGGAGTCGAAGAGGGCGCGCGGCAGCTCGGCGTAGGGTGCGCTGCGGCGTAGCGCCTCGTACCAGGAATCCACGCTGATGGGGCCCAACGCGCAGGCGGCGACGGTCTGCTGCGCGAGTACGTCCAGGGGGTTGGTGGGGATGGTGAGCGGTTCGAGGGTTCCGCTGCGCATTCCGGCGAGGGTGACGGTTGCACCGAGCAGGTCGCCGCGGTGCTTGGGGTAGAAGAATCCGCGCGAAATTTCGCCCACGCGGTGTCCTGCGCGACCCACGCGCTGCAGTGCGGAGGCGACCGAGGGAGGTGCGGCCACCTGGATCACGAGGTCCACGTGGCCCATGTCGATGCCCAGCTCCAGGGAGCTGGTGGCGACCACGCAGCGCAGGGTTCCGCCCTTGAGCGCCTCCTCGATGAGGGTGCGCTGTTCCTTGGACACGGAGCCGTGGTGTGCGCGGGCGAGCGGCGGCACCTCGGTGATGTCGCAGATGCCTGCCGCGTAGTCTTCGGGGTCGATTCCCTGCTTCGCGAGGACGCGGCGCAGGTGAATATCGTTGAGTGCCGCGGTGAGCTTTTCCGCTAGTCCGCGCGAGTTAACGAAAACAATCGTAGAACGGTTGTTCTCAATATGGTCGACGATGCGCTCCTGCACGCGCGGCCAGATGGAAGTCTCGGGACGCTCGCTATCGGGGGCGTCTCGCAACGCGTTGTCTTGTGGTGCTCCTTCACGTAGCGCCCCTTCTCGCAATACCTCTTCCGGGATCGTGAGCGTATTTTTAGGCGCGGCGTTATCGTCCTGTCGCACCGGGTCTGCTTGCCCAGGTCCTAGCCCGGCTTCTTGTCGGGTTTCTAGCCCAGCTTCTTGCCCGGGGAATACGCCAATGGCATCTTCGAGGGTGTAGGGCGCGTTTGCCGGGGTATTTACGGCACTGGGGGCAGGCTGTGCCGTGCCCTGCGCCGAGCCGACAGAAACCGAGCCCCTGCCGCCCGGCACCTCCGAGGGCACATATTCCGAGGGTGCGTAAAGCCCTTGCCCGTAGTCGTTGGCACCTCCGAGCGCCGCCATATCGGGTACGGGCACGCTCAGGCGCAGGTCCCATTCTTTGGCGACCGGCCGGCTCAGGATGGTCACCGGCTGAATGCCGCCGAGGAACCGGGCAACCGCCTCCGGGTTTTCGACGGTTGCGGAGAGGCCAATACGCTGTGCAGGCTGTTCGAGGAGCGCGTCGAGGCGTTCGAGGGAGACCGCCAGGTGTGCGCCGCGTTTGGTGGCGGCGAGGTTGTGAATCTCGTCCACGATTACGGTGGTCACGCCCGCGAGGGTGTTGCGGGCGGCGCTGGTGAGCATGAGGTAGAGGGATTCGGGGGTGGTGATGAGAATGTCGGGCGGGTTGCTGATGAGTTGGCGGCGTTCGCGTGCGGGGGTGTCGCCGCTGCGCACGCCCACGCTGATGGTCGGTTCGGTCGCGTTGTTTCCGCTTAGGCGGGTGATTCCGGTCAGTGGTGCGCGCAGGTTGCGTTCGACGTCGGCGCCGAGCGCTTTGAGGGGTGAGATGTAGAGGATGCGCGTGCCGCCTGCGGTTCCGGCTTCGTGTTCGCGGTGCAGGGCGTCGAGTGCCCAGAGGAATGCGGCGAGGGTTTTGCCGGAGCCGGTGGGGGCGATGATGAGGGTGTTGTTGCCGTTGCGGATGCTCTCCCAGGCGCCTTCTTGGGCGGCGGTGGGTGCGCTGAAGGTGGCGCGGAACCAGTCGCGTACGGGGGTGGAGAAGTGGGAGAGTGCGTCGGTCATGTATCTATTATGGCGGGGTTTACGGTGTGCGCCTCTTGAATTGTTGGGAGCTGGGGGAGGAAGATGTGCTTGACAGGGTTTCTACAGAGCATGTAATATTTTCCCTGTAAAGTAAACGACTGAGGGACAACCCAAAGGAGCCTCACCATGACCCGCCTGAACGAAGAACAGCTCATCAACCTCTTCCACGAGCCGCGCACCGTCTCCTCCTTTACCGAGGAACCCGTTACTGACGAGCAGCTACGCCGCATCCAGGAGCTGACCTTCTACGGCCCCACCGCCTTCAACAGCCAGCCCCTGCGCATCACCTGGGTCAAGAGCCCCGAGGCACGCGAGCGCCTCGTCGCGCACCTGGCAGACGGCAACAAGGCAAAGACTCAGGCGGCACCGGTGACCGCGATTCTCTCCGCAGACGCGAACTGGGTAGAGCACGCTGACACCTTCAACCCCAACGCAGCCGGCTTCATCAAGAGCTACTACACCACCGAGGAGCTTGCCACCCCCGCCGCTGAGCTGAGCGCCCATCTGCAGGCAGGCTACTTCATCACCGCAATCCGTGCCCTCGGCCTGGACGCCGGCCCCATGACCGGCGCAGACTTCGCCGGCATCAAGAAGGAATTCTTCGCGGACAACGCAGAGATCCCCTTCCTGGTCGTCAACCTCGGCCACGGCGAGGCTCCCGCATACCCGCGCGGTGCACGCTTCAGCCACGAGGACGTCACCCGCTCCCTCTAAGAGCATGCGGATACGGCATCGCTAAACACTAGGCTTAAAAATAGTTCAAGGGCGGTTCCCCATCACGGGGAACCGCCCTTGAACTATAGGTGCACAGAGGCGCCAGAGTATTCACATCTGCAACGCTACTTTAGCGGGCACCAAACTGACCCACCGACAGCTGCGGAACAGACGAGGAACAAGCGGTCGTATCCAGCGGAACAATTACGCCGCCGGAACCCGAGGGCAGACCCACCAGGAAGCCCTGAACCGGTCGGCTACCGCAATCATCACCGAAGCGTGCCGGATACACCGAACGCAGTACCGCGGTGGTGCTATCGCCGGGGTTAAGGGTCACGCCCGCAGAGTTCATGTACTCATCGGAGGTGGAAGCCTCACGACCAACCCAGGTTCCCGAAGGACCCGCATGCACCACACGCGGGTAGCCGCGCAGGGTACAGGAGGAGTTTGAGGAATTCTGGAAGTACAGGGTGTAGTTTCGGGCGCCGGGGGAGCCTTCTCCCACAGCAACCGAAATGTTCAGGTCATCCAGATCGCACTGGGTCGGGCCCTCAGCAACAGTATTGCTGGAGGAACTAGAGGACTTCTCCGAAGAGTTCGAGGAATTGGAAGAATTCGACGAGCCCGAAGAACCGGAGGAGTTCGAGGAGCTACCCGAAGAGTTGGAACCCGACTGTGACGACGAGTTTGAGCTCTTCTGGGAATCCTGCTGAGAATCTGCAGAGTCCTCTGACTTGTTCTGATCGGAACCCTCGCGGGAGGAATCAGAAGAATGAGAGTCAGAGTTCTGCTTCGACTCGTGAGTCTCGGTGTGGGAAGAAGACTCGGAGTGCTCAGAGGAAGAACCGTGGTGCTCCGCATCGGGGGAGTTCACCACGGTAATGGAGCCCGGAGACACAGAAGGGGTAGCCCCGTCGGAGGCTACTCGAATCGTGCCGGGCTTGACCGAAGCCGAAGCACTCGGCTGCGCCGAGGTGCCTTCAGCTTCCTGACCGGCCTGGGACGCGCCGCATCCACTGAGCGCGAGCACGCAACAGAGGAGGGTGGTTGATGCGAGTACCTGAGCCGATTTAAACATGATTACATCGCCGCCTGCATTTGGATTTCTGCTCCGTCCATACCGGGGGCGTACTCGACCTGGCAGCACAGACGAGAGTATTCGTTGGCGACATCGTCGACCATGTCGAGCAGGTCCTGCTCAGCTTCGGTGCGTTCACCGGAAGCTTCGAAGTGCTCGGGGTCGATGAAGCCGTGGCAGGTAGCGCAGGATGCGTTACCACCGCAGGTTGCGAGGACCGGCACGCCGTTAGCCTGGAGGGCTTCCAGGAGGGTGTGGTGGTCTTCCCACTGAATGTCGTAGTTTACGCCTGCTTCGTCAGTGACCTTAATCGTTACGCCCATGCGTTCTCCTTCTTCTGTAGTGATGCGTTTCTATTGTAGAGGTAGGGGCTGTTATTCACCGTACTTTGTGGCGCATCCCCAACCCTACCGTCACGCATATCACGGGAACGCATATTAATTTTTATGCTGAATAGCATGTCTGTATTGCCCCCAGTCTACCCCGTATTGCCCTGACAACGCGGGATATAGGCATATATGAATACTGCCCCCAGATGCAAAGACATGCTGGGGGCAGTATAAAGAACCGGCACGCGGGCGCGCTTTACGGTGACGAAGACCTACTCTGATTCCTTCTCCGTAGCCTTCTCGGCCTCCTGCTTTTCTGCGCTGTGGTGATTAGCATTCTGGACGCTTCCTCCGGGGCCGCGCACAATACCGCGCACGCTATCGCGCGGGTCGGCGTAGCGCAGGTCGATACCGAAGGTA
>ERZ773008.663-NODE-663-length-25426-cov-3.354223_pt1 | contig 25426 bp, 36 predicted proteins | sample MGYA00580664_ERZ773008 | MGnify/ENA primary metagenome ERZ773008 (study PRJEB29015, sample SAMEA2738016) | human oral metagenome | biome: human oral; feature: human-associated habitat; material: dental | place: China | collected 2048 ... | reverse complement strand
GCAGGTTTCGGAAGCGTGTGTCGCCGCATCGGAGCTGCAGGATTTTCTCGCGTCTATTCTGACCGAGGCGGAGCATGAGCGTCTGCGGCAAGAGAAGAGTCTGGATCTTTCCCTCGCGCTCGAAGAGAGGCACTGTCGTGCGCATGTGTACGGCATGGGCGGTTCTTGGGCGATTGCCGTGCGCCTCCTGCCGCGAGAGATTCCGGCGCTTTCGAGCCTCGGCGTGCCGCCTGCGCTTTTTTCGCTTCTTAGGGCGCAAGACGGGCTGATTCTCGTCGGCGGGCGCACGGGAGCGGGCAAGTCGACGACGCTTGCGTCATTTATCGAGGAGATGAACAAAAGCCGCGCCGCGCACATCATCACGCTCGAAGATCCCGTCGAGTACGCTTTCGTGCCGAAGCGCTGCTTCATCAGCCAGCGCACGCTCGGCAGGGATTTTCCGTCGTTCCCGGCGGGGCTTCGGGATGCTTTGCGAGAAGATCCCGACGTGCTCCTCATCGGAGAGATGCGCGAGCGCGAAACGGTGCGCATCGCGCTGCAGGCGGCGGAGTCGGGCTGCCTCGTTCTGGCGACGCTTCATACGAGGGATGCGGCAGAGGCGGTCCTTCGCATCGAGGGGATGTTCGCGGGCGAGGAGCAGCAGATGCGCCATCAGCTCGCGCTCGTGCTTCGCGCCATTTTCTCACAGCGGCTTCTGCCGCAGGCGGGCGGCTGGCGCGTGCTGGCGGCGAAAGCTCTCGTCGCCTTGCCCGCCGTGCGAAACCTCATCCGCACGGGCAGGGTCGCGCAGATCCGAGGCGCTGTCCTCTCGGGCGGGGCGCAGGGCATGCAGACGATGGCGCAGTCCGTCGAGGGACTGCTTCGCGCGGGCAAGATTACGCGCGAAGCGGCAGAGGCGGCGCTTGCCGACGGCGACGCCTTTGGCGAGGGGCGCTAGTACAGGGGACTTGCGCGAAGGGAGGCGGCGATTTGGCGTCCTTTTCTTATATGGCGCGGACGGAAGCGGGAGACTTGCGGCGCGGCGAGGTGGAAGCCGCCACGCGCACGGAGGCGGCGCGGCTCATCCAGGCGCACGGACTCTTCGCCGTGGCTCTGCGGCGAAAGTCTGCGCTGCATCTCGCCCGCCGCCGCGCGGCGGATCGCAAGTACGCGATGGTTTTTTGCCGTGAGTTGGCGCTGATGCTTGCGGCGGGACTTGCCGCGAACGAGAGCCTGCAGCTCCTCGCGGCGGATGCGCCGCAAAAGAGGCGGGCGATGCTTTCGGATATGGCGCGGCGCATGGCGCATGGCGCGACGCTCGCCGAGGCGATGGCGCACCACGGCGAGGTGTTCCCGCCGGCGATTTCCTCCCTCGTCCGCGCGGGGGAGGCGGGCGGCAGTTTGGAGCCTCTGTTGAAGCGTCTCGCCGATAAGGAGGAAAAGAGCTGGCGCGTGCGGGAGAAATTGCAGACGGCGCTCGTTTATCCTGCGCTGCTCGCACTGGCGGCGGTGTTCGCCGTGACGTTCATCTTTATTTTCGTGCTGCCGAACTTCGTCCACATGCTCGACGGCCTTGCCGTGGAGCTGCCCCTGCCGACGCGGCTCGTGCTCGGAATCGGCAGTCTCTTCGAGCGGCACGGCGGCGCAGTCCTTGCGGCTCTTTTCGTTTTCCTCTTGGCGCTTCGGCTTCTCTATCGCGAGAGGCGGCTGCATTTCCTCGCTGACCGCCTTCTTTTGCGTCTGCCGCTTTTCGGCAGGCTGCGTCTCGACTTGGAGCTCATGACGCTCTTCGACACGCTCGCCGTCCTCATGGAGAGCGGCAGTGCGCTCCACGAGGCGCTTGCCGCTTCCGAAGGCGTCGTGCAAAACCGTTTCCTCGCCGCGCTCTTTTCGAGGGCGAGGCGCGAGGTCGAGCGCGGCGGCACGCTGGCCGCAGCCTTGGCGGGCAGCGTCGTGCCGCCGCTCGTCTGGGAGCTTGTGCGTGCGGGCGAGCATACGGGCGAGCTTGCGGCGATGCTCGAAAAGGCGGCGGATTTCTGCCGCTTTGCGGGCGAGATGCGCGCCGAGCGCATGGAGGCGATGTTGGAGCCTCTGCTCGTGCTCTTTCTGGGAGCGGTCGTCGGAACAGTCGTCCTTGCGGTCGCTCTGCCATTGTTGGAGATGATTGGCTCTTACGGCTATTGAAAAGGATTGCATCGTATGACGGCTGAAGATTTTGGGATGGGAGGGATGTCGTATGTACGGATGTATGCTGTTCAAAAAGAAAATGCGGCAGAAGGAAAATGGGCGGCAGGGGGCGATGGCCGGCGCATTCGAGGCGCGGGATGAGAGCCGATGCAGGAGCGGACGAAAAAGGTGTCAATCGTTGGGCGAGGAGGGTTTCACGCTCCTTGAAATGCTCCTCGTCATCTGCATCATCGGCGTGCTCGCCGCCGTCGCCGTGCCGAAGTTCTCGCAGTCGATGACGCTCGCGAACACGTCGAAGATTCAGGCCGACCTCAGCACGCTCAACACGGCGGTGGGGCTTTATCGTGCGGAAAAGGGCGTCGATCCGACGGAATTGAAGCAGTTGAAGGATTACATCGTCAATCTCGATGCGCTGAAACCGCCGTCGGGAAGTTACTTCCTGCGCGATGGAAAGACGGAGGAAAAAGCTGGCACAAGCTACGCGCTGACGAAAGGCTCGGACGGTGAGACGCAGGCGACATTGAACGAGCACCGTTTACAGGATTTCGGCAGGCCAGAAAAGAAAGAAGCGTCGGGCGGCTAACGATGCACGGTTTTCAGCGCGTGAAGCCGCTGCCCTTTTGCGGTGAGGCGGCATTCGTCGGCGGGACGCTCTGTGCGGCGTTGTTTCTCTGGCGCATCGACGGTTTCGGCATGGTGTTCTTCCAGCGCTGGCTTTTCTTCGCATTTCTCTGGCGCATCTCCCTGCTCGACTGGCGGCACGGACTCGTTTTTGACCGCATCGTTTTGCCGTTCGGCATCATCGGCCTTGCGGTCTCGCTGTTTTCAGGCGCTCTGCCGCTGGAAAACTTCGTGTTCGCCGCTTTTCTCGCTGGCGGCTTCCTTTATCTCCTGCGCCTTGTTTCTCGCGGCGGCATGGGCGGCGGCGATGTGAAGCTTGGCTTCGCGCTCGGACTTTGGCTCGGCTTGGAGGGCGTCGCGCTCGCGCTCTTTCTCGCCTTTTTCAGCGGCGGACTCGCAGCCTCTTTCTTGCTGCTCTTCGGGCGCGAAAAGCGCGGGCGGCGCATCGCCTTCGCGCCGTTTCTCGCCTTGGGCGCGGTTCTTTCCCTGCTTTTTGCCGATGATCTTCTTGCCTTTTATGGAGGGCTTCTGTGATGAAGGAGGAAGGCTTCACACTGTTGGAATTGCTTGTCGTCTGCCTCGTTCTCGCGCTCGTTACGGCACTTTCCGTGCCCGTTGTGCGCGTGACGGAGCGCATGCGCTTGGAGCGCGAGGCGGCGCTTCTGGCAAGCGATTTTCGCTATCTGCAGGAGATTTCGCGCACGGAGCGCACGGCGGACGGCAAGGGCGAATGGAGGCTGCGCCCGAAACTCGTCGTGGAGGCGCATCGCTACTATTTCCTTCTGCCGTGGGCGGCGGGCGAGGTTCTGACGCATTCCTTTCCCGAAGACGTCTACGCCGTGCCGAGCGGTTCGAGTGCGCAGTCTGCGGCGACGTATTCGTTTGACTCATCGGGCGATCCGAGCGGGACGAGCGCCTTGGGACACACGATCGAGCTGCAGTCGCCGCACTATTCGCTCGACGTCATCATAGATGAGGCGGGGCGCGTGCGTACGGAAAGCAGGCGATTGCCATGAAGAGGCTGGACGAGGGCGGCTTTCTCGCCGCAGAGGTCGCCGTGCTCGCCTTCCTGCTGCTTTTTGCCGTGGCGTCGCTCGCAGCTTTGGAGCGCTCCGCCGCTCTCTTGGTGCACAGCGAGGCGGAAACGAGCGCGATGTTCTTGGCAGAAGGCGAGCTGGCAAGGATGGAGCAGCAGGCGAGGACGCAGGGAAGCGGCGCGTCGTTGGGCGAAGGGCAGTCGCATGAAGCCGAGGCAAATGGCAGGAATTTCACTTTGACACCGAAGTTTTCTGCGCCGGGGGCGAGCCCTTCCGTTTGTCAGGCGAGCGTGCACGTGACATGGCTCGAAAAAGGGGAAGTGCAGGAACTTTCCCTTGAAAGGACGGTGCATCTCGGTGGCGGACGATAGGGGGCGAACCGTGCGGGGAAAATCGTGCGGGACGTGCCGGGAGAGCCGCGCTTCCTCCTTGAAGGAGGAGGGCGGCTACGTGCTGCTGGAGTTTCTGACGAGCTTTCCCGTTTACATCGTGCTGCTCGTCAGCCTTTTCGCGGTATGGTTGTTCTTTCTCAAGAGCTATGTCGTGCTCCTGGGCGACTGGGAACTGCAGCAGGAGATGCGCCTGACGCTTGAGCGCATCGCGCAGGATGCGTCGATGGCGACGCACATTGAGTGCAGCGAGCTGCATGCACTCCACGTCGAGCGGTATGTCAACGGGAAGAAAGCGACGACGGACTATGTGCTGCGCGAGGGCAGGAAGGGACAGCCGCCGTACATCAGCAAGAAGGTATCGGGCGAAGACCATGGCTACTACGCGCCGCAGCCCATGACGGGCGGCAGCAACATCTTCGGCAATCTGGCCGTCGTCGATTTTCAATGCAAGCCGGAGAAAGGGCTTTTGCACCTGATTCTCACGGGGGAGAATCGGCGCACGAAGAAGCGCGTGACGTTTTCGACCGATATCTGCCTGCCGCCGAAAGAGAAAGATAAGAAGGAGGCGCAAGGTGGCAAGACTTGATGAATGCGGCATGGCATCCGCCTTCGCCCTCGCCGCCGTCCTGCTGCTGCTCGCGGGCACGGCGGCTCTGCTCGTTCTCTCCGGGCACAACCGTCTCGCCGCGCGGGAGGCCGTTCAGACGACGCGCCTTCTGGAAGCCGCGCGGAGCGGTGTGCGGCTGGGCGCGGCGCAGTTGGAAGAGGTGGCGGCTCTTCGGCGGCAGTTGGAGGAGGGAGCGGCTGAGGTGGAGGCGGCGTCCGGCTTTTTGGAGACAAATGACGCCTTCTATCGCGTGACGGCCAAGCGTCTGCCGACAGAAGATACGACGGACGGCGCGGCATATTTGCTGACGGCGGCAAGCTGGCCGAGGGCGGGGAGTGAGCGGCAGGCGGCAGCGGAGATTTCCGGCAAGCGTGCGTATGCGGCGGCGCTCTACCGCCTTGAGGGGGCGCGGCTCTCATTCGTGCGCTGGGAGAGGTGAGGAGGTGATGCTTTGCGAAATGTGCTGAGAAAGATGCGTGCGCTGCTGCGTGAGCCGCAGCGCGGGGCAGTGGGCGTCTCTTTGACGGATGGCGGAATCTGTCTCGCCTGTCTTGCAGGGACGGAAGAATTTCAACGCAGGGAGGAGACGCTGCATCTTCCCTTGCCGCCGACAGAGGCAAAGGAATCGCTTTGGCAGGAGGCGGCGGGCGTCATCCAAGTCGCCCTTGTCAAGCGCGGCTGGGAGAAGAGCCGCATCGCCGTCTGTTTGACGGAAGAAGAGGTCTTTTCCTACAGCAGGGAGTTTCCTCCTTTGTCCGAGCGGGAGATGCGCGAGGCCGCGCGTTGGGACTTGCTCGCGAGTCTGCCGGATGCCCGTGAGGAGGCGGCGTACTCGCTGGATTTTCGGCGCGTGGGCGAGAGGGAGGGCGTTCTGGCGGCCTTGCCGCGCGAAAAGGGGCGGGAAATTCATCGCGCTTTCTCGCATGCGGGACTCTGCCTTGCGTCCCTGTGCTTCTTGCCGACAGGAGCAGGGCGGCAAGTGCCGGGTACTTTTGCCGCAGATGGAATGAATTTGGCGGCGGACGATTTGCCGCAGGAAGAGGATGGGGCTGCTTTTCTGGCGGCGCAGAAACTTCTTTCGCGAGAGAAAAATCACTTGGAACTGCTGCCCGAGTCGATGCGTCCGGCAGATTGGGCATTCGGCAGGCTAGCCGCCCTGCTTGCGGGCATTTTCTTCTTCTGCATGGCGTCGATTTATGGCTGGAACGCTTGGCGCATTCATGAGCTGCAAGGAGTGGTGCAGAAAACCGCGCACGAGATGACGCTCCTTTCCGCTGAGAGGGCACGCATGGAGCAAGAGGCGCAGGAGGATGGACGTGCCGCGCAAAAGGAACGCCAGCTCATTTCCTTGTCGAAAGGCGCTCTGCCGTGCCGCAGCCTCTTGGTACACTTCGGCACGCGCACGGTCGAAGGCGCTTGGATTCGCGGACTGCGCGTTGTCGACGGTCATGCGGTCGAGCTTGAGGGCGCGGCGACGAGTTACGACGCTCTGGCGGATTTCGTGCGCGTGTTGGAGGAGGACAAGGGCTTCTTCCGGGCAGCTCCCGTGCTGAAGAAGTCGGAGCGCAAGCAGGAAGCGGCGGGAGGCTCGCTCATTTATTTTTCGTTGGAATTGAAGATATGAGGGAATTTTCCAGAAAGGATGAAGAAATGCGGTCAAAGATGCTTCTCTCGGCAATCTTTGCGCTGGCGCTGCTTCTCTGCGCGGCATTCTCCCAACTGTGCTTTTTGCCGCAGCGTGCGGAAATCGCGAGGCTGGAGGAGGAAGCGGCGAAAGAGAAGGAAGCGCTCATCGCCGTGCAGAACTTCATGAACGCGCACGGCGACGGGGCGGAACGCGCAAAAGCGCGTGCCGCACGCAGCTCTGCGTTGGAAAAGCGCCTGCCCGCTCGCATGGGGCAGGGCGATTTCCTCGCGCTTTTGGAGCGCGAAGCGCAGCATGAGAAGCTGACGCTCATCGCCGTCGCGCCTGGGCAGATCGAAGAGGAGGGCGGCGTTTCGCGCCTGCCGCTCGATGTGGAGTTGGACGGCGACTACTTTCATCTTCTTGCTTTCTTGAAAGATTTGGAAAAGAGCGAGCGCTTCGTCCGCATGGAGAGCACGGAGATTCGTAGCGAGGACGGCAGGCTTCATGTGAAGATGCGGCTTTCGATTTTTGCCGAGAAGGAATGAACGTCCCCTCAGCAGATATTTTAGGGGCTGCACAGGGGACGCTTCCTATTGTAGACCTTCAGGGCATTTGTTCAGCCGTCACGCGAAACGGCATGAGTTGATTTTTCACCCGTTTCTCGCAACAGCTTCATCAAGGCGGCACGCTGTACATATGTCCTCACGCCTTACAGAAGCCTAGCCAGTCGGCCTGCGCTTTCGGCTTGATCTCTTGGGGCTTCACGGTACACCCCACGCCTTACGCCAATTCTTGTAACGGAAGGAACTTCATAGTATAATGGAAAAAAGGACAGTTCAGACGGCACAGCCTGCTTTGATGCAGGAAAGACGGGAGAGAAGCTATGACTTGGAACGAGAAGGAAGAATGGAAGCAGAAATTCCTGAAGGTTCTGGCGGGATTTCGCCTGCTTGATGACGATTTCATGACGGCAGTCTTCTGCAACCTGGCCTGCGTAGACCTGCTCTTGAGGATCATCTTGGATAAGCCGCAGATCAGGGCGACGGAAGCAATCGTGCAGGATACGCTGAAGAACCTGCAGGGACGCAGCGTGCGACTGGACATTCATGCATGGGCGGACGGACAGGAATTCGACATCGAGATCCAACGCGGCGGAAGAGGAGCGGCAAAGCGAAGAGCCAGATACAACGCGAGCCTGCTGGACGCCAATGCCCTGCATGCAGGTGAGGACTATAATGAACTGCCCGAGTCGTATGTGATCTTCATTACGGAGACGGATGTTTTGGGATATGGGCGTCCCATCTATCGAATCAAGCGAATGATTGAAGATGAAAATGAAGCTTTTAATGATGGATCGCATATCATCTATGTCAACAGCGCGATGGCAGATGAAGATACTCCGCTGGGCAGGCTGATGCATGACTTCCACTGTACGCGGCCGGAAGACATGCATTATGACGTGCTGGCGGAACGAGTGAGGTATTTCAAAGAAACAGAGGAAGGGGCGAGCGCTATGTGTGAAGCGATGGAAAAACTCGCGAGGGATTTCGCAGGAGAACTTGCGAAAGAAGCCGAGGCACGCGGCATGGAACGCGGCATGGAGCGCGGCATGGAGAAGGGCATAGCGCAGGGCATGGAGCGCGGCAAGACGGCGGTCGTTCTCGGGATGTTGAAAGAGAAGCTGCCGCTGGAAATGATCGCGCGTGTGTCAGACATCTCCCTGGACAAGCTCCAGGAGATCGGCAGATTGCACAGCCTGCTTTGATGCAGGAAAGACGGGAGAGAAGCTATGACTTGGAGCGAGAAGGAAGAATGGCGGCAGAAGTTCCTGAAGGTTCTGGCGGGATTCCGCCTGCTCGATGATGATTTCATGACGGCAGTCTTCCGCAGTTTGGCATGTGTCGACCTGCTCCTGCGGATCATCTTGGACAAGCCGCAGATCAGGGCGACGGAAGCGATCGTGCAGGATACGTTGAAGAATTTGCAGGGGTGCAGTGTGCGACTGGACATCCATGCATGGGCGGACGGGCAGGAATTCGACATTGAGATTCAGCGAGGCGGCAGAGGAGCGGCAAAGCGACGAGCCAGATACAACGCGAGCCTGCTGGATGCCAATGCCCTGCATGCAGGCGAGGATTACAATGAATTGCCCGAGTCGTATGTGATCTTCATCACGGAAACGGATGTGCTTGGCAAGGGGCTGCCAATCTACATCATTGAGAGAGTAGTCAAAGACCTTGATGAAGATTTTGACGATGGATCGCATATCATCTATGTCAACAGCGCGATGGCAGATGAGGATACTCCGCTGGGCAGGTTATACTGTACCCAAGGATGTGGACACGCAGAAAGAAGGGATGGGGTAAAACCTTGGCAAAACACTGTTCCGATGAAAATGATTCCAGGCAAGGCGAATCCTTTTTCATGTACAGATCCCGAGGCAGGAAATTGCCGCTGCGTTTGACGGGGAAGCCCATATCCATGGACAGCCACAAGAAGGCGGAATCCCTTGAACATGGGCAAAGCAAAAAGGTCTGGAATCCTTGCAACAGGACATTGGTTTAAGGGAGCGAATCCTTCAGAATGGACAAAGTTGCCACGGTTGATGAAAGATGAAGCCCATCCTCTAACCCCGCATCGATTTGCTGCTGGCTCGTCAATGGAAGCACCCAAAGGAGCCGCCTATGAGAGAATACAGCACCAAAGAAATGAAACTGCTGCGAGCGAACCCCTACACCCTTCGAGTAACCAAGCACAAACTGTACCTCACCGTCCGCTTCAAAGAAGCCTTTCAGACGAGCTATGAAGCGGGGAACAGCCCGAGGAAAGTGCTCGAAGACCTTGGCTATGACCCGAAGATGTTTGGGCAGAAGCAGATCGACAGCATTGTTCAACGCATCAAGAAAGAGGCCGCCTCACCGCAAGGTTTTACGGAAGGGCAAAACAGAGAACGCCGAGCATCGAAGCTGGTAGAAGAGAGTGTCATGTCCGTAGAACGGATGTGCCATGAACTGAAATACCTGAGGCAGGAGGTCGAATTTCTAAAAAAAATTGTCAAACATGCCAACACGAAAGAAAGACGCCCCCTCATGACGACCTGTGAAAAATTCGCCGTCATCGAAGAAACGTTGCGGGGCGAAGGCAATCTCCTGCAAGTTGGCATGCTCTGTGAGATTGCCAGTGTATCCCGCTCGGGCTACTATCGTTGGAAACACGCCGCCGCAACTCGTGCGGCAAAAGAACGTCAAGATGAAGAAGACTTCCGACACATCCTGAGAGCCTATGGGCAAAGAGGTTACGCCAAAGGAGCACGGAGCATCTACATGTGCATGTTGCACTGGAATCTGCCGCTCATCATGAACCTCAAGAAAATCCGGCGATTGATGAACAAATACGGATTGTTGTGCCCGATTCGGAAAGCGAATCCATACCGGCGCATGGCTAAAGCCATGCAGACGAATCGAGTAGCGGACAGCCTCTTGAACCGGGAATTCACACTGCACGGGCGACGCAGAGTCCTGTTGACGGACATCACCTACATCCCCTATCCGGAAGGAACATGCTACCTCTCCACGATACTGGATGCCTACACGCGACAGATTCTTGCGTATGTACTGAGCGACTCCTTGGAACTGGACTTCGTCTTAGGAACGGTGCAACAATTGGTTCAAGCACACGGCATAGACTTGCAGATGGAGACCTTGATTCACAGCGATCAAGGCTGCCACTACACGAGCATTCGTTTCAGCGAACTTGTAAAGAACAAGAAACTGAGGCAGTCGATGTCGCGTAAGGCGAACTGTTGGGACAATGCCCCCCAGGAAAGCTTTTTTGGTCACATGAAAGATGAGATTGATGTCAGCAACTGCAAGAGCTACCATGAAGTCAAGGAGGTGATCGATGACTGGATGGATTATTACAACAATGAACGATACCAATGGCAGCTACAGAAGCTGTCGCCAAACGAATATGATGAGTTCTTGAAAACAGGGAATTATCCATTGACGCTAGGAAAGAAAAAGTAGCAGATGAAATAAATCCCTTCTTTCAAAATGTCCTTGACAAAGGGGACAGTTCAGATTACCAGAAAAAGCTTCGCATCATGGGAACGCGCAACAGCTTCGCCAAGACGGATCCCGATGCGACCTTCATGCGGATGAAAGAAGATGCGATGCGAAACGGACAACTGAAGCCGGCCTACAACATCCAATGCGGCGTCGATGCAGAATTCATCACATGGGCAACGGTTGGACCGCAACCGACAGATACGACGACGCTCATCCCGTTCCTAGAAGATTTTCATGCGCATACGAAGAAACGCTATGCCAAGGTCATCGCCGACGCCGGTTATGAACGCGAAGAGAACTACGTCTATCTCAAGGCGAATGGGCAGGCGGCCTACATCAAGCCGAACAACTACGAACGAGCAAAGACCCGCGCTTGGAAGAATGACATCGGGCGTTTCGAGAACATGACATATCTCAGTGACGAAGACGCCTATCTCTGTGCCGACGGCAGGAAACTCACGGTTACGGGCACGAAGACGGTAAAGAGCAAGACCGGCTATGCGAGCGTCAAAACTTGCTACAAGGCAGAAGATTGCAGCGGTTGCAGAAGGAAGGCCGAGTGCATGCGCGGTAGATCGAAACTGCCGTTGGAAGAGCGGACGAAATGCTTGGAAGTGGCAAAAACATTCCATGAGGAACGAGCCGCGTCGAAGGCGCGACTGACATCGGAGGAAGGCATACAGTTAAGGGTCAATCGAAGCATCCAAGCGGAAGGAGTTTTCGCCAACATCAAGGCGGACATGGGCTTTCGCCGCTTCCTCAGTCGGGGCAATGCCAATGTGCTTGTGGAAACGATGCTTCTGGCGATGGCACATAACTTCGGGAAACTGCATCAAAAGATCCAACGAGGATGCGGCGGGCAACATCTCTTCCCAGTAGACGTTGCAGCATAAAAATACGCAGGAAAAAAGCTGGCATGGTACAGCGTTCTTTCCTGCGCATTTTTTTCTAGAGTCTTTTCATCGAAATGAATATTTGATTCACGCAATAAAAAGAGAGGCTGTGCATAAGTCAAATTCGACTCATGCGACAGCCCCTTTTTTGTGCATGAAAAAAGCTGTCGCACATAAATCATGTGCGACAGCTTTTTTCATGCACAAAAAAGCCTCCACCCTAGCAAAAGGGCGGAGGCAGGTGTAAAATAGATTTATGCAAAAAAAACTAATTTTACAACCAGATTATACCGCATGGGGCGAAACTTATCAACCCTGCCTGCCCCTGAATTTTGAAATGCAGATTCCAAAGAATGACCCAGTTCGCCTGCTGCGCCAATGTATCGGAGGGATGGATCTAACCGCGCTCTATCGCACCTATGGACGTATCGAAAAAAAACTGGCGTCCCCCAGGCAACTGCTCGCCATTCTCATTTATTCCGCCATGAACCATCTCTTCAGCTCTCGAAGAATTGAGACGGCTTGCCGACGCGATGTGAACTTCCTTTATCTTTTGGAAGGAAAGCCCGCGCCCGATCATGCGACCATCTCGCGCTTTCGCTCCAAGCACCTGGCATCTTGCATCAAGGATCTGTTCGCACAAATGGACGTTCTCCTGCAAACGCTCGGCGTCATATCGCTTGAGCACATCTTCATCGACGGAACCAAGATCGAGTCTGTCGCTAACAAATACAAATTCGTCTGGAAGAAGACCGTCCTGAAAAATCAAGCGAAACTGCTGGAAAAACTGCGCGTCTTCATCGAGCAAGCAGAACAGCAGCTATCCATATCCGTCCGACATGGCGAGGATCTCCGCTTGCGCCACCTCAAGAAGATGCGCAAGCAACTGAAACGTCTGCAGAAGGAACAAGGCCTCGTCTTCGTTCATGGGAGCGGACGGCGCAAAAGCATGCTGCAAAAGACGCTGGAGAAACTGGACGAGTTCATCGCGCGCTGGAAAGATTACCAGAAAAAGCTCCGCATCATGGGAACGCGCAACAGCTTCGCCAAGACGGATCCCGATGCGACCTTCATGCGGATGAAAGAAGATGCGATGCGAAACGGACAACTGAAGCCGGCCTACAACATCCAATGCGGCGTCGATGCAGAATTCATCACATGGGCAACGGTTGGACCGCAACCGACAGATACGACGACGCTCATCCCGTTCCTAGAAGATTTTCATGCGCATACGAAGAAACGCTATGCCAAGGTCATCGCCGACGCCGGTTATGAACGCGAAGAGAACTACGTCTATCTCAAGGCGAATGGGCAGGCGGCCTACATCAAGCCGAACAACTACGAACGAGCAAAGACCCGCGCTTGGAAGAATGACATCGGGCGTTTCGAGAACATGACATATCTCAGTGACGAAGACGCCTATCTCTGTGCCGACGGCAGGAAACTCACGGTTACGGGCACGAAGACGGTAAAGAGCAAGACCGGCTATGCGAGCGTCAAAACTTGCTACAAGGCAGAAGATTGCAGCGGTTGCAGAAGGAAGGCCGAGTGCATGCGCGGTAGATCGAAACTGCCGTTGGAAGAGCGGACGAAATGCTTGGAAGTGGCAAAAACATTCCATGAGGAACGAGCCGCGTCGAAGGCGCGACTGACATCGGAGGAAGGCATACAGTTAAGGGTCAATCGAAGCATCCAAGCGGAAGGAGTTTTCGCCAACATCAAGGCGGACATGGGATTCCGGCGTTTCCTTAGTCGAGGCAATGCCAATGTACTTGTGGAAACGATGCTTTTGGCAATGGCGCACAACTTCGGGAAACTGCATCAGAAGATCCAACGAAGATGCGGCAGGCAACATCTCTTCTCCGTAGAAGTTGCAGCATAAAAATACGCAGGAAAAAGCTGGCATGGCACAGCGTTCTTTCCTGCGCATTTTTTTCGAGAGTCTTCTTATAGAAACGATTCCTTGATGCTCATGATAAAAATGAGGGGCTGTGCATAAGTCGAATTTGACTCATGCGACAGCCCCGTGGGGGCTTTCATGGATTTTTCCGATTGAAGTAATCAATCCATTTAGGCTCAATGGGCGTGTAAGTCATGCCTTTAAAAAAGGCAGCCCTTTGATACTCTTGAAAAATCAATGAAACTATACCGTTTCCAGACAAGAAATAGTCGTCTGGGATGGTATGGTCGCATTCTCGGTAAGGTGCCCTTGATTTTGTGTTGAGGAATTTATTTCTCTCGTTGTAGAGTGGGAAAGCGAAAAGTGTACTGAAATCTTCATTAATTAAGTGGATAAAATATCGCAACGGGACTTTTTCACCTGAGTGTTTGTTGTATACGAGACCAGTATGTATAGTATGCCCATGCACTCCTCCCCGCCAACGGTAATCATGGAGGATTAAAGAAACATAGTCAGCATTCTCGAATCGGAGTTCATATGTAAATTTCCCCTCGATAAATTCTCCGTTTCGATAGTCGATTCGGAAATTTTCAATGTATCTATACAGATCCGAATTGATTTTATTCTGGGCGACAGCATTTTCCGTGTACACAATAGGATAGTGCATTTCATAATTAACAGCTCTGTCATTGCCCGTGCCCACACTCGCAGATGTATCTGAACAGAGAAAAGTGAGCAGCAATCGCATGGCGGACTTGCACTGAAGTTCATCTCTCCGGGATATGCGGGTGTGCTGGATCGGCTTGTGCTTATGCCGGGCGGGAAGATGTGCTTCATGGAAATCAAGGCGTTCGGCAAAAGACCGCGTCCTTTGCAGGCGCGGTGTATTGACAAACTGCGTGCACTTGGTTTCAAAGTGTTCGTGGTTGATGGAAAGGAACAGATCGGAGGGATTCTTGATGCGTTATGAACCGCATTTCTACCAGACGTATACCAAGGAATTCATTCTCTCACACAAAGAAGCGGCGATCTTTCTGGACTGTGGGCTTGGCAAGACGGTCGTCACACTTACGGCAATCGAAGAACTGCTGCATGATTTCTTCGAAATCGGCAAGGTGCTCGTTATAGCTCCGCTGCGCGTGGCGCGGGACACATGGCTGTCGGAGATTGCAAAATGGGAGCACACGAAAAACATCCGCGCTTCCGTGGTCATGGGGGCGGTGAAGGAACGCTCGGCAGCTTTGCTGAAACCCGCCGAGGTTTACGTCATCAACCGAGAGAATGTGAAGTGGCTGCTCGAAGAGAGCAATATGCCGATGAATTTCGATATGATCGTCATTGACGAGATTTCCTCGTTCAAGTCTTATCAGGCAAAACGGTTTCGTGCACTTATGAAACTGCGTCCCGCAGTTAAACGCATCGTCGGATTGACGGGCACGCCATCTGCGAACGGTCTCATGGATCTCTGGGCAGAATTCCGGCTTCTGGATATGGGAAAACGACTTGGAAGATTCATCTCCTATTATCGCGATGCATCGTACATGTCGCCTTAGATGAGCGTGAACGAAAATTCTATGACGATATGAAACGAGATATGGTCATTGCAGTTGAAAACGAAGAGATCGATGCTGTCAGCGCAGCGGCGCTCTCCAACAAGCTGCTTCAGATGGCGAATGGAGCAGTCTATGCGGATGATGGGAAAGTCGTCCGTCTCCACAATCGAAAGCTTGATGCTCTGGAAGATTTGGCAGAAAGCGCGAATGGAAAGCCTGTCCTCATCGCTTATTGGTACAAGCACGATCTTGAACGCATCAAATCGCGTCTGCTTGTGCAGGAACTTCGATCGAGAGAGGATATCGAAGCCTGGAATGCGGGAGAAATTTTCCTTGGTGTTATCCATCCCGCGAGTGCAGGGCATGGTCTCAACCTTCAGTTCGGCGGCTCGATTCTCGTCTGGTTCGGATTGACGTGGAGCTTAGAGCTTTATCAGCAGACAAATGCGCGTCTTTATCGACAGGGGAAGAAGAATACGGCGGTCATTCATCACATCGTTGCTGTCGGGACGATTGACGAGAAAGTTATGCAGGCGCTCGAACACAAAGACAAGACGCAGACGGCGTTGATTGAAGCGGTCAAAGCGGAGGTGAAGAGCAGATGATACGGGCATACGAGAATCTGGCAAATGCCGTCATCGAACAGGCGGTGAAAGATTATCGGCAGGCGAGGGTGAAACTCGCCAAAGATGTAGAAGATGTCACGGCGCTCAAGATACGCAGGGAAACGGAGCGGTTCTTTCGTTCTGCATGGTTTGGACAGCAGACGACATTGGGTGGCGAGCTTCTGCTAGAAAAGCTGGAGGAGGAGTCTGAATGACGGCAAAAGAGTATTTGGCGCAGGCGAGGAACATTGACCATGACGTTCAGGATATGTTGGAAGAAGTCGCCGTCCTGCGCAGCATGGCGGAAAAGACCACGGTGATTCTCAGCGGAATGCCCGCAAGGAAACGAAGGGCACGTCGCGGCTGGCTGACACCGTGGGGAAACTGGTTGAGCAGGAAAAGAAAATTGACGGCGAGATTGACCGTCTCATAGACCTTCGCACCGAGATTTACGCTGCCATACAACAGGTGGCGGACAGGGATGCGCATCGCGTGCTGCATCTTCGCTACATGGGGTATCGCTCGTGGTCGGCGATAGCCGAAGAGATGAAGCTGAGTCTGCGTCAAATCTATCGGCTGCACGGAAAAGGATTGAAAAAAATTCGGTTCAGGCATAGGATGTCACTAAATGGCAGTCGATGTCCTCTTGATGTCACTGGGTTGATTTTGATATGATAGAATCAGCAAGAATAGGAAGAAGCCATCGAGGGAGAAATCCCGTCGGTGGCTTTTTTGATGGAGGTGAAGCGATGCCGAGGAAACCGAAACGTCCGTGCCGCATGACAGGTTGTCCCAATCTTACGGACAGGAAGAGCGGCTACTGCAATGAGCACGAGAGGCCGATGCAGAGGCACTACGAACGCTTCGCTCGCGGCTACAGACAACACGAGCGGTACGGCAGTGCGTGGCGAAAGATTCGTGACCGACATCTGGCACGAGAGCCTTTGTGTCAGATGTGCAGAGCGAACGGACGCTTCGTCGCGGCGACGCTCGTGCATCACATCAAGCCGCTCGGCGATGGCGGCACGCATGACGAGAGTAATCTCATGTCGTTTTGCGTGTCGTGTCATGAAAAGATTCATCGGAGAAGCAGAGAAAGATAAAAGCCGACTCAAAAAGAATCGGCTAGAAGAGATCAGAGTGTGAACCTGTGCGGGAGGCGGTTAGGATAAGCTGTCCCTTGTCGATGGCATAGACGAGCAGCCAATTGGGAGCGACATGGCATTCACGAAACCCGATGTAATCACCGATAAGCGCGTGATCGCGATACTTTTCAGACAAGAGTTCTTCTGCGCAGAGCGTTTGCAGGACATCGTCCAGCCTCTGCATATCTGCTCCACGCTTTCGCAGGCGCTTCAAGTCTTTGCGAAACTGCGTGGTGGTTACCAGTTCAAGCATCGTTGTCCTCCGTATCCAAGTCTTTTAGAAGTGCACCTAGGGAACGATAGCGTTTCGCCTCGGTTTTCCCGTCCATGATGGCACGCGCTTCCTGCATGGCGAGGAAGGTTTCTTTGTTGTAGCGCGGCTGCTTCGGCTGGAAGGGAAAGCCGCCCTCCATGATGGAAGCGTGCAGAAAGATGTTGATGGCATCGGTGATGGATATGCCGAAGCTGGAAAAGACATCTTCAGCCTGGGCTTTCACAGCAGGTTCGATGCGCATGTTGATGGTAGCTGTCTTGAGCATGATAGATTCCTCCTTTCGTTCATTGTAATGCGAAAGTGAAGCAAATGCAAGGCGAATTTTATTAGCTACCTAGGGGAGGTAAAATCTCCAAAACCGCGTCATTGCTGGACCGGCGATGGGTCACGCGCAAAAAAGAACGGTTCAAACGGGGTATTAAAGAAACGAGGTGAAACGATGGCGAAGGACGGCACGCATCGCGGCGGCAGACGCATCCGTGCGGGAGACAAGCCCGACGCATTGGCAGACAATATCGCAGGCGGCAGGGCAGCGAACATCATGGAGTTCCCTATGACGGAATTGGATGGAGCAGACCTTGCAGATGCCGCAGGGCTTTTCGGTGCAGATATGCCGAATCCGAGTGAGTGCCTGTCTGCACGGCAAAGGAACGGCAAGCCGCTCGGCGCGGACGAGATTTTCCGCGAAACGTGGCTGTGGCTCAAGGAGCGCGGCTGCGAGCGGCTGGTGAATCCACGTTTGCTCGAAAGTTACGCGCAGGCCTTCGCCCGTTTCATTCAATGCGAGGAAGCTGTGAGTCAATACGGGCTCATTGGCAAGCATCCGACGACAGGCGGCGCGATTGCAAGTCCCTTCGTTCAGATGGGGCAGGCATTCCAGAAGCAGTCCAACTTGCTTTGGTACGAGATTTTCGACATCGTGAAGCAGAACTGCACGACGACGTTCAGCGGCTCGCCGCAGGAAGACCGAATGGAGCAGCTGCTCAGGTCAAGAAAAAATGTGAGGTGAAGAATTTGGACAAAACAGCATCTGAGATGAAGCTCGTACCCATCGACAAGCTCGTGCCCTATGCCAACAATGCACGGACGCATTCGCAGGAGCAGATCAACAAGCTGCGCGGCAGTTTGCGCGAGTTTGGCTTTATCAACCCCGTCATCATTGACAAAGATTGCGGTATCCTTGCAGGCCACGGACGCGTTGCCGCTGCTAAGGCGAAGGGCATGGAGAGCGTGCCTTGCGTCTTTGCCGAGCATCTGAGTGAAGCTCAAAAGAAAGCGTACATCCTCGCAGACAATCGCTTCGCGCTCGATGCGGGATGGGACGAGGAAATGCTGCGCGTCGAGATGGAAGCCTTGCAGGGCATGGACTTCGATGTATCTCTCACAGGTTTCGACGAAGCGGAGATTGCAGACCTGCTCTCAGCAGACGACGAGGCACAAGAAGATGACTTCGATGTAGATGCAGAATTGCAGAAACCGCATGTCGCTCAAGCGGGTGACCTTTGGTATCTCGGAAAGCATCGCGTCCTCTGTGGTGATTCTACTCTGCTGGAGACATACGAGCGTCTGCTCAGCAACGAGAAGGTCAACCTCGTCTGCACGGACCCGCCGTACATGATCCGCCTTGAAAGCACGTCGGGGAAAATCAAGAACGACGACCTTTCCGACAAGGATGCCTACGAATTTCTCAAAGCTGCTTTCACAGCGTTTCACTCCGCGATGGCAGCGGATGCTTCCATCTACGTATTCTACGCAACAGCAAAAGCCCGCATCTTTCATGACGCTTATGAAGATGCGGGCTTTAAAGTTGGTGCGGGACTCGTGTGGAAGAAAGACTGCCTCGTGCTCACACGTACGGACTGGGAGTATATTCACGAACCCATCATCTGGGGCTGGCGCAAGGATGGCAAGCATAAGTGGTACGGCGACCAGAAGCAGACGACGGTCTTTTCCCTCGACTGCATCAAGGACTCGAAAAAGGACGGCTGCGGTCATCCGTCCTCGAAGCCTGTGCCTCTTCTGGCGTATCTCATCAAACAGTGTACGCAGACGAACGGCATCGTGCTCGACGGCTTCTTAGGCTCCGCATCGACGCTCATCGCCTGTGAACAGCTGGGGCGCATCTGCTATGGCGTGGAGCTTGAGCCGAAGTTCGTGGATGTGGCGGTGGAAAGATACATCCGGAGCAAAGACGGAGCGACGGAAGATGTGTATTTGGAGCGCGATGGAGAGCGTATTCCGTATGTGAATGTATCGAAATCGAAGGAGGCCGCACAAAATGAAAGTTTTTCTAAACGCAGGACACGCCCCTGGCGGCAATCCCGACCCATGAACGTGCGGATATGGACTCCGAGAGTGCGATGTGGCAAAGAATGTCGCAGATTTGGTGGCGGACTATCTTACTGCCGTAGGCGTGGAGGTCGCGGGAAATCTCCAATCGGACAGCTTGGAGGAAGTCGTCGATGTCTCCGACGAGAGCGAAGCCGACCTTTTCATCTCCATCCACTGCAATGCCTGCAATGGGAATGCGCGAGGCACGGAAGTTTGGTATTGCCACCGAAGCGTAAACGGAGAGCTTCTTGCCGACTGCATCCGAAATCAGATCGTCGATGCGCTCGGCACAGCGGATCGCGGCAGCAAGGGCGCGAAGCCTAGTATCAACGGACTGTACGTTCTGAGCAACACGGGCGCGACAGCAGTCTTGGTGGAGCTTGCCTTCATCGACAATGAGGAGGGTGCGCAGCTTTTGTGCGACAGACAAGACGATTTTGCGCGGGCAATTGATCGTGGTGTGACGGATTACGAACAGGAGGTCTTTTAGATGGTGGATTGGAAAATGCTGCAAAGCGAGATGAAGGTTCATGCCGTGGACTTCGTGCGAAAGGAAGCGAAAGAAGCGGCGGTGCTCTGGCTCAAGAACGCGGGGCTTCCGGCAGCGAAGGAAATCGCGGCCGCCTACATCGCCGCCCTGAAGGAAAGCGCCGAGAAGGAAACGGGCTGGTGCCGCTTCCGCGACTGCGTGTTTCTGCCGGGCGTGGTGCAGGGGGCACTCTGGCTTGCGGGCAATATGCTCGACCGCATGACGGCGGTGCAAAATACCACGAATCGGGCATAAACCGCTTGCTATATTTCTGCTTTGGAGTGATGTATGTAGTGAAACTATTTCAAGGGGGGGAATGCACCATGAAGATTCATTACAGCATCACGAAAGAGCAGCGGAAGAAGATGGTAGAAATCGTCGGCAGGACGCTCGGCACGACGGCTTCCTACTGTGGAGCACCGACGTTTTCCAACAAGGTGGGTGCGTTCGAGATCACGCGAGACGGATGCCTCTGCTTTGCCGACGATGCGGATGAAGCGGAAGTCGAGCGCGTGCGCATGGCACTTCGGGAAGCGGGTTTCGCTGAGGAGGCAGATGCTCCCGAGATGCCACCGACGGCGACGGAGACAGCCACAGAAGCAGAGTCCGAGGCAGAGACGGAGGCTGAGGCTGAGGAAGAGGAAGAAGAGGAAGAGGAAGAGGAAGAGTGACGAGGACAGGCTTATCGTCAGTATTCCACGCAGCTTCTTCACCGAAACGGGACGGAAGAATCTGGACGCGCTCCTTGCCAGCAAAGGCCGCCTGATTCAAAAAGCGTTCAACATCGAGAAGGCGGCGTACACTCTGACCGAAGAGACGATTAAGTTCGCATGGTTTCATGGGAAGATTGCCGAAGATACGGTGCGTGCCTACACGGATTTCATCAGCAAGCTCTGCGAAATGGCGCAGAAGCAGAAACGTGCTGTGGCAAAAGAGAAGCCGACGGAGAACGAGAAGTACGCCTTCCGCTGCTTCCTGATGCGTCTCGGCATGATCGGCGATGCTTACAAGATGAGCCGCAAGATTTTGCTGCAGAATCTCACAGGCAGCAGTGCCTTCAAATGTGGGCATCGAAGGGAGGCGGCAAGCCATGAAGTTTCCGAGTAGGGAGCGGATTGCCGTGCTTCGACGAATGTATCCGAAAGGGACGATGGTGCAGCTTCTCTCCATGGAGGACACGCAAGCCCCACCGCTCGGAACTTTGGGCGAAGTGCAGGGCGTAGACGATGCCGGGAAGATTCTCGTGCATTGGCAGACGGGTTCCTCGTTGAATCTCATTCCAGATGTCGATACCTTCCGCATCGTGCTAGGAGGCAAGGCATGAAGCCGCTGTAAAACTCCCCAAGTATACACGCATATTCGCTTGCTATCATCCTCGCTTTGAGGCATATATACACATGAGCGGCAAACCATTGCAACAAAGAAAGCGAGGAACAGAAAATGAAGAAAGCAGAAGCGAGATGGCCGAAGACGGAAAGCCCTGCGGCACGACGCGCGGAATGGCATACATCATGCACGAGGAGCGGAAACTTGGTGTGCCGTCCATTCACTACCTTGAGGTTCTTGCCAAAGCTTATGAGAAATTCGGTTTTGACGAGGAGATTTTGGGCGAGGCATACGATTACAGCGACCGAGAGCCGGAGAAAGTGCCGCCGGAATCCCTTTCCTGCCTTTGGTAAAGTATACAGTCTGAATCGCTTGCTATATCCCAGAAAGTACGGGAATATGTGACTACCGAAAGGGAAAACCACAGAGCAAGCGAGGAGGAATTCACCATGTGGAGCAAAGGAAAGAAAAAAGTTTACACAAAACTATTGACAATATTTTCTAGTATAGGTAGTATTGTATTAAAACTTAAGAAAGGAAATTTTGTGGTGATCTCCTCAAGATTAACTCTTGACAGGAGGTTGCTTCATAATAGGTGTGCGTAATGAACAAAAAATTGCTAAAGAAACAGAATCCGGAGATTTACATCGTAACCAATGAAGGTGAGCTGAAAGCTGTATTTCTAGAAAAGGAAGAAGCTGACGAATATGCCGAATCTCAATTTGAGAAGGCTATAGAAGATGCTGCAAAAGAGTACGGCTATGACTTAGATTCAGAGTTTGGTTTAGATAAAGCATCATATCAAGCTGGATATGATGGAGGGACTTGGGAAGTAACGCATATTCGATACAATAAAATTAAGGAAGATAGTGATATTGAATGCGAAGATTGTACTGTACCTGCTAATGAAGTTTTAGATATGCTTAAAAAATTGTAATTAAATAACTATAGTACTTTGTACCGACCCCCAAAAGTTAGGCCAAAAATCTAACGATTGGGAGGTCGGTATTTTTGATGGGATGTGATTTGCTTGCGGAAGCTGACCGATTATACACCGACAAAATTCATGGCGAAGGATTCCCGCTATGATGCCGATGCCACCGATTATGCGGTGGGCTTCATTGAGTGTCTGTGCCATACGAAGGGCATGGATTCAACATCCACGGTGTCGTGTTCGACGAATTGCACACACAGCCAAATCGCAAGCTCTTTGACGTTATGACGAAAGGTTCGGGCGATGCGCGTATGCAGCCGCTATATTTCCTTATCACGACAGCGGGGACAGATACACAGTCCATCTGCTACGAGACGCATCAGAAGGCGAAAGACATCTTAGAGGGACGAAAAATCGACCAGACATTCTATCCTGTCATCTATGGCGCGAAGGAAGATGAGGATTGGACAGACCCGGAGGTCTGGAAACGATCGAATCCGTCGCTCGGCATCACGGTAGGCATCGACAAGGTGCAGGCGGCGTGTGACTCCGCACGGCAGAATCCCGCTGAGGAGAACAGCTTTCGGCAGTTGCGCCTGAACCAGTGGGTCAAGCAGTCCGTGCGCTGGATGCCAATGGACAAGTGGGATGCGTGCGCCGCGACTGTGGATGCCGAAGCCTTGAAGGGGCGCGTCTGCTACGGCGGTCTTGACCTCTCGTCGACAACGGATGTCACAGCATTCGTGCTTGTATTTCCTCCGACGGATGAAGATGAACCGTTTGCTGTGCTTCCATATTTCTGGATTCCCGAGGAGAACATCGACTTGCGCGTGCGGCGTGACCATGTGCCTTATGACGTATGGCAGAAGCAGGGATTTCTGCAGACGACCGAGGGCAATGTCGTGCATTACGGCTTCATCGAGAAATTCATCGAGGAGTTGGGCGAGAAGTACAACATCCGTGAAATCGCCTTCGACCGATGGGGTGCAGTGCAGATGGTGCAGAATCTTGAGGGGATGGGCTTCACGGTCGTCCCGTTCGGGCAGGGCTTCAAGGATATGAGTCCGCCGACGAAGGAGCTAATGAAGCTGACGTTGGAAAAGAAAATAGCGCACGGCGGGCATCCCGTCCTGCGCTGGATGGCAGACAACATTTTTATTCGTACCGACCCTGCCGGAAACATCAAGGCAGATAAGGAGAAGTCCACAGAGAGGATCGACGGTGTAATTGCGCTCATCATGGCGCTCGACCGTGCGATTCGCTGTGGGAATGATACCTCCGAATCGGTGTATGAAAATCGTGGCGTGTGGGTGTTTTAGAGCGATTGTATACTCACATATGGCCTTGCTATTTCTCGGATAGTACGGGAATATACACATGCCGAAAGGGAAAACTGAAGAAACAAGAAACGGAGGAAAAGAAAATGACGAAGAAGGAAATCGCCGAGATCATCGAGAGCAAGGCCGCTGAGTACGGATTCACGATGCAGGAAAACACGATGGGCTGGGCGAACGAGAGCGATCGCGACACCTGCATTCGCATCGAGATTCGCAAAGAGACGGATTACGAGAAGACGGATTGGGAAGCCCGCAAGGTTTTCCGAGACATCAAAGCCAACGCCAGCATTTGCCAGATGGGTGGGAATCCCGCGCCGGAGGAACTTTTGAAAGCCGCCGACGAGATCGCGCGGGGCGCGAAATTCACCGCCGAAATCAACGGCATGGAGCTTTCCTGCATCGAAACCTTCTAAGCCGAAACAAAAGGAGCGCTGCTCGGAAGGGTGGCGCTCCTGCTCATTACATAATAGCACACGGCGAGCATCCCGTCCCGCATTCATGCGAGACCGATTAAAGGGCTGCGACTTGAAGTTTCAAACCTAGTGGCTGCATGAGTTTCAGCAGTGTGTCGATTTTTGGTGTGGTTTTAAAGGATTCGATGCGTGCTACAGAGGACTGTGGCACGCCGCAGCGTTCTGCAAGCATTCTTTGGCTGATGCCGAGGGCAGTGCGACGTTCAATCATAGAAGATACGATGGCTGCAATCTCCTCGATTTCCTCCATGTTGCTACGACTTTCTGCGTCGATGGATTTCACATGATTCTTGTAATCTTCCCATGTCTTCATTGCGGTCACTCCTTTTGTTGACGGATGTAATCCTTTCGTGCCTCTTTAGCGCGGGCAAGTTCTCTAGGCGGAGTCTTTTGGCTTTTCTTACGAAAGTGGTGCAGCAAAACATATCGATCATCGGCGTAATAGAAATAAAAGATGCGATTATTTCCTGGGCGGAGTTCCCATATGCCATCTTCCAGATGTTTTGTGATTTTGTTTGGCAAATTTGTTCCGTTGCGTGCTAGAAGATCGAGGTAAAAAATGATTTGTTCATACTGAATGCGTGCATCTTTGTTGCTTCCGCTTTTTAGGCGCAGTTCCTCGAGGAAATCCCATACGTCAGATATGCCGTTTCTTTTTTCGTAGAAATCAATTTGATACATCGTACACTCCCTCTGTTCACTATTTATATGATAGCATAAAAGCTATCGCTATACAAGGAGGATTCCATGAACCTATTCAGCAAACTCTTTCGTTCGCGAGACAAGCCCATGAATCACCTCGGCGGCTTGTCATTTTTGTTCGGGCAGACGACGGCGGGCAAGGCGGTCAACGAGCGGACGGCGATGCAGACGACGGCGGTCTATGCCTGTGTGCGCATCCTCGCCGAATCCATCGCCTGTCTGCCGCTTGCCGTCTATCGTCGATTGGAAGGCGGTAAGGAGATCGCATACGAGCATCCGCTGTATTTCCTGCTCCACGACGCGCCAAACCTAGAGATGACGAGTTTCGTCTTGCGCGAAACGCTCATGGCTCATCTCCTTTTGTGGGGGAATGCTTACGCACAAATTTTGCGGGATGGTAGGGGCAAGGTTCTCGGACTCTATCCGCTCCTCCCGGACAAAATGGAGGTCAGCCGTGACAGTCGGACAGGTGAACTTTACTACACCTATACGAGAAGCACGGAGGAGAATCCGAATTTTGCGGACAAGGGGCAGATTCGTCTGCGGCGTGAAGATGTGCTGCATATTCCGGGACTCGGCTTTGACGGTCTTGTGGGATATTCACCTATTGCTATGGCAAAGAACGCCATCGGGATTGCGCTTGCGACGGAGGAATACGGCGCGGCATTCTTCAAGAACGGTGCGCGTCCGGGTGGCGTGCTTGAGCATCCGGGCGTTCTGAAAGACCCGTCAAAGCTCCGTGAGAGTTGGCACGCCGTTTACGGCGGTACGATGAACACGGGCAGAATTGCCGTCCTTGAGGAGGGCGTAAAGTATCAGCAGATTGCCATACCTCCCGAGGAGGCACAGTTTCTTGAGACGAGGAAGTCCCAGATTGACGAGATCACACGTCTCTACCGTGTGCCGC
>ERZ773008.662-NODE-662-length-25456-cov-14.401598_pt1 | contig 25456 bp, 22 predicted proteins | sample MGYA00580664_ERZ773008 | MGnify/ENA primary metagenome ERZ773008 (study PRJEB29015, sample SAMEA2738016) | human oral metagenome | biome: human oral; feature: human-associated habitat; material: dental | place: China | collected 2048 ... | reverse complement strand
GGCGAGCACCAGCCCGATGCCGGCCGCCAGCAGCGCCCCGCCGGTGACGAGGCCGTCATGTCCGCGTCCAGAGCGAGGAGGTCGTGTACGAGGAAGCCGGTGACGACTCTGATGATCCCCAGTGCGGTGAGCATGCCGAACCCCGCGACGAGGAAGTGCCAGGCCGGGCCGAAGGGGTTCATGTACGCGGGCTCGGCGGCCGGCTCGGTCCGAGTCTCTCGGCGCAGGGCGACCATGACCACCGGCAGGCCCGCGAGCAGCTCCCGCGTGGTCGAGGCGTGGGCGTCGCCCGGGCCGAGCGTCTGCGCGCCCCGCACGGTGTCGCCGACCGCTGTTAACGTCGGCTTTGTTCTTCGGGGCGCCGCCCCGGCCGTCGTGAGATAAGGACTGGCTATGCCGGACTTCTGCCCGAACAGCATCATCCTCTACGTCGCCGACGTCGATCTCAGCACCGCCTTCTACTCCAGGATCCTCGGACGCGGGCCGCAGGAGACCTTTGAGGGGTTCGCCGTCTTTGCCTTGTCGCGGGCCGTGACCCTCTGTCTGCAGGAGGCGGCGGCGATTGAGCCTGCGGCCGAGCCTCACGTGGGTGGCAGCGAGCTGTCGCTGAGCGATGTCGGTCGCGATGATGTCGACCGCATCTATGCCCGGTGGCGGGAGCTGGGCGTGCCCATGATGCTGGAGCCGACCGAGCTCGATTTCGGCTACACCTTCGTTGCCGTCGATCCTGATGGCCATCGCCTGCGCGTGTGCGCGACTGACACCTCGGGCCTGAGCTGATCGTCCTGCTCGGCGTTCTTCACTTCGCGCATCGCCTCGTGGATGTGCGTGTCCGACGATCTCAGTCCATAGGTTCAGCGTCCGGCTGCTCAGTGCTGTGAGCGTGTCACGGACTTCGAGAGGCAGTCGGCGGGGATCCGGGTCTGATTCTCCGAGCGGCCTTCGACCGGTTCGCAGTGGCGATGACTGATTCAGCCAGGCAGGGGACCAGGGGTTCGTGGGCCTCGGTCCGGGTTGCGACCGGGCGGAGGGCCGTCCAGTTTCCAAGGTTGCCGTGGCAGAGCGAATCGTCCCGGAAAGGCATGCTTGTGTGTGGTGCTCTTGGGCGCCGGTGGCGGCGGTACTAGCGGTACTGGTGGTCCGTCGCACGCTGCCGTGGGCCTTCGCGGGCGCTGTCATGGCGGCCTCGTGACGGACGCGGTCGACGCGGTCTACGTGGGTGTCCTGCTATTTCGGATCGTGATCGATGACGGGATGCGGGGCTCGGCTTGGAGCGGGTGCCGGTGCTCAGGCCAGCCGGGCGATGGTGCGCGGCGTGATGGCGTAGGCGTCGACGGCGCCGCCCGCCAGAGCCGTGACGGCGCCGGGCCGCACGAGGACAGTGCCGACGCCGGCCAGGGCAGCGACCGCACTGGGCGGGTCCCGCAGGACGGGGGTCAGGACCTCGCGACTACCTTGAAGGGGCGGACGAGCGGTCAGGGCCCGCTTGAGCGCGCCGGCGACCGCTCGGCGGGTCCCCCGGGCCTCGGCCGCGCCCAGGGCGAGCGCCATGGTCGAGCGTGTGCGCGCTCCGGCCCTGGCGATGAGCGGACGCCGGGGCAGTGGACGACCGGTGGCCAGGGCGATGGAGAGCGCCGGCAGGTCGACGCCCGCCGCAGCGGCGTTGGCGGGCTCGGTGGTGCGGGGATTGCACTCGATGAACAGGTTACGTCCAGCGTCGTCGCGGAAGTAGTCGCATGTGAGACCGCCGTGCCAGCCCAGCTCCGCCCCCAGACGCGTGACGACTCCGACCGCATCCGGGTCGGATACCGATAGGCGGGCCGCCGCGGAGCCGCCCGCACCGGTCCCGATGCGCTGGGAGCAGGCGGCCGCGACCAGCCGGCCGCCTTCGAAGAGCCCGGCAACCTGCCGGTAGGCCCCCGCGGCCGGAGCCTGCACCATGACGCCCGCCCCCTCGGCCCCGGCGTGAGCGAGACCCCGCCACGCCGAGACCGCCTCTGCACGCGTTCGGGCTCGACGCACACCGCGTCCAGCGGTCGAGTGGGCGGCCTTGACCCACACCGGATATTCGATACGGTCCAGGTCCTCCTCCTCGCGCACCTCGCTCCAGGTCGGCTGGGGGATGGCGAGCTGATCGCACAGGGAAGCGAAGGCGATCTTCGACTGCACCCGTGCGAAGGCCTCTGCGCTGGCGACGGCCAGGCGCCCGGTGGCGTGCGGCAGGTGCCGTTGTCCTGCCGCGAGTAGCCACGCCTGCTCATGGGTGGCCAGCAGTGCCTCGTAGCGCCCGGTGGCCAGCAGGGCGTCGAGAGCGCGCAGGTAGCCGACAGGGTCGGTCCCGGCAGGTGGCAGGCGGTGCACGGCTCGACACCATCTGCTGAACGACGCCAGCGGGAATCGGCTCGGGGAGGCGACCTCCACCTCGAATCCGCGGATGCCCAGGACGGTAACGAACTCGCGGGCCGTCAGACTCGACCCCTCTGTCAGCAGCACGCGCTCTCGGCCCACGGACAGAGCTTAATGGAATCTCCCCGGCCCATTTAGGCGGCGGATAGTGGCCGACCCGGCACGGCCGATCAGAAGAGGACGATAGCGCCGACGGCGTGGCAGACGCCGGCGAGCGCCGCCCCCGCCGCCATGCCCGGAAGACGCCGTAGGCCGCCGATGACGGCGTCTCCGAATTGAGCGAGCGCGGCGACGGCCAGGATGAACGGAGTCAGCGGGTACGCGGACGCGAGCCAGCAGACCGCGGTGACCAGCAACCCGAAGGGCACGGCTCGTGCCGCGTACATGGTCGGGTAGAAGCGGGCGCTGGGGTCGGTCCCGGGCGGCGCGATGAGCTCCGGCCGTGCCGCGGCTGCGGCCGCGATGCCGGCGGAGCCGGCACCTGCGACCGAGTTCAGCAGGGTGAGCCACCAGGGCATCAGGATCACAACCTCAGATCGTTCAATAATGAATGATTCTGTACTGTAACATTATGTTCGTGGAGGAGGAAGCGGATGAAGCGAGTACGAGTGGGGGAGAAGGCGGCGAGGCGATCCTGTCGGCGGCGTGCTTCCGGCTGGGAGTCCTGGGCGCGCGGGTCACGAGGTCCTTCTCCGAGCGGATGGACGGCACCGGACTGACCCCCAAGCAGATGGGGCTGCTCGCCGTCGTCGACGCGGGGACCGCCCGGTCTCAGCGGGAGATCGCATTCCGGATGCATGTGGCCCCGAGCCTGGTCGTCTCGCTCGTGGACCGGCTCGTCGACCTCGGAGCTGTTCGCCGGGTCCGCTCACCCACCGACCGCAGAGCGCGCACGATCGAGATCACCGCGGAGGGACGCCGGCTTCTCGCCCGCGGCATCGATGCCGCACGGGAGGTCGACGACGAGCTGCGCGCCGGCCTGTCCCCGGCCGGGCGCTCGGCCCTGGAGACCTTCCTGATTGAGTCGGCTGAGCTGACCGTGCCGACTCAGCCCGTTGATTCTGCCCGAGCCGTCGGGTCAGCCGATCCCTCCTCAGGTTCCTGAGCGCGAGCCGCATGGGAGGGAGACATGCCGAACGGACATGGACCGACTCGACCTGCTGCGACGACGCGGCGCCGTCTCGCCCGCTCGATCAGGTGCGCCGGACCGGGAACGCCACCGATGGGCCCTCCGATCCTCGCTCACGCCTCGGGAGCGACAACCAGGAGCGCTTCGGGCTCGATCTCGACCGTGAGCGAGCGGGTGGTGCCGGTGGTGTCGCCGTCGAGCTCGAAGGGGACCGGCCTATCAGTCGCGATGCGCATCCGGGACGCCGAGGTCGTCGAGAAGCCCTTCTGGTCCCGGCCGGTGAGGATCTGCGCCCCCAGCCGCGCCCAGTCGGCCACCTTTCCGGGGCTGGCGAGCATGAGGTCCACCTTGCCGTCCGACGGCGAGGCGTGCGGGAACAGCGTCACCCCGCCGGTGATCGTGCCGACGTTGCCCAGCAGCGCCATCACCACCTGCTGCTCGACAGGCTCGCCGTCGTCGAGGGCGACTGTCGCAGTGAAAGGGACCGGCGCCGCGTTCTGCACCGCGGCCACCGCGTAGGCGCCGGCGCGGATGACCCTTTTGAGGTCGTCGCTCGTGTCCTCCATGATCTGGGCGTCCAGCCCCAGGCCCGCCATGACGACGAAGCGCTGGGTCATCGCGCTTTCACCGCCTGGGGCGTCGGTCTCGCAGCGCACGACGTCGATCGCCCGGGCGCGCCCGTGCAGCGCCAGGCGCAGGGCGGCGTCGGTGTCCATAGGCACGCCGAGATTGCGGGCCAACAGGTTGCCGGTGCCCGAGGGCAGCAGCGCCATGGGCACGCCGGTGCCGGCCAGCTCGGTGGAGACGGCCCGTACCGTTCCGTCCCCGCCGGCCACCAGGACGAGGTCGACGCCGGCGTCGAGCGCCCGCCCGGCCGGCTCGTGACCGGGATCGTCGACGGTGGTCTCCAGCCAGAGGGTCGGGCTCCACCCCGCGGCGAGCACCTCGGCCTCGACGCGGCGCCGCAGCAGCGACAGGTCGTCGAATTTGGCCGGGTTGAAAATGACGGCGGCTCGCTTATCGGTGCTCTCGCGCGGTAGGCCCAGCCGCGCCCAGGCGGACAGGATCGAGTCGACACCGCCCGCGCTCAGTGCCAGGTTGGCCACCGCGGCCCCCAGCAGCAGCCCGCCCACGATGTCGGACAGGTGGGCCAGGCCCATGATCCACTGGCACGCGGCGGTCAGTGCGACGGCGCCGACGCCGACCCCGACCCATTGGGCGACCGAGGAGGTGGGGCGCCGGTGAGCACGGGTGAGAGTGACGAGGACCCAGGCGCCCAGGGTCATGGCGGTGACATGGCTGGCCGGGTAGGCGCCCCCGAAGTGAGAGATCGAGTCGGCGAAAGCGGTGTGCGGCCGGGCGCGGTGGGTGGTCAGGGCGAGGATCGTCTGCAGGGGGATGCCTGCGGCGGCGACGGTCAGGGCCAGGGCCAGGCGCCGCATGCGTCGCCTGAAGGAGAAGACGGTGACACCCGCGATGGCGATGACAATGACGAGGGGGTGGGTGACCAGGGAGAAGGCCTCGGCGATCTGACCCGCGTAGGAGCGCGGCGGGAGGAAGAGCGGGCGGATGCGGTCGACAGCGGCGGTGCACCCGGTCAGGACCAGCCAGCTCCAGACGAGGAACAGTGCGACGAACAGCGCGGACAGGACGACCTCAGGCAGGTGCGGGACCGTCCGTCGCACCGCTGGGACCCAGGGCGTCATCGCAACCTCCTTACCAGCAGTGCGAGAATCGCCGCGCCCATGCTACGAGGCTCCTCCCGCCCCGCCCCGAAGGCGTGCCGTGACAGACCCCGCGCCGACGAAGTCGGCGTACTCCGGGCATCGGCGGATCAGGGAGGCGTGCGTCGAGCCCGTGATCGTCCCCGATCCCGAGACGAATATGACGGCGTCGTCATCATCGATCAGCTCGAGGTCGTGCGTGACGATGAGGAAGGCCCGAGACCGGTCCTCGCCGATCGTCTGGCGGAAGACCGTGCGGACGGTCTGCTCGTCGAGGCCGATGAACGGCTCGTCCAGCAGGACGAGGCTGTCACCGGCCGCGAGCGCCTTGGCGATGGCGAGCCTCCTCCTCTCCCCGTTCGACAAGTTGGTCCCGTCCTCGGAGACGTAGGAGTCGAGCCCCAGCGGGAGCCGGGTCACCCGTCCCCTCAGGGACACCGCCTCAAGAGCCGCCCGGCCGTCGTCGTCCGTCAGGCCGACCCCGCGCGGGTCGAGGGCCTGCCGGACGGACTCCCCTCCCGGTCGCGTCTCCGCGAAGGCGACCCCCAGATGGTCCCTGAGGCCGGGGGACAGGGCGATGGTACCCGTGTGCGGGAGGAGGCCGACGAGCCCCTTGAGGAGCGTGGACTTCCCGCTTCCCGACGGCCCGACGATGAATGTCCTGGACGCCGGGGCGATCCTCAGGCTGACGTCGTCGATGACCCGGTTCCGCCCGAACCCGATGGTCAGCGCATCCGCCTCGATCAGGTCCTGGGACGCGACAGTGCGGTCCACGAAGTGCTGAGCATCGGTGCTGTCGAATATCTCCGTGTGTCGGTCGGTGTTCTGACGGACCTGGTTCAGAGTCACCACGAGGGTGAGCGTGTCCTTCAGACCGCTGGCGACCAAGCCGCCCGCGACCTGGATCATAAGGAGGGTGCCCAGGGACATGGCGCCCGACTGGAACCGTGCGGCGGAGTAGAGCGCCAGGCCGGCGCTGATCAGGAACGTGAAGATGCTCGACAGCCCCTGCGAGTAGCCGGTCGTCCGCACGACCTTGATATAGGAGTCGGTCAGCCTGCTGTTGGACTCCCCCCACGCCGTCGCGGTCGAGTCCGTCACCCCCAGGGTGATCATGTCGGCGATGCTCGCCAGGTCGCGCTGAACGAGCTGGCCGAACTCCTGCTGCCTGAGGATGTATGAGACGTTCGCCGAGTTCTGCTCGCCTATGAGGACCTGGTTGATGGCCAGGAACGCCGCCGAGCAGACGAGGATGCCGCAGGCGAGCCAGGGGTCGAGGAGAGCGAGGTAGGCGATGATGACCGCGGACGTGATCGTGGATGCGATCTGCGGCAGGGCCGAGACGATGATCGCGTCACGGATGGCGAAGCGGAAGCTGAGCCTTTCCATGAGGCTTCCGCGGCTGTTGCGCTCGAAGTAGGCCAGCGGCTTGGCGAGCAGGCTCGAGAAGAGTCGGTTGGAGTACCTCGCATCGAAGGAGCGCGCCCCGGCGGCAGTCCCGTGCACCTTTGTGACGACGGACAGGACGGACGCCAGCAGGATGCCGGTCACCAAGAGGGCGGATACTGCCGCGCTCCGGTGCTGGTCGACCAGGTCGCGCAGCGCCCAGGACAGGCCGAGTGCGCTGACCTGCGTCAGGAGGTAGGCCAGGAGCATCATGAGGTGGCTGCGCTGGCCCAGGGCGTTGACGACGCGGCGCAGGGCATACCTCCCCGGAGTCCGCGCTGCCTGCTTCGCCAGCAGCGCGGTATCCTGGGGGTAAAAGGAGAAGATAGCGCCGCTCGCACGTTCCTCGAAGTCCTCCTCACGGAGGTCGTAGCGGCCGATGGCCGGGTCATGAACCCGCATCTTCCGCCGGCTCCGCGCCGCTCTGACCACGACATAGTGGTGGGGCGTGAAGTGCACGATCGAAGTCTCCCGGGACGCCGTGAGAGCTCTCCAGACCTCCGACGGGCTCCCGCGTCTGGCCCGCAGCCGCAGGCCGTAGCCCGCGGTGAGGGCGCGCAGCTCCGCCGCGGAGATGCCCTCCGACTCGAAGGCGGTGGTCTGCCTGATCAGCTGCCACGGCTGCCTGTTGATGCCGTACGTGCTGAGCGTCATGGCGAAGCAGGCCAGCAGGCAGTCGCGCTCGGACTGCTGAAGTATTGTCCTCATGAGGTCATGCCCTCGGGCGTGATGGGGAGCAGCGGCTCCAGCGTGGGGCGGGGACCCGCGTGGACGTGCAGGGCGTGCAGGACGCCCGCCAGGCCGGTCATCAGCGCGTAGGACTGGTGGGTATCCGTCCCGCAGCGCCAGTCCCCGCCCAGGCCGAACGCCGCGACCTCGGCGAAGGCCTGTGCGATCCGGGCGTGGTAGCCGCTGACGGCTGATGTCCTGTCGAGGTAGTCCAGTGTCAACAGGCTGCCGGCGACGCCGTGGCACAGCGAGAAGCTCTCGGTGTCGTGGATTGCGGTGATCAGGTAGTCGGCCACGCGGCGCAGGTCGTCCGTGAAGCGCTCGCGGACGGTTGCGGGGAGCAGATCGCCTCCGGTGCGCTTGTCGAGCTCGAGGGCGGTGATCCTGGCGACCGCCAGTCCGGTCGCCCCGTGGCACCAGTGGGAGCTCGATGCCGGCGCCTCCTCTATGCGCAGGTCCTGCCACATGCCGTCGGCGGTGCGCAGGCGCTCGTCGGTCTGCAGGGCGGCCAGCCCCACCTCGACGTACTCCCGGCGTCCGGTTGTCACCCCGGCCACGAGCAGGGCGGTGCCGATTCCAGCGTTTCCGTGGGCGAAGCTGGCGTTATTGAGCCGGTTCTTTCGCTCCAGCGGCCACTGGAGGACGTCGGCTGAGGTGTCCCGGGAGTCGACCAGGTGCTGCGCCAGCGCGTCTATCACGTCGATCTCCGCGAGGTCCCGGGCGTGGCGCCATGAGAGGATGATTCCGGCGCTGCCCCCTATGACGTCGTACACGGAGTCGTCTTTGACGGACTCCCGCGGGTCGATGTCGGGCGAGTGCTGGGTGAGGAGGGGGCTCGACGGGCCGAGGTAGACCGAGCGTGACGCGTCCTGGGCCAGGATCTGGGGGCTGACCGGGGTGACATCTTGTCCGAGGGCGTGCTGGACGCCCTGGATGCCGTTGTAGATCCCGTCGGAGAGGGGACTGATGACGAGATTGTCCCTGTCGTCGACCGTTACGCTCTCCCAGCTCACGGAGTCGTCCGGGCCGGTGACCATAGCATCGCCGATCTGCTCGCGCAGGGTGTCGATGGCCGTCGCGACCGGTGAGGTGCGGGCGGGCCGGATCGCTTCGGCCCGGCGGGAGGGGTCGCTCCAGCGATGGGCCTGCATCTGCTGGGCACCGACCAGGGCGAAGGTGATGATGTTCATCTGGAGGTCCCGGTCCGCGGCAGACAGTCCCGCCATGTGGTCGAGCACCGTGCTGTAGGGGCTTGAGTCGAGGACGCAGACCGTGCGGCCGCTCTCGTCGACGACGTTCCTCGACGTGAGGTCGCAGCGGAAGGAGGGGATGAGGCCCGCGCGCAGACTCTCGCACTCCGAGTCGATGAGGGGCCCGGCGAGCGCGGTGTTCGAACGGCGCAGGTGGTCGAGTACATCGTCGGCACGGCCCTTGAATCGCTGGCTGCCGAGGGCCTGACGGACGGCGACGTACTCACTGGTGTTCCTGGCCAGGACGCGCGTCACGCACGCTTCGGCCCACTGAGAGACGGCCGCCGCCACACCGTCGGTGCTCCTCAGGTAGGCGTTGTAGGCCTCGCGGAAGCCGGTGAGGAGTGACGGAACATAGTGATCGTACCGGATACGGGTCTCCTTCCCGTTGGACTGTGCGCGCGTGAAGGGGAGGTGGTCCGTGACCTTCGTGATGTTCATGCGGCGCTCGAAGCGCATATTGTCGGTCGCCACGTCTTTGAGAACCCGGATCTCGCGGCGCAGCTCGTTCGCGGCGATGGCCGAGACGTCGGGGGCGCCGCTGTCCGCCGCGCCCAGCGGCAGCATGCCGGTCAAGAGCACGCTGTCCGCCAGCCGGTCGACGATATGCAGCGCGGCCGCGGTGGGCGCTCTGGCGGGGAGGAGCCGCACGGAGCCCACGGTCTCGGAATCGACGAGGACGGGGCAGTCCCCGTGCGGAATAATGTTCTCATAGTGGAGGTCGCTGGTCTGCAGCAAATAGGCCAGAAACAGCAGTTGACCGAGGCGCGCGTAGTAGGCGCTGGCCTCCTCGGGGCTGGTGAGCGGCAGTCGACTGACCTCCTTGGACCAGGTGTAGCCCCCCGATCTGAATGACTCCTCCCACGTCAGGGGCAGGAGCGAGTCGTCAGAGCCGTCCATGATCGCCGCCCAGACCGACGTCATCATGGCGGCATTCGCACTGGGATGGCCCTTGCGGAACAGGCGGACGCCGGCGGCGGTCAGACGTGCGGCGGGCTCCTGGTCGTGCCAGTCGCCCATGGCGGTGACCTCGATCGGCCGGGCCGGTTCGACGGTGGGGACGTAGCCGTGCTCGAACAGGGCCGACCAGTCCCGGGAGAGTGCCGTGGCGGCGGAGCGGGTGAAGGCCAGGTCGCGGTTGTTGTCGGCCAGGATCCGGTCGATAATGTCTTTATTGTCTCGTTTGAAGCCCTCGAGGAAATCATGCGTTCCCGAGTCGGTCTGGAACTCCTCGAACCGTTGCTCGGAGGTGTCCGCGTGAAGACGGCCGAGGTGCTTGGCCCTGTGCAGGTCGAGGAGCAGGGGAGAAATGGTGTAGAAAAGGATACGCTCGTTGGACCAGTCGTCGGCGTTGAGGCCGAGATCGGTCCGTAGATTGTCGGTGAACTGTGTGAAGACGGCGGTTGTGGGCTCAACGAGGTGTGACTGGATCATGGGGATTCTTCCGGGGGTCGGGTGACTTTCGGGTCTCGTGCTGGTTTACGTGTCTACCGGCCTATTGGACGGTCAATGGTCAGCAGCAGGTGAAGATGAATGCCCAGGAGTTGTAGTAGCACTCGTGGGAGATGGTGTGGAACACCCCGTTCCCTGCGCCGAGGGTGGCGTCGAGTTCGGCGTCGGTCATCTCAACGAGAATGTCAGCAGTCATAATATGTCCTTTCTTGGTTCTGAGTGAGGTGTGAGGGTGAGATCCGAAAGCCACCCGACGGTGATCGCGGTCACGGGACGAGTCTTTGCCTTGTGGGACGGGAGCGCTAGTGGCTGAAGTCGTTTGTCACCCTGGGGTGACAGTGGTTGCGGAATTGTTATCCGGGGCGGTTTGCGTAACAGAACAATATCTTTGTCGCACTTTTTGTTTCACTGTTATCTGATTTGATCGTGGTGCCGCTGACGGCGGTGATGTCGATAGAGTGAAACCTCATGATTCCGGGGAATACTCCGACCCGCCGGGTCGCCGGCCCGCGGCAGTACCCCATGGGTGACAGCTTCAGCTCCAGCGGTGCGGGCGGGCACCGCCTCGAGGTCTCATGGCTCCATGAGCACAGCAGCGAACTCCCCCGCACCCGCGACCGCGCCCTGGTCGGCTCCAGGCCGGCCGCCCGCGCAGCAGTCGGCTCCCGCGACGCTCGGCCCGGCGGGACAGCCGTCCTCCGGCCCCGGACGCGGCGCGCACGACCTGGTCGTCGCCACCGACGGCCTGACGAAGACCTACGGCGACTTCCACGCCGTCGACCACGTGGACCTGCGGGTCCCCCACGGCGGCATCTACGGGTTCCTCGGCCCCAACGGCGCCGGGAAGTCCACCACCATGAAGCTCCTCCTGGGGTTGACCCGCCCCACCTCGGGGACCATGAGCGTCATGGGCCACCCGGTGAGCGTCCGCTCGCCCTTGCCGGCCGGTACCATCGGCTCCCTCATCGAGGGGCCCTCCTACTACCCGAGGCTCACCGGCCCGGAGAATCTCACCATGGTCGCCGACTATCTCGGCCTGCCGCGGGCGCGCGTCCAGCACACCCTGGCCACCGTCGCACTGGCCGGCCAGGACAAGAAGCTCGTCAAGGACTACTCCCTGGGTATGAAGCAGCGTCTGGGGCTGGCCATGGCCCTCCTGGCCGACCCTCCGCTCATGCTTCTGGACGAACCGACCAACGGACTGGACCCCGCCGGCGTCGCCGAGATCCGCCAGCTCATCATGGCCCTGGCCCGCCAGGAGGGCATGACCGTCCTCGTCTCCTCCCACATCCTCAGCGAGATCGAGCAGATGGCGGATATCGTCGGCATCATCTGCGCCGGGCGGTTGCGCTATCAGGGCCCACTGTCCGGGCTCCAGGACGACGGCGTCATCGACGTCACCGTCTCCGATCCGGCGGGTGCGGCCGCCCTGCTCGACGAGCAGCGCATCGCCCACCAGGTCCGCGGCCGGACGGTGCGCATCCCCATGCTTCCCGACGAGGTGGTCGGCGACCTGGTGACCAGCATCGTGCGCTCGAACAATACCGTGTTCCGTGTGCAGACGGTCCGTAAGACCCTGGAGCAGGCCTTCCTCGAACTCACCGACCCGCTCGGCCACCGATCCGGCCCGGCCGCGAGCGCCGCCTCGACGATGCCTGCCCCCGGCGTCCGCCCGTCAATGACCGCGCCCGACCCCACCTCGTTCCCGGCGGCCGCAAGCCCCTCGCCGGTGGCCGTGGGCACCGGTTATCCGACGGCCGCTCCCACCACCCGTATTCCGACCGGGCGGGGGGTGCAGCGGTGAGCACCATCGGCATGGAGCTACACAAGATCAAGCGGCGCCGCTTCTGGCTTATGGCTGCAGGGGCTATGGGTCTCCAGTTCGCATGGGTGGCTGCTGCTACAGCCAGGCGGGCTAGCGGACCTCCTGAGATGCGTACGCTGGAGTTGTCTCTTAATGAGGTCCTCTCTCTGGCTACGTTGATGCCGCCGATTATTGCAGCAATACTGGCCTCCCGTCTGGCGACGGTGGACACCGAAGAGCGGATGGGGTTGCTGCTCACCGCTCTGGGGCAGCGTGAGAGCACCCGTTTTGTCGGGAAGCTCTCTCTGGGGTCCATTGTCCTTGTGCTCGGCCAGGTTCTGCTTGTGGCGTATGTCGCCCTGATGGGTCCAGGGATGGGGCTGAAAACAACACCGGCCTATCAGGAGGCGCTGTGGCCCGCCCTGATCGTCGTGGCGGCCGCCTCGGTGGCGGCGGTGGCGGTTCAGCTGACATTGGCGATCTGCGTTCACAAACAGGGCGTCGGACTGGGGGTCGGCGCTCTGGCGGCCTTCCTCTGCTCCGGTCTGCCGCCCTATCATCTGGCACCGCTGGGCTGGCTGATTCCGTGGGGGGTCGCTGGCGCCGCCAGCCCGATTGATTACGCTCCCACATTACGCGCCGGCACGGTCTTGCTGGTGTCCCGCCCATGGCTCAATTCTGCACTCGCCGTCATCGTCGCCGTTGTCTGGGTCGTACTGGCCAACCTCGTTATCGTTTACAAGGAGAGTCACCGATGAGCGTCTCAACAGTCTCTTCGCTCCCGGCCTCGCCGGAGCCCTTCATGAGTTCTTCGCAGCGTCAGGGATCTCGATCTGGTCCGTCGGTGCGGGCGGCCTGGGTGTGGGAGAACCGTAAGGCCTCCAGTCGTTGGTACTGGGTGGCGCTGGTGGTCTTGTGCACTCTTGGGATGGCGTCCGGATCGAGCCAGTATGTCAGTTATCGGGACGTATTCGATGCTCAGGGGGCGAGCTGGCTGGCCGTGTGGGGACAGGCAACGCTTCTGCCGTCCATGATGTTCATCCCTCTACTCGTGGGGGCGCTCATCGCGCAGATCGCCGCCGGCGAGCATGCGGGACGAAACTGGCAGCGTATGAACGCGAACCGTCTGCAGGACGCTATGATCCTCGGTAAAATCCTCCATATGGCCCAGGTCGCACTGCTCAGTGCGCTGGTACTCCTGGTGGAGTTCGTCATAACGGGGCTGCTGCTCGGATTCGACCCGGCAGGGCTCGGGCCGTACGCAGAGCGCATTGTTCCTGTTGCCGTGTCGATCCTTGCCGCTGAGCTGTTCTTCGCCTGGCTCGGCGTTATCATGACATCATTCTCCTCGGTCATGGCTACCGTGCTGGTGGTGGTTGTGGCTGGGTCCGCTATCACGGTGATGGCTCCTCGGGCCGGTGCTCTTCTCCCGTCGTCGTTCATAACCGCAGCCTGTGCTTCTCGTGATCCTGGTAGTATCGACTCCATGAGTTCTATGATCTTCGTCACTTTACTCGGCATCCTGTGGGCGCTCGTATGGGCACTGGCGCTGCGGCGCGCCGTCAACCGGGCCTCATGAGCGCGACCCCGCAGACAATGTCCCCGCGCCCCCTCCTGGACCGGGTCGTGGCCGCATGGCGCACCATGACCCGGCTCGGGGGCTCGACTCCGTCGACAATTCCCGCACCCCTCGGATCATCCGCGGAGCCCGCTCGGCCCGAGCCGACCGCGACGGAAATGAGGGCCCCGCGGACCCTCCTGGACCGTAGTGTCGGCTGGTGGCGCACCAGCGTCGTGACGCTGTGGGGCGTCGTGGCCGCCATGGCCCTGTTCGAGCTGCTCGTCCTGAACCACTCTCTGTCCGGGAACCCCGACATCAGCATCGGCTCATGGACGCTTCTGTGCATCCTCGCCGTGCTGACCCTGCTCGGCCGACGCCGCTGGCCGCTCGCGGCCGTCATCGCCACCGGCCTGGCCTCAGCGGTCACCGACCTGTGGGGACCGAGGTCGATCCTGGCCCTGCCTCCGCTGGTGGCCCTCTACTCCCTGTTCGTCATCGCCGGGACCCTTCAGCGCGTGATCGGCCTGCTCGTCATCACCGCCTGCTGGATCCTCCCCGCCGTTCTGACCGGTTCCTCTCCCCTGGTCGAGGTGGTTGCCCCCGATGTCTTCTTCCTCGCCGCCGCCGTCACTGCGGCATCGATCTCCCGGTCCCGCAGAGAGGCCCTCGAGCACGGCGACGCCCAGTTCGCCGCCCACACCGCCGAGCAGCGGCTCACCGCACAGCGCGATGCCGCCCGCAGCCAGGCGCGCGTGGCCGCCGAGCTCCACGACTCCGTAGGGCACGACCTGACCGCCATCCTCTCCCTATCCGAGGGCCTGGCGGGCATCACGGGGGACGCCGAGCTCGACGAGGCCATCACCGCCATCAACGCCCTCGCCCGCGACGGACTCGCTGACACGCGTCACGCCGTCGACGCCCTCCAGCCCGCCGCCGCCGAACCGGGCAGGAGAACGCCTGCTGAGCAGCCCCCCGCCGCCCTCGGACCGGCCGGCGCCCTCCACGGATGGGACGACCTCGCCGGCATCCTGGGCACCACGCGCCGCACCGGCCTCGCCGTCGCCCTGGCCGAGACCGGACCGCGCCCCGAGGATCCCGTCATCGCGGACACCGTCTTCACCGTCGTGCGCGAGGCCCTAACCAACGTCATGCGCCACGCCGCAGGCGCCACCCGCATCGTCCTCGCTCTGGACCACGACGACTCCGCCACCCGGATCACGGTGTCCGACGACGGCGCCAATACCCAGGATGCCGGAGCCCAGCGACGACCCGTGCCCCCGCCCGGCAACGGGCTGACACACCTGGCCGATATGCTCCGCGAGCGCGGTGGCGTCCTGAGCGCCGGCCCCATCCCCGGCGGATGGAGCCTGCGCGCCGTCATCCCCCTTCAGCCCTTTGGGAAGAACCTATGACGACCTCATCCTCCAGCGGCGCAAGCGGGTCCGGCGGGCCGATCACCGTCATGATCGTCGATGACCAGAAGGGCGCCCGCATGGGCATGTCCCTCATGATCAGACGGGCCCCCGACATGCAGGTCCTCGGCCTCGCCGTCGACGGCCGGGACGCCCTCGACCAGCTCGCCCGCCTGAGCAGCGCCCACCGGCCGCTGCCCCACGTCATACTCATGGACGTTCGCATGCCCGTCCTCAACGGGGTCGACGCCACCGCGCGCATCACCCAGCTCTACCCGTCCATCAGAACGCTGGTGCTGACCACCTACGACCAGGACGATTACGCCTTCGGCGCGCTGTCCGCCGGAGCCTCGGGCTTCCTGCTCAAGGACAGTCGAATGGCGCAGCTCCACCAGGCGATCCGAGCCGTTGCCTGCGGCGACGCCATTCTCACCCCGCGCATCACCCGCCAGCTGATCAACCGGCACATGATCCGCTCGGCGACCTCGCCCCAGCAGCGCGCCGCCCAGAACCAGCTGGGGAGGCTGAGCCCGCGTGAGCGCGAGGTGGCCGAACTCGTCGCCCAGGGACTGACCAACGCCGAGATCGCGCAGCGCCTGATCATCGCCCCCGGCTCGGTGAAGAAGAACGTCACCCGCATCCTGTCCAAGCTGAACCTGCGCGACCGGGTGCAGCTCGTCATCCTCATGCGCGACGTCCAGGGATGAAACCCGCTGGCGTCTACGGGCCCGGATGGACCGGCTCACGTGCCGACGCCGACGATCGACGCCCGGGCTTCAGGCCGGGACTCGGGGCGGGGCATGAAGCGCCCCGCCCCGTCCGTGCCGGAGGACGCGAGGCAGTAAGGTCCCGCCCGATTGAGCAGACAGTCGTTTACTGTAACGAGACCATGCCGTTCCCGTCAGTCGCCGCAGGCCGATGTCGGGTCTGGCATACTCGCACGATGTGAGCGCACAGTCCTCATCAGCCGCGTCCGGCCCCGGCCGGAGCCGGCGTACACGCAATCGTCGAGGCGAAGGATGGCGCCTGCGCGAGGACTTGCTCAACGCGGCCGACAGCCTGCTGGACGAGGTCGCGTCCCCGGACACGATCTCCCTGCGCGAGGTGGCACGACGCGCCGGTGTCTCGCCGATGGCGCCCTACCGTCACTTCGCCAGCAGCCAGGAGCTGGTCGGCGAGGTGCTCACCAAGCGCTTCGCCGCGCTCGCGGCGGCCTTGACTGAGGGGGTGAGGCTCGATGGCCTGATCCCCGAACGGGCCCGTGCCCAGTTGATCGTCATGGCCGAGCGCTACGTGGAATGGGGGAGAACCAGCTCCGCCACCTATCACGGTCTGTTCGACAGCTCCAGGGTGCCCGCCGAGCAGATGAATATGCCCGGCGCTGAGCTGTTCGACGCCGTTGCCACGCTGATCGGTGCCTGCTCGACGCATGACGACCTGGACGCGCAGACGGCGGCGCGCCTGTTCTGGTGCGGGCTACACGGGATCGTGTCGTTGCCCGAACGCGGCGTCCTTGTCGGTTGGACATCGGACCAGGACATGATCGCGGATCTCGTGCGTCTGACGACCTCCGGCTGAGGGCGTCGCGGCGAAGTTCGGTAGCCATTCAGCTCGGTGGCCTGCAGCACCGCCCTCCTCGCACGTCATACGAGCGAGCTCGTCGACGTGCTCGTCGTCGCCCTCTCCCTACTCCACTCAAAACAATGGGAGGCGTGTTGGCGGTATGTGATGGGCGTCGTTGACCTTGCGGTAGTGCCGACGGGGCGCGGCTCTTCACAGGCGGAGGAGCCTGGCAGTTCGCTAGACGTGGCCGGCAGAGCGGACACTAAGCAAGGCAACCGGACGAGCGCCTCGGCAAATACCGCCGACGCGGCCAGCGTGGAGGAACCTGGGCAGAATGGAGAGCCAGGCACGCCAGCAGAAGCCACCACGGCAACGCAGCCCGCCGCAGGTTCAACGACGCCCATCTCTCATCAGCTAGCCGACGGCGCAGCAGTGCGGACACCCGCGCCAGCTACCACGTCTCCCACCACCCAACCGCGGCGGATCAACCGCTACCTGCGTGCGCAGCTGGTGGAAGAGATGGTGGCGCTGCACCAGGCGGGGCAGACGGTGGCGCAGATTGCCGCACGCTTCGGCTTCCACCGCACCACGGTGGCGCGGCACCTCAAGCAGGCAGGGAGGACGCTGCGCACCGACCCAGCCGACCCTGCCTTCCAAGAGCGGGTGCGGCAGGCCTACGCCGAACTCGGCACGGTCAAGCACACCGCCCAAAAGCTGGGCGTTAGTAAGGACACGGTACGGAAAGCGATGCGGGGGGAGTGAGCTGCCGCCGAATATGGTATATAGATCAGCGCAAGCCGTCTACCGAAGTATCTGGAAGATCGGAAACAACCGCATAGTGTCATTAATCAGATAAAACAGATAATTCTACAGGCGCTTTCAAGTGCAGTTAATCGATGCGATCAACGTCGAAAAAACATTCCTATCCATCTCTCTCCGGATACCCATGCCCCCGCCAATACCGATAGACAAATGCCCCACTATCTGGATCGAGACACAAAAAATCTCTGCGGACATTGAACGTGCATGTGGCATTTGGTGCAGAAACTGCGTGATCGACTAAAGACGATGCCACTGAGCGAGCTGGCGTTGGCAGGTGGATTGGCCAGTTGGGGCCATAGAGCGACGCCGTACTCATGATCTCACGCAAGAAGGATTCCGTGCCGCCAGGCGCTTCTGCGCCAAGTGCAGAGAATTTATTCCATGGTATGCATCGCTGTGGATTATTTTTGTGCGCACAGTCTGAAAATATCGTATCTACCGTTTGCGACGCTATTTCCTTCCGTTTCGTGGCATTATCAATTCTCCCTATAATCGAGCCATCGTAGTCGCTATGAAAAAGCGAGGTTCTGGCATAACCAGTGTCATAAATAATTGTTGTATTCTGAGTGGCGACTGGCATGACACGACGCGCAAATATTTCTCGCATGGAATCATGTGGCCGCAGCGCCGGTAAGCCGTAGGCAATGAAACCGTACCATATAGTGAGGCAACCGATGAGGATGGTTGCAACTATAATAATGCGAAACAAAGGCTGAGAGGAGGAATGCGGAGAAACCATACCTAACTATGATAGTGACACGATCTCGCACTCATGTCGACATTTGACGGCTTTTATACCCCCTATCGATAGCAGCCTGTCGAAAATACGTTAAACTCCTGTGCCTTCCCACTTCTTGCATCACTCTTCAAGCCCTTGTATGGTTTGTATATAAGGTAAGAGTAAGCCTCGTCAAAATCGTAATAGTCGTAGATGATGAAGCAATCATCAGACGTGCGGTATATAGTGAAATCGCCCAGAGATAAGTATACGTCATAACCATTGGCAAGCGACCCCAATGCATTTACGGTCTTGAATCCTCCAACAGGGATACTATAGGCCGTATGGCGAAGCCTGGGCAAATCTTTAAAGAATGCCCAGTCGATACGGGCATCTACTCCCGGGGAAGAGTCTCCTTTATAATAGTGGCTGAACAATGAAGAAAACATCCACATCTTGTCGCTCTTAGATGCATCCCAGACGTTCGGCCAAGTTCGTGGGGCTGCCGGCTTAACTCCGGCTGTTGGGCTTGTTCCATCGGGAGAGTTGCAATCCGGAATAGCCCCAATGGCTGTTCCTTCGGTAACGTAGACTCCGGATACCCATGTATGATCCGTGGTGTAGTACCACATGGGATCTCTGCTGGTTGTATCCTGAGGGTTTTCGACCAACGATCCTGTCGTATAGCACTTAAGAGTCAAAGCGGACCCGGGGGAATAAGTCGTGATAATCTCATGCTGTGCAGTCGGACCTATTCTTCCGTTAACGTAATTGACGCCAGGGGAGCTGATTACGGTGGTTGGGAAGTCTCGCTGAAAGTAGTTCTCTGGCGTCGGGGCGGGGCCTGAGGGTGGCATCGTGTCCTGATCGCCGCCCGGACATACCTCAGTCACTGGCTGGTCGCTACCGGTGTACACCATTGCATCGCTGATGTAGTTGGTAGTACCGATGTCATTTACGCTGCCTGGAACGCTATACCAGATACGTGAAGAACCATAGGGACCGTCTATTTCATCACCCCGCACCCAGCAACCGAGCTTTACGGTGGAACCAGCGGGTATCGTCCCTTTAACGGCGAACTGGGGGCTTGGGCCAACTCGAAGGTTCGCATAGTCCCACCCAGGAGCCGAAAATACTGTTGCAGTAAACTCATCTGCACTTGCGGTCGGCGCCGCAAACACCGCTCCAGCGATCACCAGTAGCATGCTTAGGCAGAGGGTCATCAGTCGTCTTATCTTGCTCGTCTTGCTCATCGTGATCCTCCTCGGTGATGAGGGCGATGGAGCTGTTGACTCCAGCAGACGTCCTTGCCTGCACTTTGAGCCTATATCGTCTGTACGGTCGGAAGTGGCCCACATCACCAAGTGTGATAAAACCGTAACAATGGTGCAAGCGACGCTACCACTGTTGTCCAGCCATTGAAGGAGGCTTATGCGGGCTTCCCTGGCAGCGGATGGCTGCAGGATCCGCTCCCAAGGCAGCGATGTAGCGAGTGTGTCCTGGCACGACCGACGCGCATCTGTGTGGCGCCTGCAATCGCAGGTGTGGCTGTGTGATCGCTGGCGCCTAACGGCGGTGCCATGACCCACCCCGAGAGTGACCATCATCCAGGAGCAGACCAGCGACATGACATCGATAGTGGCGGTGGCATCACAACCAGCGCCTGGGCTCGCGCTGAGATCGTGCTGAGGTGGCTGGAGGAGCGCGGCACGGCACGATCAGGCTGTTGAGGAGTCAACATGTTCTATGAGCGGTGGTGAGCTGGAACAGATATCGGTACTTGTCTATTGCTATCGGTCGTTAGTAGGCGTCTATGAATTCCTGGCGTAACCCTTAATGCGTGTATACCACCTTGCTAGGCGATTAAGTTCATACTCCATTTCCTCTGGCTCGGGAGCCACATAACTAAACTCTTCGCTCTTGTCGTGTCGTCTGGCCCAAGTCGAAACGGCTGAGTAACTTGCATCAAATTCCTGGTAGTCATCCTTGGTAATCTGCGCGAGAATACGCACCAACTTCGGCCTGACCTCAGTGGTGCTGCGGTCCACAATTCGATAAATCACTTCGCTGCGAATCATTCGTTCCCAGGTCTCCGACAATCGGCCAGCCCAATCTGACGCCATTGTTTCGTATTCGTCAACTGAAATCGCACCTTGCTGCTTTCTAATTCTTGCGAGATATTCTCTGAGATCTCCTATCCGTTGTTTAACGTTCTTGGCTTTCCAAGGAAACTCACTGAGAATCATTCCGGGCTGTTTTGAGTTATTACGTTGGATTGTTTGCTCAAGTACGGCGACGCCGGAGTTACTGGCCCGTCCCACAAGCTCCGCAAGAAAAATCAGGTCATGCGTAAATACGATGACTTGCCGATCCTGCGCGAGCTCCACTATCCGCGCTGCGGCGTTGCTCCTTCGCTGGTGGTCAAGCGACGACATTGGGTCGTCGAAGATGACGGCGGATTTACTTTCGTCGAAGTACACCTCGGTTAGGAATCCCGCCAACCCTGCAGCTGTCTGCTCGCCTTCGCTCAGCACCTGCATAGTAGAGATACTAGAAGCAGTGGATACTTCCTTTAGGGCGGGTATCTGACGAATTGCTCCCTTCGACCCTCTTGGATCCGAAAGTACGACGTGTTCGAGCTTGAGATTATTCGCCTCGTATAGAAAACGATCGCTTACAGTTTTCGTGACGTAATCTGTTGCGAGACGCTTACTCAGTTTGGTTACTTGCGTAGTGGATAATTCTCTTTTCTTGCGAGTGAGGAGTGCGACGTGCTTACGCCTCTTTAGCTCGCCGACAATCTCCTCTTTAACAACCCCTAGTTTTTGAAGCCCTTCACATTCCTGCCGCTTCTTCTTGACTGAATCGAGGCTCTTCTTGAAGCTATCGAGATCAATGCCGTTTGCTTCATTGCGTTTCGCTGCGGCAAGGGAACGCACAATAGAGATATTGACGGATGCAAGTTCCACCCAACTCTCGTCAGTGTTATCTTGAAGACGCTTCAGAATCCTTTCTTTCGCCGTAACCGCAACATCAAGGGCAGCAGTGAGAGTGTCCTTGCTCAAGTCGTTGTTGTCAGCAAAATGGGCCAGCCAAGATAGGACACTGGGGGGCGTTACGTCAAACTTCTTAAGTTGATCAACTGCGGCACTGTATCTACGTTCCGCATCCTTGGCCTGCTGCTGCACGGTGTTGCGGACGTAGTCGCGAAAGCGACGCAACCGTGCTTGAGCGTCCTGAGCCAATGGTTGTTGACACAACACACAGACGTCATCATCCTCTGTAGCTGGGAAGTCTCGGTCCGGGTATGCCTCTGCTTGTGCGTAGCGTTCTGCCGCCTCCCACATCGCTCGCCAGGTCTGTGACCCCACACCGGGAAGCGGCTCATCTGCAAAAGAGCTGGATGAGGCTTCGTCAGCGCTGGCACGTAACTTCATTGCCTCCTGTTTTAGTGTCAGAATGCGGTCGGCAGCAGTTGGTGATAACGTATTTTCGATGGATTCGAGGTGAGCAGCTAGCGCTTCGGCATCTTTTGCGACCGCAGAAAGTCTCGTCTTCTCCTTTGTGGGATCAGTTGCTTGGAGGCGGGCTTCTTCTTGACGATACTCTTGAATTTCTTTATCAAGATCTTGATGGGCATCAAGTAGCTGGTCAAGAGAGTGTGGGTCAGTGCGATCGGAAAGTTCGGATAGGAAGTTCGCTGCCGACGTTCCGTCAGGTACGTTCGGGAGCGAAAACTGCCTCGCTTCTTCGACGGTGATGCGCTTTCCTATCTCACTACTCACCTGATCAATGAGTTCGACGAGACGATCGAGGAGGCTGAGCACTGATGGCCGATACGACAGTTCGGTTTCGTTCTGCAGGTAGTCGTTGCCGCAGGCTTCATCGTAGAAGTGAACGCGCCCAAATGTTGCGTCTTTGAACGTTGTTGACCACGTTACTGCCTGATCAGTGCCACCGCAGCGATAATTGATCTGGGCTGATTGAGCGCAGCGCTCATTGGTAAACACATTAGACAGAATTTTTTCGTGATGGCGAGCGCCAACTATCTTCTTGAGGAGGCGTGCGTATCCGGATTTTCCACTGCCGTTGTCGCCATAGACAATAGTCATGCCAGTCGGAGAGAACTCTAGCGTTTGGCCGCCCAGCAAAGCGTTGACGCCCTGCAAGTCGCCAACACTACAGATCGCTATACTTTCTTTCGTATCTCCACCTTGAGGGAGTTCGTCAATCGTCAAGGTGGGAGTTTCTGGGATGACAGTTTCGCCAGCAACCAGTAAGTCGACGAGTTGCTCGATGTACGAATTATCGATAGCTTGATTTCGTACAACGCGTTGAAAGAGGTTCCGCTGCCAGGTAGGGCGCTTTTCTAGCCATCTGAAAATGTCTTGGTTGATCGCTTGTGTCGACAACGTGCTGGGTTGAGATGTGGTGTTGTCGCTGATGTTGGTAGTGTCGCTCATTTTGTGGTCTTCTTGTTTAGGGGGTAGAGTTAAGGTGGTGCAGATAAATTCTGCATGTATTATATGCTGAACGATGTACTTTTGTAAGCCTAATTTACGCCACCACCCCCACCCCTCGCTCCATCACACTCTCTACATCCATTCGCGCCTTGGCCAATACTGCTTCAGCGTCACTACCAAGAATTTCTTCTATAGCCCAGGTCTTGACCGTCGCCTGTCGTGGCAACCAGATGCCGATGCGCTGGGCTTGGTAGTCGTTGTCGAGGTCGAGGATGAGGTAGCCCAGGAGCTGCATGAGTGCTTTGCGCACCCACGGCGCTGTGATGGTGTCCTTGACCTTGCAGTCGAAGAGCGTGTCGTCAATGAACCAGTCGCCGTCGGCGCCGCCGACTAAGAAGTCGCCAGAGAAGGATGGGTTCGAGATGAAGAAGGCCCCGTTTCGCATGCGCAGGCGCCAGTACCTGATCTGGCGCTGGTTGACGATGCGCAGGCGAGCGATGTCTTCGAGCATGAGTGGTGGGATCGAGTCGTACACCTCGTCGACGTTCCGTGCTGCTGACAGGCGTTCGCCCAGCGAGCTGCGTATCGCCCGCACGCCGGCGCGGTAGAGGGACTCGCACCAGGCGAAGACGATGCTGGCGTAGTCCTGGTCGACGTCGTCGCCGTCCTTGGTGAGTCGCTCCGCCTCGAGGAAGGCGTCGCCAAGCACGTCTGATATGTGCTGGCCATTCGGCAACAGTGGTGCGAGGAGATGGTTGAAGACGTCCATGCCCATCGCCGAGGCGCTCCGGCGTGGTTCGAACTCACCCAGCATCATCCTGGTGCGGATGTCGAAGGCCATGCCGACAGTTGGCGAGTGCCGCCGTGCGTCGCTCACTCCATCCGGCAGTGGTGCCAGGACTCGCGCCTTGACGAGATCGTAGAAACCAAGCCGTTCAGCGACCCGTTGACCTTCCGGGGACCTGCCACCCGCAATGGCCAGCGCAGGGGCACAACCCTCCACCGGCTGCCGGAACGGAGACTGCTTCTTATTCAGTTCGCGCGTCAGGCTCATGGGAGGCTCCACCGCAGGATTGAGAGGGATATACAGCAGTGCAGAGCCGAGCGACACCGGTGTCGCCACAGGGGACAGGGGGCTGGAGGATGACTCCAACAAGGACGGGGCTGCGTTGCCGCAATCGATAGTAGGTCGCCGCACGACCAGCCAGTAGCCATCTCCCATCCTGGCGGGCTGTTTGTGGCTGAATCGTGATCTGACGTGGGTAAGAGCGGTGCAGTTCGCTAGGCGGGCCCACATCCTGCTGCCGGGGGCAACCCGAGCGTCCTTGGGACTACCCGTGCCTGCGCCTGAGCGCCGGGGAGGACTCTTCGCGTCTCTCTTAGCGCTCGAGGACGCCAGTTCTGCAGTACGACAGAGCAGCAGACGCCGGCAAGCCAGCGTCCAGGGGGAGCAGCGTCAGCGCTCTCTACGCTGCCTGCAACCTACTCTCAACAACCGCCACCCGGCCCGCAAGGTCCTCATGCTGGGTGGTGAGCAGCCGTAGTGCGCCTTTCGCTTCGAGGGCGTCTTGGTGCTGAGATTCGATGTCTTTACTGAGTGCGTCGATCCGCTTGGTCACTTCCTGATGGTTGCGATCGATCTTCTCGTCTAGTTCTGTGAATCGGTTGTCGATCTCATTGAACTGAGCGCCGATGGCGTCGAAACTCTCCTCCATGCTGCTGCGTACGTCTTTTATCTCACCACTCACGCCTTTAATTTCGCCACGTACATCCTTTATCTCGCGCTCGAGTTTGTCAATGCGACCATTGATCCGCTCCTCGACAGCATTGAGGTTAGTGGTTAGTAGTTCTTGTATGCGTTGAAAGTCTTTTTCGGTCATACTTCTATTTAAGCATGGAAGGCAGGTAGTGTAAAGACAATGAGGTTAGTTCTGGCAACCGTGTGGTGGAAGCTAACTTCCGGCACTCAACTCACTAGCCCTCCACTAAGCCGGAGGCATATTATGCATCTAACAGGGAAGAATTAGGTGAGCAAGGTGAAAGGTGTAACCGATATGTCGTTATCGTTGCCGTGAATTGCGTTTCGCCTGCGTTTTGCTAGGCTTGTTCTCCAGAGATGCAACGTAACTGTGAACGACTTCGGTGAGAGGTTCTCCAATTGCTTTGCGGTAATTGAAACCAAGTATTTGAAGTACCTTCAATGTGTCGTGAGACAGTATTGGACGCACTGTATCCATGAATGCGGCAGTTTCTTGCTTTGATCCTCCACCTTGACTGCTTATCGTTTCGAGAACGGGGAGGACAGTATTTACAACATGATCAATGTCCGCGTCGCTGATCTGCTGCGAGACTAATTGCTCTTTTAGTGCTCGTGCGATGCCGATCAACTCTTCGCGATCTGAGATCAACAAGTTGACCGTCTCTGAAAGTACTTGAATCGTTTCGGCGTCCTTATTTCTCGCTTTGACCGCCGCGATTCTGTCGACGATAGCTGTTGCTGTTCGCGTCGCCGAAATCTCTGTCAGCCGAGCAAACAGTGCAATTAAAGCGGCATCCATTGTGAGTTGTCCTTAAGTAAAGTGTGTCTTGGTGACCAATGCATCGGACGACGTTTCGAAATTCGACTAATTCGAACGACTATACCGATTTTGTCAGAGTCGCCATCCAGAAAGGACTGCGCCTTCGGGCAGATAGTTTATACCGTTGCGCGGACAGCGGTGTCACATGCGTGATATCGATCCGGTAACCATATCTTGGGGGCGGATAGAGGAGGCGTATGTCAGAGCTTAACCGCCCGGATACGGTGAGCGTTTGCCGCCCTCTCCTTGGAGGGGCATTACCTACTCACGCTACCCTCTCATCCCACCCACCAAGTCCTCCACCTGCACATCCAGTGCCGTCGCCAGGGCGATCAGCGTGCGCAGGCGTGGGTTCATCGGGGTGCCGGGGCGGGACTCGCCCTTTTCGAACTTTTGGT
>ERZ773008.661-NODE-661-length-25489-cov-2.964536_pt1 | contig 25489 bp, 30 predicted proteins | sample MGYA00580664_ERZ773008 | MGnify/ENA primary metagenome ERZ773008 (study PRJEB29015, sample SAMEA2738016) | human oral metagenome | biome: human oral; feature: human-associated habitat; material: dental | place: China | collected 2048 ... | reverse complement strand
GGTTTCATTCATTACAGTTTCCTTTCACGTGGACTGATGGACCAACGTTCTAGAAAATCATACTCTATACTGTGAGGTGAATGATTGGCGTATTCGTCTATTTTAAGAGACGTAACAAAGGAGCAGAAATGGCAGATCAGCCTATTGTCGGTATCATCATGGGATCAAAGAGTGACCTTGCAACTATGGAAGGATGTACTAATGAGCTCGAGCGTCTTGGCGTTCCATACGAGCTGGTCATTGCATCTGCTCACCGCACCCCAGATAAGGTTCACCAGTGGGCTGAGAGTGCTGCTGAACGTGGCATTAAGGTAATTATTGCAGCTGCAGGAAAGGCCGCTCACCTGGGTGGAGTCGTTGCAGCATTCACTCCGCTGCCTGTTGTTGGCGTTCCAATGAAGACCTCTGATCTCGGTGGTATGGACTCCCTGCTCTCCATGGTTCAGATGCCATCTGGTGTGCCTGTTGCTTGTGTTGCTATTAACGGTGCTAAAAACGCAGCTATTTACGCTACACAAATCTTAGGCGCTTCACTTCCAGAGTATCGAGAGAAGATCGTTCAGCTTAAGGCTGAGATGGCTGATGCATAAATCGGAGAAAATCGGACAAAAATTTCTTAGTTGCTTCTATATGGTCTGCTAGTGGCTTTGGTTTAAATGGAAGCAATAACTAAACCTGCGCTATAGATAACCTAAAGCGCAGGCTTTTTACAACTATAAGATGTGATAAAGCGATGACTTCGTAAAATGTATAAAGATTTTTGTTCCGTGCATAGCTAAACTTTTTAAAGGGTATGACAAGAGAGTTCCTTCAGAAGGGAAGTGCATGGAATCAAGAAACGGCAAACATTTTTCATCATTTGCCGCTGCTGATCAGCCGGCTGAAGATAATGAAGTTTTAAAAACCTCTGTTGAAATGATACCTATGAAAAGCATGGTTTCGTCTAAAAAAGATAGCAATAAGAAAAAACCTGGTAGCAAGCCTGCCAAGAAAGGTTTTTCCAATATCCTTTCAACCATTTTATTGATAGTTGGAATTGCTCTCTTAATTGCTGCTGCTATTATGTTTGGGAAAACGCAGGTAGATTATTATGCTCAGGATGTTATTAATCAGGAGCTTGCAGCTTATACTACAGTTCCCGAGAAAAAAGATGAGGCTCCTGTTGTTGATTGGGCTGGTCTGAAGGCAGTGAACAACCAGGTTGTTGGTTGGATTCAGATCCCTGGATCACAGATTAACTATCCTGTTTACCAGACTACGGATAATGAGTACTACCTCCACACCAATGCAAAGGGAGAGTGGTCTATCGGTGGCCAGATTTTTATGGACTACGAGAATAATCCAAATGGCTTAATTGATCAGCAGACTATTCTTTATGGTCACCATATGCGTAACGGTTCCATGTTCCAGTTCATTGGTGCCTTGAACGACCAGAGTACCTTTAATAAAGTTGAGACTATCTGGTATGTTACGCCTACTCAGACGTATGAGTTAGAGCCTGTATTCACTTATCACACTGATGAGGATGACGATGAAGTCAGGCAGTTTAACTTTACCTCCGTTGATGAGTTCAGATCTTACCTAAAGGATAGGCTTTCTAGGGCAGTAAGTTCTCGTTCAGATGCGGCTGAGGTTATTTCTCGCACCGAGCATGTTCTTACTCTCTTTACCTGCAATTATACTGATCAGTATGGTCGTACCATGCTCATCTGTGTTCCAAAGAATGAGGCTCAACCAAAGACTCAGTAGTCGGTATTACAGACAGACAGAAAACACTATCAAGAGCAGTAAAATATTGCTTTCTTAAAAAATTGTTACACGCTCCAAACATATTTGTTCGGAGCGTTTTTTCTTGCAAATTTCTAGGTACACTGTAAGTACTGTTGCCAAACGTGAGAGACGTTTGATCAAGGGTGGCTCAAGCTGAGGCATCCGGAGGGGATCCAATGGAACTTCACGAGGAATGTGGCGTCTTTGGTGTATGGGCGCCTGACCGTGACGTTGCTCGACTCACTTATTTTGCGCTGCATGCGCTGCAGCATCGCGGGCAAGATTCCGCAGGTATAGCCGTTGGTGATGGGCAGACCGTGCTTATCAGAAAAGACACGGGCCTCGTAACTGAAGTTTTCAACAACGATGATCTCAACGCAATGCCAGGTAAAGTTGCTATCGGTCATTGCCGCTACGGTACTGCAGGTGCCAAAGGCTGGGAGTCAGCTCAGCCGCACATGTCGTCTATCGATGAGACACTCATTGCTCTGGCGCACAACGGCACTCTTGTTAACTTTGACTCCTTGCGAGAGGAACTATCTTCTCGCCAGATTTCCTTTAGATCAAACACGGATTCCGAGGTAGCGGCTCAGCTTATTGGCTACTTCACGCATCAAACGCATCGACTGCGTACCGGCATTGCCGCAACTATGAACCTTATCGAGGGCGGCTATGCAATGGTGCTTATTCGTGAGAATGCCCTCTACGCGTTTAGGGATCCTAACGGTATTCGTCCGCTGGTACTTGGCCATATTGGCGAGAAGGATGAGAATAACTGGGTGGTTGCATCTGAGACATGCGCGCTGGATATTGTGGGCGCAACGTATGTACGTGAAGTTGCTCCTGGCGAGATTATTCGCATCTCAGACAATGGTCTGTCTTCTGAGATGGGACTTTCTCCTCGCCAGCAGGCAGATTGTATCTTTGAGCAGGTGTATTTCTCGCGCCCTGATTCTATTATTAGCGGTCGCTCAGTGTATTCTGTTCGTCACCAGATGGGTCGACAATTGGCAAAAGAAACACCAGCAAATGTTGACCTGGTAATTGGTGTACCGGATTCTGGCGTTCCTGCAGCCGAAGGTTTTGCACAAGAGCTGGACGTGCCATTTGGTACCGGCTTAATCAAAAACCGTTACGTTGCAAGGACGTTTATTCAACCTACACAGCAGCTTCGTGAGCTGGGTGTTCGACTCAAGCTTAACGCACTCTCCGACGTTGTTGCAGATAAGCGCATTGTGATGGTGGATGATTCGGTTGTTCGCGGCACTACCTCAAAGCAGATTGTTCAGCTGCTCAGAGATGCAGGAGCTACAGAAGTACATGTCAGAAGCGCTTCTCCTAAGGTTGCATGGCCGTGCTTCTACGGTATTGATACCGCTGACCAAGATCAGCTTGTTGCAGCAAAAATGAGCACAGAGGAAATTTGTGAGTATATCGGCGCGGACTCTTTGGGCTTTTTGAGCATTGAAGGTCTGCTTGCATGCGTGCCGTCAAGAGGTTATTGCGAGTCGTGCTTTAGCGGTAGGTATCCTGTAGCAATTCCGGAAGACTTCCATGGAAGGTTTTTGCCAGAAAACACACCAGACAATCTGAATCCGTCTTTTGCACTAAAATTTGACCAGGTAGAACAGCAGTTAATTGACGAGGGTCTTATGACCTCAGAGCAGTAAGGGGAGAACAATGACTACTTCCGCTGATCCAACCAAGCAGATTACCTACGCTGACGCAGGCGTTGACGTTGATGAGGGCGCTCGCGCGGTTGACGCTATTAAGGCTGCTGTTGCTACAACCACTCGCCCCGAGGTCATTGGCGGCCTAGGTGGTTTTGGCTCTTGTTTCTCGGCCGCTGCGCTTAAGGATATGGAAGAGCCTGTGCTGGTTAGTGGTACTGATGGCGTTGGTACTAAGCTTGCCGTTGCTCAACTACTTAACCGTCACAATACAGTAGGCGAAGACTTGGTTGCAATGTGCGTTGACGACATTGTTCCTATGGGCGCCGAGCCACTGTTCTTCTTGGACTATGTAGCTGTGGGCAAGCTAAAGGCTGGAGCAGTCGCTGAGATTGTTGGCGGTATTGCAGAGGGTTGTCGCAAGAGTGGCTGCGCTCTGGTAGGCGGCGAAATGGCTGAGCATCCAGGCGTCATGAATCCTGATGATTATGATCTGGCTGGTTTTGTTGTAGGCGTTGTTGACAAACCAAAAATTTTCTTGTATAAAATTTTAGGTCCCGAGAAGGTCAGTGAAGGTGACATTATTCTGGGACTTCCTTCTTCTGGCATCCACTCAAATGGATATTCCTTGGTACGTAAAGTTGTTATCGAAGGCAAGACTGTTGAGGAGCTTAATCAGCCACTCGAGGAACTTAACGGTGAATCTCTTGCAGATGCTGTTTTGCGTCCAACTACTATTTATGCAGGTGGATTGCTTACAGCTCTTCGTGCAGGAGCGCCTATCAAGGCTATGGCACATATTACCGGTGGCGGAATCACCGAGAACCTTAATCGCGCGCTACCAGCCCATCTTGACGCTGAGGTTGATCGTGGTGGGGAAGCTGGCCCTGCATGGTCTATCCCGCCTGTTATTTCATATGTATCTAATGCTGCAAACCTATCTCTTGATGAGCAGTATCGTACCTTCAATATGGGTGTAGGTATGGCTCTTATTGTGGATATGGATGACGTTGACGATGTGGCGGAAGCTCTCTCCGATCAGGGATTTGAGCCATTTATCATGGGCCAGATTATCCCAGGAACCGGAAAGGTGGTCTACAACGATGCCGATTAAGCTTGGCGTTCTTCTTTCCGGCTCAGGTACTAACCTCCAGGCTATTATCGATGCCATCCAGGCTGGTAAGTTAGATGCAACTATTGAGCTGGTTGTTTCTTCTCGCCCCAGTGCATACGGCTTGAAGAGAGCGGAGGCAGCTGGTCTGCAAACCCTGACGCTTTCAAAAGAGACGTATGAGGATCCGTTTGTTGCAGACATGGTCATTGCGACCGAGCTCAAACGTTATGACGTTGATTACGTTGTTATGGCCGGTTATATGCGCAAAGTTGGCGCCCCTATTCTGGAGAGCTTCCCTAATCGCGTGCTCAATCTGCACCCAGCGCTGTTACCAAGTTTTCGCGGTGCGCATGCTATTCAGGACGCATATGAATACGGTGTCAAAGTGACGGGCGTTACCGTTCACCTAGCAAATGCCGATTACGATCGTGGACCTATTATTGCTCAGCGACCTGTTGTGGTTGAAGAGGGTTGGACCGTCGATCAGCTTGAAGAGGCAATTCACCAGGTAGAGCATCAGCTTTATCCAGAGGTTTTGCAGTTTTTTGCTCAGGACAGGGTTCACGTTGAGGGCAAAAAGGTTCGTATAGAGTTAGGCGAGTAAATGGCGAGAAGTGCCCAGATTAAACTGAATGACGTAGCAACATCGCGCGTTAATAACCTGAACTTTATAAGGTTTATTGCTGCGTTGATGGTTATTGTTTCTCACTGCTACTCAGTGGTCTTAGGCGGCGATGCCGGTAGTTATTTGCTGCAGTTAACTGGGGATCGTTTGAGTCCAGGCGGCGTTTCTGTTGGTATCTTCTTCTTGTTTGGTGGATTTTTGATTGCTCGAAGTTGTGAGCATTACCCTGAACCAAAAAAGTTCTTCTCGGCACGTGTGGGTAGACTTTTCCCAGAACTCTTATTTGTTGTGGTTCTTACAGCTTTTGTGTTGGGCCCAATATTCTCAACGCTTTCACCTGTGGAGTATTTTACCAATCCACAAACGTATAAGTACCTACTTAATGGTGCCTTAATAATGGTTCATCGGTTGCCAGGAGTGTTTACGAACAATCCTTCGGGTGATGTGGTTAATGCTGCACTGTGGACGCTTCCCGTTGAGTTTATTTGCTATATACTGTGTTTTATAAGCTATAAGCTCACCAAATTTGATAAGAAAAAGTTTTTGCTGCTCTCAGTACCTGTTTTTATACTGGCAGCAGTGTATTACGTGAAGTTTTCTCCGTTTCAACTAAGCGTTGTTCGTGCAGTACTTTTGTTTTATTTGGGCGTTTTAATTTGGGTACTTAGGGACCGAGTTATTATTTCACCTATTTTAGGCCTAGCATCGATTGCTCTGTGGTTTGTCATGGTTTTCCGTGGCATTGACAATCTTGCAATGCTTACAGTTTTCCCTGTTGCATGCTTTTATCTTGCGTACGGTATGGGCAATCACTTTAGTAAGTTTGGCACAAAGTTTGAGCTTTCCTATGGCATTTACCTTTGGGCTTTTCCAATTCAGCAAGCGCTAGTTCTGTATTTTCCATCATGGCACCCTTATACAAATGCGCTGGTTGCAGCTTTATTAGCAACTTTTGGGGCATTTGTTAATCATTATGTTGTAACCGAGCCGCTTAGAAAATATCTAAAAGAACGTCGTCAGAAGGCCCATAAAGAGCAGAAATCTTCCAAAGAATAATAGAGTGCCGAGAAGGTAACCTACGCGCTATTCCGCTTATATCACTGCAGTAATTGCGGCAACAAGACCAAAGAGAATACCTTTTTGCATACGATCTCAAACACGAACGTCTGTCCTGGTCTAAAGGACTGGAAGAACCCCTGTCCGTTACTTCTTCTTACGACGGAACAGCGACTTCAGGTCGATGGTGACCTCCTTCTCGGTACCGACTGTCTTGCCCTTCACGACCTCCTTGTCGAAGAGGTTGACGCCGACTTTGCCGTCGGTAGTCATCTCCACCTTTGTTGGATCATGCATCTCGACGGTCGTGGTCCCATCATCGTTCTGGGTTACCTTGTCGACAACTTTCCGCCTTCCAAACAGCATGTCTTCTCCTCACGCATGTCCTTGCCTACTGCAGTTCACATCCCCGCTGGCAAGATGCCGGGGACAGTTTGATTACCAGTCAGAATAACACTGCTCCAAAACATAGGTCAAGTTCTTTGGCACCCATATTATGTTTGATTACCAGTCAGAATGACACTGCTCCAAAACATAAGGTCGAGCATGAGCTCTACCCCGAGGTCATCCAGATGATTGCGGAGGGTCGTGTGAGCGTCGAGGCAGGCTACGTTCACGCGAGGCCGGTCGGCGTATAAACCCGCCACGGGAAGAAAGGCGCATGGCAAAGTGCGCCGCCGAGGGGTATCGCCGGAAGGCACTGCCAAAGCGCATGGCCGAAGGGTGTCGCCGAGGTGCAGAGGATTTGGCTTGAGGAACACCCCACAGGCGAGAAGATCTATGAGGACGAGATGTCCGACAAAGACATCGCCCACAAGGCCAAGGTGATTGCCGAAGAGGATGCGAAGACCGAGGCAGTCGTCGAGTAGGTAGGGCTGTGGCATAGGCTTAGGTGTGGTGTCGACTGACACCATACTTTCTATCCCCATACGCGACGTACCTCTGTCCCGTCTGGACTCAGAGACACTGCCAGTCGGTCGCGGTCGCCTGGGGCAATCAACACCGAGGCTTCGAAGGGCTGTCCTGCTGTGTCATATGACGTGCGCAGTACCCGCATTGCAGCGGTGCCTTTGGATGTGCCTAATACTTTGGCCGTTCTCTCGTCCAAGCATACTGCCTCGTAGACTTCTTCAGCGTGCGCCGGCAGACGCCCTGATTCCTTGGCGATCAGGACATAGAGTGATGACTCTAGATCTTCTTTGGTAAGTTTGGGACAGAGCCTATAGGGTACGTAAGCTATTGCCAGCTGCATAGGTACATTATCGGCAAGGCGAAGACGCTTGATTTCCCATACGGACGTGCCGTCGGGGATACCCAATCTCTGCGAGATGCCCTTGCTTGACATCTTCTTGCGTAGACTTAATACACGCGAGGATGGTGTGCGACCGGCATCCTCCATTTCAGAAGAGAAGCTCAGTGCCACGCCATGACCGCCTCTCTTTGAAGAGGTGATGCTGTCGGCTGGATTTATAAAGGTTCCGTGACCGCGCCTGCGGGTCACACGGCCTTCTTCCACGAGATCTTGAAAGCACCTACGTATAGTTGCACGCGAGAGACCAAAGGTTTCACAGAGTTGCTTCTCGGTGGGAAGGGGCTCATCTGGAGACAGCGAGCCGGTAGCAATAAGCTGAAGGATTCGCTGCTTGAGCTGCTGGTAGAGAGGAGTATCCAACCCCATGTCAAGGGGTGTCTGGAAGATGGCAGCAAGGGTGTCCATAAGAGCTTCTTTCACTGATGGGGATGTATGCCGCATTTATTTTAAATGTACCGTACATACAGACTTTTTTACGTACACACCGTACTGTACCTTACAGGGGTGATATATTTCAATCAATAAAAGTATGGTAAATACCATACAAACAAAACAAATAGAAAGGACACGCAATGAGCCCCATCAAGAAAGCAGCAGAGATGACCGAGCGAGAGCTTGCCCGATACATCGATCAGTCCGTCCTCAAACCGGAATTTACCGTTGATGAGATTAAGAAATGGGCCCAAGAGGGTATCGACTACGGATGTGCCACTATTTGCATCAATCCTGCCAGTTTGCCTATCGTCGCCCCCATGGTCGAGGGAACGAGTACCGGGGTGTGTGTCGTGTGCGACTTCCCCTTTGGTCTGGCCACCACTGAGGCCAAGGCGGCTCTGGCCGAGATGTACTGCTCTCAGTACGACATTGAAGACTTGGATATTGTCGCCAACTATGGCCGTTTACGCTCCGGCGATCTCGATTTTGTAATCGGGAATCTCAAACCTACGGTTGAAGCCTGTCACAAGCACGGCACCAAGGTCAAGGTCATCATTGAGACCGACTTCCTTACTCCTGGACAGATTGCCGATGGCACGCGTTGTGCCATCAAGGCGGGAGCTGACTATATCAAGAGTTCCACGGGCTTTGTGACAGGTGTCCCCAGTGTCGGTGCTACCACTGAGGTCGTTGCCAAGATGATGGAGGCAGCTGAGGAAAAGATCAAGGTCAAGGGCTCCGGCGGCATCCGTACCCGGGAGCATTTCTTAGAGCTTATTGACATGGGCGTCGATCGTATGGGTGTTGGTTATAGATCCACTCCAGTTGTGTTGGGAATGTCTGCAGAAGAGGCAAAAAAGCTCGCTGAGTAGTGAGAAAGATGTCCCGGTGGCCGGCTCCCATGTGTCCGCTGACATATGGGACCGGTGTCGCTAATCGGCGACGTAGACCTTGAGAATCTCGCCGATATAGCGGGTATGGAAGTCCCGAAGCGAGTAGTTCTTCTCGACAATACCGGCATCTATGAAGTTTTCCTCGGCAAGATCATCCACATAGATCTTGCGACACACGAAGACGAGGCTGGCCTCCTCGAAGGTAGTCGTTCCCTCGAGGAACTTGGGCGTAAGGCCTACGTGGGCAACCTTGTCCTCATCGCGCCCTGATCTTGCGCCAAGGTAGGCCAGCTTCTTCTTGTATTCCGCCGTGTTGGGGAAGAACGAGAGCGTATAGGTATCATGGCTGTCCATGAAGACCTTTGTGTAGCGCCGGGGACGGATGTAGCAGATAGTGGTATTGAGGGAGCCTCCCCGCAAGCTGAAGAGCGTTCCGAAATGACCCCACGCCGCAGTCATGGTGTTGAAGCCATCGCACTCGTTGCCGGCGGTGACGAGCGCCCATCGGTCGCCGAAAAGCGACCAAGGGTTGAGCTGCAGGCTCTTGATATCTACCTCACGCATGGCGTCTCCCCTCCAGCATATATGACATGCGTCTCAAACTCCATGTCAGGCATACATTCTGCCATATCGTCCCGGATCCACCCAAGCACCTCGAGGCACATATCGACGGAGGTATCGGCATTCCCTTGGATGATGAAGATCGCGTGCTTCTGTCGTGAATTCCACGGCTGCTTATACCGTATCTGACTTCTGTGCGGCTGATACCGAGACTTGTACTATATCGCCAAAGGCCGTCTATCCAAAGGCTCTATATCTATCCGTTTACGTACTTTGCAAACTTTCTTGCCACGATGCGGGGAACAAGACGGGAGCCGATATTCATGAGCTTCGTGGGGGCCCCGTAGTATCTTAAGGTGACCCCACGCATCATCGCGCGATATCCGGAGGGGGCCACATCCATTGCTGAAGCGGGCCTGAAGAAGGTGAACATTCTGGAGGCCTCTAGTCCCGCCGCCTTTTCGAATCCCGTGGCGGCAGGACCGAGGCAGAGGGCGGTTACGGTAACGCCGCTTCCCCTCACCTCCTCGGAGACCGCTTCGGAAAAGCTGCGGACGAACGCTTTGGATGCGTAATACACAGACATTCTCGGCCCTGCCGAAAAAGCCGCCACGGACGAGATGTTCAATATCTTGCCGCCACCCCGCTCAAGCATCGGCTTGATGAAGCATTTGGTCATCTGCATCAGAGCCACCATGTTGACCTGGGCCATGTCGCGTTGCCTTTGCCAGTCTGCATTTGAAAAGTCGCCTTGGTCCCCAAAACCCGCATTGTTGACAAGGCAGTCTATGGCGATGCCTTCTTCCGTACAAAAATCAAAGACATCGAGGGCTGCACCTTCCCGAGAGAGATCCGAGGCACAGACCCAGACCGTGATGCCATATGTCTCTTCAAGGTCGCCTTTGAGCTGATAGAGCCTACCCTCATTTCTTGCGACAACTACAAGGTCGTAGCCGTTCTCCGCAAAGATCTTTGAGAACTCAAGGCCAAGACCGCTTGACGCTCCCGTAACCAAAGCCGTTTTACTCACAAATGACCGCCTTCGAACAAGCCCCTCGGGCGCACTCAAAGTACACCCGAGGTTACCTAGAAGGATTCTCTTCCTCACATAAGGGTCCTATACAGGCAACCTATACCCTTAAATATAGGTTGCCAAAGAGACTCTATATCTTATTATGGATGATACGCTTTTTATAGAGAGCCTGAAATTATCATTATTCCCAGCATACGCCCCCTAAAGGACTATACTAATTATGTCCGTATATGTAATAAATTGTCCGAGTGAAGGGCGTTATATGAGTCGTGTTTCTCGTAGAGAAGATGCATTTTTTAGCATGTTTTCTGAGTTTAGTGTTTTAACCGTTTCGGCTGCAAAATTATTTGTCTCATTTATTGAGAATTTTCCTGACGATGAAGATCTTGCAGCACAGATTACCAATTACGAATCACTCTGTGATGATCAAGTAGGAAAGATTATTTCTACTCTTAATACTTCTTTTATTACGCCTTTTGATCGTGAAGACATTTCTGAGTTGGCTCTTCTTATGGATGAGATTGTTGATGGCATAGAAAGCGTTACCGCACATATTGATATGTATGATATTTCTGAGATGCGTCCAGAAGCAGGTCAGATGGCGCATCTTATTTTATTTGCTTCAGAAGAACTTCAAAAAGCTTTTGATCGTCTTCCTGATTATCATAAGGACGATTCTGTTATTGAGCACACACGCGCAACTAATGGATATGAGGATCAGGGTGATGTAGTGTATCGCAATGCCCTGAGTACAATTTTTAGAAATGTTACTGATCCTATTGAGGTTATTAAGTGGAAGAGTTTGATGGATAGACTTGAGTCCACGCTTGATGCTACTAAGCATGTTGCAAATGCCGTACAGAATGTCATTGTGAAAAATGGTTAGTATTTTGCTTATTGCGGTTCTTATCGCCGCAGTTGTTTTTGAGTTTATTAATGGCTTCCATGATACCGCTAACGCAATTGCTACCACGGTGTATACCAAAGCTCTGCCGTTGCGCGTTGCTATTTTGATGTCGGCAACCATGAATTTTATTGGTGCTTTGATGAGCGAGAAAGTGGCTATGACTATTGCGTCTGGTCTTGTCGATATTCAATTGCAACTGTATGTTGTTTTTGCTGCATTGGTGGGAGCTATTGTTTGGGACTTGTTTACCTGGTGGTTTTCAATCCCCAGCTCTTCATCACACGCTTTAATTGGTAGTTTAATTGGTGCAACCATTGTATTTACAAGAACTACAAACCATATTATGTGGGAGGGCGTTCTAGAGAAAGTTGTTATTCCTCTATTTACTTCACCCCTTATCGGTATGGCTCTTGGTTACTTTATTATGAAGCTTGTCTTTGAGCTCTTTGCCGATTGGCCGCCCAAGAAAGCGCATGGTCTGTTCCACCGTCTTCAGGTTCTCTCGGCTGCATTTATGGCTTACAGTCATGGTAACAACGATGCTCAGAAAACCATGGGTATTATCACCCTTGCGCTGGTAACCGCTGGTCTTCATGACCCATCTATGGGCATTCCTTTGTGGGTTAAGTTGCTTTGCGCAACAACTATGGCTCTGGGTACCTCTATCGGCGGTGGTCGCATTATGCGTACTGTTGGCGATGGCGTAACTAAACTCACTCCAGTTATTGGATTTGTTGCGGAGGCAAGTTCTACGGTTGCTATTGAGCTTATGACTGCTATGGGTGCGCCTGTTTCTACTACGCAGGTCATTACAACTTCTATTATGGGTGCTGGATCTGCTCGAAGACGCAGTTCTGTTCGTTGGGGAGTGGCACGAAAGATTATTGCTGCATGGTTTATTACCTTGCCAGCTACTATGGCTCTCGGTGGACTTATTGCTTTTTTGACCAGCTTTGTTTTGGCATAACGGCAAGGTCAGTAATGTTTAATCTTGTATTAGTAGAGCCAGAGATTCCTGCCAATACTGGCAATATTGGCCGCACCTGTGTTGTAAGTGGTACGCATCTTCATCTAGTGGGTCCGTTGGGTTTCTCGCTTGATGATAAAAGTCTTAAACGTGCAGGTATGGCATATTGGAAAAGTCTTAATGTTTCTGTTTACGACAATTGGAATCAATTTGTAGAGAAGAACGGTTTAGTTGATACGCTCACCGCACCAAAAGGCGGTTTTGCACACGACGCTAACAATGGTGCTGTAGATAAACCTCATCTGCATTTTCTTACTAAAAAAGCTAAGAAGGCCTATACGCAGGTAACGTATCGTGATGGCGATTATCTCATCTTTGGCAAAGAAAGCCTGGGACTATCCGAGGAACTTCTTGCTAAGCACGCAGACGAGTGCGAGCGAATTCCGATGTTACAAGACTCTGTCAGTCTAGTTAACCGTGAAGACTGGAGTCAGAAGCATGACGCACTTGACGGTGAGGATCAGTACTCTCATCCTGTACTTTTACAGCAGGATATTTGTGGAAACTTTATTGACCCTAACGAGTTCTCGGTCAGTGCGCTCAATGTCTCAAACGCGGCTGCCATTGTGTTGTATGAAGCCCTAAGGCAGATTGGTTTTCCTGGAATGGATGTCTAAGAGCCAGCTTATTGAGTTTGTTTACGATGCAAAACGAGAAAAGTGCCAAGAATGGCTACAGAGGTAAGATGTGTGTTAATTAAAATCCGACAGCACCATTAGATGCTGTCGGATTTCTAAATTAAAAGTTTGTTGTTTAATTACTATAAAGCAGTAAGGAACGTCAAACCGCCCAAAATTACACCAGCAGTATTTGGAATAATAAGAATCCAGTCCTTTTTGGGCTCTTTAGTCCAACCATAGATGACCCAAATTAGACAAGAAACTGCTGCAAATAGTGGTTGAAAAGGTTGAGCCTTTACTCCCTGTAGGTTTGCAATAATTTGTGGAATATAAGCGATAAAAACAAATACTCCGATAAAAGCTCCGATAGAGCCTACAAATAGATTGATTTGTTTCTTTGACATAAACACCTCCTCCTTCGTTATTTTAATAGGGAGGAGGAGATGATGAAAAAGTTACACAATCCGTGAAATTAGAATTTAATGTTATTGCTTTAGTTATGAAGATTGGTTTACAGATTTATATCCAAAGCAACGAAGTTTATTAGGCTTTTCTGATTGGATGTCTGATGACAGTCTTTAGTTTCTCTGGAGTTATTTTACGCACATCGCTCAGATAAACTTCATGATGCATACGCTTAGCAGTGATATCTAAAACGTATCCCTGGCTCTCCATATATTCATGCATAAGGGAAACGGTTTCAGGCTCGTTATTGTAAGGTCCAATATGCATGCATTGTACGCAGAGACCTTCATCATAGGTAAAGAATTCTACCTTAGAAAAATCTCGCTTCTTTTTCTTAGTTGCTTCAGCAACAGCCCAATCAAAATCTTCTTTGGTAACAAAGTCAGGCAGGCGAATAACTGAAATCCACTTAAAGTTTTCTTTATGTGCGTAATCAACGCCATGAGTGTCTTCTTGCCACCAGAATCCCTCTAATGGAGGAACAACAAAATCAAAATATCCTTCGATATGATGTGTACTCTTTTTACTCATTTTGATGGCATAAGCAACACCGTAAAGTAGACCTATTGACTGCTTGTATTCACCATTTTCTACGTTGGGATCTCCAGATCCTCTTACCGCAAGATAATTGATACGTGGAACTTTTACTACGCTTGGTTTATTTTTTGGGGCATATAGCTCTTTAAATTCCTTTTTGAAATCAAATGCCATCAGTCTTAGCCTCTCTTGCGATAGTTTAGCGAAATCCTATTGTATCTGGTTACCTTGATTCTCTTCTGTAGATAAAAGTACCTTAGTAAGTTCAATTAAAAGTTTTGACTTCAGTGTTTCTAATTCCTCTGGAGAAGGACGGGTGGAGCTGTCATACATCTTTTCCATGGGATACCACCAGACAGGACCTTTGCCGTTATGACCGTATTCTTCTAGGTCTCCGGCAACCCTAGGGAACAAATGCCAATGAAGATGAGAATCTCCGTTGCCAAGCAGTTCGTAGTTCATTTTTTCGCAGGGGAATGCGTGGGATACTGCCTCGCCGACAAGTGACATTTCCTCTAGAAACTTCAGTTTAAAGTCTGCGTCTAGCTCATGAAGTTCTGTTGCATGTTGTTTACACAGAAAAATTGTGTATCCCTTAAAGTGCTGGTTATCACCTAAGACAACATATCCAGTTTCCAATTCTTTGACAAAATAAGGATTATTTCCTTCCTTAATCATCTGAATTCGGTCGCAAATCAAACACATTCGTTAGCTCTTCCTTTAGAAAGTAGATATTGAAATTCAGCAAAGTATAAAAGTTACAAGTCAACGCTTGCGGGCTCAGCGGGTTTCTCGGCAGATTTCTTAACAAAAAGCTTGCCCGATTTCTTGAGTTGATAGGCAAGAATCAAGATGGTTACCAGCATTACAAGCGTACAAGCAGCAGAACCCTCTGCACCAAAATTGCCTCCGGTAAGCCATTCCAGCCCATTGCCAGGAATAAACCGCAGCAAAGAACTGCCTGCTGTACTTCCGCTTACCAGGACGCCAAAAAGATTGCCTTGGGCAAAGTTCCAAGCTCCATGAATGCCAGCAGCTCCCCATAAATTGTCGGTTTTGATGATGTAGAACGTCTCTAAGATGCCAAAGAGAATCAAATTGGACAGAGAAAACATGGTAAAGCCACTGTTAAAGATATGAAGAAGACCAAATAGACTGCTTGAGACCACGATTGCAATAATTTTGTTGGATTTTTCTGCCATGACAGGAAGAAGCCAGCCTCTGGTAATAAGTTCTTCTGTTCCACCTTGAATCAACCAAAAAGGAATGGTGAGAAGGACAAAACCGAATACATAAGGCGTGAAAGTAGCGCCAACAAATTGATAGGATCCGGACAAAATTAGAATCGACATTAAAATAGAAAAGAGAAGAAGTCCCAAGCCAAAGCCCTTGAGAAGTTCTTTTAGCCAACCATCTTTATAGAATCCTAAGGTAGCAATGGGACGTTTTTCAAAGAATTTTACCCATAGTAAAAAGAGACCCGCAATAAAAATAAAGGAAAAGAGTGAGAGCAGAAGATAGTAATCTCCTAGAAGCTCTTGCAGAATAGTAGGACTTGAAAGTTTATTTGCAATCTGAGGATTGTTCAAGAAGTAGGGGACAGCGAGAAGGGCTGCTGATACAGTCAGCACAATAGCACCAACAATTTGTCCAGCAATTATCAAGAAAGCAGCGAAAAATGGACTGAGCCAAGCCGGAGTTAGTCTCTTTGCTAGTTTAACGTCGGAAAACATACGACTTTCTTGCATAAAAACTACCAACAGATATAACTCAAGGCACGTCATAAAAATGACGAAAATCTAGTCATGGTAATGATGAATAACATTTACCTGCTATTAGTTTTCTTTATACTCTAAGAGAAAATCACAACAATCGCCACCATGGCCTATGGTTTTTGTGCGACCCCAGATAAGCTTCGGATGTAAGTTTCCATATCCTGCGTCGTCGCTATCGCAGTATGCGGTAGTTATTTCTGGACATCCGTATCTCTTAGTTATTTCAAAATAAGGGCACTTAACCATATTAATACGCGCTTCGTTGCCATGGCTTTCTGGAAATTCATAGGCAAAACCTGCGCTTGGCGGACAACTTTTCTCGACGCCTAATTTAAAGAGGCGAGGAAACTTACGCGCAAGACCAAACGTTTTGATGACCCATTGGAACAGAGGAACTCGTTTAGCAGCAAAGCGTTGGAAATACTCGCGAATATACCAGACGGCTTTTTCTTGAGAGACGCCCTCTGCTCGTAGAGCTTCATATATGGCAATAACAGGATAAATGCGCTTATAAGAGTGAGCACGGAGATCTTTGGAATCTGATATGTTTTCTGCACAAAGGGCTTTGTATCGCTTCTGAGCTATCTGCGCAATTTGATTTGCTTTGACTTTACCGATATCTCCAGCTGCTATCTTGCATGTTTCTTTGATAAGCTGATGTACTTTCATATGAGCCTCGCCATTTTGTAGAAATGCCCTGATGAAAAGCCAGTTAGAATATGCTAACAATTGTACGCTTAAATTTTCAATTTAGAGGTAGAAATGGGAGTGGATAAACGCGATATGTGCTATCGAGTATTAATCATGTCTAGAAGTTCTTTTGTACACTCTTCGGGATGATTAATGGAATACTCGCCGTGATATAAGCCTTTCTTTATTTCAAGAACGCTACCAGGCAGTGCCTTATGCAACTGCTCTGCTGAACAGATCATCTTTTTTTGCTCTTTTCCTCCGGTAAGTATATGGACTTTGGCGTGGGTATCCTGAAGGCTGGGTTTTATCTCATAGGATGTATTTGCTTCCAGAAATGCAATCATGTTCTCTTTTGAGATTTGTGACGTGTCTTGATAATAGTCTTCAAATAAATCTTTGCGGATATGAAGGTAGTCAAATTGCATTTGAGCAAAACATTCCATTTTTACTAAGTCATAACTCAGAGAAAACATCGGTTTAATCAAGGCATTTGTCAGCTTAGACGGAATGATAGATGCACTTTCAATGACAGCGTTTTGACAAATTGTATTTTGTTGCGTCAGCATTTCTACTAAAATCTGTGCGCCAAGAGACAGACCTCCAATAAGTAGAACCGAGCCTCCAAATTCTTTATCAATAAAAGAAATAAGTCGACTTGCATTTTTCTCAATGCTTATAAAATCATCGTCACTACCTGCGTGCCCGTCAAGGATTGGCAACACAACGTGATATTGATCCTTCAGCAGTTCAGCCTCGGCTTTATAATTCCACCAAGACAAACCGCCGCCGTGAAGCAGCATGATTACGTCGTTATTTTGTTTTCCAAATTCTACCGTTTTCATGGATTCTCAATTTAATTTGCAACTTTAATCTAAGTGATATATAAACACAAAGCTATCTCATTATTTGCTTGTTATAGTTCTATAAATCTAGTATTTATACTTAATCTAAATATCCAAAAACTCATAAGGCTTTTCCGAAAGAGAAGATTCGCAGCACTCGGCAAGATACGCATCCTTTTCCTTTAGGCTCTCTATGTCCGGATATACGTTTAACACTCTGTCCCCCAGATTCCAAAAATCATGTGACCAAGACTGCGGGTTTTCCCATACGTGTGGATTTCCTTTCGCCCAATTCGGAAGCTCCTTGCGAACCTTGGTTGCCACTGCAAGCTGCCCTTTTGCAGTTTTGTAAATCGTGTCAATCCTTATTCCACCGTCTACCGGACGTTCTACACGAGTAATCTTCATACCATAGAACATTACCTTTCTTCTTACCCCTTTTTCATAGAGGTTTAACTCAATCTTGTCATATCCTTCGCTTTTGTAGCTTTGAACACTTAGAAAGTCCTGAAGTGCCTCTATCACAGCAGCAGAAACACTTCCGGCGTACTTGGCGGCATCATCAAATAAGTGTAGATCTGCTTCTGCAACATAAATATTTTTTGTGGCCATAACCATACCTCCTTATTTTTTGTAACTTGTATCTGAAGTTTAGTATCTATATAACTATGAACATAGTTATAATCATATAGAGGTATTTTGTCAACATAGACTTTCTTTCCATCATTATGATGTTGAAGACTGTGATTCTTCACTGATACTGGGAGCCTAATATCAAAATGCAATATACAAAGTTCTTCGTTTTTGCACCTTTTACACCTTCAGTAAAGTATCTACTATCTTGTTGCATAAATTGATTCGTAGTATTCCAGTTATAAACATTTCCCTTAATTGATTTTGCTCTATAAGTTTCCTTGGCAGCTATTTCTGCAAATTTATCCTTCATTAGTAGCTTTGTAGCTACTAATGAAGGATTTTCAGGTATTGGCCTTTTGTAGTAACGCTATAGTCTCAACGTGCTTGGTGTGGGGGAACATGTCCACAGGTGTTATGCGTTCAATGGCAAACCCGCTGTCGAGAAGAACTTTGAGGTCTCTGGCCTGCGTTACAACGTTACAGCTCACGTACACGATTTTCTTCTGGGCTAGCTGGGCAGTTGCTTTGAGGAAGGTGGGCGTGGAACCAGCGCGAGGCGGGTCAAGAATAATAACGTCAAAGTTCTGACCGTCTTTTGCCAGAGCTTGCATGTAGCGAGTGGCATCGTCGCAGATAAATTCGGCTTCAAGTTTGTTGTTTCGAGCGTTTCTGCGGGCCATTTGAATGTTGTTTTCAACCTGGTCAACGCCAGTGAGCAAGAGGTTGATGCCTTGAGCTTCAGCGGCGTGTGCCAAGCAAAGTCCAATGGTTCCCGTGCCGCAGTAAGCATCAAGAACGCGCAGGTTGTTAGCCGGAGCGGATGCGTTTGCTTGCGCGGAGACGCTGGCCTGCGCGGCGCCGGTCTGCTCGGAGTCAGCAAGCTCGGAGCTAGCAAGCGCACCGTCGATGGCCAGCTGATAGAGCATTTCAGTTTGTTGAGGGTTCGTCTGGTAGAAACTGGTTGGACCAATCTCAAACGTGCAGCCCAAAAGCTTATCGCTCATAGAAGTTGAGCCCCAAAGCAGACGGGTTTCTCGCCCTAAAATTGCGTTGGTGCGCTTCTGGTTGACGTTCAAGAAGATGCTGGTTAGCTCGGGGTGCGACTTGCGAAGTGCGGCAATAAACTCCTGTTCATGGGGTAGGTGTTGACCGTTGACCACCAGCACAAGCATGACGTCGTCAGTGGCATATCCGCAGCGAACTACGCCATGGCGCAGCGCTCCCTTGCCGCGATCCTCCTGGTAAGCGTGGATGTTGAACTGGCTGGCAAGATACGCAACGTCGTTAAGGATGGCGCGTGCTCGACCGTCTTCTACCAGGCATTCCTTTGAAGCAATAATTTTGTGCGTTCCGCTTGCGTAGAAACCGGAGCGAACCGTGCGACCTTTGCCCGGAGCAAATGGCGTCGCTGCCTTGTGACGATACGCCAGAGGCTCGTCCATTCCACAAATAGGTTTAATGGTTACATTATTGATGCTTGCCAGCGGGGCGAGAAGTTCCTCTACTTGCGCCTGCTTACGCTTAAGTTGGATAGGATAGGGGACCGAAAGCCACTCACAGCCTCCGCAGCGACGCGCAATAGAGCATGTTGGTGTCTTGTATCCCATAGTTCCTCTCCAAATCTTGAGTTACTACTATACCGTTTACGGACTTAAATGGCATGTTGAGGGGATTGTTGTATCTAATCTGTTTCGTTTTTCTGTATCGCTGCCGGTTTATGTAAAAAACCGTTAGGCTATCAAGCACAGTAATTTTGGGCGAGACAAAGGGGTGGATTATGGCTCTCATCAGCAAAATTGGTATTATCGGCGCTAATCATGTTGGCGCACACGTTGCTAACGCCTTGCTTTACCAGGGACTTGTTACTGAGCTCTACATTAGCGATACAAATGAGGTTCTGTGCAAAGCTCAGGTAAACGATTTGTTAGATGCAATGCCATTTTATCCACACCCTGCTCGTGTCTTTGAACTTGATGACCGGTATGAGGAGCTTGCTGGCTGCGACATTATTGTTAATGCCGCTGGTCATGTAGCTGCTGCTGCAGGCAACCGCGATGGCGAGCTCTTTGTCACCACTGACGAGGCCAAGAAGTTTGCAAAACGCATCGCAGATGCTGGCTTCGATGGCGTTTGGGTCAACATCGCAAACCCATGCGACGTTGTTACCACTGAACTCCAGTATCTGACCGGCGCTGATCCTTACAAGGTTATCGGTTCCGGCACTACGCTCGACTCCGCTCGACTCCGCCACGCACTTTCTGGTGCTACTGGCTATCCAGCATCTTGTATCAACGCTTGGATGCTTGGCGAGCATGGTAACGGCATGTTTGCTTGCTGGTCACATGTTTCCATTGGCTGCCTCACCCTCGATGAAGTTGCGGCTCAGACGGGCAAGACCTTTGACCTTTCAGAGCTTGAGCAAGCCGGACGTATGGGTGGGTATGTCACTTATAGTGGTAAGCAGTGCACCGAGTATTCTATTGCAAACGGTGCCGTTGAGGTTATCAAGGCTATTGTCCACGATACCAAGTTGATCACACCAGTCTCCACGCTACTTACTGACGTGTATGGCGTCTCTGGCTTCTACTCTTCACTTCCTGCAGTTATTGGTGCCAATGGTGTCGAGAAGGTCTTTGTGCCCGAGCTTTCTGACGCCGAGATTGAGGCATGGCGCAAGTCCTGCGAGCACGTCAAGAGTAACATCGACCAGCTTGGTTGGCTTGAGGTAGACGCTCGTATCGACTAGTGTGCCGCGTGCCGCGCGTGCTGCGGGTTCTGCGCGACTGTTGAGGCTGCGGTCACAATGGCTACGGCTGTGACTGTTGCGACCAGGTAATATTGCACATCGAACACACCTTGGGGCTTCTCCCGAGGTGCGTTTCTTATGCTAAGTTTTAGATTAATAGCATTGGGAAATTTATAAATTTCTCGATTTTCTCGCCACAGTTGTTGTTTGTATGCCACAGATTGTATGCGGGTTTTATATACACTTCGCATGGAATGTACAGAAAAATTACTGTATCACCTGCGATTTTTAAACAACATTTAAATAAAAATTTCTATTGACTTGCAATCAATGTGATATCACAATAATACCAACAGAAGGCTCACTGTCACAAAGGAGATATTATGAGCACTGAGAAAATTATCAAATCCAAGAGTGGTTGGCTATTTTTGCTGATTGCTATTGCTCTTTTTATAATAGCAGTCCTGTTTTTGGCAAATTTTGTGATTAGCGCTATAGCTGCAGATAGAAATCCTCGCCTGGAGCCATCGGTCCCAAGCATTATTGGTGCGTTGGTTTTCTTCTTTGCTGGCTTGTTTGTTTCAAGCGGCTTGTTTAGTCTTCAGCCTGGTCAGGCAAAGGTTTGCGTACTGTTTGGTAAGTACATTGGCACCGTTAAGGACGAGGGCCTTCGCTGGGCAAATCCTTACTATGCTAAGACTCTGTCCGCAGGCAACCTTTCCACTCTCGTCACAGTTGGAGACACTTCTAGTGTAAACGTGCATACCTCTATCATTTCCACTCGTGCTCGCACGTTGAATGGCGATGTCCTCAAGGTCAACGATCGCATGGGCAATCCAATCGAGATTGCTGAGGTAGTTGTTTGGCGTGTCAGTGATACCGCAAAGGCTCTCTTTGATGTCGATGACTACGATAGCTATGTTGCTATGCAGGCAGAGACTGCACTTAGACACGTCGCTAGCATTTACAGCTACGACCACATGGAGGATGAGTCTGAGTCCAATGCCGCAATTACCCTGCGTTCTAACATTGAGGAAGTCTCCGAGGCTCTTCAGTCTGAGTTGAGCCGCAACCTTTCCGTTGCCGGTATTACTGTCGACGACGCTCGTCTCACACACCTCTCTTATGCTCCTGAAATTGCACAGGCAATGCTCCGCCGCCAGCAGGCAGAGGCAATTATTGCTGCACGTAAGAAGATTGTCGAGGGCGCCGTTTCCATGGTTGACATGGCTCTCACTCAGCTTTCCGAGAATGGCGTTGTTGAGTTTGACGAAGACCGTAAGGCCGTTATGGCTTCTAACCTCATGGTTGTTCTCTGCGGCGAGTCTGAGGCTCAGCCTGTGCTTAACACTGGTTCTTTGCAGCAGTAAAGCATGGCGAGAAACCCATGGCACCTCGCAAACAATATCCGCTTCGCATAGCCCCAGAAGTCTGGGAGGCGGTTGAACGTTGGGCACAAGATGATATGCGTTCAACCAACGCTCAGGTAGAATGGATTTTGCGCGATGCTCTGAAAAGAGCAAAGCGTTCTCCAAAAGCTAATAACACTTGTATGAACAAGACAGAAAAGATGGAAGAAGGAAACTAATATGGCCGATAATACTCCGCAGCCACCTGTTCCTAACGCTCCCGTTTCTCCCGCCGCGCCTGCACCAGCTGTGCCCGCATCTCCAGCTGCGCCTGCAGCTGCCGTTGCATCTACGCCAGCTCCAGAAGTTGCCACTCCAGCAACTTCTGGTGAGGTAGTTCCTGTGCTGAGCGTTCAGCATTTCACTAAGAAATATGGCTCCAAGGTAGCTGTTTCTGATCTTTCGATCGACGTCATGCCTGGCGATATCTACGGTTTTATCGGCCACAATGGCGCAGGTAAAACTACACTTATTAAGTCTGTCGTTGGCGCCCAGCCATTTGAGGGTGGCGTCATTTTTGTGGACTCGAAGAACGTACTGGTTGATCCTGTTGGCACAAAGCAGGTCATTGCTTACGTTCCAGATAACCCGGACATTTACGAGTTCATGAGTGGTATCAAGTATCTCAATTACGTTTGCGATATCTTTGGCGTTCCTGCAGAGAATCGTGTTGAGCGTATTACCACGCTGGCTAACCGTCTGGGCATTACCGACTCCCTATCAAATGCTATCGGTAGTTATTCTCATGGTATGAAGCAGAAGCTGGTTTTGATTTCCGCTCTACTTCACGAGCCAAAGCTCATTATTTTGGATGAGCCATTTGTTGGCTTGGATCCAGCAGCTAGCTTCGAGTTGAAGAAGATGCTGCACGAGCTGGCTGACCGTGGATCTGCAGTTTTCTTCTCGTCACATGTTCTTGAGGTTGTCGAGAAACTCTGCAATAAAATTGCAATTATTCGTCAGGGCAAGCTTCTTGCTGCAGGTAAAACGGATGAGATTCGCGGTAATGCTTCTCTTGAGGAAGTCTTCCTCGGCCTTGAAGCTGGCGCTCCTGGCGTTTCTGCCGAGATTGCTCAGGACATGGCTACCACAAAGGAAGGCGCAGCTGTTCAACCAGTCATTCCTGGTACGCCTGTAGCCACTGCACCTGCAGCTCCAGTTGCACCAACAGCACCGGTTGCACCTGCGGTGCCCGCTGCTCCAGCAACACCAGCGGCACCTGCAACACCGGCTGTTCCAGCAGCACCAGCTGCACCTGCAACTCCAGCGGGATCTGCGGGTCCTACTGCGCCGACTGCTCCTGGAGCACCAATCCCTCCAGGCGCTCCAGTTCCTCCTTCCTTCCCTAAGGAGAACTAGTCATGGCAAACAACGTTCCACAGGCTCCTCAGCGTCCCGATGTGCCTGAGCAGAATCTGCCACTTTCAGGAGATGTTTTTATTCCAGCTCAGGTAAGTGCTAGTCAGGTTCCTGTTCTTAATCGCTCTGAGCTTAAATTACCTTCTAATCTTAAAGTTTTCTTGATGCTGCTTAAGGTTCAGATCACCATGATTTGGACCACTCAAGTTATGGGCGCACGAAAGAATTTTGAGAAAAAGGTTGGCGCAAATGCTCTGCCTATTGTTGGCGGCATTTTTGCAGTTGTCGGTATGCTCATCATGATGGTTTACATTTATGGCGTGTCTACAGGTGTTGCTCTTGCTGGTTTTACAAGATTACTTCCTCTAGCAGGAATTCTTTTTGGTGCTTTACCAGGTATTATTTTGACATTTGTAAAGGCTAATGGCGTACTTTTTGCGTATAGGGATTACGATTTTATCATGTCACTTCCCATCAAAAAGAGCACTATTATTTATTCTCGAGTAGCTGCCCTGTATGCTGCAGAGGGTATTTGGTCTCTCGTTATTATGCTGCCAGTCTTTTTGGCCTACTTTACCTTTGAAGCAGTCACGATTCCGCGTTTGATTGGCGCTCTGTTTGCGCTTATTCTTGGACCTAATTTAGCAGTTTCTGCTGCAATTCTTTTGGCCTTTGCTGTCGCCGCTCTTGCAGCAAAACTGCACTTCAAGTCTTTAGGAATAGTTGTTGGCGGCGTTTTTGGCCTTTTGTTTATGGTTGCCTATCTGTTCTTTATCTTTACGATATCTTTCAATACAGATAAGCTGGGCGCAGCTGGCAATTTCCAAGACACCGTATTTAGCGTAGCAAGTTCTGTTGGATTGGTTTATCTTCCATCACTGTGGATTGCCGATTTCTTTAGGTCCGGCTCTTTTGTCAGCTTCTTGCTATTTGTTTTGGTTTCCGTTGGAGCTCCAGCAGCAATTGTTGCAATTATTTCTCGCTTTAATGATCGCATTAATGCGCTGGTAAGTGAGGACAAGGTTCAGAAAAAGTTCACCACCAAACAGATTTCCACCAAGTCTGTGACGCCCTTTGTTGCTTTGATTAGAAAAGAGATCCAGACCATCATTGGATATCCAGCAGTTTTTGTGAACATGCTTTTTGGATGCTTGCTGATGGTTATTCTCGCCTTTATTTCTCTGTTCTTTAATACGTCGTCTATTGTTGCCAATTTTGTTCCTGCGTCCGAGGTTCCACGATATCTACCTCTGGCAAGAACTATCCTTGGCATGGTAACCACCTGGTTTGGTACCTCGATGTTCTGCGCTGCTAACTCCGCTGCCATTTCATATTCGCTAGAAGGTCGTTCAAATTGGTTGATGGCAACCATGCCAGTATCTTCAAGGCAGATTTTTGGCGCAAAGATTGCTGTTAACATGCTCTACGTGGCATTCTTTAGCATTCTGACTCAGATTTTCTTCCTAATTCCCGGCCACATTACCATTGAGACGGCGTTGAGAAACGTTATTCTGCCACTTTGCATTGTATTTCTTGTGGCTAATGTTGGTCTGGCCATTGATATTCGCCGACCAAACTTTGATTGGACTTCCGTTATTGATATCACCAAGAGAAGTCTTTCAGTTACCGTTTCTTCTCTCGTTGGCACGTTAGGTTCGATGATTGTCATTGGCGGAACATTCATAGTGATGATTTTGCCGGTTATCGATTCATTTAGCTCGTCAACGGGCATGATTAACGAGACACTTCCAAATGTTGTTTTTGTTACGCTGTCGCTGTTGAATGCAGTTATCGGCGCTCTCATCTTTAACAACACCGTTCACCGAGGAGTTAGAATTTAACTTCTGTAATTCTCAAAGGGAGCGCCGTGCAATTTCACGGTATCTACCTGCAGTAATAGTGTGAATTTTTCTGTCATGAAGAAACTTTGAGACACTCACTAAATGTCGTTTATCGAATGGTGGGTGTCTCTTTTTATGCTTTGCGGTACGGTAGGGTGGCTAG
>ERZ773008.659-NODE-659-length-25542-cov-4.907090_pt1 | contig 25542 bp, 20 predicted proteins | sample MGYA00580664_ERZ773008 | MGnify/ENA primary metagenome ERZ773008 (study PRJEB29015, sample SAMEA2738016) | human oral metagenome | biome: human oral; feature: human-associated habitat; material: dental | place: China | collected 2048 ... | reverse complement strand
TTTGTATTCTATATGAATATCATTTGAGTGATTAGATAACAGGAAGGCTCCTTTTCCTTTTACTTATTATTAAGTGAGGAGCCCTCCTTTTTTACTTCTCAAAACTATGGAAGAAACTCGGGTTGCCCTTTACATTTATAATAGGACCTGCGACTTCCTTTGTATCTGGATTATACGTATAGAAACCAGTAGCTTTCTTGTTGGCACTACCAAAAACTATCAAGTTCTTGTGCTTTGCGACAGCAATACCTTGAGGATTGGAAACCTCCATACCTTTTATAACCGCCACAGTTTTCTGCTTCAGGTCAATGACAACCGGAACATTGGTAAGACTAACATAAGGTTTCTTCAGTCCGTTAGGATCAAGACCGAAAGAGTTAGCATAGGCGTAAGCCTGTCCATTGCCGCCGTAGAGTATCGTTGCCAAGAACTCTGCATGCTTGGTTGCCAGACCGGCAACTTCCGTCTTGTCAAGGCGGATGCAGTAATTAGGATCGATATCCGTCGAACCGTTCTTTATACGCACGATACCTCCGTTGAGTCCTGGAATGAAACCGAACGAACCGATACAGTTGATGTAAATATCTTTATTCTCATCCATAAAGATAGAGCCCGGATCAATTGGACGTGTAGCAAAACACATTCCCAAAGACTGATTAACGATGTGTTTCTCCACCTTATCCGTCTTCACATCAATCATAGCAAACTCTATGTTGTTACGTGTTGGCATATATTGTGCGTTCATCTGATTCAATCCAACAAAGAGTTTTCCATTACGAATAATCATCGCAGCTGGTGCAACTTTTGTATCTGACTGTTTCAGATTATTGAGGTCGATATCAGTAATCTTTGTCATGGTTGTAGGGTTGAATGCCATCACTATACCAAGACCTTGCAAGCTAACATACGCCTTTTCCTTACTTACCTCTACGATGTTACATGCTGATGCACCCGCGGGAATAGCCAATGCTCCCTCTTTCTTCCATGTGCCATCTCCCAAAATTCGATAGCGATTAACCTCTGCCTTCGTGTTTCCCATATAATCAGGGAAGGTATAAACATTGCCTGACTCTGTTACAATTGGCGTAGAACCAAAACCGCAAGGAATACCGTTCTTATTGTCGTATGTTCCTGGTAAGAAACTTGGCAATGCTTGCAAATAAACATTACCACTACTACCTTCAGGATTGGTGATACCCGTTGCAAAGACAACACCGTGGAACTCCTTTTCTCCTGGAGTAGGCTTAGGAGCTGGCGTTGGGTCATCATTACTGCTACACGCACTAAACAAAGCTGCTAAGGCAACAGCAGAAAGAATTGATTTAAGCTTTTTCATTGTTTCATTATTTATTGTAGAAATATTATATAAGCCATGCGTTTAAGAGGTATTAAGCAATAACTAAAAAACTGACGAGCTTTTTCTTGTATGTTCGAGAGCTTCAGAAAACTTACTCCTCCAGGCTTTCTATTATTTTATTTGAATAGATATCTAACCTTAAGTCCTATGTATCTGCCGGGTAAGGGGCGATTAAATTCAGATACAACACGCCGATCTGTTAAGTTCTTGACCTTGAACGTCAATGTCCATTGGTCATTCTTAAAGCTATGTTCAATGGCTGCATCCATTGTCAAAGCAGATGGAATCTTCTTATCTTGATATCTACTTACCTCGAAATCATAGAAATACTTATGCACGTATGAGGCATCAAAGAGCAGACGTGTGTTCTGTTCTTTACCACCAAAGAGGTTCTCTTTATGAAGTTCAGCACCAAAGTTTGCCAATAGATAAGGTACGTTTGGAATACGCTTGTTATACGTTGGGTTCTCAACCGCTGTTCCTGGTGTTAGCTTTCGCACGTCACGAAGATCTTGATAGGTTGCATTGGCATAAAGATAAAGTAGTGGACAAACATCTCCTTTTGCATCAAGTTCTATTCCTCTCGTACGCACACTACCGAAGTTACGATAACGTGCCATGGTAGGAATCATATCTGGGGTAAACCTTATCATATCCTTTAATTGATTGTAAAAAACATTCAACTCTATCTCAACCAACCCACCTCTTTGCTGCAAATGACGATAGAGCATACCCACATTCACACCAGAAGTACGCTCTGGCTTCAATGCAGGTGATGCCAAAATAGAATATCCGTTACCAATGAGTTCTTCACTGGTTGGAATTCTAACCTCTGAATTGAACGAGGCTTTCAACATCAAGTCATTCGTAAACTTATAGCGCATCGCATCACTGAAACCTACGTATGACTTGGACACCTTGACGGGTTCTGGAGAGCTCACAGAATATACGTCAATACTACGGGAGCGTGAAGAGAAAAGGAAGTTCTTGAATGTAAAAGCATTTTGGAATTTCCCATTAAAGAGCGTCAAATCGTATGACCAACCTATGGTAAGCGTCTTCATCTTACTTGGGAAGTTTGAGCGGAACCCCAAGGCTTTATCCATTAAGGAATCAGAAGGATGTAATAAGTTTTGATCAAAATAGATATTCAAATTGAGTCCATGGTGCTCATCAATGGTATAGCCCATATTTAACTTTGAAGTCAACTCATTAGATCGATTCCTTCCATCAGATGGGAAGTTATTCTGCTCACCACCAAACGGAGAGACTGGAGGCAACTTGTTCCCATCCCAATCATAACGATTCATAGCTTTATCACGCAATCCATACTTGCCAATAACGTACCCTATTTCAAAATCGAAGTCGAGTCCGTCTACAAAGAAGTTTTTACGTTTCAGCGTCAAAGCCGTTACTCCACTGATAGAATGGTTATACGCCTCACGCACATCAAGGTCTATTCCTTGTATCTCTTGCCGTGTCTTGAGGAAGATAAGCTCCCACTTCATCTCATCAAACCACCATTTAGTAGCTTTGAGGGACATGCCAGCCATGATCTTATTGAACTGGTCGTGATCTCTCTTCACCTCTCTTCCATCAAGGTTAGCCAATTTCATCTTGTAATCGTTCTTTGCAAATGAAAAAGCACCGCCTATTCCAAACTGCAATCCACTCTTACGATCAGTCCGCTTAAACACCGTTGAGACTTGATGTGTATTGAAAGAACCCACTTCATAGGTAAAGTCAAAATAGACAGGAGGGTATTCCTTGGTCACAACATTCACTGCTCCGCCCAATGCCGAGCCACCGAATTTGTAAGGGACAATACCTTTGTAGACTTCTATACGCTCTATCATATTCGTTGGAATATCATTCAATGCAACGAAGTTACTCAATTGAGACATCGGCGTTTCATCAACATACATACCCATGCGTTTGCCTTCCAAGCCTCGAAGTGAGATACGTGAAGCACTGCCCAAACCACCAGTATTACGAATCGTAACACCAACCGTACGAGCAAGAACATCATTGATATTAGATGCTGTACCCTGTAATTGTCGCTGTCCAATGACAGATACAGGCATTGCTGACTCCTTCAACTTTCGAATTTCACTGCGTGCTGTCACAGTAACTTCCTTCATCTCTAAGGTTGTATCACGCTTAACAACGTCCTGCGCATAGCATGTAAGCAGGCTAAGACTCGAAAGCAATATTAAACAAAATGCTTTCTTATACAATAAATAAACATTAGAAGCTACTTCTCCTATAGGTTTCCTTCTCCGTCTCTCCATGTGGATTATAGATTAAGGACTTATTGGTAACGTTGATTTAAGTCCTTACTGTTAAACTAAAATGTAATCAAAATAACGTTGCAAAGATAGAGAATAACAAAATATAAGACAATACCTAAAAGTAAGTAAATAGGTTGACAAAGGGACAGTTAAACAAGTTGACAAGCTGAAGGAGAGAATATCTCAAAATAAAGAGAGGCTTACCTTCATTTCAAAAGAGCATCCCTTCAATATGAGAAAAGCCTTTCTTCATATCAAGGAAACGCCTTATTCAAATAGAGGTAGCAGTCTACTCATATACTATAAACTAAATTTCTGTTACATAAAAAGGAACGTATTAAAGGATAAACACACCTTTAATACGTTCCTTTTTTTAATTATATTGCTCTCGAAAGAGAACTATATCTTTCTTATTCTTTACTTCTTCCTGAACTTCTCTGCCTGACTCTGAATCAAAGCTGTGTCTTCGAAGTAATTGATCTGCATAGCTGCACGAACTTCATCCATCGTCTTTGCAGCTACCTCACGAGCCTCAACGGATCCCTTCCTCAAGATGTTATAAATCTCTGGAATATCTTGCTCGTATTCATGGCGACGAGCACGAATGGGGTCAAGTATCTTATTGAGCACATTATTTAAGAGCTTCTTACACTTCATATCACCGATACCACCAGCCGTATAAGCAGCTTTCAGTTCGTCAAGGTTATGGAACTCTGGCCAGAACTCCGCAAAATCTTCATCGGTTGAGAAAGCATCAAGGTAGGTAAACACAGCGTTACCCTCAACATGACCGGGGTCGGAGACATTCAAGTGAGTTGGGTCGGTGTACATTGTCTTCACCTTCTTCCATACAGTATCAGCATCATCTGACAGGTAGATACAATTACCCAAGCTCTTACTCATCTTCTCTTTTCCATCCGTTCCAGGCAAGCGACGAGCCGTTGCATTTTCTGGTAACATGATGTTTGGTTCGACTAATACGGGTGCATAAAGCTGATTGAAACGACGTACAATCTCGCGTGTCACCTCAATCATTGGCTCTTGATCTTCACCCGCAGGAACGGTAGTTGCCTTGAAAGCTGCTATATCGGCTGCCTGTGAAACAGGGTACGCAAAGAAGCCCATTGGGATGTTTGCTTCAAAGTTACGCATCTTGATTTCAGTCTTCACAGTAGGATTACGCTGCACACGACTTACACTGATAAGATTCATAAAGAACGTTGTCAGTTCTGCCAATTCTGGTATCTGACTCTGAATATAGAGCGTACATTTCTCTGGACTAAGCCCTGCAGAAAGATAATCCAAAGCCACTTCAATGATGTTCTGGCGAATCTTCTCTGGGTTATCAGCATTATCCGTCAAGGCTTGTACATCAGCCATGAATACAAACATTCTATCGTAGTCGCCAAGGTTCTGTAGCTCCACACGACGGCGAAGTGAACCCACATAGTGACCAAGATGCAACTTACCAGTTGGGCGGTCACCCGTTAAAATAATCTTTCCCATGTATCTTTATTTCTTATTTACGTTATTTAGAGGCGCTGCAAAGCGTTATTGTCGATGCTCCTCTTCGACAGCTGCAGTATCAGCTTGCAGTTTCTCTTCCTCTGGCTCAGGGGTTGCTTCTTCTTCTGGCTCCGCTGGTTCTGGTGCTGTGACAACTGTATCAACAACAGGAGGAGCAGTGTTCTGGACTGGCGCTTCATAAGGAATCGTATCGACAGACAAGCTATCCGATGTAACTGCCGCTGGTGGTGTTGGACGGAAAGCAACATAAGCGCCAATTCCTATTGCCAGTACAACCAAACCAATCAATATACCCCATAAGATGGCATGATTGTTCTTCGTGTTTGTATGAACCGTTTGTGGAACTTGTGCATTCACTTGATTCTGTGGTTGATACTGCTGTCCTGCACTAATAAGAGGTAATGTTACCTCCATCGTTCCATGACAATGAGGGCACTGACATTCGATTGTCTGCCCCTCACTAGCTTCCACTATAAATTGTGTACCACAATTATCACATGTTATCTGATACTTCATCTATTCGATTTCTATCATTAACCAAGTACTTCTATAGCCTTGCGCATACGTTTCAAGGTTTCCGCTTTGCCAAGGAAAGCAGAGATATCAAACATACCAGGTCCCTTACCAATACCAACCAATGTCAATCGGAAAGCATTCATTATATCGCCAAGCTTATAACCTTTATCCTCTACCCACTTCATCACAACAGGTTCCTGACCTTCGATACTGAAGTCGTCTATACCCTCAAGCACCTCAGCCAATTCAGTCATCTGCTGTGCTGAATATTCCTTCCAACGCTTCTTAACCGTCTTCTCATCATAGCTTGTTGGTGCAATGAAGAAGAAAGAACAAAGTTCCCAAAGCTCTTTCACGAAACTAACACGATCCTTCATCATGTGAACAACCTGTCTTACTTGTTCCATACTAGCTTCAACACCATTATTAGCAACGATAGGTGCAAAGAGTTCTGCTATCTCGTCATCACTCTTACGGAGGATGTACTCATGATTGAACCATATACCCTTTTGATAATCAAATTTAGCTCCGCTCTTTGAACATTTCGTTATATCGAATGCTTTTACTAACTCATCAAGAGAGAAGAGTTCCTGTTCGGTTCCTGGATTCCAACCTAACAATGCTAAGAAGTTTACCACTGCCTCTGGGAAATATCCACTCTCACGATAACCCGAGCTAACCTCTCCTGTCTTAGGATCATGCCACTCTAATGGAAACACGGGGAATCCTAAACGATCACCATCACGCTTGCTTAACTTTCCCTTTCCTTCTGGTTTCAATAACAATGGAAGGTGTGCGAAACGTGGCATACTATCCTCCCAACCAAAGGCACGATAGAGCAATACATGCAAAGGAGCACTTGGCAACCACTCTTCACCACGGATCACATGAGAGATTTCCATTAAGTGGTCATCAACAATGTTAGCAAGGTGGTAAGTAGGCAACTCATCTGCGCTCTTATACAAGACCTTATCATCAAGGATATCACTCTTAATGCAGACATCGCCACGAATCATATCACTGACATGAACCTCCTCACCTGGCTCTATCTTAAAGCGAACAACATACTGTTGACCATCGTCTATCAAGCTATCAACCTCATCCTTTGGCATGGTCAAAGAGTTGCGCATCTGAAGACGAGTATGTGCATCGTATTGGAAGTTCTGAATCTCCTTGCGCTTAGCATCTAACTCCTCTGGAGTATCAAAGGCAATGTATGCTTTACCAGCCTCTAACAACTGATTAACATACTTCTTATAGATATCACGACGCTCACTCTGTCGATAAGGACCATGCTCACCTCCAAAGCTAACGCCCTCATCAAACTCTATTCCTAACCATTTAAACGAATCAAGGATATATTCTTCAGCCCCTGGAACAAAGCGATTAGAGTCTGTATCCTCTATACGGAAGATGAGTTTACCGCCATGCTGACGTGCGAAAAGATAATTATACAATGCTGTACGTACACCACCAATATGCAATGCGCCCGTTGGACTAGGTGCAAAACGTACTCTTACATTTCTCTCTGCCATTGTCTTAAATATTATTTTTCCTGCAAAATTAATGTTTTTTTTTGAGTATACGCCATATTTTTAGTATTTTCGCAAGTGCTTAGAAGTTAATAGAAAGTATATAGAAATATGATAAGATTCAGAAACATCAAAAGCCACTATTGGCGTAATATGGCTTCAAGAACGGCTTTGGTCATCGTTGCTGTGGTGATGATAGTGCTTTTCTTACCACGAACGAGGGGTAAACTCTTCCATTATGATGAGGGCAAACCATGGATGTATGGACAACTAATTGCCAAATTCGACTTCCCTATCTTCAAGACCGATGAAGCATTAAAGGCGGAACGTGACTCTATGATGAAGCATTTCCAGCCGTATTATAACGTTAATCCTTCTATCGAAGCAAAGAAGATTGAACAATTCAAGACAGCTTACAAGAATGGTATTCCAGGCTTACCGCAATCATATGTAGAAATCATTGCCCAACATTTGCATGATATTTATGAGGCTGGTGTGATTGACCCACAGCAATATTCCAAACTCGTGAAAGATAGCGATAATGTGATTCGTGTGGTCACTGGTAAACAAGCTGTGAGTGTTCCAATCAATAAGACCTTCTCAACGCTCGGGGCGTATGAGCATCTCTTTGTGAATCCTACTTTAGGTTCAAAGCGTGCTATCTTACAACAATGTAATCTAAACGAATACATTGAACCAAACCTTATTTATGATAAAGATCGCAGTGAGACAGAGATGAATGATATGCTCAGTCTCATTCCACAAGCATCAGGAATGGTATTGGAAGGACAGAGAATCATCGACCGAGGTGATATCGTTGATGCAAAGACTTACCGTGTGCTCAATTCATTCGAGCAGGCTATGGAGAAGCGTAACGCATCCGAAGCAGAGATTACATCAACCATCATCGGACAAAGTATCTATGTATTAATCCTCATCGGATTATTCACCCTTTACCTCGCTCTCTTCCGCAAAGATTATTTCGACAAGCCGCGTTCCATATCACTACTTTATGTGATGATAGTCATATTCCCTATCCTCACTTCGCTAATGATGGAGCATAACATCCTAAGTGTTTACATTCTTCCTTTCTCCATGGCACCGATCTTCTTCCGAGTATTTATGGATTCCCGAACGGCTTTCATAGCGCATGTAACGATGATTCTTATCTGTGCGGTCGCCGTGAAATACCAATACGAATTTATCATCGTACAATTAGTTGCAGGTTTGATTGCCATTTATTCTCTAAGAGAATTATCCAAGCGTAGTCAGATATTCCTTACTGCCTTATTGGTTACAATCGGTTCAGCTGCTATGTATTTAGCTTTACAACTCATCCAAGCCGACGACCTTTCAAAGCTCGACCAGACCATGTATTATCACTTCGGAGTCAATGCTTTCTTCCTTCTCTTTACTTATCCGCTTATGTTAGTGATTGAGAAGACTTTCGGTTTCGTTTCAACTGTAACGATGTTCGAGTTATCCAATACAAACAATGAACTTCTAAGACGATTGAGCGAGGTTGCACCTGGTACTTTCCAACATTCAATCACGGTTGGAAATCTCGCAACTGAGATAGCAAACAGGATTGGAGCTAAGAGCCAACTGGTTCGTACAGGAGCTTTATACCATGACATCGGTAAAATGCTCAATCCAGCGTTCTTTACAGAGAATCAAGCGGGCATCAATCCGCATGATAAGTTGACCGACTTAGAGAGTGCGCGTATTATTATCAGTCACGTAACGGAAGGATTAAAGCTCGCAGAGAAGTATAATCTACCACGCGAAATAAAAGAGTTTATTACCACGCATCATGGCACAGGACTTGCGAAATATTTCTACATACATTATAAGAATGAGCATCCTGACGAGGAAGTGAACGAAGACCTCTTCCGTTATCCGGGTCCGAACCCATTCACCCGAGAGCAAGCTATCTTGATGATGAGCGATACTGTTGAGGCGGCGTCACGATCTCTAAAGGAATACACAGAAGACAGCATCAGCGAACTTGTAAACAAACTTATTGACGGACAAGTAGCTGATGGTAACTTCACGGATTGTCCTATCACTTTCCGTGACATCTCCGCCGCGAAAGCCGTACTCATAGAACGTCTCAAGGCAATGTATCACACGCGTATTCAATATCCAACACTAAAAGCATAGATAACGCTATTTTAAAATTGTAATAGAATATTATCAATTTAGCCATCTGTATTTGCGTTATTTTCGAAAGCTACCCTACTTTGGTTCAAATAGCCAAATTATGGTAGCTTTTTACATATAAGTAATAACTCATTGAAATACAAGTTATTACACGAAACGTACTATCATTATAATAAGAAAGAACTCACTTATCTTGTAAAAATATGGTACTTTTCAGCCAAAAAGAGGCTCTTTTTCATTAAAATCAATGCTACTTTTTGATGAAAACGATAGTACTTTTCACCAAAAACGATAGTACTTTTTACTAAAAACGATAGTACTTTTTTAGAAAAAGGTACTATCGTGCAGTTTAAATCGATTATTCTTTTGCTAGAATAAGATATTTTAGAAACAAAAAATGTAATATCTTTTCCAGTTTATTCTATACTCCTTTAAGTAAAAATCATAGAACTTTACCCATAAATCGACCGTTATTTTGCAATCGAACCTACCTTCTTTTACCCAACATGTTCCCTACTTTTCGCACTTAAAGAACTATTGCACAAATCGAAACAAAGTGAGAAAAAGAGAGGAAAGATTTGGAGTTTTAGAACAATATATATAACTTTGCAACCAAATTTATAGGTTTTTAATATACAAAAGAACAACCAATGAAGCATTCTAAGATGATCATTGCTGCCACAATGTTAGCAATGGCAACAACATCACAAGCCGGAGGTTTACTCACAAATACTAATCAAAGCATTGCTTTCAACCGTAATTTTGCACGTGTCGGTGCGATTGGTATCGATGGAGTTTACTTTAATCCAGCTGGAGTAGTATTCCTGAGCAATGGTTTCCATTTATCTCTTAACGTTCAGAATGTGTACCAAACACGTGAAATTACATCGTCTTTTTCGGTTCCTGCATTCGAACAAGTGCCGGCATTGCAGCCTTTTGCACAACCTTTCAAGCTCAATGGAGGAAAAGAAGATGGCAGTAAGTTCTATAAAGGCAAGGCGTCTGTGCCCATCCTCCCATCGTTCCAGATTGCTTATAATAAGGATAAATGGAGTTTCCAAGTAGGTTTCGGTTTGACTGGTGGTGGTGGAAAGGCTACATTCAATGAAGGACTTCCTTCTTTTGAACGACAAGTTTCGCTGCTTCCTGCATTAATCAATCAAAACCTCCCGACTTTCGCAGCTCTTCTTGGTCAGCAAGAGTCTCCTGCAACAGCATATAGCATGCAGAGCTATATGAGTGGACAGCAATACGATTTCGGTTTGCAACTCGGTGCAGCATATAAAATCAATGATCATCTTGCTGTTTATGGTGGTGCACGCTTCAACTATATCTATAATAAGTACGAGGGAAATCTTACGAACATCTCAGCAAATGTTGGTGGAAATAATCAGAACTTATACAATTACTTCGACTCTAAAGTAAAAGCACTTAACGATAAGGCTACATCGTTACAAGCGCAAGCTGCAGCTGCAAGGACGCAAGCCGCAGCTTTACAGGCACAAGCTAATGCAACGACAGATCCAACAGCAAAAGCACAACTATTGGCTGCAGCAAATCAATATGCTGCGGGTGCCGAGAAAGCGAGTAACGGAGCGAAGTTAGTGAGTGCTGGAGCCGACAAACTCAGTAGCAGTAAGGAACTCGTAAAGGATCGTTATGTAAAGGTGAGCCAACGTGGTTGGGGTATTACTCCTATCCTCGGCATTGATTATCACAATGGAAAATGGAATCTTGCAGCTCGCTATGAGTTCACAACAAAGTTCAATGTTGAGACAAAGGCTAATCCAGATGATACGCACAGTTATGAAGATGGCGTAACAACTCCTAACGATATTCCTGGTATTCTTGCTCTCGGTGCACAATATGAAGTATTGAAAAACCTGCGCGTTATGGCTGGTTACAACTATTACTTCGATAAAGAAGCACGAATGGCAAATAACAAACAGAAGCTCCTTGCGCATAATACACAGGAATTCCTTGCTGGTGTTGAGTGGGATATTACTCCTGCAGTGACGGTTAGTGCTGGCGGACAACGCACAAAGTATGGACTCGGTGATGGTAAGTATCTTACCGACCTCAGCTTCGTTACGAGCAGTTACAGCTTCGGCTTTGGTGCAAAGATTAAAGTTGCTAAGAATGCACACCTCAACGTTGCTTACTTCTTTACGAACTATTCTAACTTTAAGAAGGAATACAATGATGCGATTACTGTCGGTAAAGATCAAGTCACACAACCTGATGGTACAATCGTGACACAGCCTAAGACAATCGCAACAAAGAATACAGACATCTTCACCCGAACAAACAAAGTTTTGGGTGTCGGACTTGATATTGATTTCTAAAAACAATCACTCACAACTAAGTTAATCTAACCACAAAGCGGAGATAATTGAATGACTTCAACTTATCTCCGCCTTATTTTTCCCTTCACATCAATTCATTAAGATTCGAAAAGACTTCCTTTTAAACACTTGCAAATATCAAGTAATATTCATATATTTGCAGCAGAACAATATCAAAACGATTGCACATCGCAACCAAAAGACTATAGATTATGGCACAATCAGCAATGACAATCCGTATGGATTCACAGATAAAGAAGCAGTTTGACAAGCTCTGCCAGCAATTCGGAATGAGTACTAATACTGCCATTAATATCTTCGTTAATCAAGTTGTAAGAAGTCGCGCAATACCTTTCATCATCACAAGTAAAGATGATGAAAAGGAAGAAATACGTAAGAAGGGATTGCAGGCTTTCTATCAAATACGCAAGGAAATGGAAGAAAGCAATGATGAGGAAATATCTTTATCAGAGATAAATAAGGAGATTAAACTTAGTAGACAAGAACGTAAATGATTTATGTTGTAATAGACACGAACGTTATTGTGTCTGCCTTAATCACGAAAAACCCCAATGCAGCAACTACTCGGGTATTGGAGTTAGCACTAATGGGAGAGATTGTACCGCTCTATGACCAAAATGTGTTGGATGAGTATCTTGAAGTACTTACAAGGAAGAAGTTTAAGCTAAAAGAGGACTCCATCCAATACATTATAAAAACAATTACCATCAATGGCATCGACACTCTCCGCACGTCTTTCTTAGAAGATATGCCCGATGAAGATGATAGAGTCTTTTATGAATTAAGTCTATCTGAACCAGATTCTTTACTTATTACTGGCAATTCAAGACACTTCCCGAGGACACCAAGAGTTGTATCTCCTAGCGAATTCTTACGAATCATAGAAGATAATAACACATAAAAAGCTACCCCATCTATGATGTATACTGACAAAAGCTTATAATCAATAGCACTTGAAGAAAGGCTTTCCTTAATTTAAAGAAAGGCTTTCTTTGATTCAAAGAAAGGCTCTTCTGAAATGGAAGAAACGCCCCCTTCATTATGAACATAATTTTACTTTATGCACTAGGAGAGATTGGCTACAACGGATCAACATCATAATACACCAGCAAAGCACCATAACGCTTATCTTTCATCATGGCATCTAATGCTCCACGAAGATACTGGCGAACACGAGGATAATCAATACCATTCTCTAATTTCAATACTATCTTTCGAATACTTAATGTCTTCACTCGTGCTACTGCTGGCTTATCAGGACCAAGAACACGAGCCCCAAAGATATCACGCAACCTACTTCCAAGTTCTACCCCTGCCGTATTAACAATGTTCTCATCCCTATGCTTTAAGTAAACATACACCAGATGATAGAACGGGGGATAATGAAATTCGCGTCGCTCGTCCAATAGTTCCTTAAAGAATGTCGGGTAATCATTATGAACAACATACTGGATAACGGGTAAATCAGGAGTCTTGGTTTGAAGTATCACCTCTCCCCTCTTTCCCATTCTACCAGCTCTACCACTCACCTGACTCATCATCATGAAGGCTTGCTCATAAGCTCTAAAGTCTGGATAGTTCAACATTGAGTCAGCATTTAGTATGCCCACAACCGAGACTTTCCCAAAGTCTAATCCCTTAGTAACCATTTGCGTACCAATCAGAAGATTGTTCTTGCCCGTCGAGAAGTCATTAATCAATCGCTCATAAGCATTGCGTGTATGGGTTGTATCTAAGTCCATTCGGGCAATACGAGCCTCTGGAAAGATGGAACGAATCTCATCTTCAATCTTCTCCGTACCATAACCACGTCCTCGAATATCCTTACTTTCACAACAAGGGCACACCTCGGGCACCTTCATTGTATATCCACAATAATGGCAACTTAGGTAGTTCATACTCTTATGATAGGTCAGTGATATATCGCAATTAGGACATTTCGGTACCCAACCACATTGTCTACATTCTATCATAGGTGCAAAGCCACGCCTATTCTGGAATAAGATTGCTTGTTCCCCACGCTCTAAAGCACCACGCACTGCCGATAACAGGCGAGGAGAGAAAGGACCTGACACCATCTTCCGACGATAGAGATCTTTCATATCCACCACTTCGATTGATGGTAACTGAATATCTTTATAACGACGGCTTAGCTCCACAAGTCCATACTTGCCTTGTTTTGCATTATAATATGATTCCATTGAGGGAGTTGCTGTGCCCAACAATGTCTTCGCACCAGCATACATTTGTGCCAATACAATGGCAGCTGACCGTGCATGATAGCGTGGTGCAGGATCTTGCTGCTTAAAACTTTGCTCATGCTCTTCGTCTATTATGACAAGACCAAGCCGATAAAAAGGAAGAAAGACGGCACTTCTCGCACCAAGGATAACATCGTACGGATTGGAGGAAAGCTGTTTCTTCCATATTTCCACACGTTCGGCATCGCTATACTTACTATGGTAAATACCCAACCGATTGCCAAACACGGCTTTTAATCGTTCTGTTATCTGCACAGTAAGGGCTATTTCTGGAAGAAGATAGAGCACTTGTTTATGCTCATTGATAGCTTTCTGGATTAAATGGATGTATATTTCCGTCTTACCCGAAGAGGTTACTCCATGTAACAAAGTCACAGGATGCCCCATCATCTGCACCAAGATATGATTGTAAGCCTCGGTTTGTGCTTCGTTCAGAGGCTTTATCTTCTCTGGATGAGGAGCAATATTATGATTGAGACGTCCCACTTCCTTCTCATAAGTAACAAGTATCATCTTTTCCTGGAGCGATCGAATGACAGCTATTGATGCATGAGACTCATTCATAAGTTCCTCTCTTGTTACCTCACGAAGCTCTGTTTCTGGCAAAAGATGTTCTATATTATCAACCCCCGTCAGTCTAAGATAAGTCATAAGAACATCCAACTGCTTTACAGCTCTCTTCATAGAACTGATTAAAAGAGTGAGCGTTTGTTCGTCACGATACTTATCCGCCAAACGAATAAACAAATCCGTGCGAGGTCGGAAACCATCTTCTGCCTTCAAACCAGAAGGAAGGGCAGCTTTATAAACGTCTCCAATGGACGACATATAATAGTCGGCTATCCATTTCCAAAGCCTCAACTGCTGCGGAAGGAGTATCGGAGTATCATCCAATACTTCAGCAATGTTCTTATATTCAATCTTCTTCTTCCCTTGCTGTGCAACCTCTTCTACAGGCTTAGGAACATCAACAGGATATTCAGCAACTATACCCACATAAGTCTTACTCTTACCTAATGGCACAGTAACACGTACACCCACTTGTATCTGGGGAGCCAACCCTTCAGATACTGCATATGTAAAATAACCTTCTAAAGGAAGAGGCAAAATGATATTGGCGTAGGTCATTGATAATTCTTTATTAATACCTTCTTAAGAAAGTATTGGTTTGTTTACAAAGTTACAAAGAAAGATAGATATATACAATAATAAGCCTTATCTATCAGAAACAGCACCGATTCCATCCCATATCAAAGACACACTTCTATATAAAATAAAGCCCCATTTCATCGAAAGGAAATGGAGCTTTATGTCATATATATCGATTATCTGCCTAGAAGAAATAGGCTACACCCACCTGCCAAGAGTTGTTGCGACTACTCTTCTTATTAAGTCCTAATGCGGAACCAACAGCATTTGGTCCCGTTTTCCAAGTTACATCGGCAGTCTTACCACATGCAATATTATAGTTGGCAGTCACTTGCAAATGCTTTAGAGCCGTAACACCAAAACCGAGATTAATGCTGAAATTACTCTTTTTAAGTGCATAGTTGCTGCATTCTGTCCAACGGAAGTCTTTGTCACCAACGTTAAAAGCAACTTGAGGACCACCAAACAAGAGGATACTGGCAGTACTTCCTAACCCGATAGAATAGCGTACATTCACAGGAACAGATACTTGTTGCTGCTTGATGGTCTTATTAACGTTATCATAATCGAACTTTGCTGAACGATAGTCATATAGTACCGAGGCATCCATTCCCAAACCAACAATAGGCAAAGTGAACTTTACCGTTGGACCAAAGAACCATCCAGCTTGGTTCGACTTATTGAAGACACTACTATTAAACTTCATGTCAGTTACGTTCAAACCTGCCTTCAAACCAAATTGCAGAGGCTCACCTGCATGGGAAGGAATAGAAAATAGCAGTGCTAAAGCTACTATTGCTGATAAAAAAACATTCTTCATAATCTATCGTTTTAAAGGTGAAAACATTCGGAAGAGGTGTATGAATCAATCTTTCAAATGTTTAATTTTATTATTAACTCTGTCATTTAATGACGCTCACGGCGGACAGTCACACGTGCAGGAGTCATACCAGAGCTACGCTCGGAAGTGGGACGACTACGGCGAACGCTGCGTGTTGATGTACCACTGGAGCGACGTCCACGAGTCAAACGTTTGCTTGCTTTCGCTGTATCTTGGCTTGCCGCAATACTATCAAGACTATCCTTACGAGCAGGATCACCATAGAGATGTTGCTCAAAGTCTGCCAATTCACGCTCTATCTTCTTTTGTTCTGCAGCCATTGCAGAATCGTTTGGACAATATTGTGCAAGCGTCTTCCCTAACAGATTGGTGGTCTTGTAAATCTTTCCTTTGTATAAGTTCATCGTGAAGTAATCATCCACACTCATCGTAGCAGCATTGTTTAAGTTGCTAGTCATCATGGTTTGCTTAGAGAGGAAAGGGGCAAGGTCGTCATAGCGAACCCAGAATAATGGGTATTTCACCTCTCCATCTCCGAAGTCATCTTCACGATACATGATTGGACAAAGCGCCACTACCTTACGATGGAAAGTTGATGTACCTTGGTCATAATAAGCACTTTCCTTTAGATAATACCCTTTTACCTCACTCGAAGGAATATCACTATTATCAAGACGGATACCATGGTCGGTGCGTTCATAATAGATGTGATAGTTGTCAAGGAACTGCAATGGCTTTACACGAGCAGAGTCGGTAAATACTTCGCTACCATCCATTCGATAATTATAAGCGGCAATCCCTCCTCGATTAGGACCATTCATCATCAATTTAAAGATATAAGTAAAGAGGTTCATCTGTGATCCTACGGGTTCAACAGGATAATAGAGTCCTGCATTCGCATCCTCATCCAACTTCAATTCACGATAGATATCACGACGCCAAACAACATCTTCTTGCAAAGGAGCAGCTGTTGGGAAAGATATCTGCGCACGTGTGGTAATCGTGTTAGCAGGTGATTGCACCCTTTGCTGGTTACGTCTAGCAGCAGGCTGAGCACTGATGGCAAGTGCAAAGAAAACCGTACAGGTTATGAGAAATATCTTTTTCATTGTTTCTTTGTTTTATCTTTATGAGAGGAAAGAAGACCATCCCCTATATTTTATTCAGTTAGTTTTATCTAACAAATAGTTATCGAACAATAACCTCCATATTGCGCCCATTGAGAGTTCGAGTGATTCCATCAGGTCCATGAACAACAACATTGGTAATATAGAAGCGCTTATTACGACTCAACTGACGGAACTGCTCCTTCTGTTGAGATGAGAAGGAAGCGCCATTACTAGCCAATGGAACTGCATTACCCATATTATCAAAGAAGACAACACGGAAGCTTGTCACAGTGAACGGAATATCAAGTAATCCATCATCAATAGCCGCATGAATACCTGGAGCACCCATTAAGGCTGCTTTAGATAATGGTCCACTCTTAAAGCGATCACCCCCCATAGCGATGTAAGGAGATGGGTCTGGTAGCTTACGAACACGGAACTGATAAGCACCGACCTTGCGCCCCTTGGCTGATACAGAAATGGTAACAGGACTGCCGACTGCTGATGGTCGCGCTATGAAATGACCGCCACCCCGTGCAATAAGTGTACCTCCTGACATCGTAGCTTGTATGTCACTTTGCGAAGTATTAGGAATACTTATGGTAATTGGATTATCAAATCCAGCATACAATACATTCATCAAATCAGCTGCAATTGTAGCCATCCCATCGAAAGGAGGTGTCTTTTGCATACCACTAGGATTAATGTATTGCTTAGGTTGTGGTCCACCTGTAACCCAATAGTCTTGTGCAAAGTTACGGCGCAGGACATTACCTGCCATATCCTTCATAAGCATATATCCACTCAAAGTATGCTTACCAGGAGCACCAGCTTTCACGGTCACTTGATTTCCTTGAATTAGTTGACCATTAACATAAACTTGTGGTTGTTGGGTGGAATCTACTGCTGCCATAAACATTTGAGCAGTCATGGTCTCACCTGGATAGAGACGAGTTTGACTCGGAACAACGAATGCTTGCAATTTATTAACACGTAAATCCTTCAAACCAACATTAGCCACTAATGAGTGCAGGACTTCGCCTTCTGCATAACGAACGTCGCTCTGTAACTTTGATAACAATGTTACAGCAGCTGCAACAGGCATATTCTCGAACATATACTCCTCCCAGTTCTTCCCCATTGAGTGTTTCGGCACTGTCGTTGAGAGGTTACTTGCAATAATACTCTTTTGTCGAGGGTCTGTTACAAACTGTAAGATTCGACTGCGATAACTATTGATTGCATTGTATAACTTGCGCCCTTGCCCATTAGCAGGGTTCAACATTATATAACTGGCAGCCTCCAGATTGTCTTTACCTTCAATGTGCAAAGGATCACCTTTTTCACCATCTGCTTCACGAACAATGGCGACCTTCAATGACTGAGCATAATTATAGAGAGAATCACTCATCTCTCTAACCGTCGATGCCATCATAAACCACTCCTTAACCTTCTGTGGATTTTTCTGCATCATTTGGTCTAGTTCACCAAAGATCGCTTCATTCTCTTTCGATGAGTTATTCGTTGTACGATTCAAACTCTCCTCAACAACAGAGAAGCCATTGAGTACCTCCGTAGAGATATTCAATGCCAACATTGCCATGAGGACAACGTACATGAGGTTGATCATCTTCTGGCGTGGACTAATCTTTTTTTTCTTAATAGCCATTAATCCTATTTATTAGTATCAAGGAGACCACTTAACAACTTCTCCCCTACCATAATCTGTTAATTTATAAGCTTTCTGAAGTTGACTGCGGAGTAGTTGCCCCTGGTGCAGCAACACGCATATTCACAGTCATTGCCTCAATCATTCGAGCATAAATACTATTAAGTTGCTCTATTTGGTGAGCCATCTTACGGGTTTGTTCATTAATTTGATCAATAGTACCAATCTGCTGACTAGCTCCCTTGAGTTGCATTTCATAAACCTTTGCAATACCTGTAAGAGTACGATTGAGGTTCTCCATCTCCTCACTATCACGTGTAAGACGCTGACTCTGATCGTTCACCTTACCTAACATCTCTGTTAGATTCTGCAAAGCAGAGACATAATTTGTTTGTGCCTCTACCATCTCTGGCGTTTGTTGTTGAGCATCAGCAATAGCCTTACTCTGTTGTCCAACAACTGCAGCTGCTATATCATCAGCAGATGGCATAACCTGCTGTACACGCTCAACATCTACCGATGAAACCGCAGAATATTGCGGTTGTACAGCTGAAGAAGTAGACTTGGATCCCTCTTCCCCTGCTAAGTATTCATCTGTAACATGCGTCGGCAGCTCACGACCATCATCTGTTTTATCAAAAGGACGATCGAATGCAGAGAGGAAAAACACTATAACCTCAGTACCCATACCAAGGTATAACATGATGTTAGCACCTGGTAAGTGAGTGAGCTTAAACAAGGCACCAAGGATTACAATTGATGCTCCCCAACTATAACCATAATTGAGGAATGTTTGTCCAGGGACACTATCCATCCACTTTTGTAGATGGTAAATGAAGTTGAATTTACTATACTGTGTCATTATCTTTTCCTTTTCTTACTGCTTTTCTTATTCTCTTTTGCTGCTTCGCTAGACGAACTTGCGAGGCTACGAACACAACGGAATCCAATGTAACTACGCGGTTGATTTTGGTATTCCCAAGTACGCCATGCACTGCGAATGTAACTCTCCGGATCCTTCCAACTACCACCTCTCACACTCTTCTTCTTGAGTCTATAAGGGTCTTCTTTGGCAGCTTTATAGTCTAACTGTGGGTTTAAGTCGTTCATCGCGTCCACACCTGCTTCGGTATAAACGGTACTTGTCCATTCTGCGACATTACCTGCCATATCGTAAAGACCATTGGAATTGGCGCCATAAATGCCTACCTTACTTGTAATCAAGTTTCCATCCTTCGTGTAATTACCACGATCTGGCTTGAAATTAGCATAGAAACAACCATTTCCATTCTTGACATTCTGGTTGTCCCAAGGGAACTCGTCTTGATTCTTTCCACGTGCAGCATACTCCCATTCAGCCTCTGTCGGCAGTCGATAACGCTGTACATAACGAGCCTCACGACCTAATCCTTTCAATAGATATTCCGTTCGCCAAGCACAGAAAGCATTGGCTTGTTCCCATGTAACTCCCACTACTGGATAGTTATTATAGGTTGGGTTGCTGAAATAATTACGTAAGTATATTTCATTATCAGAGTTTCGAAAGTCGTTTACCCAGCAAGTTGTATCTGGATAGATATTAACGATGTAAGTATTCAAGAAGTCCCAAGGACCTGTTAATGGGCGGTTGATTGTTTCTTGGTGAATGTTTCCTTCATCATCAACATAGGCTGTATCCTTAGAAATCATCACTACTTCGCTAGGATCAACCTTAATATCTGTATTCAAATTACGCTCCTGTGGATTCAAACGATTACGACGCAAAGCCGCTGTTGTATAATCATAAATCTCATAGCGATAATTCATCTGTTTTGCATCAAGACTCTTCTCCCCTGTTACTGGATTAGTAACAAACATACTTTCATAAGCTCTTTGCTCATCCTCATTGAACTTTCGTGGCAATCGTTTGTTCCAATTGATGTGAGGCTTAACAGGGTCTCCATTCTTGTCTTCTGTGATCATATAGGTCTCATCACCACCATAGGCAGGGTCAGCTAAACGTGTACGAAGAATGGAATCACGCACCCACTCCACAAATTGCTTATACTCGGAATTGGTTACCTCGGTCTCATCCATCCAGAAACCATCTACTGAGATATCCTTCACGGGAGACTTCTTTCCCCAAAGAGAATCCTGCTTGTCTAAACCCATGTGTAGCCATCCACGCTTCACGAGGGTCATACCATAAGGTGTTGGTTCACGAAAACTACCACCTTTGCCAACACCAGTTACTTCACCACCGCGACCTGATGAAGAAGCTGTCTTACCAGAGAAACAACCAGTGAGAGAGCTTAGCAAGAGTGTACCAAGACAAATGGTTAATATTCTTTTCTTCATTTTCATATCTCGTTCTTATAGAAATCTTACGCTTTTATGTTTGTTTCGTCCTTTCTTTTGAAGGTTTATGTCTGTTTGATAACTTACAAACAACTCATGGCTACCATTGCCAAAAGCAGCAGAACCAGTGTACATCTCATAGCTATAACCAACATTGATTCCATGGAAAGAGCCACCAACATAGGCGGTGACAGAATTTGTTGGACTATAAGAGACACCTCCGTATAGAACTTTCTTATCATTGGTATAGACCAAACGGGTTGTGATGTCGGCACGATAGGCAGTACCATCATACCGCCCTAAAACAGACACTGGTATATTAAGAAACGGATTCCTCAATTTTATATTGTATCCTCCTGTCAAATAATAGGTACGATCTATTTGAAATTGATTCTTATCTCCTATTTCTAACAAGGGGGCATTCAAATGCTGAACAGATACTCCTGCGTACCAGTTCTTATGGGTATAATAGAGTCCTACACCTAAATCCAAACTGTTTCCATTAGCTTCGGTTGTAAGCAAAGCAGGGTCGCTTGCTTCAGCTGGATCAAGCTTACTTCCATCGAATTTATCGAACAAAACACCCACTTGTACACCTGCAGACAGCATACCTCCCCATAACGTCTTACGGAAAGCATATTGTCCCGCGATACGCTGATGAGTGAAGGCTCCTATCTTATCATTCAATATTGACACGCCTACGCCATGGTATTGTTTCATGAAAAAAACAGGCATATCACCCCCCACATAGAAAGTATTTGGATTATGCTCATAGCCTGCGAAGTCTAAAGTGTAGGCTCCAATAACATTTAACTTATTATCTTTTCCAACGGTTGCAGGGTTGAACGAAGGTTCCATAGCCCAATAGTGACTATAGGACGGATCGAACTGTGCTTTGACAGAAATTACTGCTAAGCTCGTCAGAATGATTATAAGAAATAAGCGTTTAAACACGCTTTTATAACGGAGGGTATAGTAGTTTATTGCTATTAAGAGCAATTTTTATTTATTATATCAGCATACTCTTGGATAACAAAAAAGGTTACTCACATCTTACACATGAGTAACCTATTTCTGTTTCAACGCCTTAATATTCGTCTTCATTCCATAAGAAATCATCCTTAGAAGGATAATCTGGCCAAATATCTTCTATGCTATCGTAAACATCTCCTTCATCTTCTATCTCTTGCAAGTTCTCTAGAACCTCAAGAGGTGCACCTGATCGTATAGCATAGTCGATTAACTCCTCTTTAGTTGCTGGCCATGGAGCATCTTCCAATTTAGAGGCCAATTCCAATGTCCAATACATATTCTTATTTCTTTACATGTTCTTAGTTCGTGCAAAAGTAATATATTATTTCTTATCTACAAGCATTTTTCCACGTTTTTTCACTATTATCACTCTTGATGTTTAAATAACGTGACAAGATGAAGAAATAATCTGATAATCTGTTCATAAACGGGAATATCTCTTCTGGAATTTGGGCTACTTTTGATAGCGTGATAATACGTCTTTCTGCTCGACGACATACCGTCCTACAAACGTGACATTGGGCTGACATGAGGCAACCACCTGGATAAATGAAATTGTGTTGGGCGGGAATAGCAGCAGTTAGCCCATCTATCTGATGTTCCAATTGCACGACTAAGGCTGATACAGAAGGGAGTTTTGAAGTTATGGATGATTCTTTTGCCAACGCTCCACCTACCACAAAGAGTTCGTTCTGCAGTTCTTCCAGAAAAGATTCGATGGATAAACTCATATTCTGAGACGTATGTCCTTCTTTGAGATTATCGCTTATTTGAGATTGTAGAAGTAGGGACTTCAATACACCAATATGGGCATTCAACTCGTCAACAGTTCCATAGGCTTCCACCCGAATATCGTCTTTTGGCACTCGTTTTCCCCCACATAAGGAGGTCATCCCGTTATCACCTGTTTTTGTATATAGCTTCATGTTTAAAAATTAACAATATAATCTTGCTTAATCATGGTCTTGTCTAGAAAGATTAAACCGCAATAGTATAAATCAAAGGTGATACCTGTACGATCATCGGCAACTAAACTTTTCCAATAAGCCTCCGTCTCTTTATTGCGCTTGATATGCTCTAGAATCAAGACAGAAGTCGATGGGAGAAGGTCTATAGCTTTATCGATAAACTCACGATAGTTACCTCTTAAACTGACACGAACAATACTATTATCACCAACTTCTGCAAGTATTCGGGTATAGTATTCTGGTGTTGTATCTTGCGAAATAAGCTGATAGAGGGTCTTCTTAGCACCTGCTAAGGTATAAATTTTATAGCAGGAAGAGAATGGAAGATAGTCTATAAAGCTGTGAGGTTGCTGGAAATTAGCGATTCGGAAATAGAGTCTGCAGAGCTTACGAACACGCTTATTAATTCCATAGACCTGCTGTTTCAGTTGAGCATACTTATAATATGGATAGTGCTCATTCACAACGTAACGAATAAACTTATATGCCCAAGGCGATTGTACACCGAACCCTCGAGAGTACTGTGCACGTCTTAGCCATACAACGGATCGTTTAATGAAGTATATCATATTGATTATTATGCGACTAGCAAAAGTAACGTTTTTTTCTTAAAAAGCATATATATACCATGGGAAAACGATAGAAAATCATACATAATAGGTATGCTTTTCTTCCCTGTCATTGTTATTACTAATACAAGGGGGCGCTTCTTCAATCATAGAAGACGCCTCTTTGAAGGCAAGGAAAGGCTCTCCTTGAATGGAGAAGAGCCTCTATTACGATTCTTCACACCTACACATCAAACAAAAGACGGAACAATAAATAACGATGAGCAGTAATTTTATTACCTTTGCAGTAATATAATTAAAATCTACATCACAATATGAAAAGAAGAATCTTAGCACTACTATTAACTGGTATTGCACTCTCGTTGAACGCTCAACAACCCAAACACGAATTAATATGGAGCTTCGGACTAGGGGACGAGCCACATTTGAAGAGTGTTAGAAACAATTACGTTAAACAGTTTCAACTTGAGGATGATGCTTCATTATTCTCTTCGTTTCAAAATATCAACAGCTCTCTTAACATGGAATATATCTATCACCTGAATAAGAGATGGGCGATAGGAGCAGATATTAGCTACACTGAAGCAGCTGCAAAAGGAGCACATCGACCATTGACTGAAGAAGAGAAGCATAACCCTTTCAGACTGATTTTTGAAGGACTTTTCTACTCTATATTTCCTAATGACGAACTGAAGTTATCGAGTAAAGCATGGACTGTTATGCCGGAAGTGCATTACAAATGGCTTGAAAATAGGAACTTTACACTATATTCAAAGGTCGGGATGGGGATAAGCTACTATCAACTAAGATCAAAAAGTAGCAACTTTCCTAATATCAAAGAGAATAAAATGAGACTTGCCTACCAATTATCGCCTGTTGGCATAGAGCTTGGAAGCCACCGTCTCCGCTTCACTTCAGAGCTAGGCTATGGTCTGCAAGGTATATGGAATATTGGTCTCGCATATTATATAGGTAAGGGCAATTAAACAAATAACACAAGACACTCAAAAAATTGTTCGCGAACTCTTCCCAATTTGTTCGCGAACTTTTCTTGAATTGTTCGCGAACAATTTTGATTTTGTTCGCGAACAAATTTTAGCCTGTCTTAGAAGTGCGTCTTCTTAGTGCTTTCATAAAGTCTTATTGGCGTAAGATTATTAAGGCAAGGTCGAATTGTTAACATCGACGAAATGTACTTTTGTGAGGCACGGGTTATACTTCCGTGCCCTACGGGTCGTACAGCCGTACTCTATAAGTCCTACTACTCAGATAAGGGTATTAAGCAATCGTGGGTAAGGGTGTTAAACACTCTTAGGCAAGGGTGTTAAACACTCTTAGGTAAAGGTGTTAAACACTCTTGGGTAAGGGTGTTAAACACTCTTGGGCAAAGGTGTTAAACACTCTTGAGTAAAGGTGTTAAACACTCTTAGGCAAAGGTGTTAAACACTCTTGGATAAGGGTGTTAAACACCCTTGATGCACATCCTACGTATCTCGGTAATTACGCTCTATCAGCATTACTTCACTACGGACGGTGAGCGATCGTTCGGAGAGGGCTGGAAAGGAAGTTGGGGAGAGGATGGGGAAAGAGTTAGGGAAAGGATTAGGAAGGAACTATTGAGGAAGGATGGGGCAATGGGGGTTGAGAGGTATAGGGCTGAGAGGTATGGCATTGAGAGTTATATTGTTGAGAGTGGGACAATAAAAAAGAGAGCCTCGAAGATTTCTCTTCAAAGCTCTCTAAGTAAAAGAAGGCGGCGACCTACTCTCCCGCATTGCATTGCAGTACCATCGGCGCAGACGGGCTTAACTTCTCTGTTCGGAATGGGAAGAGGTGGAACCCCGACGCAATAACC
>ERZ773008.658-NODE-658-length-25554-cov-11.006236_pt1 | contig 25554 bp, 16 predicted proteins | sample MGYA00580664_ERZ773008 | MGnify/ENA primary metagenome ERZ773008 (study PRJEB29015, sample SAMEA2738016) | human oral metagenome | biome: human oral; feature: human-associated habitat; material: dental | place: China | collected 2048 ... | reverse complement strand
GTACAAGGAGCAGTATAGAGATGAACAGGGTAATGATTCTCGTCCGCACATCTCTATAGTGTGTAATTTCACCCGCCCAACAGATACCGCCCCTTCTTTGCTTACCTTCAACGAGCTAACGACTCTTTTTCACGAGTTCGGGCACGCCCTTCACGGAATGCTTTCCAAGGTAACCTATCCTTCGCTCAGTGGTACCAATGTAGCCCGCGACTTTGTAGAACTCCCCAGTCAGCTGATGGAAAATTGGTGTTATGAAGAAGAAACTTTGCGCCTTTTTGCCACTCATTACCAAACGGGTGAACCTCTACCTATAGAATGGGTGAAGAAAGTAAAAGCTGTTGAAGATTTTATGAAAGGCATTTTGAATGTGCGTCAGTTAAATTTTGGATTTTTAGATATGGAGTGGCATACCTATCCTCATTTGGAACGCCTTGAAAATGTTCGTACTTTTGAACAGATAGTTACCAAAGCAACGCAACTCTATCCGCCTATTGATGAGATGTGTATTTCTCCTGCTTTCTCTCATATTTTCAATGGAGGTTATGCCGCAGGCTATTACAGCTACAAATGGTCGGAAGCCTTAGAGGAAGATGCTTTGGAAATATTTAAAGAAGCAGGTTTTTTCAACAAAGCAGTAGCTACACGTTTCCGCAAAGAAATCCTTGAGAGAGGTAGTAGCGAAAAGGAAAGTATTCTCTATAAACGTTTTCGAGGATAAGATGCACACCCTTCTACCTCATCCAGCATATCTGTTTCTTTTGATATGTTTGATTATTAACGAAATAAAAATAGCCTTGCTTTTTCTGCAGGGCTATTTTATTTATCGTCATAATGACCAAAAGCTGTTAGAATTTTCACTTCTTTTTCTTCCTCTTCCATTACCCTAATAGCATTTTATCCATTTCCTCATCACTAATGTATCTCGCTTTTTGAGCACGAGCCTCGTCTATTCTTTTAAAAAAGGCTTCTTTAGATATTTTAGTATCATCTTTTTTAGCAGTGAACTCCTGATACTTTACTTTAAATTTCTTAAAAAGCTCTTCAAATAAATGAAAATCAACTTCTTTTATTTCTACTCTTTCTAATACTACAGTACTCATAATAATTCATTTTATGAGGGCAAAAATACAAAATAATAATGAATTGTATAGCTATTTTTAAAAAAAATACATATCTTTGCTCGCTAATCATCATTATAAGTTCGATAATAAAAATCAAAATCAAAAACAAAAATGAATCAAGCACTCATCACCGCTATTGCCGAAGGTAATTTTTCGGCTATTCTAAACATTACAAGCCAGCTCACCGATAGTGAGCGTTATAGCACCATCACTGCTATCAAAGCATTAGATCCCTATTCGGAAAAAGATTTCCCGCGAAAGAATATTGATAAAAAGAATACTTATCGCCATAACTATAAAGTTTTTCAAGCTCATAACTACACCCTTATTACTATGGTGCGCGAAGAAAGCGATATCGCCAAAGTGATGATTGATAAAGAGAATTATTTTGGTGAACCTTATCAAGTAACTCCTTATGCCATCTTAGGTTCTTTTTATCTTGAACCTGTAATAAACTACTTTACACAATTCCCTCCTGATGCCTATATCAAAAAAATACTCGAAGACAGATATACTAAGGAATATAACGGACTCTCCTTTGGCTTTCAGTGGTATTTCTACAAAAAAGGCTGGATTCCCTTTGAAGAAGAGCGCTTCGTCAGAAACTTATTGGAAGTGGATCAAATGGATAACCGCTCGGTAACTGCTGATGCCCAATTCCTCTTCCAATACCCCGAAGCCATTGAAAAAGTGCTCTTACAGCTCTATCGTATTGAGGCTAAAGTGCTCGACCTTTCCAAATGGGAAAGCGATGATACCTTGCGCAAGACCAATTATTTGGGTTCGGCTAAGGTAACTACCTATTGGGACGATGTATTTGAATTATTGGTGCATTATGGCTACCAAATTCCTCGTAGTTTTGTAGGGCAGCTTTTAGAATCATTGCTCAACCAATGGAAGAAACCCCACCTCGATTGGCATTGTCGTTTGCTCAAATGGCTTGCCCCTACCCAAGAGGAACTTTTGGCTCATCAACAAACGCTCTTTGCCGTTTTAGGCACTGGGGTAGGCAGTGTAGTGAAAACCGTTATGGAATACATCGTGTCTATTGCTAATGCGCCACAGTTTGATTTTGAGGGCTTCCGCGTGCAATTCCCGCTCGCCTTTACGGTAGAGAAGCAACCTAAAGCACTCCTTCAAGGAGTAGAGATTTTAGCAAAAGAGTTCAAAAAACATCCCCCTACTGATGTCAGCTACCGCGAACAATTGGCAGTACTCTTCACTCAGCCCGATGTAAAACTACAAGAAGCTGTCGCTGAACTACTCACCACCTATTTCAACCAAGAAGGTCTCCCCGAAGTCATCGCACCTTACCGCGATTACCTAAAAGGCAAAGCCCAAAACCTCCTTGCAACCCTAAGTCCTTCAGAATCGTCCGCCCCGTCCGACTTGTCCGACAGCTCAGCCTCGTCCGAGAACTCCCAAACTGCCTGTGCGGTTCGCTCTGCCTGTGCGGCTCGCACCCTGACACCTATTCCCTGTCCCCTGACACCTGAAAATCTCCTCTTCCTCCTTGGCGATTGTATCCGCGAGAAATCAGCCGCTACTATTGATGTTTTCTTTGATGCTCTCGTGCGTTTGCAAGACCAAATCCCTGCGGATTATGTTGAGCAGGTAAAACCCTACCTCAAGCAGCTTCTCGCTCGAGAGTGGTTTGTAGGAACGATGCCACTATTGTACCTCTTTTTAGACTCTTGGAGCAACCAAAGCCCTACACCCCTTGTATATGATACCGACAAGGAATGGAAAGAAATTCAAAAACTCTACAAAGAAGATAAATATACACAAGCCGATAAACTTGACAAACCAAGAGTGATGCACATAGCTGCTAATCAAGCACAGCAGACTTTCCCTTATCTCTTTAATAAAATAGCACGTACACTCCAAAAGCTCAAAGAGAAAGACACCTTGCCTTTCCTTTCTACCCCTACGCACGCCCCCTTCTATATAGAAGCAGAGGTGCTGATGGATAGGCTCTTACAATACGAGGTTCAAGGTGAAAACCCCGACCTCCACGACTTGGTAGTGGCTTGCAACCGACTGCTCTTTAAGGAAGTTTCGGCAGCAACCAAAGAAAAAGCCCAACAACTCAAGGGTGCCTACACCCCTGCTATTCAGTATTATATAGGTCTTACGGATAAGGTGCAACCTACTGAGGAACTTTTGCCCCTTTGGACGCAAATCACTCGTATCAAGCACCCCGATAAAGAGTTCTTAGAGTTTGCCAATACTTCGGCTAAGGATTTCCCTACCGTAGTAAAACCTTTTATGATTGATTTCTGGATGAAAACGCGCAAGCAAAGCGATGTTACCTTCCATTACCTGAACTTAGAGGACAATTGGAACAACAATTTTGATATGAAGCAGAAGCCTACAAAATATCCTTTCCCGTATTACAACACAGGCAACAGTCGACGAAGCTGGAGCACGGATATATTGTACCAATGTAGTCTAAACCCACACTATCCAGAAGCGCAAATCCTCCGCTATATAGCCTCTTACGCCAAGGGCAATGAGTCGTATGATATAGAGTATATGCAAACATCTATGCAAGTGTTGCTCGAAAACCATTTGCCTATCTATCACAGTGGTTGGCTGTTTGTAGCCGCCGCCTTGCTCTCTGAGAAAAAGCCCACTCGCGATATGGCAGCCGCTTATATCTTAGAACATCTGGAGTATGGTACGAATCTCAACCTATTGGCGCAATATATCGGCAAACTCTTAGCCGAGCAATACGCCCCCATCGCCCGCTTTGTGGAGTTTTTGGATATCCCTACCCGCGACCCAAAAATAAAGGCTTTCCAAAAAGCAGTGGTAGAAGCCTATTTGCCTTTGGCTGAAAAATTGGAGAAGAAACCTACCAATCATAAGAAGTTAGTCACCTATAATCTTTAGTAAAAAATGAGAATTTTAATTGTAATTTTTCTGTTAGTATCTGTGCGACTCTGGGGACAGCCTGGGGGAGGCGGCGGATTGCGTGTGCTGAATGTATATGATGAACACAAACAGCCTATTGATGTTGAACAATTAAAAGTAAAGCTTTTAAAACTGAACAGAGTGGCGAATATCGTTGCTGAGGATGATTTTTATGTAGGAAGAAATGAGAAAAAAATGATAGTTTTACCTCCTTCCGATTATTTTTCAAAGACTCAAGGGCTTGTTATTACCTATAAGAATAAAACTTATCGCATTGATTTTGAAAATGTTAGAGGTACGAATGGTTCTGGCCATGTAGAAGAAATAGATTCTTTGGTACTGTTCAAACCTTATATACTGAGTAAACGCTTTTATGACTACCAAAGTCTCGGCATGGAAGAGTTTAATAAATACTACATATTACGCGAAATAGCTGATAAGTATCTGGATTGGGGAGTTACACCTGAAACCTATAAACGGCTCTCGGCTATCGACCTGATGTATGACTCTCCTGAGTATGCCAACAATCGTAAGCCCAAGCCTTGGATGAAGAGTTTCAAGCAACTTAATGTTGATTACAGAGATAGCAATACGCACAGCAAGGAGGAATATACTGATTATCTGAAAAGAATAGATGAAATGATATCCAAATATGGGGATTTAGAACCTTTTGTGGTACTCAAAATGCGCTTTTTGTACGAAGGAGCTCATTATAAGGAGTTTATATCCTACTATGAAAAGAAACCTGCTGGATATAGGGATTTTTCTGGAAGAGCCATACAAGCCTATTGCTACCTAAAAGAATATGATAAAGCCATTGCTTTGGCTAAAGAGAGGGCGTCAGAGGAAAAAAGAAAATCCGAAGAATATTTCTGGAAGTTTGTCTATATATTGTATAATTTTGATTGGCTTTTTATAAAATCATACTATAAAAATGAATCTATAAAAAACGAGTTAGAATCCTTTGTCAGTGGAATTGATTTGGACAAAGATGACAGAAACGATTTAACAATTTTGAAAAGATTTGAAGAACTGAAATGCTACGACAGCTATAGAGAAAAGAAAAAACTCACTGACAAAGAGAAAGAACAGAAAAAATGCATGGAAGCCAATCTGCTGAAGGTATTTAAAAAAGGTTGCATTTTGTGTGATGATTTTGAGGATTGTCTTAAGGATTAATATAAATATGGTATCTTTGCCTAATAAATTGATAAATAAAATGAACGACTTTGAATATGCTTATCCGTTCGCCTCTGTGATAGAAGAGGCAAACGCTCACGAGAAGAATTTTATCTTTTCGCACTGCTCAGAACTTAAAGAAGACAATGCTGTGCCTTGTTTCTTCTGGGGGAATATCACGCAACCTTTTGTGGTGGCTAAGTGTCTTGCTACACTGGCAAAGACCGTAGCCTCTCAGTTTGCAATTGCCCCTGGAGTGCTTGCAAAATTGCGTGACCCCATTATCTCGGTAGGGAATGGCGAATTGCTTTTTGAGGGGTTCTCGTCCTGTAATAGCGTCTATGCTCGCGTAGGCTTGCGTAACGATGTGTTGGACGGCGATTTCTTGCAGAGTGGTTGTACCAATATCGATTTCAACGATGTAACGGTGCGCGCTTTCAATGCGGTAACCACTTCCGAGAAAATGATACTTGGGATAGGACAAAAGCAAACACACTTCATCACTGAAAAGCACAAATCTGTAGAGAAAAAAGTAACACTCCCCAACCGCTGGATCAAAGGGTTGGGCAACGTACAAGTGTATCTTTCTGAGATGGAACTGGCATACCGCCTCAATAAAGCCGAAGCCATACAGCTCTTCCGCTCTTTGCCCAAACAAGCTGTGAAAAACGATTATTACTTGGTAAAACGCGGTGTAGGTTATACCTTTGCCCCCACAGCAACTGCTGGAGCTATCAAAATAGGAGGAGTACACCGCTTGAACCTCTTACAAGGCTTACTTCTGCTTGCCGATAGTCTCTATATATATCGCAGTAGCAGTGAGCAATCAGTGGCTTTTGTGTTGCATTTCAAAGGGGTAGAAATGCTCTTTTTGCTATCGGATAATGTATATCGCGGCTTTTCGGGTGAAGGAAAATACTTGGAGCATATGATTGAAGAAGTACCTATGGAATGGCTTGTGGGGATTAACAACTTCTTCAAAACCAACGAAGTATTTTCGCCTACAATGGTAGCTATTGAGAATGATGTGAATATAGGTACAATGGCAACCCTACAAGCATCGCTTTCGAGTATAGGGCTATTAGGCTACAACCTAACAGACAGCAATTATTTCTACCGCCGTTTGCCCTTCAAGCCTCAGCGATTGATAAGTCTCAATCCGCGATTGCAGAATGCCAAAAAACTCACTGAAAATAATGAAGTACAAATAGTAGAACAACGCGGTGATTATGTAAAAGCTAATGTGAAAGGAACGGGGGGAGTTACCCATACCGTTATTCTTGATGGGGAGAAGGCACAATGCACTTGCAATTGGTACACCAATCACCAGACAAATAGAGGATTATGCAAGCATATTTTGGCTACGAAGATGGTAAGCCAACAGGATAACTAACCTAATAAGCGCTGTAGTATTAGGGTACGTACTTCCTCTCGTAAGGTATCCTTATCCTCAAGAGTTTTACCTTTTGTGTAGATGGGAGCTAATATGTCTACCCTCATCACGCCCATACTGCCAGAGAAGAAGCGGAAAGGAAAACGTTTTTTAGTATCATAGAAAACCATAGGAACGATGGGGATTTGACACTCTATAGCGATACGAAAGGCTCCATCTTTGAAGCTGTCAAGCACTATTGATTCATCATCAGGAACACCTCCTTCGGGGAAGATGCAGATACTAAGCCCTTCCCCGATTCGTTCCATTGCTTGGGTATAGACCTCCCTCCTACTCTGAGGGCTTTTCCTATCTACCATGATGGCTACTCGCTTGTAGAAATAGCCAAAGAGAGGTAGTTTGGAGAGTTCTTTCTTCCCTACAAATACAAAGGGGTTCTTACTGCAATACAACATGAGCATAATATCCATCATACTGCAATGGTTGGCAACGAGCATATAGCTATTACGGTCATTGGGGATCTTGTATTCTCTTCTGATCTTGGGTATAAAGCCCATGCCATAAAGGATAGGAATTGCCCATAGGTGTCGTATTACCCAATACAAGGCGCGATACCAACTTTTATGAGCTGTAAGAATGAGCAATATTGGCAATAATAGCAATATAATAGAGGTTACTAGTATATAAAACCAAGACCTCCAAAGCAGCCAAAAGATGTATTTAGGCATTAGTGACCGGCAGATTTCTTTAGATAACGATTAAAAAGGTATATAAAAAAGGCGGTAAGTATCCCCATTCCGAAGATTATGTACCAAAACTTATTAGGATGATAAGTATTCCATAACAGATCTGAAAGTTCTGTAGCAGAAAGATGCAATTTTTCTTGAGCTAACTCAAAGTATTGCTTCTTATTCAAGCCTTCTGGCAAGGTAATAGCACGTTTCTCCAATTCTATTTTTAGCAAAGAATGCTTATCCGACCACTTATCATATAAGTCCCCTGAGAAAAAACCTGTGAGATAGCTCCCCACGGCCACAGGTAAAAAGTAAGTACCTTGGTAAAGTGCTTCCTTACCCTTAGGTGTAATTTTTGCAATAAAAGCAGAAATAGTAGGCCCTACTGCTATTTCTCCCACTGCAAAGAGAGCAGTTCCTAAAACTGTAAAAATCACTTGGTTGAACATAAAAGTAAGAGTAACCCCTATGGTCATAACTATAGTCCCTCGAATCATAGCAGAGACCTGATCCATTTTCATCACAAAATAGGAAATTACCATCTGAGTTAGGATAATCATCACACAATCTATATTGCCAAACCACTCAGCTTTTATCTGTCCATTTTCAGTAAGGGTACTTCCAAAGAAAGGAATATTACGATTGATCCAGTCACTTTGAACAGAAGAATCCACCCAATCTTCTATAAAATTGGGTAAAGTGTAAAACAATTGATTAAAAACTGTCCAAAAACCAACCATAAGAAGTAATAATATGGTTAGTTTTTTATCCTTAAGAGCACCTACTATGTTTTGTACAGAACCTTTTATCTCAGTTAGTAAGGGTATATTATATTTTCTTTCGGCTTTAGGCTCCTTATAGAAAAAAACAACTACCAAGAGATTAAAGACAATCACTACCATAGCTTGTACAAAAATCACCTTCCAACCCATAGTAGTACGTAGGTAGGACGACATAGCTGGTCCCAATAGTCCTCCTATATTGCCCACCATATAGAAAAATCCAAAGCCTAAGGTACTATTCTCTTCAGTGGTATGGCGTGCGATAATCCCCTGTACTACAGGGCGGAAGAAGCTACACCCTATTGCTGCTAAGAGAAAGGCAAAGTAGGTGTCCCAATAGGAAGTGGCTGTCCCCATCAGGTAGTAACCTGCTGCCATAATCAAGGAGGAAATCAGCAAAGAGAGCTTATAACCAATCCTATCGGCAATCACTCCAAAGAACAGTGGCAAAAGAAATAAAATGGCGGTGATTTGTGCCATGATATTTCCTTTTTGGGTATGAGTAAGCCCCAAGCCTCCCTCATCAGTACCTGCTACCAAGTAAAGAGCTAATAGGGAAAAGATACTAAAATACGCCCATCGCTCAGTTAGTTGTAGGAAATTCCCTACCCAAAAAGTAGATGAGAACGATTTTAGAGTCTGTGTATAGGTTTTCTTTGTTTCTGACATTCGTTAGTATTTGTTATGGGCGCAAAAGTACAAAAATAATGCCAAAAAACAAACCATTGTCAAGTATAGTCATGTGGGCAATCAATAGCCTCATCTCTCTTTAGTCTTTATCATCATTTTATTATAGATATAAACAGAGATTATAGTGAAAGCCCCCATCGCTAAAACAAGAAACCACAGCTTATTAGGTTGGTAAGTATTCCAAAGAAACTCAGTAAGCTCAGCGGGGGACATGTGTAGTTGTTGCTCAGCTTGCTCAAAGAACTGTTTTTTGCTTAAGCCCTCTGGTAGAGAGAGCTGGCGCTGAAGAAGTTCCACTTTGAGCAAGGAATACTTATCCGACCACTTTTGATACAGATCTCCAGTAACAAAGCCTGTAAGATAATTCGCCACTGCCACCGGCAGGAACAGAGTCCCTTGGTAAAGAGCCTCTTTCCCTTTAGGAGTTATCTGAGCGACATAGGCATAGAGAGTAGGCCCTGCAATCATCTCCCCTATGGCAAAAATCACCGTACCTATGATGGTAAACCATACATTGTTAAAAACAAAAGTAAGCACTACTCCCAAAGTAGCGATCAGTGTTCCGCGAATCAGGGCACTGATTTGCCTAATACGCATCACCATATAGGAGATCGATACCTGAAAAAGAATAATCATCACACAATCGATATTCCCATACCACTCTGCTTTGATCTGTCCTTTCTCAGTAAGAGTAGTTCCTAAGAAGGGAATATACTTATTGATCCAAGCACTCTCTGGGGCAGAATCCACCCAGTCTTCTATGAAGTTGGGCAGGGTATAAAAAAGCTGATTATACACCATCCAATATCCCACCATAAGGAACAGAAGTATAGACAATTTCTTATCCCTAAGCGCTTCTATGATATTGCCAAAAGAACCCTTTATCTCCTGAAGAATAGGCACATTATACTCTCTGTTTATTTTTTTCTCTTTGTAGAAAAACAATACAACCAGAAGGTTGATAAAAATAATGATGGCTCCCTGTAGGAAGATAATACGCCATCCCATAGTAGTACGCAAATAGGAGGAAAAGGAAGGACCAAAGAATCCCCCTATATTAGCCATCAGATAGAAGAGCCCAAAGCCCATAGTATTGGTCTGTTCATCAGTAGTACGGGCAATAATCCCTGATGCTACTGGTTTGAAAAGGCTACCTCCTATAGCCGCAAAAAGGAAAGCCAAATATACTGCCCAATAGCTACTTACGGTTCCCATCAGGTAATATCCCAGACCTATGATTACAAAAGCAATAATAAGAGAAATCTTATAGCCTATACGATCCGCAATCACCCCAAAGAAAAGAGGAAGAAAGAATTGTATAGCTGTTACATTGGCTAATATATTTCCTTTTTCTACATGACTGAGCCCTAATCCTCCCTCATCCGTGGAAGCCACTAAGTAAAGACCTAAAAGAGAAAAAATACCAAACCAAGCACCACGCTCCATGATTTGGAGAAAATTGGCAACCCAAAAAGTAGGCGAGAAAGACTTAATTGTCTGAGAAAAGGACGGTTTGTTCTCCTGCATTTTTTATGTTTTAAAAAAAGACAAAACTACGTTTTTTATCTCATTTAAAAGCAAATTATTTGTTAAAAATTTATTTTATACCTTACCAATTGAACTTTACCATCAACTCATGGATATTGCGTATGCTTGCTGAGGCCTTAGGCTGTAGCGTACTTTCGAATCCATAACCTACTGAGAGATAGAACTTAGGAATATTAAACAATATATATCCATTGGCCGCTTGAGTGGTTCTATAGGTAGCCCCTGCCTCCAAGAAATCCCTATAAATAACAGAAGCTGTAGCACTCAGCTGATATTGACTCCCTTTGGAAACATAGAATAGATAAGAAGGCTTCACTGTAAAGTCTTCTGTAAGAGGGAAGTAATACCCCCCAGTACTATAGAGAAGCATTCTTTCAGAGACTGTGGTTACCCTATCCTCTACAAGCTTTGTTTTATCCGAAGCGAGCAGGTTGGGAGCTGAAACTCCTATATAGAACTGCGGTCTTGTATAATAAACACCTACCCCTACATTGGGCTGGAATTTTCCTGAAATCCCTTGTAGATAAGGGTCATACTCCTTGTTATAGGTTTTAAATCGTGTTCCATCAAGGTAATATAAATTTCCTCCAGCCTTAAGCCCTAAATAAATAGTAGAACTTTCTGTAAGAGGTAAGGAATAAGAAAAATCAGCAAAAAAAGCGGTTTGCCTCTGTAGAAACACCTTATCACTGACCACCGAACCAGCTAAGCCTATACGATTGGTAATACGGTGAGTGGTATTGAGTGTCTGTACTTGAGGGGCATCTGCATTCAAGGATTGCATCCATTGGCTACGCAAGTTCAGTGAAATTGTATGTCCTTTTTCTTCTCCTACAGCAGCAGGATTATTTATATTCTTGAGCTGATCATAGAAGATAAAATCTGTAGATTGTGCATTGAGAACTTCCCCCAAAAGGGTTACTGTCAGAAATAATAAGATTTTTTGTGCTTTTTTCATTTGTTAGTAATTAATATACAACCATCCTTCTTTGGTTTCTTTCGCTTTTTTAAGAGTAAGTATATAGTAATAGAACCCTTGAGGTACTTTCATACCATCGGTACCTATTCCCTGCCATTGGTTTTTATATCCATTTGCCTGATAGATAAGCTGTCCCTGACGTGTGAATATTTGTAAGGTATTCTGTGGGTACAAGCTTATTCGCTGTATGTAGAAACTGTCATTGATTCCATCACCATTAGGAGTGAATGCATTAGGAATCAGCACTATATCAAATTCGTTATCCTCCTCATCAGCTATTCCATCTCCATCAGCATCGGTATCACATACGTCCCCTACTCCATCCTTATCAGTATCTTTTTGATCAGGATTTGCCTTCGTAGGACAATTGTCTTTCTCATTAGGGACACCATCCCCATCTATATCCTCATCACACACATCGCCTATGCCATCTCCATCAGTATCTGCTTGATCAGGGTTGGCTACATAAGGACAATTATCCCGAGAGTTAGGGATACCATCATTATCTATATCCTCATCACATACATCCCCTACTCCATCTCCATCAGTATCTGTCTGGTCAGGGTTTGAGGTCTTAGGGCAGTTATCCTGGGCATTGAGTATTCCATCTCCATCTATATCCTCATCACAAGCATCCCCTATGCCATCCCCATCGGTATCCACTTGGTCAGGATTTGGGGTATCAGGACAATTATCTACCTCATCCAAGACCTTATCATTATCCCTATCCCCACTACATATATCACCTTTTCCATCTCCATCAGAATCTTTTTGATCAGGATTGGGTTTGTAGGGACAGTTATCCCTACCATTGGGGACACCATCCCCATCTATATCCTCATCACACACATCCCCTATACCATCTCCATCAGTATCTTTCTGGTCAGCATTGGGAGTATTGGGGCAATTATCATATGTATTGAGTACCCCATCTCCGTCTAGATCATCATCACATACATCCCCTATACCATCTCCATCGGTATCCTTCTGATCAGCATTGGGCGTTTCTACACAATTATCTTGGCTATCCAAGATTCCATCACCATCCATATCTCCATCTTCACGTACTGTGATTGGCGCAAGGTTCACCGCCAAGAAAATATTCTCCTCAGCCCGAATCATAAACCTTCCTTGAGTGGTAGCCAAAGAAGTAGGAACTGTAAAGGTATAGCTACCATTATTCGGAATATTCCGAGCCAATACGATAGGAAAAGTTGTTCCTTCATCCAAAGAGAAATAGATACTGACCTTCTGGGTATTGACACTTCCTTTGTCTGTATCAGCCACATCCCAAGTGATGGTATGAGGCTTATTGACAAACCAATATGCTCTATTCTTATCCGAGGTAACCTTAAAAGGCCCTGCATCGGAGGCTACATTGATCTCCATCAGGGCATAACTGGTATTCCCTGTTACCCGATCATGCTCCCTATCATTACGTGCTCCTACCTTCTTATCCATTACTACAAAAGCCCATGTAAGTTTTCTCTTCACATTGGAGACTGTCTCCCAAGCACTTCTTCGGGTAGGATTTCTTTCGGTCAAAGTTCCTTGTAAGATACGTGACATACGAGGGATATAGCGCTGGGTGGACTCAGTGGGAGGAAGTGAACGTGCCATAGGCCCTCGAGGAATATTAGGAGAGAAGCGATCATAGGTAATAGAACCCAAATTATCTGCTTGCTCCCAAGTGTAATAGAGCTTATCCCCATCAGGATCTGTTGCTGTACCATCAAGTACATAGGCAGTCCCTTTAGGAATGGTATAATTAGGCAAATCCGCTATCTGAGGGGGAGTATTACTTACATTCTCTGTGGTGGGACAACTTTGCTTTTTGATATAATCCACTATTTGTCGGACACTGATATGATTAAAATAAGGATCTGTACGAGATTGTACATCATTATTACCTGTAATCCCTGCATATCCCATGATTGTAGATCCACTACCTGGTTCTACCTGTACTCCATAACCTTCATTCTGTAGATTGTGTGTATGGTTTGCTCCCATTTGGTGCCCCAACTCATGGCAGAAGAAATCAATATCAAAGCGATCTATATCCATCGATCCTAAGTTTCCTGCTGAAAAAGCCTTTCCCTTGCTGTTATCATCACACACACAGCCTATGCACCCTGCATTCCCATTGGGATTGGTGGTATTGTGGAACAAGTGACCTACATCATAATTAGCCGTTCCGACCCTATCATCCAAGAATTTCTGTAACTGAGAACCTGTCCAATTTTGATTGATATAGTTTGAGAGATTATCATCCCTTCTATGTTCGATAAGTGTCTCCTCCCCACTGACCAATTGGAACTGTACAGACATCTGGGAACGATATACTTGGTTAGCTCGCTGAATGGTTGAAGCGATCTGAGCAAGCGTCTGAATTTTCCCTCCGAAGTATTGTGTAAAACTGCTGGTAGCAGCCACGGCAATACGTATAGTCCGCAATGTATGTTCGCTCTCATAGCTATTACGTTGTGTAGGAGAAGAAGTGGGTGTTTTCTTAGTGGCACCTTGGGTAGTACAATCAAAATGTACACTCTCTAAGACATCACTTCTTTGATACACCTTATGATTTTTCCCTCTCCTATCGGTAGGTTGTACAAAAGTATAACTAAAATCCTGTTGAAATATAGCCGACAACCCCGCTGGAGACCAAGTGAAGCTAACTAATTGATCTGAATTATCAAGAGCATAGCCCGAATAGGTCTCTATCTGAGGATATCTCTGTGCCAACTCAGGAGAAAGCACTGCTGTCCTGCGTACCTTATAGGTTTTTACGGAAGTACCATCCGGTATATCTATATAGGTATAGTCTTGGGACGAACGCGCACTTGTGTTGTGCAAAGCTTTTTCAAAAGCTTTTCTTTCAAGAGTGTAATAAGTGTAAGTTTTTTCCTGTGCTGTAGATCGCTGTGTATTATTCTCTTTCCAATAAGATTGTGCGTAGAGTTTTGGCCATGAGAATAAAAGTAATAACAACACCAAAGAACGTAATTTGATTGTGAACATGAAGATTTGTTTTAGATAAAAGTATTTTTATTTAGATTATTTATTTGTTTTTATAAGCGTTGCAAAGTTACCACTTTTTACTGAGATTTTTAGATAAATTTTATATCCTTGCTAAGATTTCTTCTTTAACACACTACAAATGAATATATTAATTTAAAAAATTTAACATTTAATCAAAAATACGTTAGTGAATATCACTATGTATTTAGATTTTTTTAGCTATTTTTTTTGATTTACATCTTAAAAATAGTCTATACTAATTTGGATTAAAAAAGAATTAAACGTAAATTTGCAGCCAAAGATGTTATTTATAATTAATCTTAGTTTATTTCTACATTTCTGAAGATTATCATACATGAGCCTTATCTTAAGTTCATATAAAATAAGAATTAATTTTTACAATCTATAATTTACACAAAAATGAGAAAAATAATCATCTGCTCAGTGATGCTCCTAAGTCTCACTACTACAGTGCAATGTACTAAACAAACTACCGAAGAGCGTGAGGTAGAACAAGCTGGATCTGCTATCCTAAGGGGGGAAACGCCTCCTGTAGATAGTGTGGGAAAAGTTGGGGATTATTACATTAATGAAAAAACAGCAGAGTTCTATGGTCCCAAAAAATCTGCCGAAGAGGGAGGTTGGGGTGCTCCTGTTCGCTTTGGAAAAGATATCAGTAGCAAAGCACGTATCCTCTCCGGCACTGGAATGCCTAAGAATACCCATGGAAACGAGGGGGATTGGTATCTTGACAAAGAGACTAAAAAACTCTATGGCCCCAAGACTAAAAACCAATGGGGAAATGGTATCGTACTGGGAGGAAACCCTAACAATGGTTCCAATCAGGATAACGATGCTTCCTTACCTAATTACCGCTTAGGAGATGAAGGGAAAACCCTACTTGCTTGGACGAACCCCAAAACTCAAGTTATTGATATGCGTAAGGATGCCAAGCTAAACCAAGTAGAAAAGCTCGAAATTGGAGCTGTTTCTGAGCAACGTGCTTTACAGAAATTTGTTCTCGGCGACCAAGTGGGAATCATAGGAGCCTCTGCTTTTAAGAACTGTTTTTATTTGGAAGAATTTGTATTCAATCGCAAACTAACTACCATAGAGGAAACTGCCTTTCAGTATTGCTTATACTTGGAAACCATGGAGCTCCCTGAAGGATTGGAGGTCTTAGGCCAACAAGCCTTTGTCAGCTGTGTAAAACTTAAAAAAGTAGTAGTTCCTTCTACTTGTAAAAATATACATGGGGCTGCTTTTGAAAAATGTGAAGCCTTAGAAGAAGTTGTCCTCAAAGAAGGTATAGAGAATATCTATACCAATGCTTTTCAAGGTTGTAAAACCCTACGAAAGGTGGTATTCCCAGCTTCTTTGAAAGGCTTAGGTGCTGGAATCTTCAAGGATTCTGGGGTGACAGAGGTAACCTTCAAAGGAAATGTCCCTGAGAGTGGTCTCGGACAGGGTACTGGAAGTCCTTTCGAAGGAGTGGCTACTCTTGAAAAAATCTATGTCCCTGAGCAGTTCATAGAGGATTATAAAGCTCAACTCTCTGACTATAAAAATATTATTCATCCTATTAAATAATAATTCCATGGGAAATCTAATCAAATCAATTGTTATATCTACCTTGGGATTATTCACTATCGCCTTTATCTCTACCAGTTGTAACAAGGAAACAGTAGAGCAGCTCAAGGTAAAAAAAGCCAGTCGTATCTATATAGGTGACGGCACTCCACTCTTGGACAAAGGAGAAGCAGGTGATTATTATATTGATAAACTCACAGGACTTCTCTATGGCCCCAAATCCGAAGAAAATGGTTGGGGAAAAAATCCTATCAAGCTCCTTGATGACAAGCAGTTATCTGGTAATACTTTTGTATCTGGTCAAGGTGCTCCCTCAGCTGACCAAGGAAAAATAGGTGACTTATACATTGACAAACAGAATCTTAAGATGTATGGTCCTAAAAGTGAACAAGGTTGGGGCAACCCTTACGAATTGGGGGATAGAACCCCTCATACTCCCAAAGACGAATGGCCTGACTATAGGCTTAGCAAAGATGGCAAAACCCTCCTTGCTTGGGTAAACCAACGTACTATACACATTGACATGCGTACTGACTCGAAACTCAATCAAGTAACTACTATTGCCAAAGAAGCTTTTACCCCTTCGTATGGTCTTACTTCTATTATCATTTCTGACAATGTAACCAAAATAGAAGAAAGTGCTTTCTCCGCACTGCCCTTCTTAGAAGTGGTCACTCTTCCTGGTAGTATCAAGGAAATTGTACGAGGACTATTCAACCAATGTCCCAGGCTTAGGGTCATCAATCTTAATGAAGGAATACAGAGCATAGGAGATTTTTCTCTCTCAGATGCAAGTTTTGAAGAAATTAACCTACCTTCCTCTGTACGCAAGATAGGTGGATATGCCTTTGCCAACAATGAAAAACTACTGAAAATAAAACTGCGTGAAGGCCTTAAAGAAATCGGAAGTAACGCTTTTGCTCATTGTACAGAACTCACTCATTTTGAGATTCCTGCAAGTGTAGAACGCATAGGAGAAGGAGCATTTTCAGACTGCCATAATGTAAATACCCTTGTGCTCCACTCCAAAGAGATTCCTAAGTGGCCTAACTATCACTTAGCTGATTTCGAAGAACTTGTGGACATATACGTTCCTGATGAAAGTGTAACCCTCTACAAAAATGACCCAGAATGGGAACCCGATTGGGGAAAGATAAAACCTATCTCCAAAATGCCCAAACAATAAAAAGGAGTTTGACTTAGCCTACACTGATGTAGGCTAAGTCAGCCCCTAATCATTCTTCTATTTTTAATTCCAACTATCACTTTATGAAAAAAGTATTCTTAGCCAGTTTAGCCATTTTCACAGCTATTCTTATCCTCAATTGTAGCAAAGAGGAATCCAAAAACAACGCTTCTTTGAAGCCGTTCGAACTTACCCCTACCGAGGTAAAAGTACCCATAGGAGAAACTACAACACTTACCATTAGCTCTGGCAATGGCTCATATAGAATTAATCAAAGTACTGAAAGTAAGGAAATTGTAGAAATCACTCTAAACAACGAAAATCAAAATATCCTTATAAAAGCTCTTAAGTCAGGTACTACAACCGCCTCTGTCACTGATCTGCTCAGCAAGACAGATCTTACTATCTCCATACAAGCTATCATTCCTCCTTCTTACTATACCCTGAGTGAAGACAAAAAAACACTGCTTAAGTGGAATGATACTCATTTGGAAGAACTTGACCTTTCTTCTGACCCTATTCTCAAAGAAATTACTTCTATCGGACAAGGTGCTTTCAAGGAAAATAGTACCCTAAAGAAAATTACTCTTCATGAAAAGATTGTTTTCCTTTCTAAGGAAAGCTTTGCAAAGGTCTCCAAATTAGAGACTATCAAGCTACCTAATTCTATAACTTCTATAGGTGAAGGTGCTTTTGCTGGTTGTACAGCACTAAAGGAAGTTACACTTCCTGAAAATGATTCCTTTACCTCTATTCCTAAAAGAGCTTTTGAAGAATGTAAGAGCCTTAGTACCTTACACCTTCCTAACACAATTAATGAGATAGGTATTCTTGCTTTTGCTGATGCAGGGCTCAAGGAAATACATTTCCCTGAGAACCTACTGACAATTAACCAGCAGGCTTTTGCTGGCAATAAAGAGCTTACTGAAATTACAATTCCTAAGAATGTGACCCTTATCAGCTTAGCGGCTTTCCAAGAAACAGCCCTGAAGACTATTAAAATAGAAGCCACCCTCCCACCTGCCCTGAAGTTTGGCATAGATTCCCAAACACAACAAGCGATAGAACCTTTCCCCTCCTCTACCCTACAGAATATCTTTGTACCTGAGCATGTGACCCAGACCTATCGTGACAAAGAAGGATGGCATAACTACGCTACTATTATCAACAAAAACAGGGAATTCAAGCACTTAGTTATCCGCCCTACTGAGGTAACTCTTTTTGTAGATGAGGTAAAACAGTTAGAAATTGTATCTGGAAACGATGATTATGATCTTGAGAGATCAGAGAGCTCTAAAGAAATTGCGTTTATTGGAATCACTAACAATCAGAAAATATTAGGTGTCCGAGGGAAAAAAGTAGGCGCTTTCAAAGCTACCGTTGTGGATAAGATAACCAAAGAGAAAGTAGAAATCTCTATCACAGTACTCAATCCTTTTACACTTTCTCCCAAGCAATTAACTCTTACTGTTGGGCAGAGCAAAGAAGTCATCATAGATGGCAATGGAGACTATGAAATCCCTACCAATGCTCATGTAACCCTCAGTCTTTCTGGAGATAAAAAGAAACTTATAGTTAAGGGATTACAAGAGGGAGATACACAAGTGGTTATCAAGGATAAGAAAGCCAATCTGTCAGCTACCCTAAGTATCAAAGTAACGGCCGCAGCACCCTCTATCAAAGAATTTAGCCTATCAGTAAGCCAACTCACTCTAAAGATGAACGAAGAGAAAAGAGTAATCCTACAAGGAAATGAAGATTATGAGATAGGAAACAGCCAAATCGCACAGCTTACCCTATCAGATGATAAGAAAACGCTTATCGTAAAAGCTGTAAAAGCAGGAGAAGAAACCATTAAGATAAAAGACAAAAAGGCAAACAAGGAACTGCCCTTACATATTGCTGTCCTAAGGCCTTTTAGTATCAATCCAAGTACCTTGAATATCAAAGTAGGGCAAACTCAATCCATTGCTGTAGAGGGAGGAGGACGTTACCAGATAAGTCAAAACTCTTTGGTAGAGGTAGTCTCTCAGACAGAACATCTGATTACCTTCAAAGGGAAAACTGTAGGTAGTGGAAGTATCTCTATCAAAGACGAGCGTGCCAATAAGACCCTTGAGCTTACTGTAAAAGTTACACAAGCTTTAGTTCCCTTTCATATCTCCCCTTCTACCATACATGTGAAAGTAGGTGAGACAAAAACTGTAACTATCACTGGCAATGGAAAATATGAATTAAGTAAAACCTCCAGCCCTTATGTAGAACTAACCCTTAACCAAGCAGGAACACTTACTATCAAAGGGAAAGCCAAGGGAGAAGAAACTCTCTATGTACGTGACCTCAATAGTATTAGTGAAGAGAAAGACAAAAATGACAACAAGGATCATGATTCCGAGGACAATGAAGAAGCCAAAAACTATGAGTCTCGTAAACTCACCATTACAGTAGTCCCAGCTGCTATGGCAAAACCATTCGAATCAGATGGTTATACTCTTATCAAATGGCTAGATACCAATGAAGAAGTAGCGGATCTTACCAAATATCCTGAACTAACTAATGTAGAAATGATTGGTGAGGGAGCTTTCAAAGGACTTCCTAACTTAAAAACAGTTATCCTAACCGATAAAATCAATTTTATAGACAGTGATGCCTTTATGAATTGTACCGCTTTAGAAAGTATCAAGTTTGGAGCAAATCTTGATGAAATAAGCGCTAGAGCTTTCTCAGGATGTACTAAACTTGCCAAAATAAATATTCCTAAGTACGTCAGACGTATAGGAGGTGGTGCTTTTGATGATTGCAATGCTTTGAAAACTATCATATTGCGTCATACACAAGTAGCTCCTTTCCACAATCAATTAGGTTATCTAAATGCTACCATCTATGTCCCTAATGATCTTGTAGATGAGTACAAGAACGATATGGATTGGGAACCCTATAAAAATAAAATAAAATCTATTTCTGAGCTAACTAATAGAAAAACAAGAAAATAATTACTTATAAAGATGAAAAGAATATATATACTTTCCTTACTTTCCTTACTGCTATTTGCTTGTCAAAAGGAGAACTCTCAAGGAAAAGAAAACCCTGGCAATCCTACACCAGAGAAGCCTCAGCCTACACCTATACCCCCTACTCCACCCACCAAGGAGAAGACCCCCGAGGAATTACTCGAAGGAGAATGGCGCATACTTTCTATCAAAGATAGCAATGATCCTTTAGAGAGAGAGCTCTCCAACTGTAAGCGACAATCCTCTATTACCTTTTCCAAGGAGTACAAGGCATCAGAAGTTTCTTATTACTTAGACAAAGAATTGGGAGAATGCAAACATAATTCTCACCAATATACCGTAAGTATTCAGAAAGATCAACTTACCCTTACAGAAGGAGCCCAAAAAGAGACTTACACCTATCAGATTAAGGAAAATATTCTTACCCTTAGTTTTCCTCTAAAACAGAAAGATGGAAAAACTATCACAGTAACTACCACCTATAAAAAGGATTACCTATACAATCCTAAAAAGGAATTGGTGGGTACTTGGTATATTCATCACTTAAAAAGAGCGGGATATGATTACAATGATATACTGGAAAATGGACAATGTATGACTAAAGAAAAAATCATATTTACAGATACAGATATCAAAATCTATCAATATGATTTGGGTAGCTTACAGTGTAAAGAAGTCATCTACCAAGGAGCGTATGAGATTTCTGAAGATCTGAGTAAAATCATCGTTACCTCCAAAAGGAATGGATTCAAAGGTAACCGAGAATTCTTCCTCAGCGATGGCACTTTGGAACTATTTGGATATATAGCCAATGGGGATTTAGAACAGAAATTTTATAGAAAAGAAAAGAAATATACTGATGAGTAATAGGATTTTTTTTACCTTATTTTTCTCTTTATTCCCATATATCCTCCTATCTCAAGAAGAAAAAGATAAGATGTATTCTTTGGATTCTGTGGTCGTATCTGCTCAAATAGAACCCCAATCAATTAAGAAATCTGTTAAGAATGTACAGGTCATTAGCAAAGAACAGATTCAAAAAATGGGTGCAGTAAACCTCGCTGATGTGCTCAACCAATATGTCAATATCTCAGTACTTCCCAATGTAAATACTGGAAAACAGACAGTATCCATGATGGGATTAGGAGGAAACTATTTCAAGGTTCTGGTAGATAATATCCCCTTAGTCAGTGAGAATGGTTTTGGTAATAATACAGACCTTTCTCAGGTGAACTTGGATGATGTAGAACGTATCGAAATTGTAGAGGGAGCTATGGGAGTCACCCATGGAGCTAATGCTGTCACGGGTATACTCAACATCATTACTAAGAAAACAAATAAACATCGTTGGGAAGTGGGCTATACTATACAGGAAGAAAGTATCGGTTCCGAATACAATCTTTCGAATAAGGGGCGGCATATACAAACCTTCAAGGCCTCTCATAGCCTAAATGATTCTTGGTTTTTCTCCTTGGGAAGTACTCACAATAAGTATCAAGGATTTTGGAATGGATATCATGGAAAAAACTATTTCCAAACAGATGGGAAAAGAGGGTATCGTACCTCACCCTATGAGAGCCTACAGAGCAATGCCCTACTTAGCTATCGAAAAGATAAGCTAAAGCTCCTCTACAAGTTTGAATATATGAACGAACGGTTTGAAGCTTATGATCGCACTGCTGAATCTACCTTTAGTCCTCTCTACAGAAGTTATCATTTTGGGGATGACCGTCGTGATTTTTATTTGCGCTATTTCCATCATCTGAATCTCAATGGAGCACTCTCTAAGTGGCTCTATAATGTTTCTTTCTCTTACCAATACCAAGAACGCAAAGAAGAAGAGTTTCGCTATATGATCGAGTATCAAAAGGAAATCAATAATAAGGAAAGAAAAACACATTCGATGCGGGTATTCTACTCCACCGGAAGTGTAAGTCGTCCCTTAGCCCACAAGAAACTCCTCTGGCAAATGGGGTATGAACTGACACGTAATACGGGATTCTCCTTGATCAGCGATCAAGGACAAACCCTCAAGGAGGTAGAGCGACAGGTGGATAACTATGACCTATATTCTGTATTAGAATGGCATCTTTCTGATCATTTTTCCCTTCGCCCTGGAGGCCGAGTTTCCTTCCAGCGCCTTTTTCAGAACCAATATGCTTATTCCTTGGGTAGTAGATGGACTCTTGATAACCATTGGGAATGGAGGGCTTCTGTAGGAAAATCCTATAGGACTCCCAGCTTTGAGGAACTCTATACTAAGAGTGTCTTCTTAGGGCATGCTTTCTTAGGAAATGAAAACCTACTTCCTGAAAAAGGCCTCTCGGCAGAGACTAGTATCAAAAAAACTTCTCTCATAGGAGAAGAAGGGGTACTAACCCAGAGCTTAGGGCTTGATTATAACAATATCAAGGACAAAATCCATAGTGTACTCTTGGATATGACCAATGGAATGCCGCATACACAATATATTAATATCAGTAAGTACACAAGCTATAACCTATCTACCTCTCACAGTCTAAAGCTATCAGCCTGGGAGGCTTCTCTAAGAGGTGCTTTTACTTGGATTTCTCAAAAAATTGATACAGAACGCTATAGGACTGATGATCGCTACCTACTGAATATCAATGCCAATGCTAGCCTTTCCTATACAATAGAGAAGTGGAATACTTCTTTTTCAGCTTATTACAAATTTGTAGGAAAGTCTCAGATGTGGCAAATGTCCAGTACAGGATATGTCATAGCTGACTTAGACCCCTATGGGTGGTTGGATGTTTCTATACAAAAAAGATGCTTTCAGCGAAAGTTAGAAATCACCTTAGGCTCACGAAATGTACTTAATACTATGGATGTGGGACTGTATCAAAAAACTATGGCTGGGGAAAAAGTGCGACTTAACTTTCCTATGGGAAATGGACGAAACTATTTTCTAAAGCTTACTTATAACCTGAATATAAATTAATTACATAAAGATATGAGAAAATATTTTTTGATGCTCTCCCTCATTGGAGGGCTATTGGTAAACTGCTCTAAAGCAGATGAAGCGGAGAAAAAACCGCTCCCCCCTACCCCCTCCCCAGCTCCTACCCCTTCTCCTGAGAAGAATCTTATAGAAGCAGGTAAGGCATATACCCTACTCCCAGAAGTAGGTGGAGCTAACGAACCCAATCAGGTATATGTAGATCTCAGTTCTGGGAAAATGACTTCCATAAGAAGAGATGCTTGGGACTTGGCTTTCTATTGCGGAGACGATTTCAGGGTTATCCTAAATCCCTCTATTGCTATGACGGTAAAGGAAACTCCTTTTACCGATATACACAAGTTTGTAGCTCCTGTATCTGAAATTCTCTTTGATGATGACCCTAAGCTACCTTCTCGAAAACCTATTGTCGATCACCTAATTGATGATCCTAGAGGTATCCTACAAGAAGAAGCAGGACTAAAAGGAACCGGTACGGCTATTGCACAGATTTCTGAAAAGGAAGAAGAAAATAAAGTATACCTCCTAAACCTTGGGAATGAGATAAGTACCACTACTCCTGAAACTGGAGGTATAAACCTACAAGGAGCACACCGAGGTTTTATGAAGATACGTGTAAAAAGAAATGGTAATGGATATGAGATCTCTTATGCCAAAAATGATGAACTCAAAGATATCAAAACTGTTACCGTCTCTAAAAATGCAGATTATAACTTTGTTTTCCTAAACCTCTCCACTGGAAAAACCGTACAAGTACAACCCAAAAAGAAGGATTGGGATCTATGCTTTACTCCCTCTACCAGTTGGTTCAGTACTCAAAAAGATAGAATAGGAGATCCTTTTAATAGTGCTACCTTTTTTCCTGATATGATTATCAGCAACTTACATGGAGATACTAAGGCAACTATACTACAAGCTGCTAATAATAAAGAAAAAAGTGAAGAAAAGCGTAATGCTGAATATAGCGCTTATACGAAGGAGAAAGCCTTGAAAATTAATTTTTCTTTAGAAAAATATAATAACCAGATGACTATAGGTAGAAATTGGCGTGATAATCAATTGGGAGCTCTTATAAGAAATGAGTTTTTTTATCTTATCAAAGATGGAGATGGAAACTACTTCAAGCTCAAGATATTATCTATGAAAAATGATAAAGGAGAGCGTGGTTACCCTGCCTTCGAATATGAGTTGCTTAAGTAGAAACAAAGGGTAAAACAAAGAGGCTGTCTGAAAAGTCTAAAATATTGTTTTTCAAAGTTTAAAATGAATATTCTTTAAATTTTATTCTATTGAAAATCAGGTATTTTAGATTCTGTTATAGGGGCAAAGTCCGCGAACAAGCGGAGTATGTGATGCAATTCGCCCACTAAAAACAAGACTTTTCGGACAGCCTCCTTTTTAACACCTCTCGGCTACTTCCTTACATTCTCTCCTTATCTTCTTATAGAAAAGCGGATAGGTAAGCCAGTAGAAGAGCCATACAATAGGCATTAGTATCCATATAGCAAAGTACAGATATGCATGGAAACACTTAAGGAGAAACTTCCTTCGGGGACTCTGATAAATAGCTCTTGCCCAAATGCCAAACAGACGATTGGCTTTCTTTTCAGCTGAGAGTAGAAAGGGCTTTATTTGTACCCCCCCTTGAGCAACAATCTCTTTTTGTAAAGACTGCTGATACTCTCCTTTTTGTGAATGGTTTAAAACCAATTCTCCGTATTGAGTAGCATTGGTTATATCCTTTTGAGAAACTCCCGGTAGAGGAAAAATACCTAAGTACTTATCTTTCTTGCCTGTAAAGAGCCAATGAACAATTGTCAGTACACTGATATGGTTATAATGACGATCGGTAAGAGCAATATTAGCTACTATACGGGCACCCTTCTTCACAAGCATATTTCGTACTTTCTCTTGTGCTTTTATCCACATATTACGAGTCCCTGAGAGAGTTACTACTGGTTTTCCCTCCAAAAGTACTCGTGCTTGCTCACTTTTAAGAAAGGAAGTCACCGGAATAGATGGGGAAAGATACCATACTTGGTAGGCTAAAACCACAAGATCATATTCTTGTGTCTCGATATCAGGAGGCATTGCCTTTATTGGTTGAGGTAACTCTAAAAAAGACTCTGGAAAAGCCCCAAAAAAACTCTCATTTGTCCATGGAAAAGGATAAGGAGTCTCCATTTGTATCTCATAGAAATCTACAGGGATCCCTTGTTTTTGAAAAGGGGCTACAAAATTATCCGCTATTTCCTTGAGTTGACCTGACTGGGTGTAATATATGACTAATATACGTTTCATCCGAATTCTATTTCTCTGCATTACGTGCTTCAATCCACTTGCGGGCATTGATAAACGCCTCTAACCAAGGGCTAACCGCTGTTTTTTCACTCGGATAGTACGCCCATTGCCAAGGGAAAACCGAAC
>ERZ773008.653-NODE-653-length-25623-cov-13.857947_pt1 | contig 25623 bp, 29 predicted proteins | sample MGYA00580664_ERZ773008 | MGnify/ENA primary metagenome ERZ773008 (study PRJEB29015, sample SAMEA2738016) | human oral metagenome | biome: human oral; feature: human-associated habitat; material: dental | place: China | collected 2048 ... | reverse complement strand
GTACGCCTTGCGGCTCGCCGCCTTGTCTCATTTTTATTTTAATCCACTATAAAACCGCACTTCCCTTCATCGAAAAGTGCGGTTCTTTTTATTAAAGTATTGGCTGTTTAAACGTTATCGACACGTTCGCGCAGCTCTTTGCCGGGCTTGAAATGCGGTACTTTTTTTGCAGGGACTTGAACGCGCTCGCCCGTTTTGGGGTTACGGCCCGTGCGTGCGGGACGCTCGTTCAAATCAAAGCTACCAAAACCACGGATTTCAATGCGCTGGCCTTTTGCCAAAGCGCGTGTCATGGTATCCACCAAAACTTTCACGCTGTATTCGACATCTTTGGCCTGCAATGCGCTATCGCTGTGTTTTTCGGCAAACACCTCGGCCAAGCGGGCCATGAGTTCCGATTTGGTCATAGCAATACCTTAGTTTTTGTTCAAAGAGGCTTTCAGCAAGTCGCCCAAGCTGGTTGTGCCTGCATTGGCAGGAGCGGCAGATTGTGCGGCTTTCAGGGCTTCATCGTTCGCTTTTGCATCTTTGGCTTTAACAGACAATTTGATGCTGCGGTTTTTGCGGTCCACGTTCGTGATGATGGCTTCAACTTCGTCGCCTTCTTTCAGTTTGGTGGTCAAATCTTCAACGCGCTCGCTATCGAATTCGGAAGCAGGCAGGTAACCTTCCACTTCGTCGCCCAATGCAATTACGGCACCTTTGGCTTCAACGGATTTCACAGAACCTTTCACCAACGCACCTTTGTCGTTTACAGACAGGTAGTTGTTGAACGGGTCGCCTTCCAGTTGTTTGATGCCCAAAGAGATGCGCTCTTTTTCCACGTCGATCGCCAATACAACGGCTTCCACTTCTTCGCCTTTTTTGTATTTGCGGACGGCTTCTTCGCCGCTTTCGGTCCAAGACAAGTCAGACAGGTGCACCAAACCGTCGATATTGCCGGGCAGGCCAACAAACACGCCGAAATCGGTAATGGATTTAACCGCACCTTTGATTTTGTCGCCTTTTTTGAAGTTGGCTTCAAAATCTTGCCATGGGTTAGGCTGGCATTGTTTCATGCCCAAGCTGATGCGGCGTTTGTCTTCGTCGATGTCCAAAATCATCACTTCCACTTCGTCGCCCAGTTGAACGACTTTGCTTGGGTGTACGTTTTTGTTGGTCCAATCCATTTCGGAAACGTGTACCAAACCTTCAATGCCTTGTTCGATTTCGACAAATGCGCCGTAATCGGTCAGGTTAGACACTTTACCAAACAAGCGGTGGCCTTGCGGATAGCGGCGGGCCAAACCGTCCCATGGGTCTTCGCCCAGCTGTTTCAAGCCCAGAGACACGCGTTGTTTGTCTTGGTCGAAACGCAATACTTTGGCTTCCACTTCTTGACCCACTTCCAATACTTCGCTTGGGTGTTTCACACGGCGCCAAGCCAAGTCGGTGATGTGCAGCAGGCCGTCGATACCGCCCAAATCCACAAACGCACCGTAATCGGTGATGTTTTTCACGATACCTTTAACCAATGTGCCTTCTTGCAGGTTTTCCATCAGTGCTTTGCGCTCTTCGCCCAAAGTAGCTTCCAGTACGGCACGACGTGATACGACAACATTGTTGCGTTTGCGGTCGAGTTTGATTACTTTGAACTCAACTTCTTTGCCTTCGAAGTGTGAAGTGTCTTTGATCGGGCGGACATCCACCAAAGAACCTGGCAGGAATGCGCGGATGCTGTTGATCATAACGGTCAGGCCGCCTTTGACTTTGCCGTTGATTACGCCGGACAGGATAACGCCGTCTTCCATGGCTTCTTCAAGTGTGATCCAGTCTGCGGCACGTTTGGCTTTTTCGCGCGACAGTTTGGTTTCGCCAAAGCCGTTTTCCACAGATTCGATGGTAACGGTAACAAAATCGCCGACTTTTACTTCCAAGTCGCCGTGCGCGTTTTTGAATTCTGCAATATCAATCAGAGACTCTGATTTCAAACCTGCGTTGACGATAACGAATTTATCGGTAATGTCCACCACTTCGGCAGTAATTACTTCGCCGTGGTTCATTTCCTGTGTTGCAGAGTACTCTTCCAATAATTGGGCAAAATTTTCCATGTTTGGGTTTGCTTTCATTGCACCGCCAAGGGATGCGGGGTTAGGGTTGGTTGATGCGCCGCTATCCCTGGCATATCGGCGCGTGGTGTTACAAATCAAAATCTATCGTGTGCAGGCTGCTTTTTCTGCGCGGCGCTGAACACAAAGTGGCGGATTATAATGCAGTTTCAAAAATTTGCACAGTTTTATTTGCACGAAACGGCGCAATCTTCCCGATACCAGTCCAAAACCTGCCGCACCGCTTCGTCAATCGTGCGGTAGGATGTGTCCAGCAAATGTGCGTCGGGCAGCTGCTGCAATGGGGCGACGCTGCGGCGGCGGTCGGCTTCGTCGCGCGCCATGATGTCGGACAGGATGCGCTCGAACGCCACGCCTTCGCAGGCAATGCCGATTTGCTTGGCGCGGCGCTCGGCACGGATTTGCGCGCTGGCGGTCAAAAAGATTTTGCAGACTGCCTGCGGGAACACGACCGAACCCATATCGCGGCCGTCCGCCACCAGGCCTTGTTCCGTGAGGAAATCGCGTTGGCGTTGCAGCAGGGCGGTGCGCACCTTGGGCAACGCGGCTATGGCAGACGCGCCCATGCCCACGGATTCGGTGCGGATGGCCTGCGCCACATCTTCGCCGTCCAGCAAAACGCGACCGCCGTCAAACACCACGGGCAGGCAGCCTGCACATTGCGCCACTGCGGCTTCGTCATTCCAATCAATATGTTGCCTTTGTGCAAACAATGCCGTCAGCCGGTACAGCGCGCCCGAATCCAGATACGCCCAGCCCAGCTCCGCTGCCACCCGCGCCGCCACCGTGCCTTTGCCCGATGCGGACGGGCCGTCAATCGCAATCACTTTCTGCATTTTCCGCTCCGTTTTTCTTGAAAATAAAGCCGCCATTTTATCATCAGTCGGGTGCAGGCTGCTTTTTGATTGCCGCAAAAGCAGCCTGCACACATTCAATCAACTGAATTTTAACCATTTTCGAAATATGCCGGCTGCATGGCGATTTTACATTCGCCGCACGCCGAACCCCTATCCAACCCATGCCGAAATAGATTAAAATCAGCGCATTTTATCCGGCCGCCGCGCCTTGATTTTTCCGCCATGAAAACACCGTCCGCCTCATTACTGACCACCCTGTTCGCCGCCATAACGCTGGCACTCCCCGCCGCCAGCCAAGCCAACGACGCCGGCCTGACCTGCACCACGCTGACCGACAATGCCGCACGGCTCGCCTGCTTCGACCGCGTTTACGCCGCCCAACTGCCGCCGCAACGCGCCATCGAAACACCGGCCGAACCGCCCAAAAGCGTGGATTTGGTAAAGAGCTACGAAGCCACCGTTGCCGAAAAGCAGCCTGCAGTAGTGTTCGCCCACGAGCCACAGCCGGAAGCATTGTCCGCGCCGACCGATGCCTACACGCCGCTGGCGCAACTGTTTGATTTGGAGAAAAACCACGAAAGCGGCATCTTGAGCCTGCGCGAGCACGAAGAAATGTACATTCTGCCCGTTTGGTACCGCAGCAGCCCGAACTACATGCCGTACACCCCGTCGCGCGGCTATGCGATAAACGACATCCAGCAAAACCAGCTGCGCACCGAAGCCAAATTGCAAATCTCGTTAAAAACCAAAGTGATGGAAGACTTATTCCGCACGCGCGCCGATTTGTGGGTGGGCTATACGCAACAATCCAACTGGCAGGTGTATAACCAAGGCTCGAATTCCGCCCCCTTCCGCAATACCGACTACGCCCCCGAAATTTTCCTGACGCAGCCCGTGAAGGCATGGCTGCCGGGCGACGGCAAACTGCGGATGCTGGGCGCGGGCTATATCCACCAGTCCAACGGCCAATCGCGGCCGCTGTCCCGCTCATGGAACCGCCTTTACCTGATGGCAGGCATGGAGTGGGGCAAACTCTCGGTCATGCCGCGCCTGTGGCTGCGCATTGACCCAAAAGGCAAAGACAACGACAACCCCGATATTTCGGACTATATGGGCTACGGCGATGTGCGCCTGGCGTATCAGTTCAACGAAAAACACACGCTCACCTCCACCCTCCGTTATAACCCGTTTACCGGACGCGGCGCCGTCAAAATCGGCTACACCTTCCCAATACGCGGACGCCTGAAAGCCTATGTCCAAGGCTTCCACGGCTACGGCGAAAGCCTGATTGACTACAACCGCAAGCAGACGGGTATCGGCGTGGGCATCATGTTCAACGGCTGGGACGGCTTGTAAAAGCAGCCTGCACCCTGCCAGCCCCAGGTTTTTGCCGTTTTGCGACACAATCCCGAGTTCCCCGCATTGCAGGAAAAGATATGCCGAAAGCAGCCTGCACTTTTAACGCAAACCGCGTATAATGTCGCGCCACACAACACAAACAGACTGCTCACCACACAACACCATTATGGGTAATTTATTAAAAAAATATCTGATTACAGGCTTGCTGGTTTGGTTACCCATCGTCGTCACCATCTGGGTCATTACCTATATCATCGGCGCGACCGACAAACTCATCAACCTGATTCCCGAACAATGGCGGCTGGAAAACCAGCTGGGGTTGCAAATTCCGGGTCAGGGCTTCGTCATCGCCATCGTGATTCTGTTCATTACCGGCGTGCTGACGGCCAACGTATTGGGCAGAAAATTCCTGGAAGGATGGGACAGCCTGCTCGGGCGCATTCCCGTGGTCAAATCCATCTATTCCGGCACGAAAAAGGTTTCCGAAAGCCTGTTTTCCGACAACGGGCGCTCCTTCAAAACCCCCGTACTCGTGCCCTTCCCGCAGTCCGACATCTGGACGGTCGCCTTTGTATCGGGCGATGTGCCGCAAGCCTTGCGCGAAGCCCTGCCGGACGGCGGCGAATATATCGCCGTCTATGTGCCGACCACGCCCAACCCCACCGGCGGCTATTACATCATGGTGCGCCAAAGCGACATCCGCATGCTGGACATGAGCGTGGACGAAGCATTGAAATACGTAATTTCGCTCGGCATGGTCATGCCCGACGACGCGCAGGTGCAAAAGCAGCCTGCACCCTAACCACGAACAGGAAACCCTATGCCTTATGTAAATATTAAAGTGACCGGCGGCCGCGAAGCCCCAAGCGCGGAACAAAAAGCCGAACTCATCGCCGGCGTAACCGATTTGCTGGCGCGCGTACTGAACAAAAATCCCGAAACCACCGTGGTCGTGATTGACGAAGTTGACATGGACAACTGGGGCATCGGCGGCAAAAGCGTTACCGAGCGGCGCAAACAAAGTTGAAGTGCAGGCTGCTTTTTGCCGCACACTGCCTGTTTCGCCCACATCAACTATTGGCGTAAGCAGCCTGCACATATTTCGATACACCAATCAAAGGAGCGGATGAATGTCTATATTGCGTGAAACGGCCATACCGCTAATGAAAGAATTTTTAGTGTATTTCGCCGGATTCGGATGCGCAGGCCTGCTGCTTGGTATCGTTATCGTAAGCATCATACCGAAACCCAAGCACAGGAAATCGCGCCAGGAATTGGTGGGTTTTATCCTAAGCGTGTCCATTGCCTGTTCACTCGCTATCGGAATGTATTTTTTCGCACAGAAAATATAAATTTGGACGCGCAGGCTGCTTTCGTATCCATCCTTATCCGCAGGCAGCCCGAAAGGTTTCCCCATGTTGGAAAGCATTTGTACCCAAACAACATTTTCCCGCGACCCCAGCCCCTGCGGTATCAACTCTTGGCTAGTCATGTTGGCATTAATCATTACCGCGCTTGCCTTGTGGTATTGGGAAAATCATTAAACTCAGGTAGTCCGAAACAAAATCTAACAGCCATAAAACAGAACACCATGAAAACCCTCCCCACCCTACTTCTCGCCCTCGCCCTATCCGCCACCGCCTTCGCCGCACCCGTCACCAATGCGAAAGGCGAAGAAGTGTTCCTGTTCGACTGGCACAAGCAGCAGCCTGCATTCAGAAAACTTTGGCGCGAACAAATCGGCAAACATGCACCCAAAGCCCCCATGCACAACTGGGTGCGCCAAATGGCCGGCCCCATGCCGCCGCTGGAGCGCGTGAATATCGGCGGCAAGACCTATTACTACACAAATATGTGCCAGCAGCATAACTGCCCGGGCAACCGAATGTATATCCTGACCGACAGGCAGCGCATCGTTGCCTATCAAGTCGTTTACGGAAAAGACGACAGCTTCGCCGCAGGAACACCCGAAAAAACCTATGTGTACGGCAAACCCAACGCAGCAGAGCTGGCTTATTTGAAGGCGGAATGGCGCAAAGAGCAGCCGCAATAACCGCATTCGCCGCTTGGATTTTCAGGCAGCCTGCACCACATTTTAAACAGAATGAACCATCATGAAAAAACTATTCCTATCACTCGCACTAGTGTTGTGTTGCACTCACGCTTCGGCTGAGAATTTCGCACCACAATTAAAAGGAAAACGCTTAATTTTGGAAAATGCAGCCTGCGCAGGCTGGACATTTGACCCATCAGGCAGATTTGCCGACTGGCGCAATGAAGGAGATTGCGCCGGCACGTCAGGCGATTACAAAAGCCGCTGGCGCGTGCAATGGCTGGACAACGATAATCTTGTCCTGACCGAAACCGAACGCAGCGATGAAAAAATGCCGCCACGGAATTTTGTTTACCAAGTGGTCAGCATCAACGGCAGAACCGTGAAACTCAAAGAATTTTGGACAGGTTGGGGAGAACACCGCCCGAGCATCACCACCTTCACCATCCGATAAGCTGCTTCGGTCGATGACCTTTCAGACGCCTGACAACAAATAAGATTGCCGATCTAACACAAAACCAAATTTGAGATTTGATTTAAAAAATATATAGGATTGAATATGAATAAGAATTTTTCCCCCGTGTTTTGGAAATTATCACAAAGCCGCATTAACAACGGTTTTTTGTTTAAAGATATATTAGAGTGTATTAATGAGAAAGTAGTGTACATAGGTATGAATACTGGGGGAATAGGTAACTCTTCCGTTACACAAGCTGAACATTTTGTTAATGCAAAAATTGGCGATTATTTTTATCTGACGCACGGTAATGAGGGTATTTATTTGCTTGGTCAATTTACTGGGGCAGCAAATTATTTCAATAAATTTTCTGATGATGGCTATATCGAACGTTCTTTCCGCTTAATTAAATTCGCAAAAAACCTAGTTAAAGAATACACGGGTTCAAAACATGGCTGGACACCTAATCAGAACTCAACTTTTTTCCAAGTCCCAGCCCATGAGTATGACCTTTTTGAACAAGAAATTTTGAAGCCTTATTTTGATATTGACTTAACCCACTTCAAATAAAATATAAACCATACCCAAATAACCCGAAATCAATTCTCAACAAGGAAACCAATAATATGCGTACCAACTACTGCGGCCTAATCAGCGAGCAATACTTAGACCAAACCGTAACCGTCAAAGGCTGGGTACACCGCCGGCGCGACCACGGCGGTGTGATTTTTATCGACCTGCGCGACCGCGAAGGCATCGTCCAAGTCGTGATTGACCCCGACACGCCCGAAGCGTTCAAACTGGCCGATTCCGCCCGCAACGAATACGTTTTGAGCATCACCGGCCGCGTGCGCAACCGCCCCGAAGGCACCACCAACGACAAAATGGTGTCCGGCAAGATCGAGATTTTGGCCAAGGAAATCGAAATCCTGAACCCCGCCGCTACGCCGCCGTTCATGATTGACGACGAAAACATCAGCGAAACCGTGCGCCTGCAAAACCGCGTCATCGACCTGCGCCGCCCCGTGATGCAGCGCAATCTGCGCCTGCGTTATCAGGTAGCCATGGGCGTGCGCCGCTATTTGGACGCGCAGGGTTTCATCGACATCGAAACGCCGATGCTGACCCGCTCCACCCCCGAAGGCGCACGCGACTACCTCGTTCCGAGCCGCGTACATCCGGGCGAGTTCTTCGCCCTGCCGCAATCGCCGCAGCTGTTCAAACAACTGCTGATGGTGGCCGGTTTCGACCGCTACTACCAAATCACCAAATGCTTCCGCGACGAAGATTTGCGTGCCGACCGCCAGCCTGAATTTACCCAAATCGACTTGGAAACCTCGTTCCTGAACGAGAATGAAATCATGGACATCACCGAAGGCATGGCCAAACAGGTGTTCAAAGAAGCTTTGGGCGTGGAGCTGGGCGATTTCCCGCGTATGCCCTATTCCGAAGCCATGTTCTACTACGGCTCGGATAAACCCGATATGCGCATCAGCCTGAAATTCACCGAGCTGACCGATTTGATGAAAACGGAAGAATTCAAAGTGTTCCGTGGCGCTGCCGATATGAAAGGCGGCCGCGTGGTTGCCCTGCGCGTGCCGAACGGTGCGAAACTCAGCCGCAAGGAAATTGACGAATACACCCAATTTGTCGGCATCTACGGCGCGAAAGGCTTGGCCTACATCAAAGTGAACGATGTAACCAATTTGAGCAACGGCGAAAACAGCGGTTTGCAGTCGCCCATCGTCAAATTCCTGTCCGAAAGCAGCCTGCACGAAATCATCAAGCGCACTGGTGCGCAAAACGGCGACATCATCTTCTTCGGCGCAGACAAAGCCAAAGTGGTGAACGAAGCCATCGGCGCATTGCGGATTAAAATCGGCAAAGAACACGGCGCGGAAAACGGTTACTTCGTGGACGAATGGAAACCGCTGTGGGTGGTGGATTTCCCCATGTTCGAATACGACGAAGAAAACGACCGCTGGGCCGCCATGCACCATCCGTTTACCTCGCCCAAACCCGGCCACGAAGACCTGATGGAATCCGATCCTGAAAACTGCCTGGCCCGCGCCTACGACATGGTGCTCAACGGCTGGGAAATCGGCGGCGGCTCTATCCGTATCCACCGTGCCGACATTCAGGAAAAAGTGTTCGCCGCACTGAAAATCACGCCTGAAGAGCAGCAGGAAAAATTCGGCTTCCTCTTGGACAACCTGAAATTCGGCGCGCCGCCGCACGGCGGTTTGGCATTCGGTCTCGACCGTTTGGTAACGCTGATGACGGGTGCAGAGTCTATCCGCGATGTGATTGCCTTTCCGAAAACGCAACGTGCGCAATGCCTGCTGACCAACGCGCCGAATGCGGTGGACGATAAGCAGCTGCGCGAATTGAGCTTGCGCCTGCGCCAGAAAGCGGCGGAAAACAAGGAAGCGTAACCACGGCAACAAGCGTGCAGGCTGCTTTTTCATCTCACCCAACCGATGAAAAGCAGCCTGCACTTTTATTGCCCCATCTCCCTGACAGCACCATTTCCAATGCGACCACCATAAATGAAAGCAAAAAGGAAAGCACAAACACCATCACGAAACACAAAAAACATATCTATTCAATAAATTGCAAGAATAAACTTACTTCACACACAAATATGTAAAAATGCAGGCTGCCTGCTTGACACAACCTTTACTTTCCTGCACAATGCCGAACATTATCAACTGGAAACGTTATTATGAACGCTACACGACTCGCTCAAGTGTGTTATTGGTGCCCACCTCGGTGCGGTACTGATTTGTCGTGTGCAGCGTAATCACACTATATCGAATTTCAGACCGCCCGCTTCCGTGGCGGTTTTTTTGATTGTGAGTCCATGCCGCCACTCCATTTTAAAATAAAGGAGAGCACCATGTTCGCACAAACAATCCTCGCTGATATTTCCCCCGCCGAACAAACCGAGCTGCGCCAACTTTGCCTGATTACCGACGGCAACGCCCACCGTCCCGATTTACTGCGTACGGCCGATATGTCTTCCGACTATACCGATGTGGTCAGCGAAGCCTTGTTGCCCGAAATCCGCAGCACCGCCATGCTGATTGCCGCTTCCCGCCACGATTGGAACACGCCGACACCGGACGTTTTTGCCGATGAAGCCGATTGGTTTGCCGCCCGCATCTTGCTGCTGAACGTCCGTTTTGTGCATTTACACACTTCGCTGGCCCCCATGCTGCAACTGGCCAACAGCCGCGCCCAAGCATTTGCGGAACGAAACCGCCTGCCGTTCACTGCGGCCAAAATCCGCCCCAGCCTGCACAACAAACGTCCCGCACACGTGCTGCTGATGGCCTGCGACCTGCCCGCCGCACAGCAAACCCACTGGATTGCCAGAAGTTCCGCATTACGGCAATTATTGGTTAAATCCGTGTAAAGTTTCCCACAAGCGGTTGGAATCGGGTTACAGTAGCCGCTCATGCAAACCTCGATAAGGAGTACACAATGAAAATAATGCATACGCTGGTTGTCATGAGCATGGCCTTGAGCTTGTCCGTTGCGCACGCGGGCGAACGCGAACCCAAAATTGCCAGCAACACTTCCGGCATTTCCGACAGCGAATTTATCAGCAATATCGCCGGCGCTTCCGTCGGCATGGGTGCGAAAGAGCCTCTGTCCATCAGTGCGAACCGCAACGGCGGCAAACTGGTGGTGGTCGTAACCGGCAGCAACGGTACAAGCTGCAAAATCCCCACCAGCGGCAATCCGCCACAAATGCAAGGGATTAACTGCCAATAACCCCCTTTTCGCAACCTTGCTCCAAAAAGCAGCCTGCACTTCCCAAAGGTGCAGGCTGCTTTCTGTATGCTACAATCACCGTCTCTTTTTTGCCCACCAACGAAGCCTTTATGACCCTGTGTATCATCCCCGCACGCGGCGGCAGCAAACGCATTCCGCGTAAAAACATCCGCCCGTTCAACGGCAAACCCATGATTGCCCACAGCATTCTCGCCGCCCGAAGTGCAGGCTGCTTTGAGCGGATTATCGTGTCCACCGATGATGACGAAATCGCACAAATCGCCCGGCAATACGGCGCAGACGTGCCGTTTGTGCGCCCCGCCGAGCTGGCGGACGACTTTGCCACCACCGGCACCGTGATTGCCCACGCCGTCGGCCATATGCGGCAACACGGCTGGCACGGGGAACATGCCTGCTGCCTGTATGCCACCGCGCCGTTCGTCCGTGCGGAGGATTTGCAGGAAGGCTTGCGGCAATTATCGGAACAACAAGCAGATTTTGCTTTTTCCGTGACCCGTTTCCCGTTCCCGATACAGCGCGCCCTGCGCCTGAATGCCGAACACGGCGTTTCCATGTTCGCACCGGAAAATTTTGCCGTGCGCTCGCAGGATTTGGAGGAAGCGTGGCATGATGCCGGGCAGTTTTACTGGGGCAGCGCGGATGCCTGGTTGCAGCAAAAACCCATTTTCAACAGCCGCAGCATCGGCATTCCTCTGCCGCAGCACCGCGTGCAGGACATCGACACTGAAGAAGACTGGCAGCGCGCGGAATATTTGGCGCGGCTGTTGGCCGACGAAGCGCAAAAGGACGCACCATGATTGACCTGCATTGCCATTCCCATATTTCAGACGGCGCGCTGCCGCCCGAAGACGTGGTGGCGCTGGCCGCGAAAAACGGCTGCACCATGCTCGCGCTCACCGACCACGACCACACGGGCGGTTTGGCCGCCGCACGCTCGGCAGCGCAACAGCACAATATCCGCTTTATCAACGGCGTGGAAATTTCCGTTACTTGGCGCGGGCGCACCATCCACATGGTCGGCTTGGATTTTGACGAACACGAAAGCAGCCTGCAGTCTTTGCTGGCGCAGTTGCGGCAGGGTCGTATCGAACGCATGGAAAAAATCGGCGCGAAGCTGGCCAAACGCGGCATTGAAGGCGCGGCGGCCGGTGCATTGTCGCTGGCGGCGAATCCCGAAATGGTGTCGCGCACCCACATGGCGCAATGGCTGGTGCAACAAGGCTTGGTGCGTAACAAGCAGGCTGCGTTCACCCAATTTTTGGGCGAAGGCAAATGCGCCGCCGTGCGCCACCAATGGGCGGAACTGGCCGATGCGGTGGCCGCCGTCCGCGCGGCAGGCGGGCTGACCGTGATTGCCCACCCCATGCGCTACGACATGTCCGCCACCGCACGGCGGCAACTGTTTGAAGAATTTAAGCAACTGGGCGGGCACGGCATCGAAGTGCACAGCAGCAACTGCAGCTTGGGCGACCGCCTGAATTACGCATTATTGGCGCAACGTTACGGCTTGCTCGCCAGCCTCGGCAGCGATTTCCACCAAGAAGGCGGATACAGCGGCGCGATGGTGGGCATCTGTCCCGAACTGCCGCCCATCTGCAAACCGGTTTGGAAACACTTTCGCAACGCATAACCGAACGCAAAAAGCAGCCTGCACGCTGAAAATATAGTGGATTAAAATAAAAATGAGACAAGGCAGCGAGCCGCAAGGCGTACAAGTAGTACGTCAAGGCGAGCCAACGCCGTATCATTGCGATTTTAATTCACTATAAACGTGCAGGCTGCTTTTTGCGGCATATTCTCGGCATCGGTTTCCGCGCATGATTCTGACACGGCTTGATTTGCTCAACACATTCCATCAACCCATCCCTTGCCCACCCCGTCCGATTCCGACTACAGCTTCCGCCACGGGCGACCCACCCAAGCGTAGTGCGCGGCAAGACGCGCGAAAAAGCAGCCTGCACATGGTGCGCCGTCCAGATAAATTTGCACAAACCCCGAAAAAACCTTAAAATTTCTTTACACTTCTGCCGCACGGCAGAATTCTTTATTGCGTGCAGGCTGCTTTTTGCCCCTGCCGCTTCACTGTTTCACCAAAGGACAATGAATGCACCACAAAATCAAACTTGCCCTGTTCCCGCTACTCGCACTACCGCTCACCGCCAACGCATCCGGCTTTAACGCCGCCGAATTAAGCCTGGTTTGGGGTCTTCCCTTCGCCCTGATTCTGTTGTCCATCGCCACGGGCCCGCTGCTCTTTGCCCACACATGGCACCACCATTTCGGCAAAATCACCGCTGGTTGGACGCTGCTGTTCCTGATTCCCTTCACGCTCGTTTTCGGCTTTGGCGAAAGCGTCCACCTCATCGCGCATGCCATGGTGGGCGAATACATACCGTTTATTCTGCTGCTGCTGGCCTTGTACACCATTTCCGGCGGCATTCTGGTGTGGGGCAACCTGCACGGCTCGCCCAAGCTCAACACCGCGCTTTTGGCCATCGGCACCCTGCTCGCCCCTATCATGGGCACCACCGGCGCAGCCATGCTGATGATTCGCCCGCTGCTGAAAGCAAACGACAACCGCAAACACAACGTGCACGTCGTGATTTTCTTTATCTTTTTGGTGGCCAACATCGGCGGCGGCCTCACACCGCTGGGCGACCCACCACTGTTCTTGGGCTTCCTGAAAGGCGTGGACTTCATGTGGACGGTACAACACATGTTCATGCCCGTGCTGATTTCCACCGTCGTCCTGCTCACCATTTTCTATATCATCGACAGCCGCTATTTCGCCAAAGAAGGCGAACTTCTGCCGCGCGACCCGTCGCCCGACAGCAAAGAAGGCATCAAACTGTTCGGCAAATGGAATTTCGTCTTGCTACTCTGCGTGATTGGCGCGGTGCTGCTGTCCGGCATGTGGAAGCCGCAGCACCCCGGCTTCGATATTTTGGGAACGAATTATCCGCTGCCCAATCTGGTACGCGACGCCATCCTGCTGGTTTTAACCGTAGTTTCCCTCATCATCACGCCCAAACCCGTCCGCGCGGGCAATGAATTCAACTTCGACCCGATTGCCGAAGTCGCCAAGCTGTTCGCCGGCATCTTCATCACCATTTCACCCGTGCTGGCCATGCTGCAAGCCGGAGAAAAAGGCGCATTTGCCGGCATTATCTCGCTGGTGCACGACAGTGCCGGCCAGCCCATCAACACCATGTATTTCTGGATGAGCGGCATGCTTTCCGCCTTTTTGGACAACGCGCCGACTTATCTGGTGTTCTTCAACATGGCTGGCGGCGACCCGCACGAACTCATGCGCGGCGATTTGTTCCACACGCTTTTGGCCGTGTCGATGGGCTCCGTGTTCATGGGCGCATTGAGCTATATCGGCAACGCACCGAACTTCATGGTGAAAGCGATTTCCGAACAGCGCAAAGTGCCGATGCCCAGCTTTTTCGGCTATATGGCATGGTCGTTCGGCATCCTGATTCCGCTGTTCCTCCTGCACACGCTGATTTTCTTCGTGTTCGGCTGGCTGTAATGCTCGAATCTTTCCCACCATAAAAGTGCAGGCTGCTTTCCGAACCGGCAAAAAGCAGCCTGCACTATTTTAACCCATTGAATATAAATACTATGAACATTATCAAATACCTCCAAGCCCAAGGTATCGACACGCGCAAAGGCTGCCAATGGCTGGTCAAACACGGCCTGGTGCAAATCAACGGCGAAACCGTGCCGGACGACAAAGCCGACATCGCCCCCGACAGCGTGCAAACCCTCACGATTGACGGTGAAGACGCCGTGGTGATTCCGCTGCCCTATTTCTACATCCTGCTGAATAAACCCGCCGGCTACGAAACCTCGCACAAACCGCGCGACTATCCCAGCGTGTTTTCGCTGCTGCCCGACCAAGTGCGCGCGGCCGACATTCAAGCCGTCGGACGTTTGGACGCGGACACCACCGGCGTGCTGCTCATCACCAACGACGGCCAATTCAACCACCGCATGACATCGCCCAAGCACAAAGTGGACAAAATTTACCGCGCCACGCTAAAACACGCCGCCGACCCGTCGCTCTGCGCCCAACTGCAAGCCGGCGTGCTGCTGCACGACGACAACGAAACCGTGGCTGCACAAGCCGCCGAACTGCACGATGCGCATACGCTGATTCTGACCATCCGCGAAGGCAAATACCACCAAGTCAAACGCATGGTGGCCGCCGCAGGCAACCGCGTGGAACACCTGCACCGCCTGCAATTCGGCCCTTGGGACACGCAGGATTTGCAGGCGGGCGAATGGCGGTTTATCCGCGTGGAATAAGTATAAGCAAAAATAAAAGTGCAGACTACTTTGGAACCGAACCAAAAGCAGCCTGCACTTTCATCATCATATTGATAAGTTAGAGGCGTTTTTTAGTGAGAATCTTTTATAAAGCGAGTATAAAGATAAGTCTCAAGCTCATATTTACAGAAAAGGGGAGTAGTTTGTCTTTCCCAAAAAGATAGAAGACAGACTTTTTGAAACATTGCCTAAAAATAAGAATGATTCAGGTTTTCCCCTTTATGAAGTTTATATTGCAGTGTTTGTTTGGAAAAATTCCCCAATAATAGTTGAGAAGCTAGGTTCTTACTTGGGGAGGATATTGAGGGAAACTTTATAAAAACATTTTTAATAAATACATTTGAGAGATGATTAGAACTAACAAGATTGCAGAAGCAAATATCATTCTGAAAAAATTTCTTTGGCTTGATATTTATATGGTAGATTTTAACGAAGAGCAGATAATACTATTTGGAACTAAGGATGCTTCTTTTGGCAAACAAGTGGAAATAATATTGAAAAAAGTCTGCTATATAGATATGCCTACTATGTGGGAATTAGATTTAACCTCAGAAAATCCAATAGTATTTACAGCTCAAGAAGAAATGAATGAGAACTATAAAAACAGATTCCTCGACAATCATAATGGAGTTGGGGATTTATTCACTTTTTCTGCAGAAGGGGTTAATAAAGGAATTCAATATCATATTGTAGCAGGTGGCTTTGAATTGCACCTTTTGAGTTATGATAGTTATTTTCCTTGGGAAATAAATGAATAAATCAAGACTTTATAAAAACATTTACTTATTTAGAGCTAATGACTTTCTCCAAGGAGTTTTTGGAGAATATGTTGTAGTATAAAAGACAAAGATAACTATGTGAATAAAGAGACTAAAGAAAGCGTAAAAAGCAATATAGGAGGAATCTTGCCTAATACTATTATCTGTGAAAGGGTTTTCTGACAAGGGATTTAATCTTTCTAATTGTATGGGTGGATTTGTACATAAAAGTAGCTATAAAGAGCAATAACATATCTTCTTTAGAGAGCGTTTGGGTAATAGAGAAGAATATGAACAAAAGTGAAAAATCATAAAAAGCTTTTTTCTTTAATACAAAAATTGTATTTTTGCCTCCGCAACAGGACTAATATAAAGAAATAAGTATGGCAAAGATTAAATATTATTACGATTCTGAGACGCTGTCTTTCAAGCAAATTAATAATAGGAAAAGGCGCCTCAAGTACTTATTTTTCTTTCTTCTTTCCTCTTTTCTATTTGCGCTGATTATAGTTCTAATCCTCTACAATATTAACTTTATGCAGACCCCTAAAGAGCTTTCTCTCAGGAGAGAACTTAAGGAGAATGAGACACAATTTGCCATTTTGAACAAAAAAATGCAGCAAGTAGAAGAGGTGCTAGATCGTATAGCAGATCGCGATAATACACTTTATCGTACTTATTTTGAGATGAGTCCCATCCCTGATGCACAGAGAAAGAGTGGTTTTGGAGGGGTCAATCGATATGAATATCTAGAAAAATTCAGCAATTCATCCATGCTAATTGATATGACCAAGCGATTGGAAACACTTCAAAAAGAGCTGGCTGTACAGTCTAAATCTCTGGATGATATTGCGGCTCTGGCCAAGGAAAAAGAAAAATTACTACAGGCTTTACCTGCCATTCAGCCTGTGCAAAACAAAGATCTTAAGCGTATGGCCTCTGGTTATGGATTTCGTACAGATCCATTTACTAAAGTAAGAAAATTCCATTATGGTATGGACTTTTCTGCTCCTACAGGAACAGCTGTCTATGCTACAGGGGATGGAGTGGTAACCAGAGCAGATAGCAACTCTTCTGGATATGGAGAGCATATTCGCATAGATCATGGATATGGCTATGAGACACTTTATGGACACCTAAGCCAATATAATGTCCGTCCTGGACAGAAAGTAAAGCGAGGGGATGTAATCGGCTATGTAGGCAGCACTGGGCGTTCGGAGGCACCTCACTTACATTATGAAGTGAAGAAGAATGGGGAGCACCTCAATCCCATCAACTTCTATTATGGAAGCTTATCAGCAGAAGAATATGCAGAAATGCTTAAGAAATCTTCTCAAGGAAACCAATCGTTAGACTAATGCCAACTCCTTATAAAAAACTCTATTACTCTATAGGGGAAGTTGCTGATATCTTTGGCGTGAATACTTCAAAAATACGCTTTTGGGAGAAAGAGTTTGAGATACTCTCTCCTAAGAAAAGCCCCAAGGGGACACGCCGATATACAGACAAAGACATAGAAAATATCCGCCAGATATATCATCTGGTAGAGGAGCAGGGGCATACCTTAGAAGGGGCTAAGCTCAAGCTCAAGGAAAAGCCCAAAGAGCTGCTCTCCACTATAGAAATTATCCAAAAACTTAAGAAGGTTAAGCAGACCCTGCTATCTATCAAAAATGAGCTATAAAGATCCAAAAGGGGGACAATACTATGACTACTTTGCCTCCAATAGGGCTATATTTTCGATATGATAGGTCTGGGGGAACATATCTACCGAACATATTCTGACCACCTTGTACTTCTCTTGTAGCAAGGCTAAGTCTCGGGCTTGGGTAGCGCTATTACAACTTACATAGACAACCCTCTTGGGAGCTATACGAAGTATCTGAGCTACTACATCCTTATGCATACCATCCCGAGGTGGATCGGTGATGATTACATCAGGAAGTCCATGAGTGGTGATAAACTCTTCATTGAAGACATTTTTCATATCTCCTACAAAAAAATCTACATTGCTTATTTGGTTGTTTTGAGCATTTTCCTTAGCATCAGCAATAGCTTCAGGTACTGCTTCTACTCCTATGACTTTTTTAGCTTTTTTAGCGACAAACTGGGCAATAGTACCTGTCCCTGTATAGAGATCGTATACCAATTCTTCTCCTGTGAGGGCGGCAAAGTCTCTGACTACTTTGTAGAGCTCGTAAGCCTGAGTCGAGTTGGTCTGAAAGAAAGATTTAGCATTGATCTTAAAGCGCAATCCCTCCATTTCTTCATAGATAAAGTCCCTCCCATGATAGCAGATAACCTCTTGGTCATAGATAGTATCATTGGGTTTATTATTGATGATATATTGTAACGAGGTAAGGCTAGGAAATTCCGATAGGAGATAGTTAAGTAGCTGTTCCCGAGGCTCTTTTCTCTCTTCTAAGAACTGTATTACGAGCATTATCTCCCCTATGGAGGAAATACGAATCATCATAGTGCGTAGCCACCCTGAGTGGCTGCGAGGATTGTAGAAAGAATAGTCATGGGAGAGTGCATATTCTCGAATCTTATTGCGAATGGCATTGGAAGGATCTTCCTGCAGATGGCACTTACGAATGTCCAAGACCTTGTCCCAAGCACCAGCGATATGGAATCCGAGACCCTGACGGTCTGCGATTTCCTCTTTGCTTGTAATCTCCTCAGGGGTAAGCCAACGTGTCTCACTAAAGGAAAATTCTATCTTATTGCGATAAAAATAAGGTTTGTTACAACCTACAATAGGCAAGATCTCCTCAGGGATTACCCCTCCCAATCGCTTAAGATTGTTCTCTACCTCTTTTTGCTTGTAGTGGAGCTGACTTTGGTAGTTCATATGTTGCCATTGGCACCCTCCACAATAGGTGAAGTGCTCACATACGGGGACTACTCTCAGTGGAGACTCTTGGTGGAACTTCACTGCTGTCCCTTCATAGAAAGCCTTTTTTTTCTTGGTCACCAATATATCTACAATGTCCTCAGGCACCGCATTATCTACAAAGATAACCCGACCATCAGGAGCATGTGCGATGCTTTTTCCTTTAGCACCTGCATCGGTTATGGTAACATTTTCTATCAAAAGAGGTTTTTTGTCTTTTCCCATGTGAATATTTTAATGAAAGAGATAAAGAAATGATTCATAAAATACAATGTAGGGGCGAGAGAAACTCGACCCCTACATTTTAACTTAGCTAATTAAACTTTATAAACTATTGAGCAAGTACTATTATTTTGTTTTCTTGTTGTTCTACTACCCCTTCTTCTATAGGTAGGGTGTATTCTCCTTTTTCTTGAGCAAAGCGTTCTTGCACACAGATAGTAGGAGCTTCACTTTCCCTGAAAGAAAGAGTGCCTTTTTCCAAGAGGGAGACGATAGGAGCGTGGTTTTCCAATATCTGGAAAGAGCCCTTAGCACCAGGAAGCGTAACAACACTCACCTTTCCCTTATAAAGCACAGCTTCTGGAGTTACTATTTCTAATACCATAATATCTTAGTTTTGTGCTTCAGCAAGCATTTTCTCACCAGCTTCTATTACTTCTTCGATAGTTCCTTTGAGGTTGAAAGCAGCTTCAGGGAGGTGATCCAACTCACCATCGAGAATCATATTGAACCCGCGGATTGTATCCTTGATATCTACAAATACCCCAGGGATACCGGTGAACTGTTCTGCTACGTGGAAAGGCTGAGAGAGGAAGCGCTGTACCCTACGTGCGCGGGCTACGGCGAGCTTGTCCTCTTCGGAGAGTTCCTCCATACCTAGGATAGCAATAATATCTTGTAGTTCTTTGTAGTGCTGAAGCAACTCTTTTACTCGCTGTGCACACTCATAGTGTTCTTTTCCAAGGATTTCAGGAGTAAGGATACGAGAGGTAGAATCCAATGGGTCTACAGCAGGGTAGATCCCAAGCTCCGCAATTTTACGAGAGAGTACTGTGGTGGCATCAAGGTGCGCAAAAGTAGTCGCAGGAGCAGGGTCAGTAAGGTCATCGGCAGGTACATATACCGCTTGTACAGAGGTGATAGACCCTTTCTTGGTAGAGGTAATACGTTCTTGCATAGCCCCCATCTCAGTAGCCAAAGTAGGTTGGTATCCTACTGCTGAAGGCATACGCCCTAATAGAGCAGATACCTCAGACCCCGCTTGGGTGAAGCGGAATATATTGTCCACGAAGAAAAGTACATCTTTTCCTTCTCCATCGCCAGCACCATCACGGAAATATTCGGCAATGGTAAGCCCAGAAAGGGCTACACGAGCACGAGCTCCAGGGGGTTCGTTCATCTGTCCAAATACAAAGGTCGCTTTGGATTCCTTGAGAGCTTCTCTGTCTACTTTACTCAAGTCCCAACCTCCTTCTTCCATAGAGTGCATGAACTCTTCTCCATACTTAATGATACCAGACTCAAGCATTTCTCTCATAAGGTCATTTCCCTCACGAGTACGCTCACCTACACCAGCAAATACAGAGAGACCTCCGTGCCCTTTAGCAATGTTATTGATAAGCTCTTGGATAAGTACTGTTTTTCCAACTCCAGCACCTCCAAAAAGTCCAATTTTTCCTCCTTTTGCATAAGGCTCAATAAGGTCAATTACCTTAATACCTGTAAAAAGTACTTCTGTTACAGTGGATAAGTCCTCGAACTTAGGAGCTTTGCGGTGGATAGGGAGCCCATGTTGTCCTTCCTTAGGCAAGTTGCCTAACCCATCGATTCCATCACCGATGACATTGAACAAGCGACCAAAGACATCATGTCCGATAGGCATTTGGATAGGGCGACCAGTAGCCGTTACTTCCATACCTCGGCTAAGTCCTTCTGTAGCATCCATTGAGATAGCACGAACAGTATCTTCTCCTATGTGAGATTGTACTTCCAGAACCAAGGTGTGTCCGTCCTTACCTACAATCTCTAATGAATCATAAATTTTAGGCATTTCCTTTTCAGAAGGAAACATAACATCTACCACAGGACCGATTACCTGTGCTATTTTACCTTTGTATTGAGCCATATTTTTTATTTAAAAAAAGCGCATTATTTTGAGCGCAAAGATATTTAATTTATTTGGAAATAACAAGAAATATCCATCCTTTTTTAGAATAAATCTCACAAAAGCATTTACTATTTTGATTATCAAACGAATAGGGGAGGGTTATTATTTTTTTAAAAAAGTTTGTTTGTCAGAAGAAAAAATAGTACTTTTGCGCCCAAATTACATAACAGAGGTCGAGAACCTCATTAATTGTCTTAATATGCCTGTAAAAATTAGATTACAAAGACATGGTAAAAAGGGTAAACCTTTTTATTGGGTAGTAGCTGCTGATGTGCGAGCTCCCCGCGATGGTAAGTTCCTCCAAAAGATAGGAACTTATAATCCTAACACTAACCCTGCTCAGATAGAGATTGATATTGATGAAGCTGTTAAGTGGCTTCACTTCGGTGCACAGCCTACTGAGACAGCACGTCGTATCCTTTCTTACAAAGGGGTATTACTAAAATACCACTTGCAAGGAGGGGTGAAGAAAGGTGCCCTTACTCAAGAACAAGCCGATGCGAAATTCGCTGCTTGGCTTAGTGAAAAAGAGCAAAAAATCAGCCAAAAGAAAGATGCTCTTCAAAAAGGTAAAGCATCGGCTAAACAAGAAAGCGTAAAAGCAGAACAAGCTTATAGCCAAAAACGCAAAGAGGCTATTGTTGCTAAAGCTCAAGCTACAGAAGCTCCTGCTGAATCTTCTTCTGAAGAAACCGCTAACGAAACAGAAGCTTAATGAGGAGGGAAGATTGCTTCTTTGTAGGAACAATTGTCTCCAAATTCAGCTTCAAGGGGGAAGTCCTTGTCAAGACCGACACGGATGATCTCTCCTTATTCGAAAATATGGAATCAGTCTTTGTCGAACTAGGCAAGGAACTGGTTCCTTTTTTCATAGAAAAATGTAACCTACATAAGTCTGACCTACTACGTATCAAGTTCGAGGAGGTCGATACTGAGCGTGATGCTGAGGCGCTCCTAAAGCATCACTTATTTCTGCCCTTGACCCTTTTGCCTAAGCTTACAGGCAATAAGTTCTATTATCATGAGGTGATTGGTTTTCAGGTGTTTGATGTGAATTATGGGGCTATAGGTACCATCACTCATATCAATGATAATTCCTCTCAACCTCTTTTCGAAATAATGCATGAGGGTAAGGAAATCCTTATTCCCCTACATGACAACTTCCTCAAAGAGGTCAATCGCAAAGAGAAAAAGATCATAGTGGAGACCCCTGAAGGACTTATTGACTTATATATGCAAGAATAACCAATTAATTTATATTCCTTATGAAACTTTCTTCTATCCTGAAGCTATGTTGTTTTCTTCTTTTGGTGAGTTGCCATAGTTCTAAAATGGCACAACAGCGAAAAGCAACTCATAGAAGTAGCAAAACGGTTGTCAAAAAGAAAAAAACAACATCTGAAAAAGACAAATCAGTAGCGGAGGCTTCTTCTACAGTCTCTACTATGGCAACTACAGGAGTAGCTTCCTATTATCACAACAAATTCAATGGACGCAAGACTGCCAGTGGAGAGGTGTTCAGCAACAACAAACACACAGCAGCACATCGTACCTATCCTTTTGGTACTTATCTGAAAGTGACCAATGTGGCCAACGGGAAATCAGTAGTGGTAAAAGTCAATGACCGAGGCCCCTTTACCAAAGGAAAAGAGTTAGACCTCTCTCGTAAAGCCTTTATGGACATTACAGACAATCCTAACAAAGGGAATCTACAAGTAAATATAGAAGTGGTAACCCCATGAGAGCCACCCTCTATACTATTTTACACTTTTTTATCAGAGAAAATATTATTGTAGCTTCTGCCGTAACTGCTTTAGCTCTTTCTACCTTTTATATTTTTCATCAACCAATAGCCTATCCTTATTTGTTATCTTTATGGGCAGGGGCTATCCTCTCCTATTCTTTTGCTAAGGAAGGCATCTTCAAGTATCGGGATCCCTTATGGTGGAGCTGTGTTCTCATAGTCGGCTATTGTTTCTTTTTGCTCAACTTACAGGGGAAGATACTACTATTCCTCTCAGGGGTCTTGAGTATCCTATACAATGCTCCTTTTCTTAGTCAAAATCTCCGCAGTATTCCCTTTCTCAAAATAGCTATTGTTGCCTTCTGTTGGGTACTATCTGCGGTTTTTCTACCTTTGTCAGAGAGTACTATATCTTTTTTCTCTTGGCAAGTATGGCTGCTTTCCTTGCAATATTTTCTATGGATATGTGTGCTGATTCTCCCTTTCGATATTCGCGATAGGACAGAGGATCGTGCTTATCTGCACACATTTCCTACAGTCTTAGGAGTGAGAAAGACTAAAATTATAGGGATAATCACTATGCTATGTTATCTTCTACTTTCCTTTTATCATACTTCTGTTCCATTACGACTGATACAGATAGGGATAGCTTGTATTACTCTTTTATTTCTTCTCTTTGCTCGTGAGGAGCAATCTCCCTTCTATAGTGGACTTTTGGTAGAGTGTATACCTATCTTATATTTTTTACTTTTATGGCTGTATTATCCTTAAAAAAGTAAAATTTTTCTTTGATATGACAAGATAATTTTTTAACTTTGTCGCTATAATCAAAATTTTAGCAGAGATGGAACAAAATCAAGAAAACAAAAATTATCTGTTACCTATTCTGATGATGTTTGCTCTATTCTTTATGATAGCCTTTGTGACTAATTTGCAAAGTCCTATGGGAGTGATTATAAAGAGCCAATTTATGGCGAGCAATTTTCAAGCACAATTGGGAACTTTGGCCAACTTTATCGCTTATGCCTTCATGGGAATTCCTGCTGGACAAATGTTACAGCGAAAGGGCTATAAGAAGACAGCCTTGACAGCTGTAATAGTAGGATTTGTAGGGGTGTGTATCATCTTCCTATCGGGTGCGATGGAGAGTTATGCAGTCTACCTCATAGGTGCCTTTGTTGCAGGTTTTTCTATGTGTATGCTCAATGTAGTCGTTAATCCTATGCTCAATACTTTAGGAGGCGAAGGTAAGCGAGGTAATCAATTACTACAGTTTGGAGGGGCGCTCAACTCTATGGGGGGGACTATTGTCCCTGTTTTTGTAGGCTATCTCATAGGAGAGAATATAGAAAAAGCCTCTATAGACAAGGCCAATCCTGCCTTATACTTAGCCATGGGAACCTTTGCCTTGGTCTTTATCGTACTATCCTTGATGAAAATCCCAGAACCCCATATTGTAAAGAAAGTAGAGAATAAGACAAAAGAATCTCATAGCGCCTTATCTTTCAGACATTTTGTATTTGGTATCATTGCTATCTTTGTCTATGTAGGGGTAGAAGTAGGGATTCCAGGGGTGGAGAACTATTTCATGACAGCTCAGGTAGACAAAGGAGGCTTAGGAATCGATGCGACAACGGCAGGTTCTGTAGTGGGTACTTACTGGTTCTTGATGTTTGTTGGCCGATTCGTAGGGGGGGCTTTAGGAGCTAAGTTCTCTAGTAAGGTGATGCTTTCTTTTGTGGCTTCCTTAGGCTTATTGTTTGTATTATTGGCTATCTTCTTACCTACAGATGTAGTGGTAAATATGCCAGTTTTCAACAAAAATATTTCCTTTGGACTGGCTGAAGTTCCTGCAAGTGTCATGTTCTTGACCCTCTGTGGACTTTGTACCTCAGTGATGTGGGGTGGTATTTTTAACTTGGCAACTGAGGGGTTAGGCAAGTATACAGCTGCTGCCTCTGGTATCTTTATGGTCATGGTCTGTGGAGGAGGTATACTCTCCACTCTTCAGAGCTATATAGCCGACCTCTTTGGTTATGTACAAAGCTATTGGGTGGTTATTATAGGCCTTTTGTATATCCTATACTACGCCCTTGTAGGTAGCAGAAATGTAAATAAAGACATTGTAGTTAATGATTAATGATCAATTGTTAATAGATTATATAATTATAAGGAGCTGTCCGAAAAGTACAAAACATTATTTTTCCAAGTTTAAATCGAATATTTTCAAATTTTATTCTGTTGGAAATCAGTTGTTTTAGATTCTTTTGTAGGGGCGATTTGCAAATCCCCCTTCATGAATAAGACTTTTCGGATAGCCTCTTTTTTAGGTTGTAATTATATATTATGTGGTATTTGTTTTTAATCATTACAATCAGATGATTATTAATTTGTTATATTTCGTTTATTGCAAAATTATCTTTAGTACTCAGAGATAAAGAACAAGGAGGTAATAATTAACAATTAATAATCAACAATTAACCATTATTGTCACTATCTTTATTCCTTAAAATATAATCTTATGACAATTCAGAATTTTGATAAGTTTGTTGATAAAACTTTGGTAAAACAAGGCAGAGAAGTTTTCGAAAAAGGTAAAGTTTCTTCCATAGAAGAGCTTGAGGATGGGCTATGGGTTGCCACTGTGACGGACAAAGATTCATACGAACTGGAGGTGTTACTACATAAAAATACCATTAAGGAAACCTCTTGCTCCTGTGAACATAAGAAGAAAGGGGTTTGCTCACATATGGTAGCTGTTTTCTTCGCCATAGATGCTAAAAAGCAGCAAGAAGCAATCAAGGGAAAGAAAGGTACTAAAGGGGAAAAAGGTACTAAAGGAAAGAAGGATACTCTCAAGAGCCTATTTGAGAAAATATCTCGTGCAGAGTTGGAGGAGTTTATCAAAACTTATATGACTAAGAATAAGATTTTCAAAAGTGACTTTGAACTTTATTTTATAGATAAAAATGAGAATAATGACTTTGAAAAGAAGATAGCAGAGATTATAGACCAAACTATAAAGCCTCGTTATTACTATAATTATCTTCAAAATCTCACAGATATTAACAAAGAGGTAAAAAAA
>ERZ773008.648-NODE-648-length-25779-cov-9.993430_pt1 | contig 25779 bp, 21 predicted proteins | sample MGYA00580664_ERZ773008 | MGnify/ENA primary metagenome ERZ773008 (study PRJEB29015, sample SAMEA2738016) | human oral metagenome | biome: human oral; feature: human-associated habitat; material: dental | place: China | collected 2048 ... | reverse complement strand
CCGTGGGCGCTGGACTCCACGGCCATGCGCAACAACTACGCGATGATCGCCACCAGCGCCCCCCAGCGGGTGGGCATCGAGGACGGCACGGGCGCCGTCTACCACGACAACCTGGGCGTCTTCGACAGCCGGGACGAGCGGGTGAACCCTCTGTTCCGCTTCACCACCTTCCTCATGCGGCTGCGGGGCCGGCACGCCTGCCTGCGTCAGGCCGCCTGGGGCGACATGGCGGTCGGGGGCGACGACGTCTCCTACCTGTTCCACGCGCCCACCGCCGACGGCTCCCCGAACGAGGGCGACCGGGCTCTCGCGATCCACATCGACGCCCCCGACGATGGTTTCTGGGCCATGCTGAACATGACCTCGGACCCGGTCGATTTCCGGGTGCCCGAGGTCGACGGGGACCCTGCGTGGCGGCGCCTGGTCGACACCGCCGTGGGAGCGGAGAAGGAGGACAACTGCTGGCCCGAGGGCGAGGGCGAGGTCGTCTCCGACGGCGTCGCGGTGCAGCCGTGGTCGATCGTCGTGTGGCACAGGAGTCCGCGGTGAGAGACCCGCGGCGGGGGCGGGCGTCGCCATGCGCAGGCCGGTCGCCGCACCGCTCGGCGGGAGAGACCCGCGCAGCGGGCCCGCTCTCCGACGCCGCGCGGCGGGGCGCCGCGACCGCCCCGAACCGGGGGAATCGGGGGTTGACGCGGCCTCCGCGGCAGGAGATCCTTGCGTCGTAGTAACACGTACCTACATCAAAGGCGGCCTGAATGATGGCGGAGGCAACAACGACGTTCACCTCGCGTGAGTTCAACCGGGACGTGAGCGCCGCCAAGCGTGCGGCCGCCAACGGCCCGGTCATCGTCACCGATCGGGGGCAGCCCGCGTACGTGCTGCTCGGGATCGACGACTACCGGCGGCTCGCCGGGGAGCGGGACCGGGGGGTGACCGGCGAGGAGTTCGTCGAACGGCTCAGCATGAGCGAGGAGGACTACGTCTACGCCGACTTCGCTCCCGGCTTCTTCGGCGCCAAGGTTCCGGAGTTCTGATGCTCGTCCTCGATACCAACGTCATCTGCGAGCTGCGCAAGCCCCCGTCGAGAGTCGCGCCCGAGGTCGTGCGATGGGCCTCGGCGCAGGATCCGAACAGCCTCTACCTCAGCATGGTCACCCTGTACGAGCTGGAGGTCGGCGCGCGCAGGCTGGAGCGCCGCGACGAGGTGGGCGGCAGACGGCTTCGCCGCTGGATCGACGACCAGGTCGTTCAGGCCTTCGCCGATCGGCTCCTGCTGATCGACGCCGATGTGGCGCGCCAGGCGGCGGCGCTCCAGGTGCCCGATCCTCGCCCCGAACGCGATATGTACATCGCCGCGACGGCTCTCGTCCACGGCATGATCGTCGTGACTCGCAATGTGAGGGACTTCGCCCCCACCGGCGTCACCCTGCTCAACCCCTGGGAGGCGTGAGGCGGCGCCGGTCGCCGACCGGCCGGACGGCTCCCGGGTCCCGCGCCGGCGGCTCGTCCTCGAGGCGTCTGCGCCTACTATGCAGTCATGTCCCCGTCATCCTCGCGGCCGCAGCGGCGGCCCGCGCGCCCGTCGTCGACATCGGCCGGCCGCTCCCGCGCCGGGTCGAGGGTTCGCACCGCCCCCTCCCGCCCGGACCGCGCGTCGGGCGGGGGCGGCGCGCCCGGCGGTGACGGCGGGCCGCCGGCCTCCCGCTCCGTCCGCACGTCGGGCGGGAAGCCGCGCCGTCGTCGCCTCGTCCTCACCGAGCCGTGGAAGCTCGTCCGGGCTCTCGTGCTGGTGACCGTCGTCGTGCTCATCGGTTGCGGTGTGCGCATATGGGTCCACCGTGTCACGGGCGCCCGGGCGGCGGACACCGCCCCCGTCGCGGAGCGGGCGTCTCCGGACACCACGGGGGAGTCGCCCTCCGCGGAGCCCGCAGAGGCGGGCGCCTCTCCCGGCGCCGAGCCGACGCGGACGCCCGCGCCGCGCACGGACGAGCAGGGCTTCGCCCACAGCGACGCCGCCGGTGATGGCACCTGGACGACCGCCGATCCGGTGCCCCCGTCCCGGCCGGGCGCCGAGACGGTCTACCGCTACGTGCTCCGGACCGAGAACGGCACCGGCGTCGACGCGGCCGCCGCCGCCGGCACGGTCGAGAGCGTCCTCAACGACGACCGCGGCTGGCGCACTGCCGAGGGAGTCTCCTTCGAGCAGGTGAGCGATCCCGCCTCGGCGGATTTCGTCCTGTCCATCGCCACGCCGCCGACGGCGGACGCGCTGTGCTCCCCTCTGGAGACGGCCAGCATGTGGAACTGCCGCAACGGGGACGACGTCGTCCTCAACTCCGACCGCTGGACCTACGGCACCCCGACCTTCTCCAGCATCGACGCCTACCACATCTACGTGATCAACCACGAGGTCGGCCACTTCCTCGGGCACGAGCACGAGTACTGCGCGGGAGCCGGTCTCACGTCGCCCGTCATGGCGCAGCAGAGCCGCACCCGCGAGGGCGGATGCACCGAGAACGGCTGGCCCACCAGGGACAACCAGGCCCCTTGAGGGGCCGAGGGGCGCCGATCCCCGCGCCCGGCCGCGGTCGACGGCATCCGGTCCTGCTCGGCCGCGGTCGGCTGCGTCTCCTCACCCCGATCGCTCGAGCGATCCGCGCGCGCCGATCCCGACCTCGCCCGCAGGCGGGGAGTGGGCGGTGGCGGGTCTCATGGCCTCACCGGATATGCTGTGAATATGCTGAGGCTGTGAGATCGTGTCCCGCGATCGACTCCGGGCACGGCTCTTCGTTATCGGGGTGCATAGGCACCGGAGAACTCATAGTCTACGGCAAATCCCCATCGCATCTTGAGTAAGGTTGATCGTGCCTCCCACACCCGCTGCCGCGTCTCCGACCGTCGATTCCGGTACTCTTGCGTCCACATCCTCGGATACTCGTATGTCGCGCCTCTGCGCCTGGGGGGTGCACGCCTTCACCATGTCGGGGCTGGTCTTCGCGAGCCTGGCGGTGCTGTCCATCGTCAACGACGAGATCGGCTGGATGTGGACCTGGCTCGCCGTCGCCCTCGTCGTCGATGGGATCGACGGCACCTTCGCCCGCCGCGCCCGGGTCAAGGAGGTCATCCCGTGGTTCGACGGCAGCGTGGTCGACATCGTCATCGACTACCTCACCTGGACTTTCATCCCGGCGGTCTTCATGTACCTCAGGGTCCCGATGGGGCCGAAACCGGTCGCCAGCATCCTGCTCATCGTGATCCTGGTCTCCTCGATGTTCTGCTACGCCAACGAGGGCGAGAAGTCGAGCGACAACTACTTCGTCGGCTTCCCCGCGGCCTGGAACATCGTCGCCGTCATGGTGTGGGTGCTCGGCACTCCGGCCTGGATCAACATCGTGGTGACGATCATCCTGGCCGGGCTCACCCTCGTGCCCACCTACTACATCCACCCGGTCCGCGTGAAGCGCTTCCGCTCGTTCAACATCGCCGCGGCGCTCGTGTGGATCGGAGGGACGGCCTGGCTCCTCGTCGCGCACCCGGCGCGTCCGCTGACGGCGCTGGTCCTGTCCATCGGGGGCGGGCTCTGGCTCCTCGTCGTCGGCGTGCTGCGATCCGTCCAGGGGCAGGACCGTCAGTTCTCGGAGGCGCCTGCGGACGTCTCCGAGGAGGCCGCCGTGACGTCCTCCGAGGAAGACGGGGAGGACTCCGGGGCGGCCGCCGTGACGTCCTCTGCGGAGGCCTCCGACAGGCCCTGAACGATCAGCCTCTCGCGCCACCACCGCAGTGCCTCGATCCCGGCGCTGCCCACGATCATCGCCACCACGGTCATGATCACCTCCGGCGGGTAGTCGCGCCCCTTGGTCCAGAAGTACACGTAGGGGGCCATGAAGGTGATGAGCGTGGTCGCCAGCCCGAGGAGCCGGTACCGGATCCGGCGTCCCGCCACCATCTGGACAAGGCCCCACGTGTAGGGCACGGCGGTGAGGACGTCGATCGTCCACAGCACCCATACCTGGCCGTGGAACCCGGGGACGAAGGCCACTGGAATGGCCCGCAGGGAGGAGTACACGAAGACCAAGAGGTAGGCCAGGGTCACGGGGTTGCGGAGCAGCCGCAGCGTCCGCGACCGCTGGACCGCCTCGACGCCGCTGCGCCGCAGCGCCCACGCCGCCCGGGACGAGCAGCGCAGGGTGTCCACGCCGACCAGCACGGTGCGCAGGTAGCGGCGCGAGTCGCCCCCGCCCTCGGTCAAGGACATGAGCAGTGCGAGGGGGCTCAGGGCGATGACGACGGTGCTGCCGGTGCTGTCGGGGGCGGGGATCGCCATGGCGGGCGGGGCACTGGGTTCCCCGGCGTCGTCGACGGGCTCGGGCAGCGAGACGACGTGGACGAGCCCGCTGCCGACCGTGCGCACGATCAATGGGACGGCCTCGGCCGGCACCTGGCACAGCCACAGGCGCACCCCCTGCTCGAGAGCGTGCCCGAGCGCCTGGCCGAGCTTCCACCCGGTGCCATCGGGCATGCGCAGCCGGGACGCCGTCGTGGTGGAGAGCTCGGCGAGCACGGGCAGCTCGATCACCTGCTTACCCCCCAGGTCCCCGCACCTGGCCACTCCCGCGAGCTCGCGGAGCCGCACCGCGTCGATGCGGTAGCGGCGGGCGAGCGGTCGGTCGAGCACGGAGCGCGCGGTCAGGACGCGTGCCGCGACGGCGCTTGGAGAGGAGAGCACAGGTGGCAGGGTGCCAGATCGGTGTCGTTCTCGGCGAGTCGGCTCGCTCGGAGTCTCCCGCCGTCGTGCGGTCCCGCCTGATCGCGCCGTTCATCGCCGCTATTTTCGCCAGGGCCTTCCGCCACCGCGCGCTCCCGCCCCACCACTCCGCCGCGCCCCTTGCCGCTACCTTGCCGCCACCCTGCCGCGCCCCTGGCCGTGACCCGCTGCGTTCCGGCCCGTGAGTGCCGCCGCTGCGCCGTGAGAAGCGGTGCGGCGATCGATGAGCTGCGGCGGGCTGCGATCGGGCGCGCGAGAGGGGGCGCCTGACGTCCCCCACCACCCAGGCCACCCGGGGGCTGCGATCGGGCGCGCGAGAGGGGGCGGCGCGTCCACCCGGCCGAGCCGCCGTGCGCGACGGCCGGCGGGCTGCGATCGGGCGCGCGAGCGCCCCGGCCCCGATGAGGAGGAGCCCCGGTCGATGACGCATGATGGTGGCGTGAACGACGAGGAGCCCGACCGGTACGTCGCAGACGCCGCTGATGCCGCTGGCGTCGCTGACGTCATCGTCGTCGGAGCGGGGCAGGCCGGGCTGGCCACGGCGGGCGAGCTCGTTCGCCGCGGCCTGGTACCGGGGAGCGAGCTGCTCGTCCTCGATGCCGAGCAGGGCCCCGGGGGCGCCTGGCGGCACCGCTGGGACTCCCTGACGATCGGCCGGGCTTACCGGATCGCCGATCTTCCCCGGTTCCCCGCCGGGGACCTGGACGAGGCGGCCCCCGGCAACGTCGTCGTCCCCGGGTACCACCGTCGCTACGAGGAGGCACTGGGGCTCCAGGTGCTGCGCCCGGTGCGCGTCACCTCGGTGAGGTCCACGGGGGTGCCCGCGCCGCTGTCGGCCCGGGGCGCTCGCGCGACCGGTGGCTCCGGGGCTCGCGGCGTCCCGACGCGCATGAGCCGCCGGCCGGACCCCGTGCGCCGTGACACCCTCCTGGCCGTCAACGGCCGCACGGGGGAGGGACGACGCACATGGCTGGCGCGCATGGTCGTCTCCGCGTCCGGCACGTGGAGTCATCCCCGCATACCGCGCGTCCCGGGCAGGGACGGGTTCGCCGGCGAGCAGCTCCACACCGCCTCCTACCGCCGGGCCGAGGAGCTGGCCGGGCGACGCGTCCTCGTCGTCGGCGGTGGGCTCACCGCGGTGCAGATGATCCTGGAGATCGCCCCCTATGCCGCTTCGTTGACGTGGGCCACGCGCCGTCCGCCGAACTTCATCGCCGGTCCCGACGACATCTGGGGCGCCGCGCTGGAGCGGGCGGCCGGTGCGCGCGCCGCCGGTCCGGCCCCCATCGGCGCCGCGCGGCCCGCGGCCGTGCCCGCTCTGCAGAGGTACGTCGACGGCGTCGAGAGGGGGCTCCTCGTCTCCAGGGGGATGATCGACCTCATCGACGAGCACGCGGTGCGCTTCTCGCCGACGGCCATCGGCCCTCATCCCGATGGGTCGGGTTCCGCCGCGGTCACGGGCGGCGGGATGGCTGTCCCGGACTCGTGGGATCCCTACTCCGAGCCCACATGGGTCGACGTCGACGCCATCGTCTGGAGCACCGGCTTCAGGGCGGCACTGACGCACCTGGAACCACTGCGATTGCGCGAGCGGACGAACGCCGGTCCGGCCGGTGGCGATCCCCGGTACGAGTCGGGCATCCGCATGGAGGGGCGCACCGGCGTGGCCAAGGACCCGCGCCTGCTGCTGGTCGGGTACGGCCCCGACGCCTCGACCCTCGGCGCCGCACGGGCCGGCGGCGAGGCCGCGCGCAGGATCTGGCGCCGCCTGCGGCATCAGGGGTAGGGGAGGAGTGGGACTGGCGGGACCCGGCCGTGCGTCGCCCGCGTCCTCCCGGCGGCCGGTGCGGGGGAAGAGGGGGACTGGCGGGACCTGGCCGTGCCTCGGAGGCGCCCCTAACCTGGCGGTGCCGCAGTCACCTCCAGCCACCTCCACAGGAGCAGTCATGACATCCACGACCGACGCAGCCGTTTTCGACTCCGAGAACATCTTCGGCAAGGGGGCGCCCAACACCGCCTTCGCCCAGTACTTCACCGGGGAGAGCTTCCTGAGGAGCCTGGTGACGGATCCCGAGTGCGCGGTCGGGGTGCACAACGTGACCTTCGAGCCCGGCTGCCGCAACAACTGGCACATCCACCATGCCGCGTCGGGCGGAGGCCAGGTGCTCATCTGCACGGCCGGCTCCGGCTGGTACCAGGAGGAGGGGAAGGACGCCGTCTCGCTGATCCCCGGCGCCGTCGTGTTCACCCGCGCCGGTGTCAAGCACTGGCACGGCGCCAAGGCCGACTCCTGGTTCTCCCACATCGCGCTCGCGGTCCCGGGCGAGGACACCTCCAACGAGTGGCTCGAGCCCGTCGACGACGCCCACTACGCGGCGCTGTGAGTCGGACGCCCCCCGCCTGTCTGGCTACGTTCGCGCGCTCCGTCTCGCGGGTGAGTATCTGAGTCGGAAGCCCCCGCCTGTCCGGCTACGTCAGTGGCTCGTCCGCCCCGAACCCCGTCGCTCGACGTCGCCGCCGTTCGTCGCTCGTCGGTCCGCCCGGTCCGCTACCGGCGGGCGATGACCTCGCCGTGAACGACGACGTACCAACCGTCGTCCGCCGCGGCCCACGTCCGCCAGGCCATCGCCATCTCCTCCAGCTCAGTCGGGCTCGCCAGTCCCAGTTCGACTGCGCGCGGGCCGAAGGAGGAGAGGCACCGCTCCGCCCAGGTCCCGCCCCACCAGGAGCGCAGCTCGGGCGTCGCGTAGCACCAGGTCGACGCCGACGCCTCCGCGTCGCCGAGTCCCGCGGCGCGGAACCAGGACAGCAGATGGCTGCCGGCGTCGGGCTCGCCGCCGTTCGCCCGCGCCGTCGCCATGTAGACCCGGCGCCAGCGCTCCAGTGCGGGGGGCTGCGGGTACCAGGCCTTGGCCGAGTACACGGAGTCGCGCGCCGCCACGATTCCGCCCGGACGCGTCACCCGGCGCATCTCGCGCAGGGCGGCCACCGGGGCGGCCACGTGCTGGAGCACCTGGTGGGCGTGGACCACGTCGAAGGAGCCGTCCGCGAAGGGCAGGGCGTGCACGTCGCCGTCGACAAGCTCGACGACGTCGGCCAGTCCCCTCTCCTCAAGGGTCGCCCGCGCCGCCTCGAGCGCGGCCGGCGCGCTGTCGAGCGCGACGACGCGCCCGGGGCTGACGGATTCGGCGAGATCGGCGGTGATGGTCGCCGGGCCGCAGCCGACGTCGAGCAGGTCGAGGCCCGATCGGAGGCGGGGCAGGAGGTGGGCGGCGGAGTCGGCCGCGGTGCGGTGGGCGTGGCTGGCGAGGACGGCGGGGGAGTGCCCGTGGGTGTAGCGCGGTTCGCCTGCGGGGACGGGAGCGTCGGTCACGAGAGGGAGCATACGGATCGGGGAGCCCCGGACGGGGCTCGTCCCGAAGCCTGGTTGCACCGTTGGTGGTGCGCGGGCCTTATCTCATGCTCAGGGTGCTGAGGTCGTGGTCGAGCCTTCGCCGGCCGTGGTCCTCACCGTCACCGTGGTCCTTCTCGCGTGGGCGGATCTCCGCGGCGGCGTCCGTCTGCGCTCGGGCGGACGCCGAGGGTCCTTCTCGCGTGGGCGGGCCGGGGCGAGGGGAGAGCCCGCTTTGCTCCACGGGTCTTCTTAGCTCCTTATCTCCTGTCGGGGCTATTGGTGGCGCGCGGACCAGGATCATCGATGGGTTCGCGGGATGGGTCGTGAGAAAGGTGCCGTCGTGGCGGGGGACGGTGTCGCCGTCGACGTCGACGCAGATCGTCGGGCTCGCGCGGTCGTACTCGGGGCCGCGCGGTCGTACTCGGGGCCGCGTGGTCGTACCTTGGGGCCGCGCGGTCGTACCCTTTCACTCGCGGTCGTACTTTGGGGTGCTTCTAACGTACGACCGCGCGGGCTCAGGTACGACCGCACGACGCAATGTACGACCGCGCGCATCCGGGTACGACCGCGCGGGACTGCCTACGACTGCGAGGCCTATCCGGGCCAGGCCTGCACGGGGTGCCCGGTCCGATGCCCGCAGGAGGGCGGTCCTCACCGGCGTGCCGCGTCGTCCCGTCGAGCTCGACATTCCGGGACGAGTCGGACGACGCCGCCGTCGGACTCGTGCAGGAATGCCCGTCTCGTGGCCCCGGCAGCCGGGCGCGGCGCCCTCGGACCGATCTCGGTGCGGAACTGAACCGATCTCGGTGCGGAACTGAACCGATCTCGGCGAGAGGGACGGGCCGCGCAACCCCCGCGGGCCCCGGGATAACCACCGATCGGGATGTTTCGTCTCAGTTTCCGGTGGGATGGGATGCTCGGCCTCGGCGCGGGAGACCGCCTGCCCGACGACGTGCTCCTGCGCGGATCATCCCAATAGACGAAGGAGCCCTCCATGCAGGGAGTTGTCGAGAAGGTCTATGAGCAGGTCGTCGATCGCAACCGGGGCGAGGCCGAGTTCCACCAGGCTGTCCGTGAAGTTCTGGAGTCCCTGGAGCCCGTCATCGCCAAGCATCCCTACTACGCCGACGATGCGCTGCTGGAGCGCATCGTCGAGCCCGAGCGCCAGGTCATCTTCCGCGTGCCGTGGGTCGATGACGCCGGAGCGGTTCACGTCAATCGCGGCTTCCGCGTCGAGTTCAACTCGGCGCTGGGGCCCTACAAGGGCGGTCTGCGCTTCCACCCGAGCGTCAACGTCGGCATCATCAAGTTCCTCGGCTTCGAGCAGATCTTCAAGAACGCCTTGACGGCTCAGGGCATCGGCGGCGGTAAGGGCGGATCCGACTTCGACCCGCACGGCCGGTCCGACGCCGAGGTCATGCGCTTCTGCCAGTCCTTCATGACCGAGCTCTCCCGCCACATCGGCCCGAGCACCGACGTGCCCGCCGGCGACATCGGCGTGGGCGGCCGCGAGATCGGCTACCTGTTCGGCCAGTACAAGCGCCTGCGCAACGCCTATGACGCCGGGGTCCTCACCGGCAAGGGGCTGACCTGGGGCGGCTCGCTCGTGCGCACCGAGGCCACCGGCTACGGCACCGTCCTGTTCGCCCAGTCCATGCTCGCCACCAGGGGGGAGAGCCTGGAGGGCAAGAGGATCGCGGTCTCCGGCGCCGGCAACGTGGCCATCTACGCGATCGAGAAGGCCCAGAAGCTGGGCGCCGTCCCGATCACCTTCTCCGACTCCTCGGGATACGTCGTCGATGAGGCCGGCATCGACCTCGACCTGCTCAAGCAGATCAAGGAGGTCGAGCGCGGCCGCGTCAAGGACTACGTCGAGCGCCGTCCGGGCGCGCGTCTGGTCACCGAGGGCCGCCCGTGGGACGTCCCGGTCGATGTCGCCCTGCCCTGCGCCACCCAGAACGAGCTCGACGGCGACAACGCCGCCGCCCTGCTGCGCGGCGGCTGCACCGTCGTCTCCGAGGGCGCCAACATGCCCTCCACCCCCGAGGCCGTCGAGGCCTTCCAGGACGCGGGCATCCTCTACGCCCCGGGCAAGGCCTCCAACGCCGGCGGCGTGGCCACCTCCGCCCTGGAGATGGAGCAGAACGCCGGCAGGACCCGCTGGGACTTCGCCACCGCCGAGGCCAAGCTCGACGGCATCATGACCGACATCCACGACTCCTGCGTGGCAGCGGCCGAGGAGTACGGTCACCCCGGCGACTACGTGCTCGGCGCCAACGCCGCCGGCTTCACCCGGGTCGCCGACGTCATGATCGCCCACGGCATCGTCTGAGCCCCCGCCCTCATCCTCGCTGCCGCCGCGACGGCAGCGAGGATGGCGCCCGGCCCGCCCCGGAGAGAGCGGCCCCGTCGGGGTCGCCCCATTCTCGGGGCGGGCCGGGCGCTGTCGGCTCGGGCGCTGTCGGCTCGGGCGCTGTCGGCTCGCGGGGTCTCGGTGTGGTCTCGGGTGGGAGACGATCGTGCCCTGCGGGGGACGCGACCATCGTCGCGGACTACGCTTGCCCCAACCCTTCCTCCTTCCTCCCGACCAGGACCACCATGCGACCGAATCCCTGTGTGAAGGCCGTTGCCGCGCTCGCGGCGCTGGCCTTCGGTGCGCTCGTCCCTGCGGCCCCGCCGCTTGCAACTGCCGTCGAGGAGTCCGTCACCACCATCAACATCCTCGGCGTCGCCGACCTGCACGGACATATCGAGAGGACCACCGACCCCGCGACCGGGGAGGTGGTCGACCCCGGTGCCGCCACCGTGGCCTGTGAGGTCGCCGGGGCCCGCGAGTCGGATCCGGGCTCCCTCCTCGTCTCCTCGGGCGACAACGTCGGCGGTTCGCCCCCCGTCTCGGCGCTGCTCGACGACCAGCCGACCCTGGACGTCCTCAACGCCATGGGCACCGACGTCTCCGCCCTGGGCGACCATGAGCTCGACAAGGGGCTGGACGACCTCACCGGGCGGATCCTGCCCGCGGCCTCCTTTCCGTACCTGTCGGCCAATGTCACCGGCACGGCTCTGGACTCCGAGGGCGACGGGGACGGAACCGTCGTCAAGAACGCAGGCGGCGTCAAGGTCGGCTTCGTCGGCATCATGACCGACGACCTGCCATCCCTCCTCGCCCCGGCGACCGCCGACGCGCTGACCCTGGCTCCCGCCGTCGCCACCGCCAACGCCAGGGCCGCCGAGCTCAAGCGCACCGGCGCCGCAGACGTCGTCGTCGTGCTCGCCCACGCCGACGCCGCCGAGATGGCCCCCCGGCTCACCGGCGACGTCGACGCCGTCCTGGGCGGCTACGATCGCATCGCCCACCCGGCCGCGGGCGGGGCGGCCGTGGCGACGACGACCGACGGACAGGACATCGCGGTCGTCCAGGCGGATCATGACGGCCGGGGGCTCGCCGATGTCTCGCTGGCCTACAACGCCGCCACCCGCGAGGTCTCCGTGGTCGGCGCCGCCGACAAGGACCTGCGGGCCTCCGACTGCACCGCCGACGCCTACGGCGTCAAGGGGATCGTCGCCGAGGCCTCCGCCAGGGCGGCGGTGCTCGGCGACCAGCGGGCCGCCGTCATCGGCTCGGACTTCCTGCGCGGCTCCGCCGACGGCGCGACGCCCGGCACCAGCCTCGGCACCGAGTCCACCGCCTCCGACCTCGTCGCCGACTCCTACGCCCGCTGGGCCGCCGCCGGCGTGCCCCACGGCGACGCCGCGCGCGTCGTCGGCCTGATGAGCGCGGACGGGGTGCGCGCCGATCTCCTCTACGCCGGGGACGCCGCCGACGGCTCCGACGACGGCGTCCTGACCAGCGGTGAGCTGCAGGCCGTCCAGCCGGCGGGCAACGAGATGAGCTACGCCACGGTCACCGGTGCCCAGCTCAAGGCCGCGCTCGCCCAGCAGTGGCGGCCCGGGGGCAGTCCCGGCGTGCTGACCCTGGGCACGTCGTCGAACGTCTCGGTCCGCATCGATCAGGGCGCCGCCGACGAGCTCTACGCCATCCACGACGAGATCATCGGGGGCGCCACGACCGCGGACGCCGCGGCGCCCCGCATCGCCGACGCCCGGAGCCGCGTCATCGCATCGGTCGTCATCGACGGCTCCCCCCTCGCCGACAACGAGACCGTCCTGGTGGCCTCGAGCTCCTCCCTCATCGGGGGCGGGGAGGGCTACGCCGCCCTGTCGGAGGCGTCCCCCGTCAACACCGGCGCCATCGACCGCGATGTCGTCGCCGGCTACCTCGCCGACGTCGGGAGCCGGCCGGCGACCGCCTCCTACGTCAAGCACCAGATCGGTCTGGGGAGCACGATCTCCCGGACGAGTCCGCGCACGGTCGCCCTCGACCTGACCGGGCTGGTCTACTCCAACGACTCCGAGAAGCGCAAGGGCGTCACGAGTGCGCGCTACTCCTACCGGGACGCCTCCGGCGCCACGGTGACCTCCGACGCGGTCGCGGTGGATGCCTCCACCGTCGCCGACCGGCCCGAGACCGGTCGGGCCGCCCTGGAGATCGTCTTCGGCGACAGCGCCGCCACTCGGGCGTGCTCCTTCGACAGCGCCGCCCGGGACCGCTCCTGCTTCCTGGCCACGATCGAGCTGCTCGACGCCTCGGGCGCAGTGGTCGGCGACTACGACTACGAGCTGGCCACCGACGGCTCCGCCGATGCGTACGCCGCCCCCGGGGACTCCGCAACCGGTGCCGGTGGTGCGTTCGCCTCCAGGCACGCGGACGACGTCATCGTCGGCCCCGCCCCGGCCGAGCGGGCGGACCACGACGGGGACCTGGTGCGCACGGGCGCCTCCATCGGGATCGGTGCGATCGCTCTCGGGCTGGTCGTCGCGGGCGCCATCGTCCTGATCCGCCGCCGCGGACGCCCCGGCGACGCCCCCGATGACGTCGGCGATCCAGACGACGCCCCCGACGACGTCGACGAGCCCGATGACGGCCCCGTCGGTGGCGTATCCTGACCGCGTGCCAGCACGACGTCGGATCGACCCCGCCGCAGGCGCCCGGGCGGTCCGTCAGTGGGCCGACGGCGGTAGCGGCGGCGACGGCTCCTCCGCGCTCGACCGGCGCGCGCTGGCCACAGCGGTCCGATTCTCACTGGAGGAGCTGGCGGCCTGCGCCCCCGGTCGCGCGGTCGAGGTGCGGGTCCCGCCGTACGGGGTGACGCAGGCGGTAGCCGGGGCGGTCCACCGGCGCGGCACACCGCCCTCCGTCGTCGAGACGAACGCCGAGACCTGGCTCGCCCTGGTCACCGGACGTCTCGCGTGGGCGGATGCCGTGGCCGACGGGGCGCTGCACGCCTCGGGGGAGCGGTGCGATCTGTCCGTGTACCTGCCCCTTCTGCGCGCCTGACGATATTCTCCCGGGCGGGAGAGCCCGCGATCCCTTCCCTTCATGTCCGTTCGGGCGTAAGGTGAAGCCCGATCGGGCATTTTGATGTCCGGGCGGACATCGTGGTCGAGGAGGGGCATGAACGTCGAGCAGCGTCAGCGGGCGATCGTCGATGCCGTCGCCCGTGACGGGCGCGTGTCCGTCACCGAGCTCGCCGCCCGCTACGACGTCACCGTCGAGACCGTTCGCCGCGATCTGACCGCCCTCGATCGGCTCGGGTCGCTGCGCAAGGTCCACGGCGGGGCGGTGCCCGCCACCGTCCCCGCCCTGCCGGAGACCGGCGTCGCCGAGCGCGAGCGCGTCGGCTCCGACGCCAAGCAGACGATCGCCCGGGCGGCGCTCCCGCATCTCGGGCTGCGCCGCGGAAGCACCGTCCTGCTCGACGCCGGCACCACCGTCGGCGCTCTCGCCCGTCGTCTTCCCGGCGGGCTCGGTCTCACCGTCATCACCGACTCCGTCCTCACCGCGGCGCTCCTGGCCGGGCGCGACGACGTGACCGTGCGCGTCCTGGGCGGTCAGGTCCGCGGCATCACCCAGGCCGCCGTCGGCCCCGAGGCCCTCGCGGCGCTCGCCGCCACCCGCGTCGATGTCGCCGTCATAGGCACCAACGGGCTGACCTCCGAGCACGGCCTGTCCACCCCCGACCCCGACGAGGCCGCCGTCAAACGCGCCATGATCGGCGCCGCCAGGCGCGTCGTCGCGCTCGCCGACGCCACGAAGCTCGGTCAGGAGCACCTCGTGTCCTTCGCCGACCTGGCAGATGTTGATCTCCTGGTCACCGACTCCCCTCCGCCCGCCTCCATCGCCGCACATCTCGCCACCCTAGGAACCGAGGTCATCACTCCATGATCGTCACCCTCACTCCCAACCCGTCCCTGGACCGCACCGTCACCCTTCCCGGTCCCCTCGTCCGCGGCGGCGTCAACCGCTTGAGTGGAGTCGTCGTCGAGCCCGGGGGCAAGGGCGTCAACGTCGCCCGCGTGCTGGTCTCCGCGGGGCAGCGGGCCACCGCTGTGCTGCCGGCCTCCGCCCACGACCCGCTTCTGCTCGCCCTGGACGCGGCCGCCTCGGCCGGCCTGAGCGCGCGCGCGGTGACCGTGGCCGCACCCGTCCGCGTCAACACCGCGGTCACCGAGCCCGACGGCACCACCACCAAGCTCAACGAGGCCGGGGCGGAACTGGGCCCGGAGGAGATCGACGCCGTGGAGACGGCGCTCCTCGACGTCGTCGCCGCTTCCCCGGGCGCGGGCTCCGAGGGCTCCGAGGACCCTGATGGCGCTGACGCCCGCAGCTGGGCGGTCCTGTCGGGATCCCTGCCGCCCGGTGCGCCCGCCGACTGGTACGCCCGCCTCGTGCGCCTCCTGCGCGGCTCCGCCCCGGGCCTGCGCATCGCCGTCGACACCTCGGACGAGCCCCTGACGGCGCTCGCGGCCGGCCTGCCCGAGGTCGCCCCCGACCTCATCAAGCCCAACGGCGAGGAGCTCGGACAGCTCGTCGGCCTGCCGGCCGATCGCGCCATGGCCCTGGAGGAGGGGGCCATGAGCGGAGACCTCGCCCCCGTCGCCGACGCCGCCCGGATCCTGGTCGACCTGGGGCTCGGCGCCGTCATGGCCACCCTCGGCCCCGCCGGCGCGGTCCTGGTGACCGGCGAGGGCGCCTGGCACGCCACCGCGCCCGAGGTGCCGGTCCTGTCCACGGTGGGCGCCGGGGACTCCTCCGTCGCCGGCTACGTCCTGGCCGACGTCCGCGGCGGCGACGAGGTCGAGCGGTTGAAGACCGCCATGGCCTACGGCTCCGCCGCCGCGTCGCTGCCCGGCACGACTCTGCCCGCGCCGGGCGACCTGCCCGCGCAGGACGTCGTCGTCACCCGGCTCGCCTGAGCCCACGTCCCTGACCATCCGGCGTCCCGGCCTCGCGCCCGCGCCCTGACACAGAACCGCTGACGCGCCACCCGGCCCCAGCACCCAACGGACAACGAGGAAGCAATATGCCCCCGAACGCAGCGCCCGCCGAGGCGTCCACACCACTGATCATCCCCGAACTCGTACGGCTCGACGCCCTTCCCGGCAGCAGCAAGAAGGATGTCATCGAGTACCTGGCGCAGGTCATCGCCTCCGCGGGGCGCGCCGACTCCTCCGAGGGGCTGGCCGGCGACGCCGTCGCCCGCGAGGAGACCGCCCCGACCGGCATCCCCGGCGGGATCGCCATCCCGCACTGCCGCAGCCCGCACGTGCTCGCCCCCTCGCTCGGGTTCGCCCGTCTGGCGGAGTCGGTCGACTTCGGCGCCGCCGATGAGGAGGCCGCCGACCTGGTCTTCATGATCGCCGCCCCCGCCGGCGCCGACGACTTCCACCTCCAGCTCCTGGCCAAGCTGGCGCGCGGCCTGATGGACGTCGAGTTCACCGACGCCCTGCGCAAGGCCACCAGCGCCGAGGAGGTCGCCCGCATCGTCACCGAGCAGGTTCAGCCCGAGCCCGCCGAGGAGGCGTCGTCCGTCGCCGAGCGAGAGACTCCCGCGCCGTCGGCGGACGGGACCGTCATCGTCGGCGTCTCCTCGTGCCCGACCGGCATCGCCCACACCTACATGGCCGCCGAGGCCCTTGAGCAGGCGGGCAAGGAGCGCGGCGTCACGGTGAGCATCGAGGGCCAGGGCTCGGGTAAGATCGACTGGCTCGACCCCGCCCTCGTCAAGCGCGCCGATGCGGTGGTCTTCGCCCACGACCTGCCCGTCAAGGGGCGCGACCGCTTCGTCGGCAAGCCGATGGTCGACGTCGGCGTCAAGGCGGCCGTCAACGACGCCGGGGCGCTCATCGACCAGGCCCTGGCCGCCATGGAGGACCCGAACGCCGCGCGCGTCCCCGCCGGCGGGGCCGAGGCCGACGACGCCGAGGAGGAGAGCGTTCACTGGGCCCGCCGGCTGCAGCGCTCGGTCATGACCGGCGTGTCCTACATGATCCCCTTCGTCGCCGCGGGCGGTCTGCTCATCGCGCTCGGCTTCCTCTTCGGCGGCTACGACATCACCGAGAATGCCAAGAATATCGTGGTCGGCGACGCCGACAAGGGCGTCCTCGCGACCAGCCTGTGGAACCTGCCGGACCTGTCCAACGAGAACTACGCCGCCGCCCACGCCCTGTTCGGGTCCTCGCTCATGGCCTACATCGGCGCCGTGCTGTTCCTGCTGGGCAACACGGGCATGGGGCTGCTCGTTCCGGCGCTGTCCGGCTACACCGCGTTCGGCCTGGCCGGACGCCCCGGCATCGCGCCCGGTTTCATCATGGGCCTGGTGGCCGTCGCCACGAACTCGGGCTTCATCGGCGGTCTGATCGGAGGCATCCTCGCCGGCTACATGGCCGCCTGGCTCTCCGGGCTGAACGCACCGCGCTGGCTGCGCAGTCTCATGCCCGTCGTCATCATCCCGCTGTGCACCACGGCCGTGGCCGGTTCGATCATGTACATGCTGCTGGGCAAGCCGCTGGCCTCCTTCATGAGCTGGCTCACCGGCTCCCTGACCTCCATGGCCGATAACGGCGCGGGCGTCCTCCTGGGCGTCATCATCGGCCTCATGATGTGCTTCGACCTGGGCGGTCCCGTCAACAAGGCCGCGTACCTCTTCGGCACCGCCGGACTCGCCCAGGCCACGACCGCCTCCTACGAGATCATGGCGGCCGTCATGGCCGCGGGCATGGTCCCGCCGATCGCCCTGGCACTGGCCACCACGATTCGCCCGAGGCTCTTCACCGATGTCGAGCGCGACAACGGCCGCGCCGCCTGGCTGCTGGGCGCCTCCTTCATCTCCGAGGGCGCCATCCCCTTCGCCGCGGCCGACCCCCTGCGCATCATCCCGCCCGCGATGGTCGGCGGGGCGGTGACCGGGGCGCTGTCCATGGCGCTGCACGCGGGCTCGCGCGCTCCCCACGGCGGCGTGTTCGTGTTCTTCGCCATGGACAACTTCCTGTGGTTCATCGTCGCGATCGCCGTCGGCGCGGTCGTCACCTGCGCCGGCGTGCTGGCGCTCAAGCAGATGGCCGCGAACAAGAAGGCCATCGAGGCCGCGGCCGCCTGAGCGGCCGCGACCGGCGCGTCCCACCATCCCGTACCACCGCCCGCCCGGGCGCGCGGACCCGTGTCCGCGCGCCCGGGCGGCTCGTGCACGGGAACGCCGTTCTCGCTCGACCCCGGTCTCCCGCATACGCGGGCCTCGTCGATCGCCGGTCCTCTCAGATCGCTCAGAGGAATTGGCGACGACGATTCTCGTTCCAGGGCTGCGTGCAAGGCCGCGCCCATGTGCGCCCGCTCCCGCGCCCGACGCCGCGCTGCCGCATTCGACGGGCTATCCGTCCCGGTGTTCGGTGCAGAATTCGACGGGGCTCCGGCGTCGTCGGCGGTATGCGAGCAGTGTTGCATTCGGTGTTTCTTCCGCATAGACTCCCCAAGTCCTCAGAGGAATCAGGGGGAGTGATGAGCCCGACCCGCGTTGACGCCGCCGTCGAGGAGTTGCTGCGCCGCATCGTCGGCGGCACCTACCCGACCGGCGCCGCCCTGCCCGGGGAAGCCTCCCTCGCCTCCGACCTGTCCGTCTCGCGCCTGACCGCCCGCGAGGCCACCAAGGTCCTGGCCACCCGCGGCGTCCTGTCCGCGCGCCAGGGCTCGGGAACCTACGTCAACGACCCGGCCTCCTGGCAGGACCTCGGCAGCCTCGCCGCCCTCGCCCGGCGCGACGGCTCCGAGCGCGAGGTCGGCCTGGCGCTGCTCGAGGTGCGCCGCATGATCGAGGTCGGCTCCGCCGGTCTCGCCGCGGCCCGCATCACCGCCGACCGGCTCGACGCCATGGAGGCCGCCATCGCCGAGCTGCGCCGGGCGGACGCCGACGACGACGTCGACGCCGCGGTCGGAGCGGATCTCGCCTTCCACGACCACATCATCCGGGCCGCGTCCAACCCCTTCATCGGCGTCACCTTCGCCCCGCTGCGCGATGAGCTCGTCGTGGCCCGCCGCGTGACCTCCGCCCACCACGAGGTGCGCGCCCACGCCGTGGTCCAGCACGAGCGCATCCTGACGGCGCTGCGCCTCGGATCCCCGGACGCCGCCGAGGCCGCCATGCGCGCCCATATGGACCAGACCAGCAACGACCTGCTCCAGTACGCCGCCTGACCCGCCCCGGCCCGCCCCAGGACGGCCCGGCGGTCGTCGGGCGGCGCCGATGACAACCGCAGACGCCCCGCGGGCCGCCGCGGCTCCGCCGACGAGCCCGCGGCAGCCACTCGACAACCGCATCGCACGTCACAATCGCAGTCACGAAGGAGTGCACTCATGAAGACAATGGACGAGCTCACGGCGGGCGTGCCCGCCGGTCCCGCCGTCGACCCGGCCGACGTGGCCGCGTCCCTGACCCGCGCCCTCGTCGTCCTGGACGACGACCCCACCGGCACCCAGTCCGTCGCCGACCTGCCCGTCATCACCGGGTGGAGCGTGGACGATCTGGCCTGGGCCCTGTCCACCGGGGCCGGTGCCGTCTACGTCATGACGAACTCGCGCAGCCTGGACCCCGCGGACGCCGAGCGGGTCAACGTCGAGGTCGTCACCAACGCCCTGGCCGCCGCCGAGCGCGTCGGTCGCCGGGTCGCCTTCGTCTCCCGCTCCGACTCCACCCTGCGCGGCCACTTCCCCGTCGAGCCCGCCACGATCGCCGACCTGCTCGAGCGCGCCGGCACCCGTGTGGACGGCATCGTCCTGTCCCCGGCCTTCCCCGACGCCGGTCGCATCACCGTCCACGGCACGCACTACGCGGGCGCCGCCGCCACCGGCTTCGTGCCCGTCGGCGAGACCGAGTTCGCCGACGACAAGACCTTCGGCTACACGGCCTCGGCTCTGCCCGCGTGGGTCGAGGAGAAGACCGCCGGCGCCGTGAGGGCCGACGACGTGATCGTCATCGACCTGGCCGCCCTGCGCACCGACGAGGACGCGGTCGTCGCCGCCCTGTCCGCGGCCAGGAACCGCGCGCCCATCGCCGTGGACTGCGTCGAGGAGAACGACCTGCTCCTGCTGGCCCGGGCGCTCCAGCGGGCCGAGGACGCCGGATCGACCTTCGTCTACCGGGTCGGCCCGCCCTTCGTGCGCGCCCGCATCGGCCAGGCCCCCCGCGCCCCGCTGACGGCGGCCGAGGCCCGTCCCGCCGACTTCGCCCCCGAGTCCGACGCCGTTGGCGGGCTGGTCGTCGTCGGCTCCCACGTGGGACTCACCGGCCGTCAGGTGGACGCCCTGCGCGCCGCGACCGCCACGCCGGAGATCGTCCTCGACGTCCCCTCCGTGCTCGACCCGGCCCGGCGCGACGCCCACGTGCTCGCCGTCGCCGAGCGGGCGGCCGAGGCGCTCGGCGACGGCAATGCCGTCGTGCGCCGCGGCGGGGCCTTCGTGGCCGGGCGCGACGCCGAGGAGTCCCTCGACTTCGCCCGGCGCGTGTCCGCCGCCGTCGTCGAGGTCGTCCAGAGGATCGTCGCCGCGCGCTGCCCCCGCTTCGTCATCGCCAAGGGCGGCATCACCTCCTCCGACGTCGCCAGTCGCGGCCTGGGCATGAGCCGGGCCCTCGTGCGCGGGCCGATGCTGCCCGGCATCGTCTCCCTGTGGGAGCCGCAGGACGGGCCGGCCGCCGGCGTGCCCTACATCGTCTTCGCCGGGAACGTCGGCGACGACGACTCCCTCGCCCGGGTCGTCACCACCCTCAATGGCTGAACCCCGCCGGCCGGGACCGATCCGGTCCTCCCGCCGGTCTCCCATCCGGCACCCCCATTCCACCGGGCCGCACCGGCCCGGCCGATCAAAGGAGATCACTGTGACAACCGCACCCGCAGATGGAACCGCAGCCGCGACGGCCCCCGCGACCGTCGCCGTCCTCGGCCTGGGGGCCATGGGGCTGCCCATGGCCACGAACCTGTCGAAGGGCTTCGCCGTTCGCGGCTTCGACATCGCCTCCGAGCGCCTCGCCCTCGCCGAGCGAGCGGGCGTGGCCCCGGCCGCGACGGCCGCCGAGGCCGTCTCCGGCGCCGACGTCGTCCTCGTCGCCGTGCGCGACCAGGCCCAGCTCGAGGAACTCCTCTTCGGCGAGGGAGGCATCGCCCCGCACATGGCGCGCGGCGCCGTCGTCCTGCTGACCTCCACCGTCGGCGGCGCCGGCGTCAGGGCCGTGGCCGCCCGCCTCGCCGAGGCCGGCCTGGGCCTTGTCGACGCCCCCGTCTCCGGCGGACCGGTGCGCGCGGGGGAGGGCGACCTGCTCGTCGTCGTCGGCGCCGACGACGACGCGTGGGCCCGCACCGAGGACGTCCTGAGCGCCATGTCCTCCACCCTCGTGCGCGTGGGCGACGAGCCCGGCGCCGGCCAGGCCATGAAGACCGTCAACCAGCTCCTGTGCGGCGTCCACATCGCCGCCGCGGGCGAGGCCCTCGCCCTGGCCCGGGCCCTCGGCCTGGACGCCGGGACCGCCCTCGAGGCCCTCATGGCCGGGGCCGCCTCCTCCTTCATGCTGGGGGACCGCGGCCCGCGCATGCTCCAGGCCTACGACGGCGACGGCGCCGAGGTGCGCTCCAGCCTCAACATCTTCGTCAAGGACATGGGCATCGTCACCGCCGCCGCCAAGGGCGCCGGCCTGTCCACCCCGGTGGCGGCGGCGGCCGAGCAGCTCTACCTCCAGGGCGCCGCTCGCGGCCTGGGCGCCCGCGACGACTCCTCCGTCATCACCGTCGTCGCCCCCGAGAAGGGCTGAGGGGGAGGGAATGTCGGCCACCGTCCTCCTCATCCTCGCGGCGACCGCGATCGCCGTCCTGCTGGTCCTGGTCATCAAGGCCAAGATGAGCGCCTTCGTCTCCATGATCCTGGTCTCCATGGTGCTGGCGCTGGCCGCCCGCGTCCCGGTGGGCGAGGTCGTCCAGACCATGATCGACGGCATGGGCAAGACCCTGGGCACCGTCGCCATCATCGTGGGCCTGGGCGCCATGCTCGGGCGCGTCATCGAGGCGGCCGGCGGCGCCGAGAGCCTCGCCGCCCGCTTCACACGGATCCTCGGGCGCCACCGCGTCATCGCGGCGGTCACCGCGGCCTCCTTCGTCCTGGGCATCCCGATCTTCTTCGACGTCGGCTTCATCATCCTGGCGCCCATCGTCTTCGGCTTCGCGCACATCGCCAGGATCAACCCGCTGAAGATCGGGCTGCCGGTGGCCGCCACCCTCCTGACGCTCCACGTCGTCATCCCGCCCCACCCGGGTCCGGTGGCCTCCGCGGCCACGCTCGGCGTGGACGTCGGGCTGCTGACCATGGTCGCCATGCCCGTGTGCGCGGTGGTGGCCGTCGTGTCCCTCTACGCCGCGAGGATGCTCAAGGTCGATTCCATCGTGCTCGAGAGCGGCCCACTGGGGTCGGCGCGCGAGAGCGCCGAGTCCACCTACGAGCCCGGGGGCGTGATCGCCCGGCCGCACGCCACCGGGCCGGGCACGGTCGTCTTCCTCATCATCGAGCCGATCGCCCAGATCATGCTGGGGACCGTCGGCCAGATGGTCACCGAGAAGGGCGGCACCGCCCACGCCGTCCTGGGCTTCCTCGGCTCCTCCACGACGGCGCTGCTGACCGCAGTGCTCCTGGCCTACGTCATCATCGGCCGCCAGCAGCGCTGGAGCCTGGAGCGGCGCGGGAAGGTCCTCGACTCGGCCCTGCCGGACGTGGCCACGATCGTGTTCGTCACCGGCGCCGGGGGCGTCTTCGCCGGGGTGCTCGTGGCCAGCGGCATCGGCAAGGCCCTGGCCGGGGCGCTCGTCGGCATCCACATGCCGATCATCGTCACGGCCTTCGTCATCTCGCTGGCGTTGCGCGCCTCCCAGGGGTCGGCCACGGTGGCGATCCTGACCACGGGCGGGCTGCTCGCCGACGCCGTGGCCACCGGCGGGTACTCGGCGATCCAGATCGTCCTCATCCAGATGGCGATCGGCTTCGGCGCGCTGGGCCTGTCGCACATCTCCGACTCCGGGTTCTGGATCGTCACCAAGTACATGGGACTGTCGGTCAAGGACGGCCTGAAGACGTGGACGGTCCTGTCCACGATCGCGGGGCTGGCGGGCTTCGTGCTCACCGGCGCTCTGTGGCTCGTCGTCTGAGGCTCGTGGGTCGGCGAGGAGAGCCGGGCGCCGGGGGAGGCTCGGCCGTCCCCCGGCGCGCCGCGTCCCGGCCGTTCCCGCGGCCGTCGCCCGCACTGCGATCGGACCGCGGCGGGGTGCTCGGCCGGGAGGCCCCGATGGATGAGCCCGGCACCGCCGGAGCCCTCGGATGCCTCAGACATCCTGATCGCGCAGGTGCTCGCCGGGGCCGTGGCGAAGCGGCCTCAGCACGGGCACCAGGAGGATGAGGAGGAACGCGAGCCACGAGGCGAGCAGGCCCAGCAGCATCGCGTGGACGGGCCATACCACCACGGAGTCGCCGCTGGGCGTCGCGCTCGACACGAGGGAGCGGACGCGCCCCCTACGGCAACCGGAACGGCGACCGTCATCAACGGCGGAATGGTCATCGATCCGCGAGCGGTGCGCGCCGTCGTGCAGTCGAATGGAATGAGAGATGGGACGCTCGCAATCCTCACCCATGGTGAACGCGTTGTTGCGGAACTCGTCGCACGTGGCCTGACGAACTCGGAAATAGCCGCTTCGTCAGTCCTGGCCGGGGGAACCGTGAAGAACGACGTCTCAGCGCCGCTGAGGAAATTCGGGCAGAGGGATCGCACCGCTCTCGCTCTCAAGCTGTACAAGGCGCTCGGCCGCTGAGTTCCGATCGATTCTTCCGTCTCCGGGGCCGAGTCGCTGGATCGAGCCGATCTCGAACCGGAACCGAACCGATCTCGGTGCGGAACTGAACCGATCTCGGTGCGGAACCGGACCGATCTCGGCGGAGGCGCGCCGCTGCCGGGCGCCCCGCGGCCCGCTCTCGGGCGAAGAGGGTCGCGTGTGGAAGACTGACGACGTGAGTTTCGGTGACCGAGCCCCGACCACCATCCGCGCCGTCTCGTCCGACGACGCCCCAGCCGTGGCCGACCTCGCCGCCCCGGCCGACCGCCGGGCCGAGCTCGAGCCCGGCCCGGTCGAGGAGTGCGGCGTCTTCGGGGTGTGGGCTCCCGGCGAGGAGGTCTCCCGCCTGACCTATTTCGGTCTCTACGCCCTCCAGCACCGCGGCCAGGAGGCCGCCGGCATCGCCTCCACCGACGGCTCCCACATCCTGGTCTACAAGGACCTCGGCCTCGTCTCCCAGGTCTTCGACGACCGCTGCCTGTCCTCCCTGACCGGGCACCTGGCCGTCGGGCACGTCCGCTACGCCACCACCGGGGCCACCACCTGGGAAAACGCCCAGCCCATGCTCGGGCCCGTCGCCGGCTCCACCCTGGCCCTGACCCACAACGGCAACCTCACCAACACCCGCGAGCTCATGGCGATGGTGCGCGCCGCCAGCGGCGAGGACCTCACCGGCGAGCTCGGCCGCGGCTCGTCGACGGACACCGCCGTCATCGCCGCCCTCATGAGCCTCGTCTGCGAGCGCGGCCGCCTCGCGGCCGGGACGCGCTCCGCCGCCAGTGCCGCCAGTTCTGCCAGTGCGATCAGCGCCGACGTCGTCGCCGACTCCCACGCGGGTGCCGAGCCGATCGGACCGGCCGTGGCTGGAGGGATGTCGGCCGGATCGGCCGAGTCGGCCGAACCGGCAGGGGCGGCGGGACCGGAGGGGCCGGCCATGACGGCGAGGTCGACGGAGGAGGAGGGGGCGGGCCGTCCCGCGCCGCTGACCGTCTCGCAGGCGGCCCGTCGCGTCCTGCCCATGCTGCGCGGCGCCTTCTCCCTGGTCTTCATGGACGAGCACACCCTGTACGCGGCCCGAGACCCTCACGGAGTGCGTCCCCTCGTCCTGGGGCGCCTGGAGCGCGGCTGGGTCATCGCCTCGGAGACCGCCGCCCTCGACATCGTCGGCGCTACCTACGCGCGCGAGATCGAGCCCGGCGAGCTCATCGAGATCGACGCCGACGGCGTGCGCTCGACCCGCTTCGCCCGCCCGCGCCGCTCGGGCTGCGTCTTCGAGTACGTCTACCTGGCCCGCCCCGACACCCGCATCGCCGGACGCAGCGTCATCGCCTCGCGCAACGAGATGGGCGCGGCCCTGGCCCGCGAGCACCCGGTGGAGGCCGACCTCGTCATCGCCACGCCGGAGTCGGGCACCCCGGCCGCCATCGGCTACGCCCAGGCCTCCGGCATCCCCTACGGGCAGGGCCTGGTGAAGAACGCCTACGTGGGGCGCACCTTCATCCAGCCCACCCAGACCCTGCGCCAGCTCGGCATCCGCCTCAAGCTCAACCCCCTGCGCGAGGTCATCGAGGGCAAGCGCCTCGTCGTCGTCGACGACTCCATCGTGCGCGGCAACACCCAGCGGGCCCTGGTGCGGATGCTGCGCGAGGCCGGCGCCGCCGAGGTCCACGTGCGCATCTCCTCCCCGCCGGTCATGTGGCCCTGCTTCTACGGCATCGACTTCGCCACCCGCGCCGAGCTCATCGCCACCGGCATGAGCGTGGAGGAGATCGGTCGGTCCATCGGCGCCGACTCCCTGGGCTTCCTGTCCGTGGAGGGCATGGTGGCCGCCAGCGGCCAGAAGGCCGACGAGCTGTGCCTGGCCTGCTTCACCGGCGACTACCCGATCCCGCCGCCCGTGCGCAGCCTGACGGGCGCCGCCGTCCCGGTGCGCCGTGTCCCCACCGCCTACCGCGGTCGGCGCCGCGATCAGGCCGACGACGCCGGCCGCACCGTGCCCCCGGGCAGCATCACCCGCCCGGACCTGGCCTCCGGCAGTCCCCTGGGGTCGACGACCTAACCAGGGCCCCGGTGCCCGCCTCGCCCCGGTCCGCCCGGTCCGCCGTCGGCGATGCGCACCGGCCACCCGCTGCGCCCTCGCCCCTTTCCGCCCGCCACCGCACCTTCGACCCGAGTCCACAAGGAGCCCCCACATGACCCAGCAGCCCGAGCAGCCTGAGCAGCCCGCCCCCGCCATCACCTACGCCGACGCCGGCGTGGACACCGCCGCCGGGGACCGGGCCGTCGCGCTCATGAAGGACGCCGTGGCCTCCACCATGACCCCGGCCGTCGTCGGCGGCGTCGGGGGCTTCGCCGGGCTCGTGGA
>ERZ773008.647-NODE-647-length-25789-cov-14.725499_pt1 | contig 25789 bp, 23 predicted proteins | sample MGYA00580664_ERZ773008 | MGnify/ENA primary metagenome ERZ773008 (study PRJEB29015, sample SAMEA2738016) | human oral metagenome | biome: human oral; feature: human-associated habitat; material: dental | place: China | collected 2048 ... | reverse complement strand
TGCTTGAAACCAAGAAAATCATCCTTGCTGGTGGTTCAAAAGTCAGCAAGATCAACGTTCCTGGTATGGAATCTCCACTTGTGATGACCAGTGATGACATTCTTGAAATGAGCGAAGTGCCAGAAAGCCTCGTTATCATCGGTGGTGGGGTTGTCGGTATCGAACTCGGCCAAGCTTTCATGACATTTGGTTCAAAAGTGACTGTTATCGAAATGATGGACCGTATCGTTCCAGCTATGGATGCGGAAGTATCTAAGAACCTTCGCTTGATTCTTGAACGTAAAGGTATGACCATCTTAACTGACACTAAACTCCAAGAAATCATCGAAGAAGATGGTCAACTCCGCATCAAGGTTGAAGGAAAAGACGATATCATCGCAAGCAAAGCCCTTCTTTCAATCGGTCGTGTCCCAGACCTTGAAGGAATTGGCGATGTTGAATTTGAATTGGATCGTGGTCGCATCAAGGTCAACGAATACATGGAAACTTCTGTTCCAGGCATTTATGCACCAGGTGACATAAACGGTACTAAGATGTTGGCTCACGCAGCCTTCCGTATGGGTGAAGTTGCCGCTGAAAATGCCCTTAAAGGAAATCATGCTGTTGCCAAACTGAACTTGACTCCTGCAGCCATCTACACTCTTCCTGAAGTAGCAGCAGTAGGCTTGACTGAAGAACAAGCACGTGAGAAATACGATGTCGCTATCGGTAAATTCAATTTTGCTGCGAACGGACGTGCGATTGCTTCTGATGCGGCTCAAGGATTTGTTAAAGTTATTGCAGACAAGAAATATGGTGAAATCCTCGGTGTTCACATCATTGGCCCTGCAGCTGCAGAATTGATCAATGAAGCGTCAAGCATCATCGAAATGGAAATCACTGTTGAAGAAATGCTGAAGACAATCCACGGTCACCCAACATATTCTGAAGTTATGTACGAAGCATTTGCGGATGTTCTAGGAATGGCCATCCATTCACCTAAGAAAAAATAAAAGAAAGATAGATTAGACTGGAAAATATCTTTCCAGTCTCTATCGTATAAAGGGATATCATGAAATATATTATCAATCATTTAAACGACACTGCCTTTAATATCGCCTTGGAAGAATATGCCTTTAAACACCTTTTGGATGAGGATCAAATCTTCCTACTTTGGATTAACAAGCCCTCTATCATTGTTGGTCGTCACCAGAATACCATCGAAGAAATTAACCGTGATTATGTTCGCGAAAACGGAATTGAAGTAGTACGTCGTATCAGTGGTGGTGGAGCTGTTTACCATGATTTGAACAACCTTAACTATACCATCATTTCAAAAGAAGATGAAACTAAAGCATTTGACTTTAAGAGTTTCTCAACTCCGGTTATCAATACTTTAGCTCAACTTGGTGTTAAAGCTGAATTTACTGGTCGTAACGACTTAGAAATCGACGGCAAGAAATTCTGTGGAAATGCTCAAGCTTATATCAATGGGCGCATCATGCACCATGGGTGCCTTCTCTTTGACGTTGATTTGTCAGTCCTCGCAAATGCCCTTAAGGTTTCAAAAGATAAATTTGAATCAAAAGGTGTGAAATCGGTTCGTGCTCGCGTAACTAATATTATCAATGAATTACCAGAAAAAATCACAGTCGAAGAATTCCGTGATTTACTCTTGGAATACATGAAAAAAGAGTACCCAGAGATGACTGAATACGTTTTTTCTGAGGAAGAATTGGCTGAAATCAATCGCATCAAGGATACTAAGTTTGGTACTTGGGACTGGAACTACGGTAAATCACCTGAATTTAACATCCGTCGTGGAACAAAATTCACTAGTGGTAAGGTGGAAGTCTTTGCTAATGTTCTCGAATCAAAAATCCAAGACATCAAGATTTATGGTGACTTCTTTGGTATCGAAGACGTTGCTGCAGTAGAAGATGTCCTCCGAGGTGTTAAATACGAACGCGAAGATGTTCTTAAGGAGCTAGAAACCATTGATATCACACGCTACTTCGCTGGTATTAGCCGTGAAGAAATCGCTGAAGCGGTAGTTGGATAAATAAAAAAGAAGTTGGTTAGTTGGCCAACTTCTTTTTATGAGTTTTAGTTTACATAAATTATTTTATGTAGTTTATAAACTGTCTAGAGCATTCTTTTGTTCATCATTAACGATATGGGTATAGAGGTCAGTGACTTGTGTACTAGCATGTCCTAGCTGATGGCTGACCAAAACTTGCGATTTAGTGGCATCATAGAGCCTAGTTGCTAGGGTATGTCGTAGTTTGTGGGGTGTTACACGGACTTTGAAGTTCTCAGAGTACTTAGCAACCATTTTCTCAACGCTGGAAGCATCGATACGATTAGGAACACCTCTGTAGAGTGTCAAAAAAAGGGCTGTATCTGTTTTTTCTGTCTTATAGCGTTGATTTCGAATGGCCAAATAATTCTCTAAATAAGGCTTAGCAAAGGCAGCGACATTGACCGAGTCACGTTTGCCCCCTTTTCGAGTGACATCGATAACCATCATTTTGAGATTGAGATCCCTTATATCCAGATTAACAGCTTCAGATAAGCGGACGCCAGATGCCAAGAGAAGGGCGATAATGGCCAAATCACGTTCTTTATTTTTGTTGAATGATGAGAGAGCTCGATTAGAAAGTTGTTGTGGGTACTCTTGGTCAATATAAGTAAGAAAACCTTCTGTTTCATCACCTAAAAAGAGTTTTTGCTTGATGTTTTCAGCTCTGGCAGCAAGCGTTTCTTTCTTTTTTTTGGTTGAAACTTTCTTCATTACATTACGATAGAAATAAGGTTCCCCCTGGTCGTTTTCGACTTCCTCGGTTAGATACTTGTAAAGACTAGAAAGTGCAGACAAGGTCCGATTGATAGTTGTCTGTGAAACTCCTTGTTTGGTTGTATTAGCATTCAGCAAAGGTCGTTCACGTAGGTAAAGGATAAAAGATTCCATATCTTTCTTTGACATATTTTCCAAGACAGATAAAGGAATATCAGATATTTTATCAGCGTTTGAGATACCAGACTCTAAAACCCAGCTGAAAAATCGATCATATTCCTTGAGGTATTCGTACAAGGTTGTAAAACTGTAAGGAACAGCAAGCTTAGATTGGTAGTATTCAAGAACATACCAGGGCATGATTTGTTTTAGTTTGTCGATTCGTTCTAGTAAAATCTCACGTTTCATGTATTTTCTCCATAAGTAAGTCTACTAGTAGTATAGCATAGACTTATTTATTTTTCAAGAAAATTATAGTTTTTCGGAAAGATGTCATAGAAGTTTTTTTAAAGTGATAAAAAAGACTTAAATCTGTGTAATACGGATCTAAATCTTACCTATAACTAAAAATTTTTTTTGAGAAAAAATCACCAAAAATGTACATTATTCACGTGAAAACTGAAATTTTTCAATTGTATAATTGCTATTGTTTTCTTTTTCATGATTTTAATCTTACTGTAAAGATTTGATACAGTAAACCCTTTCTAGCTTTATCATTTCTAACTTGATTATAGTCTTATTTTTACCAAAGTTCAATTATTTGTATGTGTAATGTCTTATCTGTAAAAAATAACCGATCTCATTGCTGAGAATCGGTTTTCTAATATATTTAATTAAGAAATTTATCTTTACATAACATAAATTATGTAAAACCCTACAACAACAAATCTTTGACTTTCCCAATTTCACTTTTTGGAATAACTAGGTGAATCATATCTCCGAGATACATTCTGGTTGAGCCGTTAACTGTTTGGCTCTTGCCATTATGGACTTGGGTGGTGATGAGTACGTTATGTGGCAAGTTGAGTTCGTGTACTTGTTTTCCTGCTATTTTATCTGAAACAGGGATTTCAATGAGAGTGACTTCACCTTCATCTGTCGCTTCTTCTGGCAGCATTTTTTCCAACATAGCCTCATATACTGGTGCACCCTTTAGTAGATCCATGATGATGTAGGCGACCAAGGTTACTAATCCAAGTGGCATGAGGTTACGAATATCTCCTACCATCTCAGTTACGAGTATCATAGCAGTTAAGGGAGCCTTAGATATTGCTCCAAAATAGCCACTCATTCCTAGAATGACAAATATAGGGAATTGCTCTTGACTGACAAGACCAAGATTGACACAAATAACACCAACTAGGGCTCCAAGCAAGGAACCAAGCGCCAAAATGGGTAGGAAAATTCCTCCTGGAAGACCACTTCCATAACTAATCATGCTCCAAACAAAGCGAATCAGAAAGTAAGCTAATAGAACTTGGAAACTAAAATCTTGCTCAGTTAAGGAAAGAACCAGCTGATTTCCACCACCAAGGATTTGTGGCAAAAAGATGCCGACTGGTATGATGAGAATGAAAGCCAGAATTGGATAATATACTCTATCCAAACGGATTTTTTCACCAAGCCAATCATAAACTCGACCAACATTGAGCACAGCTTTCTCATAGAGAAAACCAGATAGTCCAAGAAAAACTCCCATAAGGAGGTAAATCCAATACTGGTCTAGGGTCATGAGTGGGATATTGTCTGGCATATCCAGTACGGGTGTTAGGCCAAATATGAGCAGAGAAACAAAGTTTGCTACGAGACTGGCTGCTAGAGTTGAGACCCAGAAAAAGCGCGAAAAATGGTGATAAACTTCTTCTACAACAAAGAGAAGTCCTGCAATTGGTGCATTAAAGGCTGCGGCTAATCCTGCTGCAGCTCCACTAGCAATCAAGGAGCGTTCCTCTACTGGACTGGATTTGAGCCATTTGGAAATTCCTTTACCACCTACCGCTCCAAGTTGAATACTGGGTCCCTCTCGCCCCAGCATAAGTCCACTGGCAATAGCAAGAATTCCTAAAATATATTTTTTCCAAAGTACACCCCACCAGTTGAGGGTCATGAGTCCCTTTAATTCGGCTTCAACTTGAGGAATTCCTGAACCTTTGATATCTTTTTCTGACCGAGTTAATTTCGCACTGAGCCAACAAACTATTAAATAAAATAGACCAATGATAAAAAGATTGCGCACTAGATGCGCTTGATCTTGATAAAGTCCTTGTATCAGGTGGAAGCCTTTTTCGATTAAGAAACGAAAGGATCCAACGATAATTCCAACAACGAGACCAACAATGATTCCTCGTCCAACTTGGGATAATATAGTACTTGAGGCAAAGGCAAATTCTTTCTTGGAACTGAGTGTTTCTGACTGTTCCTCCATAATCATTCCTTCTAACTTAACTTTCTTTTTCTCCCAAAACCAGTGATTTAACGGGTTCAAAGCTGGTTCGGTGAATTGGGGTAACTCCTAGTTTTGTGAGGCCTTCCAGGTGTTTAACTGTTCCATATCCTGCATTAGCAGTAAAGTCATAGCCAGGGAACTGCTGATCGTATTCCTTCATCAATTCATCACGTGTCACCTTGGCTATTATAGAAGCCGCTGCAATGGAGAGGGAATTAGCATCACCTTTGATGATGGAGGTTTGTGAAATGGGTAATTCCAGTTTCATGGCATCTATCAAAAGGTGCTCAGGTTGAGGACTGAGCTGGGAAATTGCTTCCTGCATGGCCAGTTTGGTTGCTTCATAGATATTGACTTGGTCGACGACCTGATTATCCATGATACCAATTCCGATTGACAAGGCTTGGTCCTGAACGGCTTGGAAAATCTCCAGATGTTTCTTTTTAGGAATTTTCTTGCTGTCGTTGAGACCTTTGATTTTACAATTTTGAGGTAAAATAACAGCTGCAGCGACTACAGGCCCAGCCAGAGGTCCACGACCAACCTCGTCAACACCTGCTATCAAGGTAAATCCTTGCTTGTAAAGTTCTTTTTCGTAGGAAAGCATGGATTCCAAACGAAGATCCTCATCCAATTCTGCCTGAATGGTTTTTTTACGCTTGCTGATTTCCTTTTGAACTCCAGAGCGATTATCCTTTTCAAGCTCTAAAAAAATAGGACTATCAAGGTCCTTGACAGTAGCAAGGAGTTCTTTGATTTCTTTAATCGTCGCCATCGAGGTCTTCCAATGTATCTAAGGTATAGTTACCGAGTTTGCCATCACGGACTTCCTTCACGAAGAGACTGTAAAAGCGGTCATAGTCGTCACGGAAACCGAGAGCACGGGTCATATCCATAATAATAACAGGCGCTTCTTCCTCAATTTTCATCTGTTTGAAGCGTTCAGCCAGCTTTTCTGGATAATGTTCTTTGAAATAATTGAGGCCAAAAATAGTTACCTCATCCATAGGAAGCAACTGGTCTTTAATAGCTCCGGTCAAGGCCAATTTAAGCGCAACAGTTTCATCCTCAAACTTAGGCCAGAGAATCCCCGGTGTATCCAGGATTTCAAGGTCTTTATTGGTTTTGAGCCATTGTTGTCCCTTGGTAACCCCTGGTTTATTGCCGACAACGGCAATTTTCTTACCAGCCAAACGGTTCATGAGAGTTGATTTACCAGCATTTGGAATCCCAATAATCATGGTACGCAAGGTTTCAATCTTGATGCCGCGTTCCTTCTGGCGAGCAATCTTATCCGCCATGAGTTTCTTGGCCGCATCTGTTACAACTTTTACAGTCACTTGCTCTTTGGAGTTGATAGCAAGAGTCTGAATTCCTTGTGATTCAAAATATTGACGCCATTCCTTGGTCATTGCTGGATCAGCCAAGTCTGCCTTATTTAAAATCAAGAGTTTTGGTTTATCACCAACGATTTTGGTCAACATAGGGTTTTGACTAGATAGAGGTAAGCGTGCATCCACCAAAATCGTTACAAAATCAACAAATTTTAAATTTTCCTGCACCTGTCGACGAGCTTTAGACATGTGACCAGGAAACCATTGAATAGTAGCCATTGAGTTTTTTTCCTTTCGTAGCAAGGGTTTAGAGCCCCTATTTTATTTTACTATTGTCTAAACACCAAGCGAACACCAAAACTACCATGCAATGGAAAAACCTCTGATTTGATTCTCACTTGATTTCACAATCTTTATATCAAACTGTGGGTGGTATTTGACAATATCTTTTTTGATTTTTAATAGTAAATTTGAAACAATATTTTTAGGTGAGTAACGTGGACTAAGGTGTAACAGGTCTTTGAACTCATCAACACTTAATTCTACTTTATTGCTATTATCACTAGTTTCAATGAATTTTTCAATCATTCTGGAATATTTACAGGTATAACTTTTCAATTCTTCAAAATGGAAATTGTGATTTTCTACAAATTGATTTAAGGCTTTTACAGTATTTTCTTGTGAACGATTTATATTATGTGTATAGCCCATTGTTGTCTCAAAGTTAGCGTGTCCTACTCTAGTCATAATATCTTTCACTGCTATGTGCATCTCATTACTTTGAAGGTAACTAATATGCATATGCCTAAACGAATGGGGAGTAACATGTTTTACCCACTTAAAACCATAGTCACTTAAACAATTTGTCAATAATTTTCCTTCTATTCGTTTCAAAATTTGACGAAAAGTGCTTGATGTTATTGGAGAGCCATATTCTGTTCTAAATACACTTTCAGAATGTGTAAAAGCAGGACAGGGATGTTTCTCCATATAAGCATCAAACTCTTTATTTCTCTGTATTGTCCTTTTAATAGCTTCGCTTGCAGCTTCAGGCAAAGCTATTTCTCTAATTGAATTGAGTGTTTTAGTTGTATCAAAATGAAATTGTTCAACTTTTAAACAATGATATTGAAGTGCCTTATCAATATGCAAGATTCCTTTTTCAAAATCAATATCTGATGGTAAAAATGCTGCTTCACTAATTCGAATACCTGTAAGCAACAATACTATAGCAAGATCATAATAGTTTGCATTTCTGCATTGGCGTAACACATCAAAAAATGCATGTAATTCATGGATTTCTAGAAATTTAGAATCATGTCTTTCTTTTGCTTTACGCCTTTTCTCTAGTGAGATATCTAGTTTTACCGCAGTCATTGGAGAAAACTTAATGACATTATATAACACACCATGATTAAAAATCTTATTACAAGTACTTTTTATATGAGTCATTGTTGAAGGCGATGCATCATACATTTCTAAATATTTATTGAGACTATTTTTCATCAGAAGTGGAGTAATCCTGTCTAACAAAAAATCATCTCCTATAATTTTCCCAAGACGCTTTATAACCAGTAGTTCTCTCTGAATTGTTTGTGGTTTAACAGAGACACACCAAGTCTGAAACCAATTTTCTTTTAACTCTCCAAATGTTGTAATCAGTTCAGGGCTAAACTGACTTTCAAATGAAGTAGTTAGTCTATCTATTTTATCAAGAACCTCTCTTTCAGCTTGTTTCCTCGCCCTACTAGTATTCTTAGTATAACTTACAGTTACTGATTTCCACTTTCCTGTTAGTGGATCTTTGTACTTTTCAACCACTTGATATAAGGGTTGCCCTTTTGAATTTGTTTTAGTTAGATAATACATAATTTAATTCCTCTTAACTCTTAAAAAGAAATAAATCATTGTTGTATAGAATAAATAACTACCCTATATTATACCATGACTTCCTTATTTTGTCCGCTTTTGCTTCCATCTTAAGAAACTTTCAAATCCTTCTAGATTAATGAAAACAAGTTTATGGGTTGGGTTAATTACATACATGGAAAATGTTCTGTTTTCTCGCATTTCTTTAATCCATCTGTTCAATGTATATTGATTTAAACCATCCCATCTTTTTAGAATTCCTTTTTTATCGGCCCATTCTGCAATGGAATTTTCGACAGATATATATTTTATATTCATGACATCATCCTTCCTAAAAAATATTTTTCCCTCCATGGCATGACTGATGAAGTCATCATAAGAATTTCACTTACTGCTCTTTTACGGTGGCAGCCTGAACGGTCAGAAGTATCATTGTATATCATTTGTATCATGGCATATAAAGTATCGCTCTATTTTATTGATGGTTTTAAAATCGCTCTTATCATGGCGAGCCATTCAAATCTGCTCCACAAATGAGGAAAGTACCATTTTGGACTATTCAATTGTCAAAGAACAAATAAAAAATCTCCTCATTTTCACACTCTATGCAATTGAGGAGATTATTTTCTAAAGCGAATTTTATCAGGAAAATCTGTCAATCCCAATAGATAGTCTGTACTGACATCGTAAAAGTTTGAGAGAGTTACCAATACATCTGCCGTCAAGGCATGCTCACCCCGTTCAATTTTAGCATAAGCTGAGTTTGTAAACGAAAGTATTTTAGCTATTTGTTTTTGGGTCAAATCGTGATCTTCCCTCAAATCTCTCAAACGTCTGTACATCTAGCTTTCTCCTGAGAAAAGTATAATATATAAAACTAAGAAATCTTTCAAAGTGTCCAAACTGGACATTTTGAACTAAAATTAATTTATTAAACACTTCTCATAAGCATATCTATTAACTGTCTGAGAGCAAAGATTTTATCAACTATTTAAAATTACTGACTTTCAAAAATTAGTCTTATTGTAAAATAAAGTGAAACACAAAAGACATGTTTATCTAATATATTATAGTTCAAAAATATTACAAAATTATAGGAAAATGTTCACAAATCAATCATACAAGAACTTCTCTGGAAACAGGGACTTTTAACCCATTTACATAGATAAAATACACCATTTTATTCCTCCTTATATAAATTTGATAAGGTAGGAAATTGCGGTGAACGATTTTTCATAAAACTCTCTCAATTTTTAGACTTCACTATTAAGAGTGAAAAATCCTGTATTTTACCGCTGTTTTTAGAAAAATAAAAAAAGCGATAGAAATTCTATATCGCTTTTTTTATTTTTCTAAGTACGTCTAGACGTTTTAAAACTCATGTTGTGATTGAATTACGTTCAATACTTCTTGCATACTTCCAGCCTTAGCATTAAATAAAGGCAATTGGTTATCGTAATATCCAATAGTAGCAATACCAGCACTAGTTGATCCCTGTATCCCTGAGTACGAATCTTCAATAGCAATTGTCATCCGAAACAATATAATCAAAATAATTCTTCAAATCCAGTTTTTCAAGACTTATTTCTATACTGAAACAACATCTTTCCAGAACTTCAATAATTTCTTTTTGTGTTAAATCATTATTTAACTAAATCTTTGGAGGTAATACGTTTTCAAAACTACTTTTTTACCATAGATTTTGAGCCTTCAACACAGATTACTAAGCCAAAAATGCTCTAAATTTTTGAAATTCTAACAAATCCCACTCAACTTCATCATCATCTTTGACTTTCACAATATCTTCCTCAAAATAACATGGAATAAAGATAGTTTTCTTTTGAAACGGTTGTAGGAGGAAAATCTCTCCTACACTATTATTGATTCTGATAGAAAATTGCAAAATATCATCTACCAAACTTTCAATTATTAAGATTTTTTGCAGTTTATCTGAATTAGAATCGCAAGGCTTCTCAATAATATAATTGTCGAATTTTTTCAATCTAACTTCCTCTCCACTATTTCTTCCTTTATCAAGAAAAAGTTACCTCGATATTAATAAAGTATAATTCTAAATTAACTCCAATTATTGATTCATGATACTATTTCAGTAACTCATCGTACAATTAAAAACAAGGATTTTTATTTCAGACGATCCATCGTGAACACTTCATCAGCCATCTCCCAAATTGCCGGATTATGTGTTGCAATAATGATTAGCCTATTATCATCTCGAAGAGATAGCAAAATCTCCATAATCAACTGAGAGGTTGCTGGGTCTATTGAAGCTGTTGGCTCGTCTGCCAGAATAAGGGGTGGATTCTTTAAGATAACTTTTGCCAAGGCAACCCGTTGCGATTCTCCGCCCGATAACTCAAAGATGCGCTTATCTAGGTCAAGATAAGCCAGGCCGACCTGTTCTAAAGCCTGCTTCTGCCTCAACCGCTGTTCCGACCGACTCAACTTTTGACCAATGAGACCTAGCTTAAGGTTTTCTTCAATACTTTGGTTTTCAATTAAGCCAAAGTTCTGGAAGAGGTAGCCCAATTCGTGACGGAAAAAATCACTCGATTTATAATTGGCCAAGTCTTTACCTCGGTAAAAAATCGTCCCATCATAAGATTCTAATTTCCCAATCATGTTCATCAAGGTTGTTTTTCCGCTACCACTTGAACCAATTAAGGCATAGACTTTTCCAGCCTCAAATGTCATGGAAAGATTCGAAAATAACTCTCGTTCTCCAAAAGATTTACTCACCTGTTTAAGTTCAATCATATTAACCTCCCTTCAAAACAAGCATGGACATCTTGTTTTCTTTCTGCATTTGGACATGTAACTGTAAAAGAGATAGACCAGTAAAGAGTAACGAGACTAAGAAAGCAACTACTATCTCTACCATAAGAAATACACTCGCAATAAATCCCAGTAAAAACACACCCAGTTGAGCAAAGAGATAAGTGCGATGGATTTCTAAGAACCTGAGACCTGCAATGCGTTTGATAAAAATGGCACGTCTAAATTCTTCAAAGTAGAGCCTATTCATAGTGTTAAACAACAAGATTGAAGTTGCAATCCCAAGCACAGCTCCTGCTAGCATTACCCAACGTTCCCTCTGGATATTATCCGATAATGTGATGTAGTTGTGGTAACCTGTTTGCATTTCTGAGACCCAATTTTCAATGCCTTGTCTCTGGATAAGCTCCTGGGCATCAGACAATTGATTAAAGAGAACGTAGTGCTGTACTGCGTCTACCCAAAACACAATGGACTGTGGACCAGTTGATTGTGGTGTTATAACAATGATGATTGGATCTTTCAAAAACTGCTGGTAAGAAATAGGGGTCGTATTATACACAAAACGATCCTGACCTGATTCCAAATAACCTACCGTAGCAGTCATTTGCTGTCGTTCATCTTTACTAGATATGCGACTGGTTAAGTCGTCTTCAAAAACAGATTTATAATGTTCTTCCTCTGAACGGAGGTGTTCAGGCAGTAATAAGACAAACTCCCCTACATCAAGGTGATTCATCTTTTGCTCAATAGTTGTATCTACAGGAATGTTTTGACGCTCCAAGTATTGCGGTGTGACGATAAGGACATTGCCATTCGGGCTGTAATCGTGCCATTCTGTAGAGGTTGTCAAGTTTTTGGAGGAAGCCATGCCATTTTGCAAAGTACGGTCAATTAACTGGTGTCTAGATAAGAAAGCCTTTTGTTCTGAAACAGCCAGATCCATCAATTGATACCAAGTTCTGAGTTTCCTTTGAGCTTGTTCATCAAAACCAGGACTCGTTCCTTCACGGCTGATTGATAGGATAGTCAGTTGCCTTTCCTGACTCCAAACCTCTTGTCCAATCCGATGCTGTTGCCAGGCTTGGGAATACTTTAAGCTACTCCCTATTCCCAGCGTTACAATAATAATCGCTAATAGTTGACCGATTAAAATCAAACTAATGATTCCTCTGACAGGCACTTGCCCTTTTATAATCTGCATCAGGTGTATCTTTTTTATCCCAACTGCGAAGAGTTGAGCGAAAAACAGGGAGATCGACAACAAGATGAGATTATAACTGAGCAAGCCTTCTCCTATGGTCATTAGAGATTGCGTTGGAAGCGACAGAATTTTTTGCATAAGAATGGCGAGCACGCCAGCTAAACTGAAACCAACAGCTATCCCTTTCAAATCCTCACCAACTGGTCTAAGGAAAATGGACCACCGTTTCTCTCCTGAAATGAGGCGAATACCCGACGACCGTAATTGGCTAATTTGACTAATTAAAGTCAGTGCTCCAAAGGTTAAGATGAAAATCAATAGACTGATTAACTGAAATCCGTTACTAAAGATAGCCATTAACGTAGATAGTTTAGATGGAATTGTCAGGTTCATGTTAGTCAAGCCAAGTTGACTTAGCTCCTCCCTTAGCAAGTGAATATCTAGGTGTCCATCGAATACAAAATAGTTTGTTTCAACACTACTACTTTGAGCATCTTCTAGTTTTTTTTCCTGAAGCCCATCAGGCAACTTTCCGTTCCCAAAGGTCGTATAAGAAAAAACTGTAGTACCTTCTGAGTTAGGATCTTGGTGTTGAATCGCAATAAAGCTATCCGTTTCTTCTGCTAGTTTTTCTAAGCGTGTAGCAACATGCTGAAAAGTTGTTTCAGGGGAAGAATCACGTACAACAACGTTGGGGTAATAATGGGAGACATATGTATCAGTCCAAATGGTAAATACCCAAACAAAGAACAAACTAGCAAGCAGGTTGGATATGAGTATAAATAATTTTTTCATAGTGCATTCCCTATTCTAAAATAGAGGGCAGAAATACCCCTGCCCTCTATAAACTAACAAGCTTACTAAACTATTGATAAAAGAATCTTCTTCAATTATTCTTGCCATCCCGCATCAAATGTAACTTGCTCCCCAAAATTTGTATTAATAAACGCATAGGCCGCACTATGTGCTCCTGCATAAGCTGTATTTTGATTGTCACGTCCATTACTTCCAACATAGGCCCAGTGATCCTCTGAACCATGATAATAATTCGAAAATGCTCCCCAATTATTTGGATCATGATAGCCTCCATAGGTCCACTCGCCACCACGGTGAGAAGCTGCCAAAACAGGAAGAGCTAAACTAACTGCCAAAACGGCAAGGGATGATGCAACTACTTTTCTAAATTTTAACATATTATTACTCCTCTAAATGAAATATTATGAAAATGAGCGAAATGCAACTACATATTTTAATTAGAAATCTCAGTCTGAATTATAGTATCCTATTTTTTCCTCCTTTCTAACTGCACGTTCCTTTCTACAGGCAGAGACCTAATTTTATAAACTAATCTTAAATACTTTAGATTTTGTAACTCATAATTTTCAACAGTTGGTTAGCTATGAAAGCATTTTATTAAACATCTCCATTCTTATATCTATCTGGTATTGTTACAAGCTCTCATAAGAATACCTTTCTCTAAATAGTTGAATTTTAAAGTAATACGAAATCAATCAGCCTTCCCAACATCAAGACCATTGGACTTCTTTTGCGATTGCACTCGAATCTCCAATTGTTTATTCTTCTGAATGAATTGTTGGTAAGGAATTGTATTACTAAACATAAAAACACCTAGTAATGCAAATGAAACCGCTTTCTATTTCCTTGTTTTTATTTTAACATATATATAGTATTCAGTCAAGTGTTTTTATTATATTTTGAACTTTTTTTACCTAATAAATAAAAAATCCTTGTAATTTTGTTGGGAATATGGGAAAAATGAAACCGAAACTTGGTATAATACTCAGAAAAATTTGAAAAGGGAAGAAAATAAGTTTAAGTTCAATTGCTGATAGTACTTTATCTAAATCTCAAATCTCTAGATTTGAACGTGGAGAATCAGAAATCTCTTGTATTAGACTGATCAATATTTTAGATAAATTACATATAACTTTGGATGAATTTATTATTCTTCATGACAATAATTCTACTAAAACTGGATCATTCGCTAACTTAGTGCAATATATTCGAAAACATTACTCCTCAAAAAATTTTGCTAGTATTATTGAATTACTATAAAACTCTTCAAGTTTTAACTTGGGTCCTTATGAAAAGACAATGGTAAAATCGATTCTCTATACCACAAATAAAAATTTTCTCCCCTCGGACGAGGAGTTATTACAGCTTACAGATTATCTTTTTAAAGTTGAAAACTGGGGTTACTATGAAATTATCCTATTAGGTAACTGTGTAAGAACAATTAAATATAACCCTACTTCCTATTAACTATAGAAATGTTAAAAAATTATATCTATTCAACATTAAATAAGACAAATAAACGGCTTGTTACACAATTGGCAATCAATTGCCTAATTGTTAGTATTGATAAAGAATAATTTCAAAATTGTAGTTTTCTAATCAAAGAAATAAAAAAATTACTAAATAATGAATTAAACTATTATGAACAAACCGTCTTCTTATATACATGTGGATACTTTGAATTTAAGTGCAATCCTGCGAACGGAATCGAAAAGATGAAACAAGCACTTCAGGTATTTGAAATTCTAGGAGAACATAATATAAAAGCACAGTACCAAGAGCACTATGACAAATATATTAATCAATAGCATAAAGATAGTTAATCTTTAACCACCATAGGATTAGTTCTTGTTATTCCAATAGTATTTCTATACTAACTTTTTTATCAAAATCCTTATCATTCAGTACTTTTACAAACATTTCTAAATTTTTTATTAATCTCTCATACTCATAAAGATAATGATCTAGCTCCCCTTGAAACGCTCTTATTTCTTCGCTTACTTGTTCTACTGTAATTGATTCTGGCAAATTTAATTTTGAAAAGTCATATCTTGCAAGCTTTCGACTGCTCACATCCTCACTCTTTAAATTGATAAGCACTTCCGCCATCTTATTTAAGTTGGCGATTTTTTCATTAATTTGATTTAGTTTTATATCTATCTCTGCTATTTCTTTTACTAACTCGTCTTTAATGTCTTGGTATTTTTTATCTGCTTCAGTTAATTCAATGAAGAGGTTAATCTCTGAAATTTTCTGTTGAATACTTTCCGTGGTTGGTCTTCTGTATGGTATTATCCGACTATCATTGGTTAACTGTCTAATCAAGGTCCGTCCTTTGATATACTGATTCTTATCCGAATGTTCTTTGTTATATACAAAGTATGAGGTTGTCTCACGTATAAAGATTTTATATTTTGTTTGATTCTCTTCTTCCAGAATATCTAATTGATAATTGGGAATGAAAATGAGACCACTCTGCTTAATACCAAAAGACACTTTGATATAAATGCCCTCACCAACTTGCTTCTCTATTTGGTTCTCTGCAAGTTCCACTTCAAATTCACGAACGGTATCTCGTTTTTCCTTAAATGTCTCAAAGGCTTCCTCAATCTCTTCAGTGGATGCTTTATCCTTATCTCGTTCTTCTTGGAAAGCATGGTACTGTTCCTTTAAATTCTCTAATCCTTCTGAAGCAACGACTTCCTTATTTTTAAAATAATCTTGAAAAAATTTGACGTCATATAATTTCTTATCACTTATTTTTTGATGACCCAAACTTATCTTTTGATTCTCTTCTTCCAGGATAAAAGTTACATTTTTTTGTTTTAAGTCAATGGTTAGATTCAATTCTTTGGCTTTTGTTATTAAATCTTCTAAAGAATTGACACGATTCAACAAAAATTCTAAACGACTTTCAATCTCTTGCTTAGCAAAATGCATTCTAAAAAATTCTTCATCATATAGATCTCGTTTGCTGAGTTGGCGTCCTCGAATTGGTTTTATCATCGTTCTATCTGTCATCAAAAAACGGCTATGCTTTTGACTAAAATCAATCTGAACATGCAACTGCTTTGCTTTCTCTAAAAAATCATCAAACGATTTAGATTGCTGCATCAAAAAATAAAGACGTTGCTTTAATTCAAATTTATGACTAGACTGCCTATATTTTTGATAGTCACGGTAAGAAAAACTCTTCTCAATAATTTTCGCCCCAGCCACTTTAGAAATACGGTCTGAAATCATACGGAGATTTCGTTCTAAGGCATAGTTCCATATCAATTTTTTATCTGAATTGCGGTCAATAGAGTTGATTATGATGTGATTATGAACATGATCTTTGTCTGTATGAGTTGCTACGATAAACTTAAAACGACCTCCTGTCAATTCCATCATGGTCTCATAACCAATGCGGTTAATTTCTTCAGGTGTCAGATTATCTTCAGGAGAAAATGATTGAATGAGGTGATGAGCATGAATAGTTTGTTGGTGTTTTTCTTGTCGGTCGTTTCTGGATTCGTACAACTTGTCATTATTGGTGAAGTTGACATTGTACATCTCTACCATTTCTGCATGGCTAGGAAAGTCTAAGTAATTACTCATGCCAAAATCAGATACTAATTTTAGATTATCCGTTTTTTCTGGATTGAGGATATATTTAATCAATCGTCTACGGTATTTTTTACCATGCGTCGCAAAGTGTTTAGTGACTACCATAAAACTCCCTCAGTCTATTCACTTCAACTTGAAAATCTTTCTCTACTCCAGTAATTAACTCACTAATTCCCTTACTCAATTCTTGTAATTGTTCCTGAGAAATCAGATGGCTCTGATTGATAGCGCGCGCAATTTGATTAATATTATTTCCGATCCGTCTCAATTCAAACACTAACTGTTCATAGGTATCCGTGTTAATTGTGACAAAAGCCATATTGGGATTAAGCAAAACTTTTCTGGCATAGGCTGAGAAATTTTGACAATTGCTCTTAGCAATCCGTTCATTCAATTGGTGTAATTCTGGATCAGTTAGAAATACTTTTTTGAGATTGGTACGGTAGCGATAAACCATTACATCCTCCTAACCAATATATTTTTCACGGAACTCACGACTGAGTGGCTGCACTTGATTCACTTCTGCAATCAATTCTTGAACGCAAGTCAATAAGATTGAGACGTGCTCTTGAGTCACTTGATGATTTTCTCTTGCGACAACCAGAACTTCATACACATCTCGACTAATCTGTTCAAACTTTTGAGACTGCCAAAGGGAGAACCAACTTTCAAAAATTCTATCCTGATAATTATTTTTCAATAAATTTTGACGAAGAAATTCTGAGAAACTATCCACTTTTTGTTCCCTCATCATTTCTTTTATCTGTTTTTCTTCTTGTCTCGTGATTCTAAATTGCTTACGGATTGACTTAATTTCTTGTCCCATTCTGATATCCCTTCAACATTCTACTTGTCTGACAGTGTAAGTCTACCTCACATTGTCAGTACGCTTCCTAAAGACCTCACTTGCTTCTTGTTCGGTCTTTGCGAGCTCAGATATTGTGTCCACAATATCCCAAAAATCATATCGCCAGCTGACTAAAACCTTTCAGTTGTGACAGCTAACGATAAGATAACTTGGTGGCTCCGCCCCCAAACCCCCATAGAAAATCAAAAATTGATTTTCTATGAATGATATTAGGATAACAAGGATGATTTGGAAAAGTTATCACAAATATTGTGACAATATCTGCAATGATTTATCTATAATTTCGTACCCTTCATTATTCAAACCTACATTGTAAACCATAGCTTATTCAAGAATACGCCTCTGTAAAAATTCAAATGTACCTAAAATACACTCTATACTCCCATTATTTTTGACAATAGTTCCGTTTATTAGGGTGTTCGTTCTTTACAATTTCGATTCGTTCCGTTAAAATATAGTAGGAGGTGTAATAATGAAATACTCTATTGAGATTGGTAAAATCATAGAAGGTGCTTTAAAGCATGATCAAACCAAAGTTTTTAACTATACAAAACAATTGGTATCAAAACTAGAAAAGGATGGTGATTCTCGCTCAGCAATTAAATTTAAGCGGTTATTATCCGCTCAAGCCGAGTCTACTCTGACTCCAATGAATAATACTAATTCTATTGATATTCCTGTTGATACTGAATCAAGAATGAATCTTGCTGACATTATTTACCCACATCAAAATGATACTGAAGTTATTCTTTCAAAAAGAAATGAAGAAAAATTAAATTCATTTATTTTAAGTTATCAAAACGCCGATAAACTTAATTCTATTGGAATAAATGTATCTAATTCACTACTGCTGTATGGACCACCTGGATGTGGAAAAACCAAGAGTGCCTACTTAATTGCTAAAAAATTAAATTTACCACTCATTGTCGCTAGATTAGATAGTCTAATTTCTTCATATCTCGGTACTACCGCTAAAAACATTCGTAGTCTATTTGAATTTGCGCAAAAAATGCCTTGTGTATTATTTTTAGATGAATTTGATGCTATTGCCAAGGCTAGAGACGATAATAACGAGCTTGGTGAGTTGAAAAGAGTAGTTAATAGCCTTTTACAAAATATCGATACGATGAGCAACGATAGCTTAATTTTAGCAGCTACTAATCATCAGCAGTTACTTGATTTAGCAATATGGAGAAGATTTGACTATAAATTAGAAATAGAACTGCCTGATAAAACTGCCATTGCAGAATTGATTACACTATTTTCTAATGATATATATAAATTTAACCAAAAAGAAATTTTGGAAATTTCAACTTTATTTGATGGACAAAGCGGTTCTGATATAGAGGATATTATGACCAAAGCAATAAGGAACTCAGTTATACACAATTCTTCTTTTAATTTATCTAGCATTTATGAAGAAATGTTTATTGCCAAAAATATCATCCCTCAAAACTGTGAAGATTCTCGAGAACTATTAAAGATTAAAGCAAAGTATTTACGAGAAAAAGATTCAAAAATATTTAGTTTACAAACAATTGCAGATATTTTAGGTAGTTCAAAAACAACTATTCAAAAAATGGTGAAAGAGGTTTAATCATGAGCGAGAATAATCTACCAATAAAATTAGTTCTTCCCAAAACAACTGATATTGTCCCAAATATTGGGGGCGGAGATTTGAAATTTTTTGGAAAAGTAACTCCGGAGTTAAAAAAAGGAATAACCGATAAGTTCGAAGAGTTGTTATCTTTTTATTCAGATGTTTTTGATGAAAACGAAGCTATCCCTGCTGTGGGAAAAATAACAGTAAAACCTGAAGCTATTGCAAAATCACATAAACCCTCTGATTTATGTAGAAATTGTAGAATTATTGGCAGCGAAGATTTAGACGAAATATATATTAAAGTAGACAGAAAAAACATTCACAAAACAATAGAGATGGTTGAAAATCCGCCATCACAAAAATTTCAAGCCAACATGACTACAATAGTTAATATTCAACCTATTAGACCGGAAGAAAAAATTTCACCGACACTCCAGTCTATTAAATCGGAAGACTTTAACTCTATTAATAAGCTTATTAAAATTAAGATCTTTGATTTTGATGATGACTTTGATAATGAACAAATTTGGGAATATGTGATACAAAAATTACATTTACTCAATTTTGAAGATAAATATGAAATTTTTTCATATGGTGATAAAATTAAATTTTTAAAAATAGAAGTCACTTCTTATAAAGACATTATCAAATTAGCTTCTATTAATGGAGTAAAAACTGTTGATTTTTTTCAAGAGTACTCCCTTCCTCAGAATAATTTTTCATCTACTGAATTACAAATCTTACTAGATTCCGAATACAGGGATAGCGATGTTACTATAGGAATTATTGATGGTGGAATAAGTGACAATAATCCATTTTTATCACCTTATATTGTTGCACGAGAAGAATATGTAGATAAAATTTATCAAAATCCACAACATGCCACATTTATTGCATCTACTATACAATATGGAAATGTTTTAAATGGTATTCCTGCTTCTACTGCTTATCGATTTAAATTTGTAGATATCGTTGCAATTCCCAATAGTGATACAAAATTTGGATTAACTGATTCTATTACAGAAGATGATTTAATGGTAATTATTGAAGAAGTAATGGAGAAATATTCGTCTACTACTAAAATATGGAATCTGTCTCTAGGAATTGAAAACAAGCCTTGTGATGATTCAATGTCTGATTTAGGTGTGTTTTTAGATTACATTCAAGACACCTACCATGTGCAAATCTTTGTTTCTAGCGGGAACATAAATAGTCTTCCTCTTCGGAATTGGCCACCTCAAATAGATATTGGAGAGCATGACCGACTTATATCACCAGCTGATTCTATTCGAGCTATAACTGTAGGTTCTGTTGCATTATTTGATTCTATAGATTCAATTGTAAAATTTAATGAACCTTCTCCTTTTAGTCGAAGAGGACCTGGCGCTAACTATATTATTAAGCCTGATATCGTTGATTATGGTGGTAATTTGTCTACTTCATATAAAATTGATGGATTAGGAGTCAAAGGTTTGGATTCAAGTGGGAAAATAATTGAAGGAAATGGAACAAGTTATTCGACTCCCCGATCATTGCAAAAGTACGCTTCCATATATGAAGAAATGGTAGAGCCTGATTTACTCCTCTCTAAAGCAATGTTAATACATTCAGCTAGGATGAACTCTCGTGAGTTATTAGACGAACATCCAGACAATATTAAATATTATGGATTTGGGATTTCTTCAGCTGATACAAAAGATATTTTGCAATGCAGTAAAGATTGCGTAACACTGATTTTCAAACAAAAAGTATCTCAGGGGACACATTTAGAAATGTATGATTTCCCATATCCAAAATCCCTTATCAAAAATAACAAATATATTGGTGAAATAGGAATGACCCTTGCCTACTTACCACCTTTAGACCCTAAATATGGTCGTGAATATTGTAGAACTAATATTGATGTTAGTTTTGGGACATATTCATACACAGCTGAAGGAAAAACTAAATATAAAGGTCAGGTTCCACTTGAATCAAAATGGGATGAAAAATTTGAAGCAGCACAAGTTAAGCATGGATTTAAATGGAGTCCTATAAAATCTTACTACAGAAAAATAAGTAAAGGAATTAACTTAGAGGATGGATGGAAACTACGAGTAGATTTAACTTCACGAGATGGATTGTACGTACCATCTCAAGAATTCGTTTTAATTATTACTATCAAAGATTCAAACGGTAATGATATTTATACAGAAATAACTAACACTTTAAGAGAGAAAGGTTATATCACTAACAATATCGAGACAAAATATCAAATTCGTCAAAAACAATAGAAGGAAAGGTATTTAACAACAAATATCAGACATTCAACAATGCCTAATCTTTTTTACCCATTTCTCAGTTTTTTTGCTTGTTTAAACTGCTCTATTCGCTTCTCCAACTGCTCAGTATTCAGTTTATTTTTCGCTTCCTGATCTATCAAGACTTTGTTCCTCAATAGTTATATCGTTTAGAGATATTTCTACTCTCTCACTAGACTTGAAACTTGTATCAAAAACCACATCTAGGAATTGTTCTACTTTGGTTAGCTCATTATCTGACATCTCTGATAGTCGATGAATCAGTCGTTTAAATTGATCATGGTTCTGTTTTTTCTTTTGAAAGAATTTCATTATATTCCCATTGAATAATCATTACCACCCGTCAAACGGGTGGTTTGTCCCAGGGCTATAAGCCCAAATTACCAGCCAGCGTATTTAGGCGCTGGCTTTCACTTTGTTCAAGCCTTATTGCTCTTGACTCGTCACTTGCCTCACAAAGAGGCTTTAGTATTACTTACCACTATCTCTAAAGGGATCCTCATATTCTTTTACACTCAATTCATCTAGTGCTATATCATGCTTTACTCGCTCTCGAATTTTCGTACTCGTGAAGAAATCATCCACTGGATAATTTCTTTACTCTTGAATATATTTCTTAATTGTGGCTTCATTAAGTCCCACCGTACTCACATAATAACCTTCCGCCCCGAAATGCCGATTCCCAAACTTGTACTTGAGATTGGCGTGTTTGTCAAACATCATGAGTGCACTTTTACCTTTTAAATAACCCATGAAACTCGAAACACTTATCCTCGGTGGAATACTGACTAACATATGTACATGGTCTGGCATTAAGTGACCCTCGATAATCTCAACTCCTTTATAACTACACAAGCGATGAAATATTTCGCCTAAACTACTTCGATATTGATTATAGATGACTTTTCGTCTATACTTAGGGGTGAAAACAATGTGATACTTACAGTGCCACTTTGTGTGCGATAAACTATGAGCCTTTTGTGCCATATTTTTCTCCTTTCGCTTTACAATTGGTTTGAACACCTTTATTGTATCGTGTTTGGAGTTTTTTTGGTATAACCTTCGACGCGCACCCGCATAGCGGGTGGTTTTTTGTCTCGCACCTAACGGAGCGAGACGGACTGAGAGTCATATAAAAAGACCGATTCAAAATCATTAGAGAATACAATTCTAAAATTGAAATTTTTCGTGCTAATTCTATGAAATCTTGATTTTCTAATAAATTTGTACTTATTTCCTTCAACCTATACAAATACCCCATTGTTTCAAGTTTGTAATTAAATCAAAAGTATTAGATATGATTTAAAAATCGTATTTTAGGCTCTCGTTGATCAATATCATAGTTTGCTATTTAATTTTAACTAAAAAAAACATTATACAAATCAATCTACTAAAGATGAATTTATGGTATACTAATGATAATAAATAGTTATCGGTAGGAAATCTCGTGTTCAGTAAACAAGAAAAAATTAATGATATTTCATATTTAGAAAAGCACATTAACCAAGAAACACTTCTTGTTTCTAGTTGGAATATTGAAGTTTTTGATGTAAATTATGAAAAAGTAATCGTTGAGATTCAAGATTCATTAAAAGCAACAGATTATATTAACTATAGATATCCCGATGAATTATTTGACTTTAAAAAAACTATAAAACAACTGTTAAATAATAGTGTTGACGTGAGTATTTTCCCTAGTGCAACTGTTGGAAGCTTCTTATTAAGTTATGTTTTAAAAAAATTAGGATTACAAAATGTCCTACTCATTGCACCGTGTTACTACTCATATTTAAATATTTACTTGGAGAATGGATATACTGTTTTTTCTGAACAATTTCTAAATATAAACCAGATAAAGCAAGATTGTAAAAATAAAAGTATTGATATAGTTATTTTTACAGATCCGTTATTCTGCGAATCAATCTCAATTGCAGACACTGATTTTTTAGAGTGGTGCGAAATAGAAAAAATTTTTGTGATTATTGATAGTGTTTATGGTAATTTAGTCTGGAATAATAATTTTGTTTCTCCATTTAAGAAACATCAAAAATATAAATCTTTTAGCAATCTAATTATTATTGAATCTATATCAAAAAAAGCATATTTAAATGGAGTTAAATCTGCAATTTTTTTGACAAAAAGGAAAGAGTTGCTAAATGAAATGGAACGAATTTTTAATTATTCTGCAAGTCCATTTTCCATAGGGTCATTGAATATGCTTAAAGGCTATCTAGATAATGGTGAGGTAATTGATGTACTTGTAAAAACTCATTTGCAAACTGCTAGAAGTAATTTTCAAATGCTCTCATCTTACTTACAAGGAACGTGTATTCAAATGGAGCCTTGCAATCAAGGATATTGGGGAATTGCGCATATAGACATTAAAAATAAAAATTGTTTAGCCGACTCATCAGTCCTTGCTTTAGAGATTTTAAAGAACTGTAATGTTTTTACAATTCCAATGAATTCTTATTTAAAAAATTACGAACATAGTTATAGTTTTAGAGTTAATTTATTAAATGATTTTAGTATTCTACATTTAGCTTTTAATAAATTGATAAACTATTATCAATAACTACTTTCTAGATAAAATAAAATCATAAAGTTCACTCCCTTACTTTATGATTTTATTGTGTTAAGTATTTAATTTAGATATATCAATATTTGTAATTTTGTCAAGCATATCTTCATTGGTTTCTATTGGAGTCAAGTCAGTATTACGGATTAGCTGTGTCAAACTTTCTAAGTCATGATTTAACGGAACTAATTCTGATGAATTTAGATCAATTGAACGATTGTGTTCCAACCTCTGAATATAGTCATTTACTACGGATTCAGTGAATCGAATTTGCAACTGATTCTTACAAATTATTTGAGTATTAACAACCATCTGTTGTATTTGTTTTAAAGTATAAACTAGAAAAGCAGATGAAATCATAAATGTAAAAATCCAAGAGCCTTTCTCTTTTTTTATAAGTTTATAAGAAAAATCCAGAGTTGATTGGGCAGACAATAAAATAGAATGTAATAAATTTTCAATATATTCACCAGCCTCGTTTTCAGAATCAATGGCACATCTAAATTTAATAATAAAATCTGGAGTATTATTTCCTTTTAATTTTATATTGTCGAACGGGAGAGTGACTAGAAGTTGCTCTAAACTATAAATTTTTTCATTAATTGATAAATTGTTAATATCAATATTCTGATTAGAAATTTTTAAAAGATTTAATAGGGAACTAGCAGTTTCAAAACTTAACATTCCCTTTTTTAAATAGAAAATAATACACTCTATACATCGAAGTAACTGATATCCCAAGGTATCCTTTTTAGAGATAATAGTAAGCAAAATATTGTATAAATTAGCTTCATTATTTAGCAGTATGCACATATTAAATAGCTCGGAATATCTTTGCTCTTCAAGTAAGTTATTAAAATAATTATCTGAAACTTCTTCAGTTAGATAAGTTTTACTTCCTCTATACTCAAATACTATATCTTTTAAATTTGTTTTAGAATCAATAAAATATGAAAAAAAGTAATTGATGCTCATTGAGACACTTGAAAAAGATGTTGCTTCAAATGTTAAATCTTCAGCCGCTAATGTTGAAAAGTCTACACTTGAAAAGTTACATTCTAAAAATTTTGAATTATCCACTGTAGATCTTTCAAAATTTAGATTTTTAAATTCTGTTTTATTAAAAGAACACTCGGTAAAGTTGGAATATATACTCTCTTCATCAAATTTACAATTTAAGAAAGAACATTTGATAAAAACTGTAGCATTATAGTGATTATTTCTAAATATCACATTTTCAAAAATACAATTTTTAAATTGAGGAGCGCCAAAGCTTGTATCAATAAAATTAACACTTTGAAAGCTACATCCCATAAAATCCGCTCTGTCAAAATTTGCACTGATATTTAATTTATAAAATTTTGAACCTCTAAAATCACTACGGCAAAAATCAATTTGCCCATCAATTTCAGGTAAGTCTGTAAATAAAGTATTTTTATAGCTTTGTCTGTTATATTTTCCATTCTCTTTAAAGATAAATTTATTCTGCATAATTTTCTCCTACCGATAACTATTTATTATCGCTATACAAAGCACCCAAATAGGTTTATAATAGCATGATTATTGATAAAGGAGATTTTTATGGATTATAAA
>ERZ773008.645-NODE-645-length-25806-cov-11.359986_pt1 | contig 25806 bp, 13 predicted proteins | sample MGYA00580664_ERZ773008 | MGnify/ENA primary metagenome ERZ773008 (study PRJEB29015, sample SAMEA2738016) | human oral metagenome | biome: human oral; feature: human-associated habitat; material: dental | place: China | collected 2048 ... | reverse complement strand
CTATCACTGTACGTGAAAATCCTAACTATACCTATGCTGATGCCAATGATAATGGAGGTTTCTCTGTTGTATTGTATGGATATACACAGCGTCAGTTAGATATGGAGAATTTGAGAAGATTCTACAAATCCCCCATTGGAGAACAACGTACTTGGAACAGAACAAGTTGGGAAAATCCAAAACCTAACTTTGCAGACAACCTTTATTGGATGCTCTATGAAAATACTCAAAACGATAAGCGTCACCGTTTCTTTGGTAACTTAGGGCTTACTTACAACTTTACTGACAAGCTCTTCTTAGTAGGTAAAATGTATGGTGATATCTATGCACTTACTACTGAATCCAGAACCGCAGTAGGTTCTCATGATACTTCTCAATATTCAAGATATATCTATGACAATTCTTCTTTCAACTATGAAACTCGTTTGCACTACAATCCTGACTTAGGAGAAAACTTTACCCTTACAGGATTCGTAGGAGTTGCTCGTGCCCAAAATAAATATGAATATGTAGGGGCAGAAACGCAAGGAGGATTAATCGTCCCTAACTATTATTCTGCAGCTAATAGTAAAGAAAGACCTAAAGGGATAACTTATTCTTCATGGACACGTACCAATAGTGTATATGGTATGGCTTCTTTCGGATACAAAGGTACTGCCTTCGTAGAAGTAACAGGGCGTAATGACTGGTTCTCTACAGTCTCTACTTCCATCTTCTATCCTTCTGTAACCGCTTCTTATGTATTCTCTAATTCCTTCAAGAACTTGCCTTCTTGGTTTACTTATGGCAAGCTCCGTGCAGGATGGGCTCAAGTAGGTAATGATGCTTCTGCTTATGTACTCAAAACATATCCTTCTGTATACCAAGCATTCAAGGGAGCTCAATATTATTTAGTGCCTACAGAAAAGAAAAATCCAGAACTAAGACCTGAAATCAAAGAAACTAAAGAAGCTGGTATCGACTTGCAATTCTTCAATGGTCGTCTTTCTTTAGGATTCTCTTATTACGATATTCTCTCCAAAGATCTTATCCTTTCTATGCCTGTAGATGCAGCCAATGGCTACACTTATAAAAAGGTAAATAGTGGAGAAATGGTGAACCGTGGTTTCGAGATAACTCTTTCTGCTACTCCTGTTCAGACAGATAAGTTTAGCTGGACTTTGGACTGGAATCTCTCTCGCAACAGAAACAAACTTCTCAAATTAGCTCCAGGGCTTTCTCGTTATAAAGTCACTTGGGATTACTATGATAATGTACATTTGTATGCCGTAGAAGGTCGTCCTTTTGGAGAGATCTATGGAGGTAATTATGTATATGATGACAAAGGAAATCGTTTGGTAGACGAAGAAGGTAACTACTATATTTCTCCTAAAAAAGAGGTGTTAGGTAATATCAACCCTGATTTTACTACAGGTCTTACCAATACTCTTACCTATGGTAATTTAAGCCTTTCCTTTACTTTTGACTACTCTCATGGAGGTAGCTATTATGCAGGACCTTATGCCTTGGGTATGTATGCCGGTACCATTCGAGAAACAATTGCTAATGGTATGCGTGAAAGAGATCCCAATGGACCTAATGGACAAAAAGGATTAGTACTTGATGGGGTTGTAGGGCACAAACAAGCTGATGGAAGTATCGTTTCTACAGGAGTGAAGAATACCAAAGCCATCAGTCCTAAAGAGCATGGTACTACTTTCTATAAAGGAATTGATGCACAAGCTGTATTTGATGCTACTTTCTTGAAACTTCGTAGTGTATCACTCTCTTATGATGTGCCACTAACAGAGACCAGATATATCAAGGGATTGAACTTCACCCTTTCTGGCTATAACCTATGGACAGGAGCCTTGGCTTGGGATGGTATGGATCCTGAAACAGCTATGTATAATCAAGGAATGGGGAACTCTTCCTTGCCTACTATCAGAAGCTATGCGCTTAGTGTAGGATTAAAATTATAAAATAATAAACTAAAATTGGACGAACATGAAAAAAATTCTAATAGCCGCCTTAGGAGCAGGGCTCCTTTTAGGAAGTTGTACAAAGGATTTTGAAGAAATTAATAAAAACCCAAACGTACCAGAAGATTATCTTACCTATGCTTTATTCAATGGGAGTAACCAAGCTCTGATGAATAATGTAAGAGGGTATGACAATATGAAGCAAATGCGTGTATGGATGCAATATGCCGCACAGCCTATTTACACTAAGGAAAGTCGTTACTTATTGGATCCTAATGGTCCCAGTTCTATTTATTATCAAGCATATAAAAGAGCTATGGATTATAAGACTATTATAGATCTTAATACAGATCCTAAAACAAAAGAATTGGTTGCTGCTTATGGGAAAAATGTAAACCAGATAGCAGCAGCTCGTATTATGATGACGTATTGCTTCTCTCTCTTGGTACAATCCTTTGGGGATGTGCCTTATTATTCTGCTTTGGATCCTGATAATCCTAAGTTCCAAGCTTTGCAGACAGATACTTATGTAACTCCTGTATTTGCCTCTCAAAAGGATATTTACTTGGATATTCTCAAAGAATTAGACCAAGCCATAAGTGAGATGGATACTTCTGTTTCTTATGTATTTAAAGATGGAGATTTTATTTTTGGTACTCCAGCAAAAATGAAGAAATTTGCCAACTCTTTGCGCTTGCGCATTGCTAATCACTTGAAAGGAGCTAATGCTACTGTATTAGGTGCTGAATTGAAACAAAAAGTTACGGATATCATTAATCATTACACCACTGTAGGTACAGAAACTGAACTTTTGGGAGAAGGAGAAAGAGTAGGATTATCTTTTGAGGATAACTATACCTATCCTGCACCAATCTACTATGATTATTATGTAGGAAACCGTGTGGACTATCTGCCTTCTAGTAATTTTGTAAAACTTCTTGCAGGAAATAATAAAAAAGCTAATGACAGAGGTCTGAACTTTGGAAGTGTAGATCCTCGTATGGAAAAGTATTTCGCACCTAAAGGTATGGGTAAATGGGATGTGTACTATGGTTATACCTTAGATCAAAGCAATCCTATCGATACTACTAGTTATGTAGGGATGCCTTATGGTATGCAAGAAGGAGCTACTACTGACCAGTACAATGGAGGAGATAGAGTTTCTCTCTTTTCTAAAGAAATATTGTCAGCTACTGCTACAGAAGTACTTATGGACTACTCAGAAGTATGTTTTATCCTCTCTGAATTAAGAGGATGGGATAATGCTCTATATAGAAAAGGGGTAGAAGCTTCTTTGGACAGATGGGATATCACAGGTACTAGAAAATCTAACTTTATGGCAGCACTCCCTGCAGCGAATGAGGAAAATGTCCTTACCCAAAAGTACATATCCTTATATATGGATCCAGATGAAGCTTGGGTAGAATATCGTAGAACAGGCTATCCTAAAACACTGATCCAAGTAGGCGAACGTGTAAGAGGTAACTATCCCGAAGGAAATCCTCTTGTATATGAGTTCAAAAAGGAACCTTCTGCTAAGGATGTTAGTGGCATACCAGATCGATTGAACTATCCAGATACCTATACTGGGCTCAACTTAAATTATATAGAAGCTCTTAAGAACATGGGGAATCCTAATGATGCTAGATCTCATAAGCTAATCTTCGCTACACGTCAGTAAAAGTGAATTTGTAATCATATTTTAAAGCCATCTTTATAAAAGATGGCTTTTTTTGTCTAAAAAAAGACAAATATCCCTTCTTTCTTCTTAAAAGCCTTGTAAAAATAAAATTATAAAAAACAGTATATTTTTCTTTTTTAGTGGCTATACTCTCCCCTTTTTTAGTATAAAAAATTATAAATAATAAGTAGGACATAATTTTTTTGGTTTTTATCTTTGGCTGTAGGATAATAGCGAAAAAAAACGTACCTTTGGGTATCTAATCAAATATCATTAAAGAGATATGAACCTAAAGAAATTACTTCTATTGTGTTTCCTTGTCTTTACGACAATGGCCTTTGCACAACAATCTGTAAAAGGGAGTGTGAAGGATAGCACAGGGAAACCCGTGGCCGGAGCTACCGTGCAAGTGGTAGGCGCCAGCCGTAGTGCAACAACTAACTCCGAGGGGGCATATGCGATCCAAGCACAAGCTGAGGAAACGCTTCGCTTCTCCGCTCAGGGGTATCAAAACGTAGAAATTAAGGTGGGACTCTCCTCCGTAGTGGATGCAGTATTGCTCCCTATGGAAAACAAGCAGGAAGCAGGTGCCTTGGGAATCGAGCGTAACAAGGATGCTGTGGGGTACAATACCCAAAGTACCGATGCTGGACAGAACCTTTCAGGGTCTGTAGCTGGAGCTCAAACCAGTTCTTCTTCTTCTATGGGTGGAAATACCAATATCATCCTTCGTGGGGTAGGTACCGTAACAGGTAGTAACCAACCACTTATCGTAATTGATGGGGTGCCTATGGCTACCGTAGGAGATGGTAAGAACACAGGAGATGCGCTCAGTGATATCAACCCTGAGGATATAGAATCCCAAAGCGTACTCTCTGGAGGTGCTGCTACAGCACTCTACGGAAGCCGTGGAGGTAATGGGGTAATCCTCATTACTACCAAATCTGGTAAAGCAGGGAAAACTTCCATTGAAGTCAAATCGGGTGTGACTTTTGAAACAGCTTATATAGCTCCTGTCCTTCAGAATGAATATGGTGGTGGGGACTCTCAAGAGTTCGAAAGAGCTAATATCAATGGACGTGTCTATAACTTAGCACGCTATGCAGTAGACCAGAGTTGGGGGCCTAAGTACAAAGGACAACCTTATCTCCCTTGGTATGCTTTTGACCAGAAATATCTTCATGATGAATATCTGAAGGAAGTGCCTTGGCAAGCTCCTAAAAAGGGTATTGAAAAATTCTATCGTACTGGGGTAGGGGTGTCTAACTCTTTCTCTGTGGCTCGTTCCCTCTCTGGTACCAACCTACGTTTCTCCTTAGGTAACAATCAGGTAAATGGTATCGTTCCTAATACCGATTTGCACAAAACAAACCTTGCTTTCAGTTTTAGTGCTAAGCTTTCTGAAAAACTGAAAAGTGAAGGAGGGTTCAACTATGTGATTACTGCTCGTACCAATCCTGACTATGCTCAGACACATGGTAATGACTTGGCCAATGTATTCTATGCATGGAGCCACCGTCAATTGGATGTGGAAAAAATGGAAAAATATTACATAGATCCAGCTGGAGGACAACGTACTTGGAACCGTACCTCTTGGAGTGAACCAGAACCTAAGTTTGCTAATAACCCTTATTGGGCGGTATACAAAAACTACAATAATGATAAGCGTCACCGTTTCTTCGGAAACTTAGGGCTTACCTATAATTTTAGACATAATCTGTATTTGGTAGGAAAGATATATGGAGATATCTATACCTTTACCAAAGAAACCCGAAATGCAGTAGGGGCTTATGGAGTACCAAGCTATCAGAAAACAGTGTATAACAACTCTGATTTCAACTATGAAACTCGCTTACACTATACTCCTGAGTTAGGGGAAAACTTCTCTCTTACTGGATTTATTGGTATGTCTCGTCGAGAAAGCCATTATGGTTGGTCAGATGGTAAGACTGTTGGTGGTTTGGTAGTGCCTAATTTCTATAACTTAGCCAATAGTAAACAAACACCACGTGCTTCTGATTACTCTTCTTGGCAACGTACCAATAGTGTATATGGAATGGCTTCTTTTGGATTCAAGAGCATGGCTTTCGTGGAAGTGACTGGTCGTCAGGACTGGTTCTCTACCGTATCCAAACCCGTATTCTATCCTTCTGTAACAGGTTCCTTTGTCTTTACTTCTGCATGGAAGAACAAGCCCTCTTGGCTCTCTTATGGTAAGGTACGTGTAGCTTGGGCTCAGGCTGGTAATGATACAGGACCTTACCGATTGGTGAACTATCCTGCTGTAAATCCTCCTTTTAGAAATAGCCCTGATTATACACGTGCTAATACGGCTAACAACCCTGACCTCGTACCTGAAGTAAAGGAAACTAAAGAAGCAGGTCTCGAACTCCGTCTTTTCAAAGATCGTGTTTCTATCAATGCTTCTGTATATAATATTCTTTCCAAAGACCTTATCATTCCGCTCCCTATTGATGCGGCCAACGGATATAACTGGAAATATGTGAACAGTGGAGAAATGTCCAACAAAGGGGTGGAAGTAACTCTTTCTCTAACTCCTATACAGACAGAAAAATTCAACTGGAACCTCAGCTGGAACTTCTCTAAGAACAAAAATAAATTGGAAAAATTGGCTCCAGGTATCAAAACCTATAGGGTGAATTGGGACAAATATGGACAAGTATCTCTCTATGCGATAGAAGGACGTCCTTTCGGAGAGCTCTATGGTAGGGACTTTGTATATGATGATAAAGGAAATAAGGTAGTGGGACCTAATGGTAAGTACCTTACTTCTGAACTAAAATCCTTAGGAAATATCATCCCTGATTATACAATGGGACTTACCAATAGCTTCAGATATGGTCGCTTGAATTTTGCCTTTACTTTTGACTTCCAAAAAGGAGGTAACTACTTCTCTGCCGCTCACATGACAGGGATGAGTACAGGGATGCTTCGCGAAACAGCTGCTAATGGTATTCGCGAACTCGTAAGAAGAAATGGTAGAACTGAAGCAAGAGGACTTATCCTTGATGGGGTAGCAGGTCGTTATGATAGAAGTGGAAAATTGGTGACAGAAGGGAAACCTAATACTAAAATTATTGATCCCCAGACTTATGGTGAAGGATTCTTCCAAGGTGCTGTGGACAAACAAAATATCTTTGATGCTACTTACCTAAAACTAAGAAGCGTAACTCTCTCTTACGATGTGCCACTACCTAATACAAGATATATCAAAGGAATGAATATCTCTCTCTTTGGTAATGAACTTTGGACAACTGGATTGGATTGGGATGGTATGGATCCTGAAACAGCTGCCTCTAACCAAGGGTTGGGTGAAATATCTCTTCCTACTACACGCTCTTTCGGTATGAGTGTGGGGCTAAAATTATAACTATAAAAGAACAAGACATGAAACGAATAGTAACGATTATCTTAGGTGGTCTCGCTCTATTGGGTGCCACCAGTTGTCAAAAGGATTTTGAAGAAATTAATACCAATCCTAATAAGCCCGAAAAACCGCTACCTACAGCGCTATTCAATGGGTCTAACAAGCTCCTTCTCAAGTATACACGTAACTATACTACCTCAGGAATGATGTTCCGTTCTTGGATGCAATACTCTGCTCAAGATACTTATACTAAGGAAAGCCGTTTCCTATACCGTGACTATGCAGGGGATTACCTATGGCGCTTCCCTTATCAAGTAGCTGGGGGCTACAAGGATATCATTGATCTGAATACCGATCCTAAGACTAAGGAACTAATGGCTACTTATGGGAAAAATAAAAATCAGATCGCTGCAGCGCGTATCATGATGGCTTACTCTTTCGCTCTTTTGGTAGAAACTTTTGGAGATGTACCTTATTATTCCTATGGAAGTCAAGGTAATGAGAAGTTCCAAGCTTTACAATTAGAAAAATATATCTCTCCTGTATATGCTACTCAAAAGGATATCTATATGGATCTACTCAAGGAACTTAAGGATGCTGTAGCAGATGGTAACATAGAAAATGATAGTTATGTGTTCAGTGATGGAGACTATATATTCAAGACAGTAGACAGAATGAAACGTTTTGCCAACTCTTTGCGCCTACGCCTTGCGATTCGCTTGAAAAATGTAGAAGATGCAGAGCTTAGAGCTCTTGCACAACAAAACATTGATGAATTAAAGGGAGGTACTACTGTAATGCAAAGTGAAGCGGATACTGTGGAACTCCAGTTTGATAAAGATGATACTAATCCGGCACCTATCTACAAAGAATACTTCGTAGACAATCGAGTGGACTACTCTCCTGCCAACAGTTTTGTACAGTTGCTCAAAGGGCAAAGAGGAAATTTTGGGGTAGATCCCCGCTTGCAAAAATACTTTGCTCCTAAGGGACTTTCCAAATACCAAGCTCGTGATAAAAGATATACAGAAAGTGACAATATTGATGATTATCTAGGTATGCCTTATGGAATGAATGAGAGTATGGCTGACTTCCAATTCAAATCAGGAAGAGCAGTCTCCCTCTTTAGTAGTAAAATATTACAGCCAGACTATGCAGAGGTATTTATGGAATATTCTGAAGTATGTTTCTTGCTCTCTGAAGCTAACGGATGGGATAATACTTGGTATAAGAAAGGGGTAGAAGCTTCTATGAAAAAATGGGGTGTAGATAGTGCTAAGATAACTAACTTCTTGAGTACAATTCCTGCCGCTAACGAGGCAAATGTATTGACTCAGAAGTATATCGCTCTCTATATGAATCCTAATGAATCTTGGGCAGAGTATCGTCGTACAGGATATCCTCATACTCTTATCAAAGTAGGGGAAGAAACAGACTTAAACATTCCTACCGAATCAGGAGAAACTAAGTACAAATTTGAATCCTTAGTTAATGGGGTTAATGCTATCCCTGAGCGCTTGCTCTATCCTTCAGCTTATAAGGTAATCAATGTGGAAAATTTCCAAAACGCCTTAAAATCCATGGGTATGGGTACCGACGTAATGACTAAGAAACTAATTTTCGATAGGCGTAATTAATTATGTATGGGGGCAAAGTCCGCAAAAAGCGGAATGTGACAAACAATTCACAAGAAAGGATTTTGCCCCTGTTCATTTAGGATAATTTAAAAAAATTAATTTGAAAGATAATGAGAAATATTAAAACACTTTCGGCTGCAATAGTCGCTATGGTAGCCCTTAGCTCTTGTAATAAAGATCCTGAAGTGAATTATAAATTGCCCCCTGCTGTTCAGGATGCAGGAAAAGTAACTTTGGAATTCAAAAATTACTTTGGTACTGACGCTTTTGCTCTTAATCAATCTTATAATTCTAATGGACAACAAGTCTCTTTTACCGAGGCTAAATATATCATTACCAATATATCTATGATAAAGGATAATGGTACTGAAGTTGTTTATAACCATGCTGACTTGAACAAAGCTGGGTTTGTCATAGACCAAGCAGATGCTACTTCTCAGTCATTTGTATTGGATACTATCGCAGCAGGTAATTACAAATACATTCGTTTTGGTTTGGGCGTAAGAGAAAGTCTTAATAGCCTTTCATCTGCAGCAAAGACAAATCCTACTTTTGCTAGCCTTACTCAGAAAAAAGGCATGCAATGGCAATGGTCAGGCAATTTTATCTTTGCTAAGTTCTCAGGTACTTATGGAGGAAGTAATCCACTTGCTATTCAGTTAGGAAATGGAAAAGAATGGAAGAGAATGCACTCCACTTGGTCTAACCAAGAAGGTATTGCTCGTGTAGATACTATTTATAAAACGGGTACTACTGAAACTGAGAAAATAGACAAATGGAGTCAGAGTAGCCGCGAAGCGTTCCGTTATGTTACTTTGGAATTGCCCAATGGCTTTGCTGTTACCAAAGATGCAAACAAGACAATTACGATCAAGGCGGACTTGGATAAGCTCTTAAATGGTGCCAATAAGATAACCTTAACTGGCAAAATTCCTGAAGGGCAAAATAACATGGATCAAGCGCTTCGTATTGCCAATAATATAGGAGGACGCAAGAGTATCAGCAACAAGGGAATCCGTATACGACAGATAAAAGCAAAGAATACAGATGCAGATGTAGACTTATCTAACGTAACAGATAATACAATAGTTGTTGATAATCCTCCTACAGCGACAGTAGATAGCAAAGGTATGTTCTCTGTCCTTAGTGTACAATAATAAGATTTGTTTTTGAATATTGTTATTCTTATTTTGGTGGAATTTTAGTGAAAGATACTAAATATCCCCAAAGATAAAATAGGCTGTCTGGGAAGACAGCCTATTTTTTTTCTACTAAGCTGATTTATAATCAATGAATTAAGTTTTTATAAGATTTGTTATGTATGATTTATGTTTAAAAAAATATAAAGTACTAAAAAAAATATACAGAAAGTGATGGATATTCAGAAAAAAAAACGTAAATTTGTCCTACTAATAAAAACACAAAGGATATGAATTTTAAAAAATTGTGGCTATATCTTTTTATAGCTTTTTCAGCTACGACCTTTGCTCAACAGAAAATTTCTGGAAGTGTGAAGGATAGTACAGGAAAACCCTTACCAGAGGCTTCTGTTATTGTGGTAGGAACTCAGCGCAACGCTAAAACCAATGCAGAGGGAGCCTATACAATCTCTGCTAAGGAAAATGAAGTACTCCATTTTTCAGCCTCTGGCTACAAGAGTACGGAGGTAAAAGTAGGGGTTTCTACTACTATTGATGTGGTACTCCCACAGGCCGAAGCTGCCGCAGAAGAAGGGGCTCTCGGTATTAAGCGTGATAAAAATGCTGTGGGTTACACCGCTCAAAAAGCAGGTGCCAGTGATAACCTTTCAGGGAGTGTAGCAGGGGTGCAGACCAATACGACTTCTTCTATGGGAGGAAATACCAATGTGACCATACGTGGGGTCGGTACTATTACAGGAAGTAACCAACCTTTGATCGTTATCGATGGAGTGCCTATGGCTACTGTCGGAGGTACTGATAGTAAGTTCGGAGACGCTGCAGGGGATATCAATCCTGAAGATATAGAGTCTGTAACTGTCCTATCGGGAGGAGCCGCTACAGCTCTTTATGGTAGCCGTGGAGGTAATGGAGTAATTCTTTATACGACCAAATCGGGAAAAGCAGGAAAGACCTCTATTGACGTGAAATCAGGGGTAACTTTTGAAAAAATATATATTGCTCCTAAGCTGCAAAACGAGTATGGAGGTGGAGATTCTCAACGATTTGAAACAGTCAATATCAATGGACGACAATATAAAATAGCTCGCTATGCAGTAGATCAAAGCTGGGGGCCTAAATTCGAAAACCAACAATACCTCCCTTGGTATGCTTTCGACAAAGAATATCTTCCAGAGAAATATCTGAAAACAGTGCCTTGGAAGGCTCCAGATAATGATGTAGATAAGTTCTATACAACAGGAGTGGGAATATCTAATTCTATTTCTGTATCTCGCTCCTTGTCAGGAACCAATCTTCGCTTCTCTTTAGGAAATAATGAAGTAACAGGGATTGTTCCTACAACCAAGTTACAGAAGACAAACTTCTCTTTCAATTTTAATTCTAAGTTGTCTTCAAAACTCAAAAGTGAAGGGGGAGTTAACTATGTCTTGACAGAACGTGATAATCCTGATTTTTCCAACACAGTGAATAATCCCTTGGCTATAGTGCATTATACTTGGAGCCAAAGACAGTTGGATATGAGAAATTTGGAAAGATACTATGAAAATGAGGCTGGAGATCAGCGACCTTGGAATAGAACAGCATGGAATAATGCTGAACCCAAATTTGTAGATAATCCTTATTGGGAACTTAATAAAAACACAAATAATGATAAGCGCCATCGTTTCTTTGGAAATATAGGCTTTACTTATGAATTCTCAAGTCAATTATATTGGGTAGGAAAAATCTATGGAGATATTTATAGTCTCACTAAGGAAGATAGAAAAGCAGTAGGTTCTTTTGGAACTCCTTATTATACTAAAACAGTCTATAATAACTCAGATTTCAACTATGAAACTCGCTTGCACTATACACCTAAGCTTTCAAAGAATTTTACACTAACAGGGTTTATTGGGCTCTCTCGTCGTAATGGAAAATATGGCTGGTCTTCAGGGAAAACAGTTGGAGGTCTTGTCTCTCCTAATTTCTATAACTTAGCCAATAGTAAGGAAACCCCTCAAGCCTCTGATTATGCTTCATGGAGACGTACCAATAGTGTATTTGGAATGTTCTCTTTCGGATATAAAGGAATGGCTTTTGTTGAGCTAACAGGACGCCAAGATTGGTTCTCGACTGTTTCCAAACCTGTATTTTATCCTTCAGTAACAGGCTCTTTTGTATTCACTTCAGCTTTGAAAAAGAAACCTTCTTGGCTTTCTTATGGTAAGGTACGTGTAGCTTGGGCTCAAGCAGGAAATGATACCAATCCTTATGAATTGGTAACCTATCCTACTGTACACAATCCTTTCGGAGGAGCTCCTGATTATTCTCGTCCTGATGTATCGAATAATCCAGAATTAGTACCAGAAATAAAAGAAACTAAAGAAGCAGGATTAGAACTACGTCTTTTCAAAGATCGCCTTTCTGCCAATGTCTCTGTATACGATATTCTCTCAAAGGATCTTATTATTCCTCTTCCTGTTGATGCGGCTAATGGTTTTATTAGCAAAAGGGTTAATAGTGGAAAAATGTCCAATAAAGGGATTGAGGTCTCTCTATCTGCAACTCCAGTGAAAGTAGGTAAGTTTTCATGGAATGTAAGTTGGAATTTTGCTAAGAACAAAAACGAATTGATCAAATTGGCTCCTGGTATCAAGCGATACAAAGTAACATCGGATAGATATGGTTTGGTGTCTCTTTACGCTATAGAAGGAGAGGCTTTTGGACAGCTTTATGGTAGAGATTTTAAATATGATGATAAAGGAAATAAGATCATTCAAGCTAATGGTAAATACGCTCCTTCAGAGTTAAAATCCTTAGGGTCTATTATTCCAGATTATACTATGGGGCTTTCCAATACTCTCAAATATAGCCACTTGAGTGTGTCCTTTAAGTTTGATTTCCAAAAAGGAGGCAAGTATTTCTCAGCGGCTCACATGGTGGGAATGTCTACAGGTATGTTGAGAGAAACTACTGAAAATGGGATACGTGATTTGATTACAAGAAATGGAAGAGTAGAAGAAAGAGGTATTGTTCTCGATGGGGTTTTGGCCAATGGACAGCGTAATACTAAAGTACTCTCTCCTAAAAGATATGGGGAAGGATTCTATCGAGGAGGTATTGATACTCAAAATATCTTCGATGCTACTTACTTAAAATTGAGAAATGTCTCCATCTCTTATGATGTTCCTCTACCTGAAAAGAAGAATATCAAAGGATTGAATATTACTCTATTTGGAAACAATCTTTGGACTACAGGTCTTGACTGGGATGGTATGGATCCTGAAACAGCCGCTTCTAACAAAGGGATAGGGGAAGTTTCCTTACCAACTACTCGCTCTTTTGGTATGAGCATAGGATTAAAATTGTAAAAAATTTAATATAATAAAGAAATGAAAAATATATTAACAACTATATTTTGTGGGGTGGGATTATTACTAAGTACTAGTTGCCAGAAAGATTTTGAGAAAATCAATACCAATCCCAACAGACCTCAGAAGCCTTTGAGTTATGCCTTGTTCAATAGCTCAGATAAGCTTATTCTGAGTAATACAAGGGTGTACACTACTTCAGGACAGATGATGCGTTCCTGGATGCAATACACCGCACAGACAACTTATACTACCGAAAGTAGATTCTTATATCGAGATAATTCAGGAGATTACCTATGGAGATACCCTTATAAGGCTGCTGGTAATTATAAGGATATAATAGAACTTAATACGGATCCAAAAACAAAGAATGAAACTGCTAAATATGGAAGTAATGCCAACCAAATAGCAGCAGCTCGTATTATGATGGCTTTTACTTTCAATCTCTTAGTAGAAACTTTTGGAGATATCCCTTATTATTCTTGGGGAGGTAGAGAAAACCCTAATTTCCAAGCTTTACAGATGGATAAATATATTTCTCCTAAATATGCTACACAGAAGGAAATCTATATGGATCTACTCAAGGAACTTAAAGAAGCAACTGATCAGATAGATGAATCACAACCCTATGTGTTCATTCAAGGGGATCGTATCTTTGGTACGCCTCAAAAAATGAAGCGTTTTGCTAATTCACTCCGTTTGCGTATTGCTGTTCGTGTACATGAAGTGACGGATTCTCAACTTAGGAGCTTGGCAAATGAAACCATCAATGAGCTTAAGGATGGAACTAAGGTGATGCAGTCCAATGCAGATACAGTAGAGCGTCCTTTTGATAATGACAACACAAACCCTTCTCCTATATTTAGGAACTATTATGTGAATAATCGTACCGACTATGCCCCTGCTAATAGTTTTGTACAATTATTAAAAGGACAAAGAGGTAATTATGGAGTGGATCCTCGCTTACAAAAATACTTTGCAGTCAAAGGGCTTACTAAATACCAAGCAAGAGATGGATATCAAGAATCTACAGATCTTTCTAAATATGTAGGAATGCCTTATGGAATGGAAGAAAGCATGGCTGACTTTCAGTTTAATTCAGGAAGGGATGTATCTTTCTTTGGAAAAAGGATTCTTAAGGCAGACTATGCAGAAGTCTATATGGAGTATGCAGAGGTATGTTTCTTGCTCTCTGAAGTAAATGGATGGGATTCTCAATGGTATAAAAAAGGAGTAATCGCTTCTATGGAAAAATGGGGGGTAGATACCACTGTAGCAACAAATTTTGCTAATGGACTTCCCACGGCTAATAAAGAAAATGTGATTACCCAAAAATATATAGCATTATATATGAATCCTAACGAAGCATGGGCTGAGTATAGGAGAACAGGATATCCTCAGATACTTATTAAGGTGGGAGAAACAGTTCCTTTGAACAAACCAACTACTTCAGGGGAGACTACTTATACCTTCACCTCTACTGTAGCGGAACTTACAGACCTGCCTGAGCGCCTATACTATCCGACTACATATAAGCTTATTAATTTTGAAAATTATAAAGAAGCCCTTAAAAATATGAATATGTCAGAGGATTCTATGGCTAAGAAGCTAATCTTTGCAAGACATTAATATAATTAATTCCATTCATTTTAAGATTGCCCAAAAAGGTTTTAAAAATAGACTATTAAAGCCTCTTTTGGGCAATCTTTTTGTTCAAAGAAGTGTATAAAAAATCTATAAAGAGTAGCAACTTATTATTATGTATGAAGAATTTATTTTCTTATATTGTCAAATTAAATCAAAATAATAAACATAACACATAATAATTGTTAAATTTATGTATAATAATGAGTATTAACGTGAGTATATGTAAAAAAAATATTAAATAAAATCGTTCATAATTCAAATAAAAAACGTAAATTTGTGCCACTAATGAATATACAAGAGATATGAACTTAAAAAAATTATTTTTATGGATTTGCTTTGTCTTTACGACAATGACATTCGCTCAACAGAATCTCTCTGGGAGCGTAAAAGATGTTACAGGAAAGCCTGTAGCTGGAGCTAGTGTAACGGTTTTCGGCACTACTCGTACCACTAAGACAAGTCCTGAAGGGGCTTATACAATTGAGGCCAAAGAGGGGGAAGTGATCCAGTTCTCTGCCGCAGGGTACAAGAATGTAGAAATGAAGGTAGGTATCTCTACCACCATGGATGCAATTCTTCAGCCTGTCTCCGCTCAAGAAGGTGGTGAAGCAGGGGCTTTGGGTATCAAGCGTGATAAAAACGCTGTAGGATATGCTACCCAAAAAACAGATGCCGACCAAGGACTCTCTGGTAACGTAGCAGGGGTACAGACTAGTACTACTTCTTCCATGGGGGGGAATACCAATGTAACCATTCGTGGGGTAGGTAGTATCACAGGTAGTAACCAACCACTTATTGTAATTGATGGGGTGCCAATGGCAACTGTCGGGGGCACTGATAGTAAGTTTGGAGATGCCGCTGGGGATATCAACCCAGAGGATATAGAGTCTGTAACAGTTCTCTCAGGAGGTGCAGCAACAGCTCTTTATGGTAGCCGTGGAGGTAATGGGGTAATTATCTATACCACTAAATCAGGAAAAGCAGGAAAAACTACTATTGATGTAAAGTCTTCTGTATCTGTTGAAAGAGCATACATAGCTCCTAAACTTCAAAATCAATATGGAGGAGGAAGAAAAGCTTCTTTTGATACCTATGTAAAGGATGGAAGAGAGTATAATGTTCCTGCTTATGAGAGTGATGAAAGCTGGGGGCCTAAGTATGATGGAACTCCTTATCTTCCTTGGTATGCGTATGATGAAAAATACCTTCCTCAGCACTATCTCAAACCAGTGCCTTGGCAAGCTCCTAAGAATGATGTAGACAAGCTCTATCGAACAGGATTCAATATAGCTAACTCTGTTTCTGTATCTCGAGCTGTAGGAGGAACCAATTTGCGTTTTTCTTTGGGTAATAACGAAGTAACAGGGATTGTGCCTAATACCAAACTTCAGAAAACAAATGTATCTTTTAGCTTTAATTCTAAATTGAGCAACAAACTCAAGAGTGAAGGTGGGTTTAACTACATTATCACCTCTCGTGATAACCCAGAAAACTCTTATACTATGAAGAACCCTATTTCCAAAGTATTGTATGCTTGGACACAACGTCAGTTGGATATGAAGAATTTGGAAAATTATTACAAAGCTCCAGATGGAACGCATCGTACTTGGAATAGAAAATCTGTTACAGATGGTACTCCTCGTTATGCAGATAACCCTTATTGGACATTGTATGAAAACACCAGCAATGACAAGCGTCATCGTTTCTTCGGTAATATTGGTTTTACCTACAATTTTACAGATAATTTGTACTGGGTGGGTAAGATCTATGGAGATATCTATTCTCTTAATACAGAAGCTCGTGTAGCGGTAGGTTCTCAAAGTCAATCTTCTTATGAGACAACTAATTATACGAACTCTGATTTCAATTACGAAACTCGTTTGCACTATACACCAAACTTAGGAAAAGACTTTACTTTGACAGGCTTTGTTGGTTTGGCTCGTCGTGAAGGAAGATATCATTGGGTAAAAGGAAAAACAAATGGAGGACTTGTACTTCCAGATTTCTATAACTTGGAAAATAGTGCAGAGACACCTTCTTCTACTAACTATCGTAACTGGAGACGTACTAATAGTATCTTTGGTATGGCTTCTTTCGGATACAAAGGAATGGTTTTCGTAGAGGCTACAGGACGTAAGGACTATTTCTCTACCGTATCAGAGCCTGTATTTTATCCTTCAGTAACAGGTTCTTTCGTATTTACTTCAGCATGGAAGAGCAAACCTTCTTGGCTTTCCTATGGTAAGGTACGTGTAGCTTGGGCACAGGCAGGAAATGATACAAGCCCCTATCAGTTGCTTACTTATCCTACTATTGGATTGCCTTTCAATGGAAATCCTAACTATTTACACCCTTATACACAGAACAATCCTGATTTGGTTCCTGAGATAAAGGAAACTAAGGAAGCTGGTTTAGAATTGCGTCTTTTCAAAGATCGCCTCTCTGCCAATGTTTCTGTATATGATATTCTTTCTAAGAACCTTATCATTCCATTACCTGTAGATGGAGCCAATGGATATGTATACAAAATGGTGAATAGTGGTGAAATGTCCAACAAAGGAATTGAGGTGTCTCTTTCTGCCACTCCTATAAAAATGGGTAAATTTTCTTGGAATGTAAGCTGGAATTTTGCTAAGAATAACAATAAGCTCTTGAAGCTTTATCCAGGAACTACCCGTTACAAAATCACTAATGATAGTTCAGGATTAGTTTCTCTTTATGCAATTGAAGGACAAGCTTATGGACAGCTTTTTGGTAGAGATTTCGTATATGACGACAAGGGTAATAGGTTAGTAGATTCACAAGGTAAGTACCTTACTTCTGAACCTAAGGCTTTGGGGTCTATCATACCTGACTATACTATGGGGCTTAGAAACTCACTTAAATACGGTCCTGTGAGTCTATCTTTCTTATTTGATTTCCAAAAAGGGGGAAAATACTTTGCTAATGCTTATATGCTCGGTATGTATACGGGTACACTCCGTGAAACAGTGGCTAATGGTATACGTGATGAGGTAGAAAGAAATGGCAAAAAAGAACAGAGAGGATATGTGGCTCCAGGTGTTTTTGCCCCTGGTACTCCAAAAGCGGGACAGCCTAACGACAAAATATTGACTCCTAAACAATATGGGGGACTATTCTATCGAGGAGTAGATTCTCAGAATATTTTTGACGCTACTTACTTTAAGCTCAGAAGTGTAACTCTTTCTTATGATGTACCTCTGCCAGAGAAAAAACATATTAAAGGAATTAATATCTCTATCTTTGGAAACAATCTTTGGACTACAGGACTCTCTTGGGATGGTATGGATCCTGAAATCGCTGCTTCTAATAAAGGTATCGGTGAAACTTCTTTGCCTTCTACTCGTTCCTTTGGTATGAGCTTAGGTTTAAAATTATAAAACAAATTTAAGATGACGAACATGAAAAAAATAGTATCTATTTTATGTGGGGTAGGGCTACTTTTTGCCACCTCCAGCTGTGAAAAAGATTTTGAAGAAATCAATACAAACCCCAATAAGCCTAAAAATTCTCTTTCTTATGCCTTGTTTAATGGCTCTAACAAGAGATTCATGGATTACACTCGTTATTCTACAACCTCTGGTAAGCTGATGCGTTCTTGGATGCAATATACAGCTCAAACCGCTTATACTAAGGAAAGTCGTTTCCTCTATAGTGATACTTCAGGGGACTATATATGGCGCTTTTGCTACCAAGTAGCAGGAGACTATAAGGAAATTATAGAGCTTAATACAGATCCTAAAACAAAGGAAAAAACAGCTCTTTATGGGGATAATGATAACCAAATTGCTGCTTCCCGTATCATGATGGGATATGTTTTCAGTATGCTTGCTGAAACTTATGGGGATGTACCTTACTATTCTTGGCACGGGAAAGATAATCCTAAGTTCCAAGCACTACAGTTGGAAAAATACATTTCCCCTATATATGCTTCTCAAAAGGATATTTATATGGATATCTTAGATGATCTAAAAGAAGCAGTAACTCAAATTAAAACTGTTGATTCTAAGGGGAATGCTATTAAGAATGTATTCACTGCTGGGGATGATCTTTTTAGAACTCCTGAGAAATTGAAAAAATTCGGGAACTCTTTGCGTTTGCGTATAGCCATACATCTTTCTGATGTGGCAGATGCTGAGCTTAAAGCAAAAGCAATGCAAACTATTACAGAGATTTTGAATAATGCTACTCAGTATCCTGTAATGGCTTCTAATGCCGATACTGTAGAACTTCCTTATGAGAATAATGACACAAATCCTTCTCCTATCTATAATAACTATTTTGTGGGTAGAAGAACAGACTATTCTCCTGCGAATACCTTTGTGGATCTTCTCAAAGGACAAAGAGGAAATTTTGGTGTAGATCCTCGTTTGCAAAAATATTTTGCTCCTAAGAATACCTCTCTTAAGAATATAAAGGCAGGAGCTTATCAAGAATCTACAGATCTTACTAAGTATGTGGGAATGCCTTATGGAATAGATGAAACCTATAGTGACTCCCAGTTTAACTCAGGAAAGTTGGTTTCACTTTTCTCTTCTAAGATATTGAACCCTAATTATGCAGAGGTACTTATTGAATATTCTGAAGTATGTTTCTTACTCGCAGAAGCTAATTTCTTAGTGAATGGTACTTGGAGTCAAGATTGGTATGAGAAAGGGGTGGAAGCCTCTATGCAAAAATGGGGTGTTTCTGCTTCTGATATCGCTACTTTCAAAACACGTATCGCTGCAGGAAGTACCTTAGCTGCTAATAAGGAAAATGTACTTACTCAGAAGTATATAGCTCTCTATATGAATCCTAATGAGGCTTGGACAGAATATCGTCGTACAGGTTATCCTACTGTTCTTATTAAAAATGGAGAAGTAAATCCTATGGTTTTACCTATAAGAGATAAGAATACAAATGTGACAGTATCTACTTATACATTTACTTCTTTGGTGGAAGGGGTTGATTTCCCTCAGCGTCTTCAATATCCTTTGACCTATAAGAATATCAACTTGGCTAACTATCAAGACGCCTTGAAGAATATGGGAATGACTACAGATTTTATTGGTAAGAAACTTATTTTTGCCAAACGATAGAAAACAATTAATAACTATTCTTTCAAAAACAGCCGCAGGAATGCGGCTGTTTTTTATGATAGCTCCACCAGCCATTAATCATTCACTATTAAAAAGTTTCTTTGTAAAAGTATGGTAGATATAATTTTTTTTTGTATCTTTGCGCGGTAACTTATAGAAGTGTTTCTAAAAGAAAAATTAGAACAAATAAAAAGAATATTCATACATAAAAATAATGGCACAAATAAAGGCGGCTGAGGTTTCAGCGATTCTTAAAAAACAACTAGCAAACTTCGATGCGTCTGTATCTTTGGAAGAGGTAGGGACGGTGTTAGAAGTAGGAGATGGGATTGCTCGCATTTTTGGTCTCTCCAAAGTTGAAAATGGGGAGCTTGTCCACTTTGAGTCTGGACAAGAAGGAATGGTGCTCAACCTAGAAGAAGATCATGTAGGGGTAGTACTCCTCGGTTCTTCTACTCAAATAAAAGAAGGAGATACTGTAAAGCGTACCAAAACCATTGCCTCTATCAAGGTAGGGGAGGGGATTGTAGGTCGTGTAATCAATACCTTAGGGGAACCTATTGATGGCAAAGGCCCTATCTTAGGTGAACTTTACGAAATGCCTTTCGAGCGTAAGGCTCCAGGGGTAATCTATCGCCAACCAGTGAATGAGCCTTTGCAAACAGGAATTAAGGCTATTGATGCCATGATTCCTATCGGTCGTGGTCAGCGAGAGCTTGTGATTGGTGACCGTCAGACGGGGAAAACAACGGTATGTATCGATACCATTCTCAATCAAAAAGAATTTTATGATGCAGGTAACCCTGTATATTGTATCTATGTAGCTATTGGTCAGAAGGCTTCTACTGTGGCTGGAATCGCTAAAACTTTGGAAGATGCAGGAGCTCTTGCTTATACTACTATCGTAGCGGCTAATGCTTCTGATCCTGCTCCTATGCAAGTATATGCTCCTTTTGCAGGGGTAGCTATAGGGGAGTACTTCCGTGATACAGGTCGTCCTGCCCTTATTATCTATGATGACCTTTCCAAGCAAGCGATGGCTTACCGTGAGGTATCTCTCTTGCTTCGTCGCCCACCAGGACGTGAGGCTTACCCTGGGGACGTGTTCTACTTGCACTCTCGTCTCTTAGAGCGTGCGGCTAAGGTAATCAAAGATGATAATGTAGCTCGCAATATGAATGACCTTCCAGACTCTATCAAGCACCTTGTAAAGGGTGGTGGATCTCTTACTGCATTACCAGTGATAGAGACTCAAGCTGGAGACGTTTCTGCTTATATCCCAACCAACGTGATTTCTATCACTGACGGACAGATATTCCTTGAGTCTGACCTCTTCAACTCTGGAGTGCGCCCCGCAATCAACGTAGGTATCTCTGTATCTCGTGTAGGGGGATCGGCTCAGATCAAGTCTATGAAGAAGGTAGCTGGTACTCTTAAGCTTGACCAAGCACAGTTCCGCGAATTAGCCGCTTTTGCTAAGTTCGGTTCTGACCTTGATGCAGCTACAAGCAATGTGATTGAGAAAGGAAAACGCAACGTGGAAATTCTCAAACAATCTTCTAATACTCCATACAAGGTAGAAGATCAGGTAGCAATTATCTATGTAGGGTCTAAGAACCTATTGCGTCAAATTCCTGTAGAGAGAGTACGTGAGTTCGAAAAAGAATACTTGGAAAACCTTCGTACAGCACACGAGAATGTTCTCTTGGAGCTTAAAGCTGGAAAAATCAATGATGAGATTACTGCTGTATTGGAAAAAGTTGCCAAAGAAGTAGCTCAAAATTATGTAAAATAAAATTATTGACTTAATATTTGAGATATTGCCTTACATTTTGTAAGGCAATATTTTTATAAAAAAGCAGGATATGAGAACATTAGAAGAATTGATCAATAAGGAAGAGCCAGGATGGGACTTGGTAGAAGAATGGATGCAAGAGGCTACCAATCCATACGAAGTATTACCTCGAGATGCTAAGCGAGCCGAGGCAGAGCTTCTCAATGCACAAGTAACTACTCATTCTCCTATGGGAGCTATTCTCTATGAGACGGGTGGCATTCTTATAAATAACGGTTGGATACGTATCTTAGGTTCAGGCTGTGAAAGATTGGACAGAGGGATGTTTCAGTGGAATAAAGGAAAAACTTTTGAGAACTATGGAGAGCCGCCTGCATTCCTCTTGGTAGCCGATGATATCTTAGGAGGACTTTTTGCTATCAATGGTGGTGCTTTTGGACAAAATGATTTAGGACAGATGTACTATTTAGCCCCTGATACACTCTCTTGGGAACCTATGAATTGCGGTTATTCTGAATTTGTTAGCTGGACACTGGGCGGAGATATACATATGTTTTATGAACCTTTCTATTGGGACGGATGGCAGGAAGAAGTTTTCAAACTTAATGGAAATCAGGTATTTTCTTTCTTTCCTTTCCTCTGGACAAAAGAAGGACAGCAGATAGAAGCTGTTAGCCGAAAGGTAGTTCCTATGGAGGAGAGTTATCACCTTACAATGGATATGCAGAGACAGCTCTTGGAGAAAGAATAATAGAGAATATCAATTTATAAGAAACGCCTCGCAGATGCAAGGCGTTTCCTATTTTAGTTTATTTATTATTGGTCATTAACTCAATAAATTGATCAAAGAGGTAGCTGGCATCGTGAGGACCTGGGGCTGCTTCAGGGTGATACTGTACACTGAATACAGGGCGGTTCTTCAGGCGGATACCCGCTACTGTACCATCATTGAGGTGCAGGTGAGTGATCTCGATATTTGGATTTTTCTTGGCTAATTCCTTATTAACAGCGAATCCATGGTTTTGAGAAGTAATCTCACTTTTTCCTGTAAGGAGGTTTCTCACAGGATGGTTGATTCCTCTATGTCCATTACGCATCTTATAGGTGGGGATACCTTGGGAGAGGGCAATAAGCTGATGGCCTAAGCAGATACCAAAAATAGGTTTGCCACTTTCAATAAGTTTTTGGGTAAGAGCTATTACCTCGGTCAGGGGCTCAGGGTCTCCAGGACCATTGGAGAGGAAGAAACCATCAGGAGCAAAGGCATTGAGCTGCTCAAAGGTAGCGGTATGGGGAAAAACCTTGATATAGGCTCCACGAGCAGCTAAGTTGCGCAATATATTGCGCTTGATCCCTAAGTCCAAAGTAGCAACACGGAAAGGCGCATTTTCATCACCTACAAAATAAGTTTCTTTGGTAGATACTTTAGGAGCTAAGGCCAGTCCTTTCATGGAAGGTTGTGCCTTAAGTTGGGCTTTGAGCCCCTCTATATTGTTCACTTCGGTGGAGAGTACAGCGTTCATACTTCCATGGTCACGGATGTAGGAGACCAAGGCGCGAGTATCTACCTCACTTACCACAAATAGACCTTGTTTTTCGAGGAAGTCTCCTAAAGTCTCTTCGCTGATAGGGCGAGAACCAAATTCGCTAAAATTGCGACATACAAGCCCTGCAATCTTTACTCCTTCGGACTCATTCTCTTGGGAGAAAGTTCCATAATTACCTATATGAACGGTAGCAGCTACCATAATTTGTCCATAATAGGAAGGGTCGGTGAAGATTTCCTGATACCCTGTCATCCCTGTATTAAAACAGATTTCCCCAAAGGCACTTCCTTCTTTTCCTACGGCTTTCCCATAGAAAATAGTGCCATCCTCCAAGAGGACTATAGCCGGTTTTTTTTGTGTATATTTCATTGAATAATCACCATGATTCTGTGCTGCAAATATACGTCATTTTTCTGACTATACTTGGTTTTTTTAATTAAATTTTGATAGGCCTGTTCTGTTTTAGAAATCTAAAGTATACCAGCATAATTGCCCACGTAGCGAAAAGGTGATATGCCATTGGTTGCCACTATGAAGGGCATGTAAATCACTAATTTTCATAATATCCGATAGGCCAGAACTACGATAGGGGACTATGCCTATTTCCGAGAACACACAGCTGGGGGCACCTATGGGCTTGAGGGTCTTTCGGTCAAATCGCTGTGCTTTGATCCCTTGGGAAAGCCCATCTCCGAATACATAAATAAGGTAACTCTTATCCCCTTGTGTAGCCCATACAAAGGTATCTCTAATGTAAGCTATAAAATCATTGGAGTGGAAGAATCGCTTTCCTTTAGGAAAATTCTTTGGATCATAACACCAAAAATCAAAGCCCTTTCTTGCATACTGATAACCTATATAGCTGCTTTTATTATCATTATTTATATAGGAAAAGCTATCAAATTGAAAGTCTTCGTCTTCCTTTTCCTCCAAGAGATATTTCTCTATACAAGTATCTTTGTGAAATTTTAGATGATAAGTCTTTCGAGCTTCTGTATAAACGATAAAAACAGGTTCCTCCAAGGTGCGAGCTGTAAGGTCATCCCCCAGCAGAGGCGTAGTGATAGCTATTATAGGCGAGGGAAGTAAGGCGGCTAAGGATTGGTTACCAATGACTTTGCCACTGGTGGGGTCTATACAAAGCAGGCTAAAATCAGTACGAGATCGCTTGCTGCTATAGATCGCATACATATACTCAGAAGCGGTAAAGGCACTTGCAATATAGGCTTCTTTTAGTTCAGGTAGGAGTGTTTTTTCTTGGACGACTCTATAGGCTAAGCTATCTTTTGTAATAGCTATGGGAGCATATTTTTTCCAATGGACACGATTATCTATGGTATAGAGGGTGTCATTCTTGGCATAGAAATGATTGATATAGGTTTTCACAGGAATTTCTAAGGCTTGTTTTAGGAACTTACGCCTTTCGGTATCAAGGGTGATTAAGGGCAATTGTTCGCTTTCTATGGAAACATAACGGCTTAGATAAAGATGCTTTTTAGCTACCGAATCATAAGCATATAGGCGACTTCGGTCACTGGTAATTTCCCCTAAATATTCGAGTTGCTCATAGTAGCTTGTAGGGGTCTCTGTAAGAGGGACTACCGCAGGGGCGTTACATACGCTAAGGTCGGTATGGATAACCTTTTGCCACCACGCTTGCCATTGTTTTTTCTTAGCGTTCTTCTCTATAGGAATAAAATCAAAAGTATCATGCGCCTCATTTAGGATTCGAAGTGCAAGCTCGGCAATGGAACTCGTTTCTTCTTGTACATAAATGCCTCCACCACAGGTATCTAACTCATAGCGATGCTGGATAGTCTTATGATTGTCCAATTCTGCGATCCACTTAGGGATATCGCGGTATTCCCAAGAACCGGTAAAGAGGTTTTTACTTATAATATGCTCATATAGGCCGTCTGTTTCTACCTGATATTCAAAGGTAGCCACCTGTCCATCGGGGTCAAGGCAGGTGGCTTTTTTGGTATAATAAAGTGCTTTATGGTTGGGGAAAGCAATGGCTTCAAAGGTGATTTCTCCTCCGCATTTGAGAAAATCATTATAAATATCCTTGAACACAGGAACCAGCAAAATCGTGGGTTGTCCTACCCGCTGGGCGGATTCCTTGGAGAGGTTGACAAATACGATATTCCTCGGCGGGGTAATGTCCGCTTTTTCCAAGACAAAGAGTCTGTTTTGGATCATTTGATTCTCTCCATAGTAGGAGTGGTCGTTATCTATATAGCCCTTGAGGGTTAGGGTTTCTTGCGCCCAAAGGTCATAATAGGGGAGCGTTATAAGCAAGAGGAGCAACCATTTTTTCATATCTTTATTCCTTTAGATTTTTCCTTCTGATAAAAGACACAATGCCTAAAATCAGGACAAATGCAGCCGCATAATAGACAAAGTTTGGAGTAATCACTTTCTCTCCGCTGGCGTAGCTATGTAGCCCTGAAAGGTAGAAATTAACCCCAAAATAGGTCATCAGGATACTGGCAAAGGCTACCACACTGGCAAAGTTAAAGCCCCACACGCCACGTA